>ENA-UOUJ01000027-UOUJ01000027.1-activated-sludge-metagenome-genome-assembly--contig:-NODE-27-length-158663-cov-16.558017_pt1 | contig 158663 bp, 129 predicted proteins | sample MGYA00249839_ERZ747224 | MGnify/ENA primary metagenome ERZ747224 (study PRJEB28782, sample SAMN03220277) | activated sludge metagenome | biome: wastewater; feature: sewage sludge; material... | reverse complement strand
AGAGTTTGTATGCCACCACCAGTATTTATTTGTATTATTTTTCATGATTGAGGCACAAATGTCTATGCTTTTTTGTTAAAAAAAAAATTTTGACTTAGTTTTTCAGAATTATTTTCATTCATCCCTAACGGATCACTTCAAATGTTACAAAAAAGACTGCTTTCGCTCGATTTCCTTCGTGGCTTAATTATGGTATTACTAGCCCTGGAAGCTTCAGGATTATACCATGTGCTGAATAACGCCGCAGAGGGAAGCTGGTGGCATGCCATTACCATACAGTTCGATCACCATAAGTGGAACGGGCTCCGGTTCTGGGACCTGATACAGCCGGGCTTTATGTTTATTGCCGGAACGGCTATGGCCTATTCCCTGCATAAACAACAGCAGAACGGCGTTCCCTGGATGCAATCTTTTCGCAAAGCATTGAGAAGAAGCGGCTGGCTGTTTTTTTGGGGCGTATTAGATTATGCCGTAAAAAAAGACGGGCTGGCTTTTGAGCTCTGGAATGTATTAACCCAGCTTTCTTTTACCATGCTGGTGGCTTTCCTGATCTTCAGGCTCAGCGTTAAAACACAAATCATTATTTGTGCGGGCATATTATTACTCACAGAAGCATTATACCGCTTTACCAACGTGCCGGGGTTCGATCAGCCTTTTACGGATCAGCACAACTTCGGTAATTATGTTGACCTGCTGTTAATGAATAAAATTAACCGTGGCGGCTGGGTAGCCATTAATTGTATTCCTACAGCCGTGCATACCATTGCCGGAGCACTGGCGGGAAAACTGCTGCTAAGCGAAAGCGGCCACAAAGCAAAGCAGCTACTGATCTGGGCGGCGATTTGCCTGGTAGTAGGTTTTGGTTTAGACTGGCTGCATATAACGCCTATCATTAAACGCATTGCCACCACATCCTTTACACTGGCTTCATTAGGCTGGTGCCTGCTGGCATTGGCCGCATGTTTCTGGTGGATTGATATCCGCAACCACCGTAAGCATCTTTTATTTTTTACAGTGGTGGGCATGAATTCGATTTTCATTTATCTGTTCTTTGAAATCGTAGGCAGCAGGTGGTTTAACGATTATGTTGCCGCCGTTACCAATGGATTGATGGGCATGGCGCACTTCCCTCAGTTGCTAATGGAGCTGATTACCTGCCTCACCATTTTCGCATTGGAATGGGGACTCTGCTATTTTTTATATAAGAAGAAGATATTTTTTAGATTGTAGGAGTGGAAAGCACGAAGCATAAAGCACTAAATCCGGAGGAATACAAAGAAACAAATAGCAAATAACAAAAGCCAAATAAATCTCAAAGGACAATATTCAAATTCGAAGCGGAATACAACCATAAACCACAAAAAAAAATTCGAAGGAGGCTGTCGGCAAGCGGCTAATTAATATTTTGATGTGCCACATGCAAAAATAATTCAATGATAAGGCCGTAGGCCTGTCTGCATATTGAAACTCCGGAATTTACAATACTGCCCGTGCGATGCAGATGAACGGAGCGTCGCAAGGAACGTTTCACCTGTGATTCAATAGCCGGCTTCCACAAAGTTTTTCTCCCCCTGATTGGTTCAATATTATTGGTGATCCGGCCAAAATGCAGCAGCAATAGTATTGGTAAAAGACGATACATTTGTTTCCATGAAAAACAGGTATTTCCGTTGGAGAGAAATATGCTTTGCCGGTTACTGGATAACTGCAATAATACTATGCGGAGGAATTGCCGGCTGCACTGCTCAAAAGGAATACGATAACCCCGTAGTGGTAATTGAAACAAAGTTTGGAAACATAACAGTGGAACTTTACCCGAAAAAAGCACCGGCTACCGTATCGGCATTTCTCCGGAATATGGATTCCGGCTATTTTAATAATAGTTCATTTTACCGGGTGCTGCGCAAAGACAACCAGGTAACCGGATCGCTGCATTCGTACCTCATACAGGGAGGTGTATGGCAATCCAATCCGGAATTGAAAAGTAAATTCAACCCTGTTCCGCACGAGTCTACCCAACAAACGGGCATACTCCATAAAAAGGGAACGATTTCAATGGCAAGAAACGAACCGGGAACTGCCACATCGGAATTCTTTATTTGTGTGGAAGATGAACCAGGCTTTGATTACGGGGGTAAAAACAATACAGACGGACTGGGTTACGCAGCTTTCGGCGAGGTGGTGGAAGGCATGGAAACAGTAATGAAAATTTACCGGCAGCCTGAAGATAAACAACGGTTTATTCCTCCAGTTACCATCCTCAACACATATCGGCTTCAGCAGGAAATTCCGGGAAATATTTCTCCATCTGACCAAGAAAAATGATATCGCCTATTTTAAATTCTTTTCCTATCTTTAATATTACTTAACCTTTTGATTAGCCTTTGTTAACATTTTGGATATATTGCATACGTATTTTTGCATAGCCTGTATAAACTCCGCACTACTTCATTTTTAAAATCACTTTATGAGAAAGGAAACCCTTCTTTACGCATTTATTATTTATTTTTTAGTTGCCTGCCAAACGCAAAGATCAGAAAGCTACCCGGCAGGTATAGAACATGTTATTGTAATTGGAGTGGATGGAATGAGCCCTGACGGCATACGCAACGCTACAACGCCGGTAATGGACAGCATGATTGCCGGCGGCGCCGTAAAATGGAACGTACGTACCGTATTAACTACTGCCAGCAGCCAGAACTGGGCTTCTATGATCATGGGAGCGGGTCCCGAACAACATGGCATAATTAATAACGATTGGGAAAGAGATGATCATACGCTTCCTCCCATAGTAGCGGGAAAGGAAGGCATATTTCCTTCTATCTTCGGGATCATCCGGGAGCAAAAGCCGGATGCGGAAATTGGAGCGGTTTACCACTGGAGCGGCTTCGGCAGACTATTTGAAAAGCAGGCGGTGAACTACGATAAAAAATTTTCAACGGAAGACTCCACAGCAGCCGATTTCATCAGCTATATCAAAACAAAAAAACCCACTTTCGGATTCGTGCATTTAGATCATGTTGACCATGCAGGACATCACGACGGACATGGCACACCACAATACTATACCGCAGTGGCAAAAGCGGATTCATTGATAGGCGAAGTATTGAAAGGCATTAAAGAAGCCAGTATGGAAGGAAGCACATTGGTGATCATTACTGCCGACCATGGCGGTATAGGCAAAGGGCATGGCGGACCCACGCCCGAAGAAGGGGAAATTGCCATGATACTGCACGGTAAAGACATAAAGAAAGGCTATAAAATTCAGCAGCAGGTATACACTTATGACCTTGCCGCCACCATTGCATTCGCCTTTAACCTTACACCACCTTATGCATGGATCGGCCGCCCCATTAAGCCCGCCTTTGAAGGTTTTGCCGAGCCGGCTAATTTATGGGAAGGAAAAGAAGTGATCGCGTCTCCCGTAATATTCCCTAAAAGAAATTTATACCAGCAGGCCGGCGGACTATACATTAACGAACCCGCCACGGTGAAGATGAACGCCATGACAGACAACAGTGTTATTCACTATACTTTAAACGGCGATATTCCTGACAGCAGCTCACCTGTATATAAAGAACCCTTTGCTGTTGACAGCACTACGGTGGTGCAGGCAAAAGCCTTCGATAATAAAGGCAATGAAAGCTTAGTAACCGCGGCCTATTTCAGAATACTGAGATCAGGTATGGATAACGGACTGAATGTTTCTTATTTCAAGGGCATGGGATGGAAACAACTGCCTTCCTTTGGAAAGCTTACGCCTTCAAAAAAATGGAACAGCTATGAATTTTCCGTTGACGAAAAAACAATTACGCCATTACTTGAAAAAGGTAACCGAACCTTTGGCCTGGTATACGATGGCTATATACAAATTGATACGCCCGGCAAATACCGTTTTTCTACGCAATCGGATGACGGCAGCAAACTGTTCATTAATAATAAAGAAGTGGTAAACAATGATGGCGATCATGGCGTAACGGAAGAAGCCGGCAATATTACATTAGACGCAGGACGCCATAAAATAAAAGTGGAGTTTTTTAACGCAGCGGGCGGTTACTGGCTGGATGTGTTTTACAAGGGACCCGGCATCGCCAAACAACTTGTTCCGGCAAATAAACTGTTCCTGAAAAAAGCCTGATGTGAATATGTGAACAGAAACACCCGGTGGAACACATAGAAGGATCATAGGGTACACACAGGGTTTTTTATTGTGTGGCTATGTGCCTGCTGTGCCTATGTGTTTTCTTTGAACTCATTCATCCGGATAAGTTAAAATGCCAAGATAAAGACTCTCATACCTGCCCGTTCGGCCAAGTCGGGGATGGCACGGATTTACACAGATGATCACAGATAGATTTGCCTGTTCTGCCAACACACTCTTTTTACTATCTTGCACCAATGAAGAAACTACTGATACTCATCTTTACGCTGATCACCGTTACCGCTTTTGCGCAGGACAAAAGAAAATGGAAACAGCTTTTTAACGGCAGGAACCTGAAGGGCTGGACCGTTAAGATCAGCGGGCATGAACTGAACGATAATTTCGGCAACACGTTTCGCGTGGAGGATGGAAAATTAGTAGTGTCTTACGATCAGTATACTTCCTTTAACGACCAGTTTGGCCATATCTTTTATAAAAAGCCGTATTCGTATTATTTACTTGCAGTAGAATACCGTTTCGTAGGCAAACAGGTTGACGGCGGCCCGGGGTGGGCGTATAAGAACAGCGGTATCATGCTGCATTGCCAGCCGCCCTCCACGATGCTTAAAGACCAGGACTTCCCTATTTCCATAGAAGACCAGTTGCTTGGCGGCGACTCCACCGGCGAAAGAACAACCTGCAACCTGTGCACACCCGGTACCAATGTAGAAATGGATGGAAAATTATTTACACCACATTGTATCAATTCCAATTCAAAAACATTTCGCAATGAAGAATGGGTAAGAGCTGAAGTGCTGGTGCTGGGTGATTCGGTAATACAGCAAATTGTGAACGGCGATACCGTGCTGGTATATCAAAAGCCACAGATAGGGGGAGGTGCGGTGAACAATTATGATCCTATGATGAAGAAAGACGGGCAACTGCTGAAAAGCGGTTTTATTTCACTGCAAAGCGAAAGTCACCCGGTTGAATTCAGGAAGGTGGAGATCATTGACCTGGAAAAACAATACAGGAAAAAAAGAAAGTAATCAATATGGATACAAATATTTTTGGCGCCGTAGACCAGTTCATCAATAACCTGTTTGTTAAGGAAGATGCCGCATTGCAGCAAACCAAACAGGCCATTATTGACGGCGATCTTCCTTTAATCAGCATTTCTGAAAACCAGGGAAAATTTTTGCATATCCTGGCGAGGCTCAGTAATGCTAAAAAAATATTAGAGATCGGCACACTGGGCGGCTATAGCACCATCTGGCTGGGCAGAGCGTTGCAGGAAGGCGGGCAATTGATTTCGCTTGAGCTGGATCAGCATCATGCGGATGTGGCCCTTGCCAACATTTCAAATGCGGGCTTAGGCAATAAAGTTAACATACGGGTTGGCAATGCGCTTGAGGAACTGCCCAAAATGAAAAAAGAAGGCGCCGGCCCTTTCGACCTTATTTTTATTGACGCCGATAAAGAACCGTATGCGGAATATTTTGAACTGGCTTTGCAACTGTCGCGCCCCGGCACGCTGATCATTGCCGATAATGTAGTGCGGGAAGGTAAAATATTAGAAGAAAACAGCACAGATACCAACGTAACCGGCGTACAACGCTTTATAAAACGAATGGCCGCCACCAGCGGGGTTACCGCCACCATCATTCAAACGGTGGGCAGCAAATACCATGATGGCATGGCGCTGGCGATCGTGAATGAAGCAGTGTAGCAGCGGTAGTAACAGCCTCCCGTATCGGGGGACACGGTGACACAGGCGACTTTCACATTTTTTTTGTCACACGAGACCATTGCGTCCCACGGAATAAGTAATAAACAACAAGCCCCGCGCAGTCTCTTACCAGAGGGTTAATGCTTTATAACAGCTTTGTATGTATATTTATGCGTTGGAAATTGAATACACATTATAGTAGTGGTAATATTTTAACCCGACACAAAGCAATACCATAACAGCACGATTTGAATTATGAAATTAGACTGGCTACTTGATTACAATCCGGTGTTACTGGCGCTTTTTGCTACCTTATTTACTTATTTTGTTACCGCCTTAGGCGCGTCTATGGTTTTCTTTTTTAAGAAAATCAACAAAAATATCCTGAATGCCATGCTGGGCTTCGCGGCGGGTGTAATGATAGCCGCGAGCTTTTGGTCGCTGCTGAAGCCGGCCATTGAAATGGCGGAAAAAAACGGCAGCATTCCCTGGGTGCCCGCAGTGGTTGGTTTTTTAGCAGGCGGCGCTTTTTTATTAATGGCAGATAAAGTATTACCCCACTTGCATATTGGCCGGCCTATGGCTAAAGCCGAAGGAATAAGAACTGCCTGGAAAAGAAGTGTGCTGCTCATTCTTTCTATTACCCTGCATAATATCCCGGAAGGGCTGGCGGTGGGCGTGGCATTTGGCGCTTTAGCCCACAACCCCGATATCGGCCTGCTTGCCGGCGCTGTTTCACTTGCCATAGGCATTGGATTACAAAATTTTCCTGAAGGCGCGGCCGTTTCCATACCCCTGCGCAGGGAGGGCTTTTCGAGACGAAGGGCTTTTTTTTACGGGCAGCTCTCCGGCATTGTGGAGCCCATTGCCGGGGTTGTTGGAGCCTACCTCGTTTTTACGGTTACCCCTTTGCTTCCTTACGCGCTTTCATTTGCTGCCGGCGCCATGATATTTGTGGTAGTAGAACAACTGATCCCGGAATCTCAAAGTGGGGATGAAACCGATCTGTCTACCATTGGGGCCATGCTCGGGTTCGCCACCATGATGGTATTGGATGTGGCTTTAGGCTAAAGTGCCGGTTGGAATACCGCATACAACTCATTCATTAAATTTTGTGAACGTTTTAAGTAAGCGCAGCTTTTTACCGGGGCGCTTAATAGGTAATATTTTCCAAAGGAGGTTATATAAACCATATCGAACCTGGAAAGCGGGAGCATTATATCGGTTGATGATATTGTACTTTACAATGCAGACACCGCGCAATCCCTAACCCTTAAGGGACCCAGGGCATTTAAAATATTATAGATATACAACCACAAAGCAAAACGCTGTTGCAATTTTACCTAACATCCTAAAAGGTTAATTTTTAATAAAGTGCCGGCACAAGTATAACACGACAAACATTTTAATCAATACAGTACAGTTCTGCGAGGCGTCTTCGCCTCGCAGAACTGTACTATCGCCTCCGGGCGATATCTGCACAAAGAGCATTATAATACCCCCTTCGTGCTCGGCAAATAGTTGCTCAGCGGGTCGCGCTTAACCGCCATGCGGATAGCTTTCGCGAACGCTTTGAATATCGCTTCTATTTTATGGTGCTCGTTATCGCCCCGGCATTCAATATTGAGGTTACATTTGGCGGCATCTGAAAACGATTTAAAGAAATGATAGAACATTTCCGTAGGCATCTCTCCTATCTTCTCGCGCTTAAATTCCGCATTCCATACCAGCCAGTTCCGCCCGCCAAAATCAATCAGCACTTTGGCATCGGCTTCATCCATCGGCAGGGCAAAACCATAGCGCTCCATACCTCTTTTATCTGCCAGCGCTTTGGCAAAAGCTTCTCCCAGCGCAATGCCGGTATCTTCAATGGTATGATGTTCATCAATATGCAGGTCGCCTTTGGTTTGAACAAATAAATCCATTTTACCATGACGGGCGATCTGCTCCAGCATGTGATCAAAGAAACCAATGCCTGTTGTAATATCCGCTTTCCCCGATCCGTCAATATTCAATGCCACGCTGATCTTTGTTTCATTGGTATTACGTTCAAGGGTAACCGAACGCAACCCCAGCTTCAAAAATTCATATATCCTGCTCCATTCGGTTGTTTCCAGGGCAATGGTATCCTGCAGTGCAGCTACTTTATCCGAAATTTCTTCAGCACCCAGCGCGGCATCGTTATTCAGCCATATGCCGCGGCAGCCCAGGTTCTTAGCCAGTTGAATATCGGTTATGCGATCACCGATAACAAACGAACCGGGAATATCATACGCCGGGTTATTCAAATACTGCGTAAGCATGCCAATGGCAGGTTTACGGGTGGGCGCATTCTCATGCGGGTAGGTTTTATCTATATGCACCGCGCTGAAAAAAATGTCTTCGCCTTCCAGGCTCTTCATCACCAGGTTATGCAAAGGCCAAAAAGTATCTTCCGGAAATTTGTCTGTGCCCAGCCCGTCCTGGTTACTCACCATCACCAGCTCATAATCCAGTTCCCTGGCAATTTTGGTCATGTATTCAAACATGTGCGGGTAAAAAGTAAGCTTGTCGTACGAATCTAACTGGTAGGTTGGTGGGTCTTCGTAAATCAATGTACCATCTCTGTCAATAAATAAAATCCGTTTTGCCATAATGCTTATTTCAGGAGTTTAGTTTAAGGTGTAAAGGTGTTATAAATAGTGATCTTAATTTAGTCTATCATATCTTCTTCTCCGCTCTCACTTTCTTTACTTCCCTTGCGGTAACCGCACTGGCTTTATTGCCAAAGCTATTCCGCACGTAGGTGAGCACATCGGCCACCTCCTGGTCGGTTAAATGCAGGTGAGGCGGCATGGGATTATGAAAAAGATCATCATCAATTTCTATAGGATCCGTTAAGCCGTTCACTACAATATTTATCAGCCGGTTCTTTGGGCCCAGTACCCACTCTGTTTGTGCCAGCGGCGGGTTCATACCCTGCACACCCAGTCCGTCCGGCTGGTGGCAGCCCAGGCATTCTTTCCCGTATATGGCTTTTCCCTTTTCCATTACGGCGGGCGGCGGCTTGGTTTGATCCAGGTCGAGGCTCAGCAAAATAAATAAAAGTGCTGCTATCACCACATTTACAGGAATCAGTCTTCTTCGCATATCATTTTTAAAAGCCTAAAATTACAATGCCGCACTGAAACTTTTTAAACTGTTTAGCAGGGCTTCGTTTTCAGCAGGACTGCCTACTGTTATCCGCAAACAGCCCTCACATAACTGCACATTACTGCGGTCGCGTACTACAATACCCTTATCCAGCAATGCGCGGTATACCGCCTTTGCATCCCTAACTTTTACCAGTAAAAAATTCGCGTCAGACGGGTACACCTGTTCTACCACACCAACGGATAACAGTTGCGCTGCCATCCTATCACGCTCTTTCACCAGTATCCGTATCATTTCATTCACATCTTCCACCTGGTCAAGTGCCTTCAGCACCAGGTCCTGCGTTGCCTGCCCGATATTATAAGGCGGCTTTATTTTATTGCATACAGCTATGATAGCTTCTCCCGCAAAAGCCATACCCAAACGTAATCCCGCGAGCCCCCAGGCCTTGGATAAAGTGTGCAATACCACCAGGTTGGGATATTCCGCGAGTTCCTGCACAAAAGACCGGTGGCGCGAAAAGTTGATATAGGCCTCATCAATAACCACGATGCCAGGGAAATTATTCAGCACGGTTTCCACATCCTCCCTGTGCAGCGAATTAGCCGTGGGATTATTCGGTGAACACAGCCAGATCAGCTTTGTAAAATCATCTACCCGGGTTTCCATATGCACCAGGTCTAACTGGAAATTTTCAAGCAGGGGCACTTTACGCAATTCCACATCATTGATATGAGCGCTCACTTCGTACATACCGTAAGTAGGTGGGCAAATAATCACATTGTCTTTCCCCGGATTGCAAAAAGCGCGGAACAAAATGTCAATGCATTCATCGCTGCCATTGCCCAAAAAAATATTTTTTGCCGGCACACCTTTTATAGCTGAAAGCTTTTCTTTTATTTTCAGTTGATGTGGGTCGGGGTAACGGTTATACCATTTCGTTGTTGGTGATCCCAGACTGTTTTCATTGGCATCTAAAAAGATTTTCGCCTCGCCGCTAAATTCGTCGCGCGCGGAAGAATAGGGAACCAACTGCTTTACATTTTCCCTTACCAGGTCGTTTACGTTAAAATTCATAGCCGTAATTCAATTTGTAGTTTATTGTTTGTGGTTTGTAGTTAGGAAACCCACTCACTACTGACGACTCACCACTCACATTGGAATTTATAGTTTTGCATTTGCAGTTTATCCTTAATCTCTCATTTTCAAATCACCCGCACTTCCACATTTATCTTTCCCTCCTTTAAACCTATGAGGCTTTCCCTCGCTGTAATTCCCCTCCCACAAACCTCATGGGGTTTTCCGCTCCCAATTCTCACATCCTCTTCCTCACCGCATTGGCATGCGCCTGCAGGCCCTCTGCTTCAGCCATACAAATTACAGTGGAAGCAAGATTTTTCAATCCTTCCTGTGTTAACTTTTGATAAGTGATCTTTTTTACAAAACTATCCACGCTTACGCCACTGTACGCTTTGGCGTACCCGTTAGTAGGCAGGGTATGATTGGTTCCGCTGGCGTAGTCGCCCACGCTTTCCGGCGAATAATTACCCAGGAACACGGAACCTGCATTCACTACCTGTTCCGCAACAGCCTCATCGTTGGCACAACTGATGATAAGGTGTTCGGGTGCATAGGCATTAATGAATGCCATACTCTCATGTATATTTTCAATTATAATTGCCCTACTGTTCTCTAATGCCTTTATGGCAATGTTTTTACGCGGCAGTTCATTTAATTGTTCATTCACCTCCCTGATCACCTGCTCCGCAACCTGCACGGAAGTGCTCACCAGCAATACCTGGCTATCGGGGCCATGCTCCGCCTGCGACAGCAGGTCAGCGGCAACATATGCTGCATTGGCGGTTTCATCGGCCAGCACGCATACTTCGCTCGGACCGGCGGGCATATCAATGGCAACGCCATAGCGTTGTACCAACTGCTTGGCGCAGGTTACATACTGGTTGCCCGGGCCAAAAATCTTATATACAGCAGGAATGGTTTCCGTACCGTAAGCCATAGCCGCAATGGCCTGTGCGCCGCCGGCTTTATATATTTGCGTAATGCCCGCCACCCCGGCCGCATATAATACAGCAGGATGAACAGTACCGTCTTTACCCGGCGGGGTACATAAAACAATTTCCCTGCAACCCGCCAGCACCGCCGGTATACCCAGCATCAGCACCGTGGAAAACAACGGCGCCGAGCCGCCCGGAATATACAATCCCACTTTTTCAATTCCCGTGTTTTTGCGCCAGCACTGCACGCCCGGCATGGTTTCTATTTTTTCAACCGGTTGTACCTGTGCGGCATGAAATTTTTCTATATGCTCTTTTGCCTGCAAAATAGCGGACTTCAGTTCGGTGGTTAATTCCTGCCCTGCCGCTGCTATTTCTGCGTTGGATACTTTAATCTCTTTCAGTAACACCCCGTCAAAACGTTGGGTGAGCTCAACCAGCGCTTTATCCCCGTTTTGTTTCACATTGTTCAGCACCTCCAGCACAGCAGCTTCCAGCGTGGAATGATCCAGCGCCGGCCGTTGCAGCAATGCTGGCCATTCGTTACGCGGGGGATGGATGATAATGTTCATGGAACGGTTTGAAATTAATATAGTTTATTGTTTGTGGTTTATCGTTGATGGTTGCATTTGTTTTCGGATTTCGAATTTATTTGGTTCTTGTTTTTTGATTATTGGGTCTTCTACCTCGGATTTCGGATTTTCCCTTTTGGATTTGCACCTACATCACCATTTTCTCAATGGGCACCACCAGTATACCCTGTGCGCCTGCGGCTTTTAACCTTTCTATTTTATCCCAAAATTCATCTTCGCTCAATACACTGTGCACTGAGCTCCATCCCTTATCTGCCAAAGGCAATACCGTAGGGCTTTTCATGCCAGGCAGCAAACCAATGATCTCATCTAACTTATTGTTGGGAGCGTTCAATAAAATATATTTATTGTTCTTCGCTTTTCTTACGGCGTGTATACGAAACAGTAACTTATCAAGTACCTGCTGCTGAACCGCATCGAAATTATTATGCCGGATAAGCACTGCCTGCGATTGCAGTATGGTTTCCACTTCTTTCAGTCCGTTGGTAAGCAGGGTAGACCCGCTGCTCACTAAGTCGCAGATGGCGTCGGACAAACCGATGCCGGGAGCAATTTCCACGGATCCGCTGATCTCATGTATTTCAGCATTCACCTTATTCTTTTTCAGGAACTGCCGGGTCAGGTGCGGATAGCTGGTAGCAATGCGCCGGCCTTCGAGCGATTGTATGTTATTATACTGTTCGCCTCTTACCACGGCAATGCTCAGCCTGCAACCGCCGAATCCCAACTGTTCAACGGTTTTTACCAACTTGTTCTTTTCATATACTACATTCTCACCCACAATGCCAATATCGGCTACCCCGTCTTCCACATATTGGGGAATATCATCATCCCTCAAAAAAAATACCTGCAGCGGAAAATTGGTAGCTTCTGTTTTGAGCTTGTTGGCACCGTTGGAAATGGCGATGCCGCATTCTTTGAGCAGCTTCATCGAATCTTCATGCAGCCGTCCCGATTTTTGTATAGCCAGTTTAAGCATTGTCTGATGGGTTTAAAATAAAAAAGACCTACCGAACGGTAAGCCTCTAACATGTTGTATTGAAATCTGCACATACAGCACCGGCCTACCCTTTGGGCAAGAAATGATGGTGGTGATGTGTGCGATGAATCATTATTGTTTCGTTTTAACCGCGCAAAAATAAGGCACAGGTTTTACCTGGCAAAATTTATGTCGGTTCTTTTACGGGTTTCACGCAAAGGAGCAAAGGAAGGTTAAGTGCTGTTTTAAGTATGAAATCATAAGTACAGACTATACGTCCCTCTGTGCCACCCTGCCTCCGTGGTTCTATGTTTCACGCAATACGCGCGAAGGAGCAGAGGATAAAGGGGGTATGACATTACAGTCAGGAATCTGCTACTTCCTGCCCTTTGTTTTTGCGGTAACTTTTTGTATAACCATAAACTATAAATTAGAAATCTTCAAACTTTTAATTCGTTGCGCGTTTGTTAAAACCGGCATCTAAACAAATTATTTTATAAATTGTACCCTCTTTTATACACGCAACAAATTTTAACTATGATCATTCGTTTATCTAAAATTGTAATGAGCGCTTGTTTATGCTTCGCTGTTTCCGCAGGTTTTGCACAAAAAGCACCCCGGGAAGGCGACCCTAAATTAACCGAATACTGGGATCCCGCAGTACGTGTCATCACTCCCGGCAAAACCGCCGCTGATGCGCCTTCAGACGCTATTGTATTGTTTGACGGCAAAGACGCTTCCAAATGGAAATCGCAAAAAGACGGTGGAGCCGTAAAATGGAAAATCGAAGATGGCGCTCTGGTGGTAGTTGGTGGTACCGGCGGTATAGAAACAAAAGATGGTTTTGGCGATTGCCAGTTGCATATTGAATGGCGTACCCCTGCTGTAGTAAAAGGAGAAAGCCAGGGACGCGGTAACAGTGGTATTTTTTTGATGGGCAGATACGAACTGCAGGTTTTGGATAATTACAACAACCGCACTTATGCTAACGGGCAGGCTGCCAGCATTTATAAACAAACACCTCCTTTGGTAAATGCTTCCCGCGGACCGGGCGAATGGCAAACCTATGATATACTGTTTACCGCTCCCACTTTCCAGGAAGATGGTACCGTTAGAACACCCGCAAAAATTACCGTATTTCATAATGGCGTTATTGTGCAAAACAATACTACCATCTGGGGCAGTACGCAATATGTGGGCACACCCAATTACGAAAAGCATAGTGCTAAAGAACCAATCAGCTTACAGGACCACGGCAACCCCGTGGCTTTCAGGAATATATGGATTAGACCGTTGTAGAAATTTGAAAATACGGCAATTTGAAAATTTGAAAATGTGGTCGGTACCCGACAGAAGGAGGGTCAGATCACATGTGGGTATATACGCCTCGTAACCTGAAATATATTGCTGTGTCAAACGTGAAAAGAGGAAGGCAGAAAACAGTATGCTTTCCCTGCACCCAGTAACTTGCTACCTTTACAGTATGGCAGAAGATCTGATCATTGCAACGGGTTCCAAAGCGGAGCAATACCAGGCGCTTATTCCACAGGTAAAAGCACTGATAGAGGGCGAGCGCGACCTGGTGGCCAACCTCGCGAATATAGCCGCTGCCCTGAAAGAACAGTTTGGCTGGTTTTGGGTAGGGTTTTACATCGTTAAGGATACTGAGCTGGTAGTAGGCCCTTTCCAGGGACCGGTAGCGTGTACCCGTATCCGTAAGGGAAGGGGCGTGTGTGGCGCCGCCTGGGAAAAGGCACAAACGATCATCATTCCCGATGTTGGGCAATTTCCGGGACATATTGCCTGCAGCAGCCTGTCGAAATCGGAAATTGTTGTGCCTGTTATCAGAAACAATATAGTAGTGGGCGTACTGGACGTCGACAGTAATGCTTATAACCAGTTCGATACTACCGACCGGCAATACCTTGAACAGATCGTAGCGTTAATACAATGGTAATGATATAAAAATATATTATGCAATACAGAAGATTGGGCAACACCCATGAACAATTATCCGCTATTGGCTTAGGCTGCATGGGTATGAGCTACGCCTACGGACCAACAGATGACACGGAAAGCATCGCTACGCTGCATAAGGCTTTAGACCTGGGTATCAATTTCTGGGATACAGCCGATATGTATGGCAACGGAAAAAATGAAGAGCTGATATCGCAGGTATTGACCACTAACCGCGATAAGGTTTTTATTGCCACTAAATTTGGTTTTCGCTTTAAAGACAGTACACCGGGGCATAGCGGCCTGCCAGGCACCTATGTTGACGGATCGCCGGCTTATATAAAAACGGCTGTTGAAAAAAGCCTGCAACGCTTAAAAATTGAAACCATTGATCTGTACTATGCTCACCGCATAGATAAAAATATTCCTATAGAAGAAACCGTTGGCGCCATGTCCGGCCTGGTGAAAGAAGGGAAGGTGCGCTACCTCGGGTTGAGCGAGGCTTCCGCCCAATCTATCCGGAAAGCACATGCCGTTCACCCTATCGCTGCATTACAGAGCGAATATTCATTACTGAGCAGGGACATAGAAGGTGAAATAATGGATACGGTACGTGAACTGGGTATTTCATTGATCCCTTATTCGCCGCTGGCACGCGGAATTATTACTGCCACGGTAAACGATCCCACGCAACTGGCGGCAGATGATTTCCGCCGCACATTACCCCGTCTCAATGAAGAACATCTGCAAAACAATGTGCAATTGGTAAACGCATTTGCAACGCTGGCTAAAGACAAAAATGCAACGCCGGCACACCTTGCCCTGGCATGGGTATTGGCGCAGGGTGATCATATTATACCCATACCCGGTACTAAAAAAAGAAAATACTTAGAAGAGAATGCAGGCGCGGTAGATATTCATTTATCAGCTAATGATTTGAAAAAGATCAATGATGTAATTGCCCGCTATCCTAATGTAGGCAACCGGTATAGCGATGGCGCTATGAAGCTGGTGAATCAGTAGGCGTAGCTGTCAGCCGTCAGGTATCAGAGCTATCGGGTGAGTAGCTACTAACGACAGGATGAATACCAGAATGGTGAGTGGTGAGTATTACACAGGTTACAGATTGCAAGTTTCAGGGGGAAATCCGTTTCAATGTTGGATTTATCGTTTATGGCTGGTGGTTTATGGTTGCATTGGCTTCGGATTTGAACGTCATTGCGAGACCCTAAACGGATCTGAATGATGTCTACTATATTTTAAAGGGTCGAAGCAATCTCCAAGGCCGGAGACGAATTCATATTTCTTTAAATTGGCTTACTGCTCCGCTGCGCTTCAGGCAGATTGTCTACCTGCCGGCAGGCAGGCTTCGGCGTGCATAGTTCTTCTAATTATCCGGCATATTTTTGACGCCTCGCAAAGACGGGCCTTTTCTGGCTTCTATTCTTTTTAGTTTACAGTTTATAGTTGTATCCACTTCGGATTTAATATTTGAGATTTATTTGGTTCTTGTGATTTGTCTTTTGGTGCTTTGTATTCTCTTCGAATTTCGGATTTGAAGTTTCGGATTTGATTTTGTCTGTCATGGTGAGTAAACCATAAGCTCCCTTAAGCACTTTGAAAATGACATGGTGTTTCATTGGCGGTAACAAGCCATCTGTATTTTGACTTTAACTGTTTGTTACTTTTTTTGCGGAAAAAAAGTAACCAAAAAAGCCGCCCGAAATCAATATACAGCCCGATTTCGGGAAGGAGCCCTGATGAAGCCTTAGTGCTGCTGTGATTTCAGCTTCATTTCGCTGCTGCTTTCTCATTTTTCAGTAGTCCGCAGTATAGCTGTTTGATTTGAGCGTTGAGATTGTATTTAGCTTCGAATTTTATACTTGAATTTTATCCGTCCCGGCGGACAAGCTTGCCTGCCGCAGGCAGGTTTGTTTTTTGTGATTTGTTCCTGGTGCTTTGTATTCTCTTCGGATTTAGAATTTTCGGCTTCGGATTTGATTTCACCTGTCATTGCTCCCCATCCCGCTCCGCCAGCTCCGTGAGTACCTGCATCATGGCGGCTCCGGCTGCTTCGCCCGGCGACATACCGGTAAGGTAAGGAGCGGCATGCAGCCTGGTGCCTGGTTCAAAAAAATCGGGTTTCAGAATATAGCCCAGCTCATCCTGCCCTAAGCCTATAATGAATTTTGGCCCGTTATTGGTCATTAATTGCTTGGTGGCGAAAGCATATAAAGGAGAGGTTTCACCCGGATGCGTGGCAAATACCGCGTTGCCGATAGTAAACCAGGCAATTTCGGTAGGAGTGCCGTCGCTGATATCTCTCTTAATTATTCCCGCGGCGGTCATTTGCTTAAACCCGTTATTGTTAACCGGTATCTCAAAACGGCGTGAAGCAAAGGATATAGCGGTTCCCTCTAATTTCTTCGCTTGCTTTAATGCCCCGGTAACTGCAGTAGCAAGCGCGGCTCCTTTCTTTTCCGCTTCTTCAAAGGTACGCGCCACTTTTTCAGGCTGCACCCATCCTCCTATCGCACCCTGTACGTATAAGTTGATGCCACCCGCATTTTTCTTCATTTGTTTATAAAACCCGGAAGGAAAGTCGGCGCTCACCAATGTATTTTCTCTTCCCAAAAAAGTAGGATGGCAGGCAAAATTAGTAAGTGTGGCAATATTCTTTCCACCGGAAGTGGTAAACTGCATAATGCTAACCGAACGATCAACTTCGGTGCTGTCTGAAACATTCTCTACCCATCCTTCCCCGAATACGGTATCGGCATATTTTGCCACAGCCGCCTGCCGCCGCTTCCATGCTTTTTCGATCACCTCCGCGGTAGTCTTAACTAAAAAGCGGATATACCCGCTGTCTGTTCCGGTATGCGCCACATCCATTCCCCATATGCCAATTACATCCGGACCGGAATGGGTGTGCGTAGAAGAAACAATGATTTGTTCTGCATTGAATACATCAGGCGGGAGTTTTAATTCCACCGCATCTCTTATTTGCTGCACAACAGGATAGGGCAAACCTATACAATCTATAGTAACAAGTGCCAGTGCGTTGAGCCTGTTGGCCACTACTACCGCTTTTACAAAAAGATTGTCGTGCACGCCTGTGCTCCTGCGGTTCTGATCATAACCGGCGAGAAAGCTTTCATTGGGCGGATTGATTACCGCCTCGGCCGCACCTGCCAGAAGGCGGCCCGGCGCACCGGTTTGAGCGGTAAGTGCAGCAACTGTAAAAAAGAAAATAAGGAATGGGAATACCTTTTTCATAACTGCGTTCTTTATTTAAAAATAAGTAATTTGCCTGCTACTTAATTATATTTTCACTATGCTAACCAACCGTTGCGGTTTTTTATTGAACTGGCATATTTTTTATACTTAACTTGTTAACAATACCTGACGTATGAAACAATTGCCTTTAACTGTAACACGTTCTATAGAGCTTTTGGGGTTATGTTTACTCATAGCCCTTTTTTCTGTGGCCAATTCCATCATTATGCCCCTGCTGATGGCTTTTTTCATCAGCCTTATGCTATTGCCGCTGTTCCGTTTTTTGCGAAAAATAAAAATCCCTGAGCTCATTGCTATCGTACTGGTTATTTTAACAGCCGCCCTTATCATCATAGCCATACTGGCATTTTTTTCCCTGCAGATCGCTTCTCTTGTAAAAGATTTTCCCCAATTAGAGAAAAACCTTAACCTACACTGGACTACACTGAGCAACTGGATCAACAGGAACCTGAATCTTTCTGCCGACCAGCAAATTAAAGTGCTGCAGGAACAGGGTGGCAAGTTGCTCAATAACGCGGGCTCTTACCTGAGCGGAGCGGCAGTATCCATTACCGGCGTATTTGTATTTATGGGGCTGCTCCCTATTTATATTTTTCTCATCCTCTTTTACAAAAATCTTTTACTGCGTTTTATTTTTTTGTGGTTTAACAGGGACGATCACCCGCAGGTAGAATCGGCGCTGCGCGAAACGGAAGTAATGGTTAAAAGTTACCTGATGGGCTTAGTGATACAGGTAACCTATATGACCGTTTTACTGGGAGGCATTTTAATGATCATAGGAATCAAGCATGCCATGCTTATCGCTATCATCTTTGCCATACTTAATCTTATTCCTTATGTGGGCGCCCTCATTGGCAATGTCATCGGGGTATTGCTTACGCTTACTTCCTCCAGTGAACTATGGCATATTTTTGCCGTGCTAATCGTAATTACTGTTGTACAATTCTTAGACAATAATATCCTCATGCCACGCATTGTAGGCTCTAAAGTAAAGATCAACGCCCTGGTAAGCATCATAGGCGTTATTATCGGCGGCACGCTTGCCGGCGTTTCGGGCATGTTCTTATCGCTGCCTATGATTGCCATACTTAAAATTATTTTTGATCATACTACCGACTTCCGGCACTGGGGTATTTTACTGGGTGATGAACGCCCCGGCCTCAGCCCCATGACCAACCCGGCGGTGAGGTTAAGAAACCGGCATGTAAGAAAGCCCGATACGGAAGAAGAAAAGGAAGATTGAAAGATTTGAAATTTGAGGTGCCTGGCATATAGTGAATATGTTTTGCCTGATCTCCTTCGTGGCAGGGTATTTTATGTACTTAGCTGCATTGTTGCTATTAAGCTACAGTTGCCACGCTCGCTTGTGCAACACCAATGCTATTCTGCTTTCCCACCTGCAGATAATAAATCTTTCATAAACATCATTACGTGACCCTGAACTGATCTGAATAATGCGTAATAATTTTTAAGAGTTGAAGCCTGCCTACCGGCAGTAGGTAATCTCACAATGGCAGAGTCCGATTTATATTTCTTTGTAGATGGCTTACTACTCCGCTTCGCTTCAATGGGATTGTCTACCTGCCGGTAGGCAGGCCACGGCGTGTATAGTTCTCCTAACATCCGGCATGTGTTTGACGCCTCGCAAAAACGGACCTTTTATGAACGGCACTCTGCAACCTGCAACCTATACCCTGCAACCTGCAACCTGAAACCTACACCCTCCCCCCTATTTCTTCACCACAAATGTTTTGAAGAATTCCAGCGACTCCGGGTTTTTTACTGAACCGGTGTTTACTGATTTCTCCAATGGCCTGCCCATTAGTATCTTCTTAACGGGCATTTCCATTTTTTTACCGCTGATGGTATACGGAATATCATTTACCGCGATTATCTCATCGGGCACATGACGTGGGGAATAAGTGCTGCGTAATGTTCTTTTGATGGTATCTTTTATTTCCGCGGTTAAGCTGTGGTTTTCTTTCATCACCACAAATAAGGGCATATAATCGCCGCCACCGGGCAGTTCAATATTAACGATCAGGCTGTCTTTAATTTCCGGGATCGTATCTACCGCCCGGTATATTTCCGCCGTACCAATACGTACGCCCTGCCTGTTAAGCGTAGCGTCTGACCGGCCGAGAATAACCACCCCGTTCTGCGGCGTTATTTTCACCCAGTCGCCATGCCGCCATATCCCGGGATAGGTTTCGAAATAACTGGAAAGATATTTTTCAAACTGTTGATCATTCCAGAAAAATACCGGCATGGAGGGCATGGGTTTGGTAATTACCATTTCTCCCACCTCATTCCATAAACGATTACCCTCTTCATCCAGCGCATACAGATCGCAACCCAAAGCCCTGCATTGAATTTCTCCTTCGTATACCGGCAACAGGGGGCACCCGCCTACAAACGCGGTGCACACATCCGTGCCGCCGCTCATGCTGCACAGCCACAGGTCTTTCTTTATTTTTTCATACACATAATCAAACCCTTCCTGCGGCAGCGGCGACCCGGTAGCGCTTACAGAACGCAATGCAGAAAGATCGCCGTACTCACCCGGAAGTATACCCGCTTTTTTACAGGCCATGATAAAAGGCGCGCTGGTACCAAAATGATGCACCCCTGCGTTAGCAGCCATCCGCCACAGTACGCTGATATCAGGGTAGCCGGGGCTGCCATCGTACAATACAATGGTAGCACCCGTAAGCAGGGCCGCGTGCAGGTAGTTCCACATCATCCAGCCGGTGGTGGTAAACCAGAAAAAAACTTCACCGGGCTGCACATCATTATGAAAAGCCAGGTATTTAAAATGTTCAAGCAATACACCGCCATGACTATGCGTGATGGCTTTGGGAATACCAGTTGTGCCGGAAGAATATAATATCCATACAGGATGATCAAAAGGAACAGCGGTAAACCGCAAACCTGTATAGGAGGTTTGCATCACTTCATCCCATAACACGGTATCCGGCACGTCCTGCATATCAGTGTCATTAGCCGCATAAGGGATCCGTATTAATTTTTCAACCGAGGGAAGCGCCTCCCTGATGGCTTTCACTTCTTCCCTCCGGTTGAATATTTTTCCATTATACATATATCCATCCACCGCAATCAATATTCTGGGTTCAATTTGCTGAAAACGTTCCATTACGCTTCCTGCTCCAAAATCGGGCGAACAACTGCTCCATACCGCACCAACACTCATAGCGGCCAGTAACGAGATGGTAGCCTCGGGAATATTGGGTAAATAGGCCGCAATCCTGTCACCAGGCTGTATACCCTGCTGTATAAAAAAGCTTTGCAATGCAGCTACCTTGTGTTTCAGCTCTTCCCAACTCACGGATGTAAGCGGGTGCCGCTCGGATTGAAATAACAGCGCAGGACGTTCGGCTGTTGCATTGCGAAAAATGTGCTCCGCATAATTCAATGTACCTCCTTCAAACCATTTTGTATGCGGCATGTGATCTTCGCTCATTACGTTCCTGCATGGAGCGTGATGGATGAGCTTAAAGTAATCTGAAATGCTCTGCCAGAAATCAACCGGATGTTCAACAGACCATTTCCATAAAGTATCATAATCTTTACATTCAAGGCTCAAATTATCTTTTAACCATTGCATATATTCTGCAAGATTGGAATTGACCTTAAATTGTTCTGAAGGTTGCCATAATATAGGTGAGGGCATAGTGTGCTAAGATAAATTAATTACTGGCAATATAAAACGCCAGCCGACCCTTCCTTCGTCAGGATAACAGGCAATAGATTTTTAGTTCGGCATTGGCACAAAATGCTCAACGCTATTACAGGGTAGTATAGCACACAAATACCGGTTGTACCAATTTTAAGCGGGGTGCCGCTCTATTTGTTATATAAAAGTAAAGATTTGGCGTAGTTTTTTCTGTAACTGTACTTTTGTACCGGTATACCCGTCATAACAATACATAAAACAACACCCGGCTTGAAGAAAATACTACTTATACCCCTTTTAGTGGCTTTCTGCAGCACTGGCTTTGCTCAAAAGGTAGACAGTATCTATTTTAACTTGTATACCGACAGCCTGAAAAAAGGAACCTACAATTATATTAATATCATTGGAAAGCTTTCGAACGGTAGTTTCCGCCCTATGGACAGCACCCAGCTCATTTTCACTTCCTCCTACGGGAAATTTTATGGCAACAGCCTGTGGCTGCCTTTTGAACCTGCTGTTGAAAAAGTAGAGATCACTGTTAAATCCCGGCAAAATCCTTCGCAAATACTATACCGTACCATTTATATAAAAAAAGCGGACGACGATGCGAAGCTGAAAACCGTGGATGAAATAATGGCTGAACCGCCAAAGCGTACGAAACGCAGAAAGAATTAGTATAACTGATTTTGCTTATTGTATTTTTGCAGTACAACAACGTTTTCCGTGAAAGATATAATTACAATTGAATATTGCCCGCAATGTGGCTGGCTGTTACGGGCGGCTTACATGGCGCAGGAGCTGCTCACCACCTTTACCGGCGATATAAAAGGAGTTACGCTGCAGCCTTCGGACACTGCCGGCCGTTATAGCATCAGCATCAATAACCATGTTGTTTTCGACAGAAAATCTGCCGGCCGGTTCCCGGAAATCAAAGAATTAAAACAACTGGTGAGAGATGTGGTGAACCCGGGGAAAGACCTTGGGCATTCGGGCTGATTGATCAGGCATTCATTATATAGCTACAAAAACAGCCTTGAATTTCAGGCAAATCCTTTCTTCGCAATGCAGGGAAGCTACTATATGCATACCCTCTTCTCTCTTATCGTTATACTGAACAGACGCATTAACAGGCTTTTCTTCCATTGGATTGATGACCGATAGAAATTTGATATGATCAGATTGTTTTAACAGCAAACTTTTTCCGGTAACGGTTTCTACTATTTCTTTTATCATTTGTATCATACACACACCCGGCACTACCGGCTGACCGGGAAAATGTCCTTCAAATATCCTGTGCCCCGGGTTCAGCTTCAGCATGGCCCGGATCGTGTAATCTTCTTCCGTTAGTTGCGTAATAGTATAAAAATCATCTTTCAATATCATACAAACGTTTTAAACCTATATCAAAACTGAAATTGTGATGTTTAATGCCAATGCTATCAGGCATACCATCATTGCCTGCCAGCATTACGGCTTCCACCACCTTTTTTTTCCTGCTTCCTCTTTCCATCTGCAGCAGGTTAGCGCAGGCACTGTCGGTAATGTAATAATAAAAATCCTTACCGTTCGGAAACACCCGGTAATACGTTTCATCTTCTTTTAACGTATATGCTCCCGGAGCATCAAGGTGCCGCATCAGCACCAGCTCAAAATCTTTACGCAGGGTTCTGATCACCGGCTTTTTATCCATCTGGCTGAAAATATAATGGACTTTAAACGCATGCTTATTCCATTCAAAATCAAAGAATGTAAACCCGGCTTCGCTGGAGAAAACCACTCTTACGCTGCTGTCGGGCATGGTTTTGATCAGCAGCAACCCGCTCAGGTGCTTCCCGGTTACATTTACCTGCGCATTGTATAAGGCGCGGGTAAAGGAAGGTTTGAAAGCCGCAACACAAGCTGTACCGGCTTCTGTACGCTGCAATTTTTTATAGGCAGAAGAACATGCGGCGCATACCAGCCAGCAACTAACGTATAGCAAACAGCGCATCGGCAAGCGGTGTGTTGAATTGGCGGTTAACAAACTGAAGGCTGGTATCATCGCCGGAAGGCTCATGCATTTCAATGCGCGACACGGCATAATCCTTTTTCTCAATGATCATATTAACATGGCTGAAGAAAGTTTTCAGGTTTTTATCAACGGGTGAAAGTTCCGCGAGGTAAGCCGTACTGCCCTCAAATATCCGTACCTTAAAATCATTGCCCTGTAAAGCCCTGCCATTTACACAGTCTATTATTATTTTGTTGATCTGCTGAAAAAGCTTGTTGGATTTTGTGGATATTTTATTTTCTTTCTGGCTGTCCTTTATATATACATTACTCCCGTTAATAACCATCAGGTACTGAAAGGGCTGTGTATACTCCATGCGTATGGCATTTTCCTTCCTGAACCAGAATTTTCCTTTCGACACAATTTTTTCTGCCAGCAGGCTCAGGTTTTTTTCCTGTATGAAGTCGCTTTTAATGGTATTTGTTTTTTGCGAGGCGGTGGCAAACTGGGTCTGAAAAGCTGAAGGGTCTGCCAGCAGCTTATACCCCGGGTATTGTGCCTTTACAGCCATTACGGCCGTACATAGTATTACAGTTAAAACGATTTCACGCATAGGGCTCCAAATTAAGCAATTTGTCTAACCGCACAATCTCATAGCCCTTTTGCCTTACTTGTTGTATAAACACAGGAAGCATATCCAGCGTAACTTTGCTGGTATCATGAAATAATATAATAGCTCCCGGTTTTAACGATCCGGTAACTTTTGCCAGTAATTTCCGGACGTCTTTTGCCACGGTATCCATTGAACGCACCGTCCATCCTATAGGAATAAAATTATTTTTTTCGATCGCTTTTTTAAGGTTGGGGTTGGTAACGCCGTAAGGCGGCCGGAAAAAGCGGGGTTTAACACCCGTAACCTGTTGCATGGCTTCATTCATCAACTGCAGATCCCTGTTCATTTTTTGTGCTGAAAAAAGGTCAAACCACAGGTCGTGCGAATAGCTGTGATTACCGATAACATGCCCTTCATCATATACCTGCTTTAACAAGGCACCGTTTTCCTGTATACGTTTACCAATGCAGAAAAAAGCGGCCTCCACATCATGCGCTTTTAAAACCTGCAGGATTTGCGGAGTATATAAAGGCATGGGACCATCATCAAAGCTGATGGCAATTGCTTTGCGTGTTGTACTGGCAGCAGAAATTGTTTTCAGGTAAAAATTAGACCTTACATTATAGCTGCCATAAAATAAAAAAGAGGAGTAGACCAGCAGCAATATAATAAAAGCATACACCGGAATGCTGTAAAAGAAATGATAACCGATCATCCCGATCAGCAGGGTAATAAAAATAATATTGATGGTATTAAAGTTCAGCATGCAGACAGCAGGTATAAAGCGTGATGGGTATTTTGATAGTGATTGTATATTAAAACGCGCCGGGGCCGAATGGTAACGGGATTAATGAAAAAGCAGGAAGGTACAAGTCCTGTTTTTACCATATTAGCGGCCAGCCACAATGCAAAAGCAGTTGCGGTAGGATATTCACCGCACAAATGCTTGAAGCGGGCGGCGGGTTTGCCTTCGAATACGGTTGATGCAAGCTGTTCATATACCGCATCATCCTGTATATGGCCGTTATGACCGGTTATAACCAGGTCTATATCTTCCATACGAACAGCATGAGCAGATAAAAATCCATGAATATTTTTTTCAATTTCCGCGATGCTCCCCGGCTTATAGAAAGTACTTACACCGTTTAACTGCGCATAGTCGTTGCCGGAAGGTTGCGCCGCCAGTAAAAAAAAGGCAGCGCCTTCACCCGCTATCGTTCCTTTTGATTTTCCATTGTATAAGGACGTATTATCAGCAATATGCTTTTTATACAGGCCAAAGCGGCTGAGCAAAGCATAGCTTGTGGCGGTAAGCTCATCTATCCCGCCTGCCAGCGCGGTTGTTACCTGCTGCTCCTTTAATAAAGTGATCGCATCCAGCAGCGCGCTCTCAAAAGAAAATCCCCGGTGTACAAACGTGTTGTTATAGTTATGGCATTTAAGCAGCAAGGCAATTTGCGCCCCTACGGTATTGTGGGTTGATTGTATGAAAGCGGTAGGCGTAAGCAGCTCTTCCCCGTTCTCTACCATTTTAGTAAGAAAAGTTTCCGTATCGGCCAGGCAGCCGTAGGCCGTGCCGGTAATAACGGCGCCGGGCATTTCCGTTGAAGACGCTTTTAAACAATCCATTGCGGCGGCAACACCCATTTTTATAATGCGGCTCATGCGCCTGATCATCTTAGGATCAATGAGCTGTGTATAATCGGGCTCTATACAACTGAGCCGGTTGCCTGTATATACTGCCGGCTCCGATAGTAACCGTTCAAATGAGAGCTGGGGTGATATGCCTGCCGTAGCCTGTATATACATTTTACACTTTTGAAAAAATGAGCGATGAACAATTTCCGCCAAAGCCAAAGGAATTGGAAAGTACATGGCGAACGGGAACACCTTTCTTAAAATGCTTTTCGGGCACAAACGGCAGGTCCTTCATGGGTGTTTCCAAGCGCAGGTTGGGATAGATCAATCCATGCTGAATGGCCAGCATCGAAAATACAGCTTCTATTCCCCCACTGGCTCCGAGCGTATGACCGGTAAAGGATTTGGTAGAGCTCATGGGCGGATAATGCCCTTCAAACAACATTTTAATGGCGGTGCCTTCCGCTATATCATTATTTTGCGTGCCGGTACCATGAAGGTTTATATAATCAATTTCACCGGGCTGCAAACCGCTCTGCTCCAATGCTCCCTTCATGGCCAGGTAGGAACCGGCACCATCGGGAGAGGATGCGGTTTGATGATAGGCATCGTTGGCATTGCAATAGCCGCTCAATGTACAAACAGGATGATGCGATAAGGTTGCAGCAACTTTTTCAGACACGAGCACTACATAACCAGCGCCTTCTCCAAGATTCAGTCCCCTGCGGTTTTCATCAAAGGGCTGACAGTGCTGCTGGTCTACGATCATCAATGTATTGAAACCATTGAGTGTAAACCTGGTAAGCGCGTCTGTTCCGCCGGCAATTACCACATCCAGCATGTTTTGCCTGATGAGCCTTGCACCAAAGAAAATGGCGTTGGCGGATGAGGAACAGGCCGTGCTGATGGTAGAGATATAATTTTTTATACCCAGTTGGTCGGCCACCAGTTCGGTAGCGGCGCCGCATTCGTGATGAACAATATTGCGGAGCCTGCCTTTATAAGGATGGCTTAAAAAATCTGGGAAAAAATCTTCGGTCTTATCCATGCCGCCTACCGTATTAGCGGAGATAAAACCCGTTCGGAGCTCATTGAAATTTTCTATAGCCGCATGGCGGAGCGCCTCTTTTGCCGCGATAGCCGAAAGCAGTGCCGTGCGGCTGATATGCGCAGGCATTCCTGCCATTACTGCCAGCTCCTCGTTACTCATTTTTACTTCCGCCACAGGCAGCTTACGGCGATGTGCCGAATGGAGATAGCGCATCTCACTTATTCCGGCAGTTTCGCTTTCAAGCGCTGCAAGATTACCGGCTATAGTATGGCCTATAGCGGAAATGACGCCGGCGCCTGCAATGAAAACGGGGGAACTCATATTTCAGATTTGAAACCTGCCTGCCGGCAGGCAGGTTTGAGATTTGAGATTTTACTGTTCAAATCAACCATGTGCTATGCCACTATACCGCTTTAGGCTGATGTTCTGTAATATATTGCGCCATCGTTCTAACGGAACGGAATACACTCTGCCCTTCTTCGGCACTGGCAAGCTTTATTTTATATTCCTGCTGTAACAATACGATCAATTCCAGCGCGTCAATAGAATCCAGCCCCAGCCCTTCCACAAAAAGCGGCTGATCGTTGCCGATATCTTCAGGTTTCAGATCTTTCAGGTTCAGTTGCGCTATGATCTGCTGTTTCAGATCAGCCATTAATTTCTCCATTAGCTATCTCGTAAATTTGATGAATATGCTCAATATCAAATGGTAAAGCCCCTTTTTCCGGGTGGCTTTCCACTAAGTAAACCACGGCTTTATACTCCGCTCCCAAACATTCTACCCAACCGCTTATACATGCTTTTACGCGGTTACGTGCCATCAGGTCCTGTACATAAAACTGCATGAAGCCGGCATCGAACCGTTCGTTCACAAAAAAAGCATTCTCTCCCTTGCAGCGGTGCCTGATGCTCACTTCACCAATTACAATATTAGGCAAAGTATATACAAATTGGGCCGGACTGGGAATGTTTTTAACGGATTCGAAGTAATGGAGGTCGGCATCGAGGCTGGAACTGGCATTGCTGAATACGATCCCTATGCTTTCAGGACTGTATGCTTCCGCAATCCGCCTTTCTTTCAGCAGCAATTCCACGGCTAAAAACCCAAGCTTACACAGATTATCCATTTTATAAAATTTGGGATAATCCACATTAAAATATTTGTATGCGGAAAGCAGGAAGTCAGTTGTACTGCTATTGGTTTCATCTTTCAAAAGCAGCATACCATCCTTATATATCTCCCCGCGGTGTATGCAGCAATGAGCAGTAATGTATGTTCGCGAATCTGACAAAATATTAATATTGTTTTTATTAGCTATGAGCAGTCAGCTATCAGCTATCAGCCAGCAAGACACTCACTACTCACTATTTCATTACTCACTATTCACCGCTCACTTTTCTCCTCTCGTGAAACGATAAACGTGAAACGATAAACGTGAAACGATAAACCATTCACCTCTCACCATTCACTATTCACCCCTTACTACTTACTACTTCTTCAAGCTGTCCCTCATCGTTATGATCCGCGCCAGCTTGTGCAGGGCGGTGGTGTGGTCTTTTACATACGGGTTGGTGGTATCCCACACATAACCGGCCAGAACGGAACATATCTGGCTTTTAATAAGCGGATCCTGGTCGTCGGCAAAGAAAATGGTATCTAACGTGCCTTCATACCATGCCATTACATAAGAACGGAAAGTATTTACACCCTGCATCATAATATCCATGTATTCCTTATCCCAGTCTACCGCTTCTCCTTTCAGCTTACGGATCACCAGCTTTGCGGCCAACTGGCTGGAAACGGTAGCCAGCGTAACGCCCGAAGAGAATACGGGATCCAGAAACTCGGTTACATTTCCGGTAAGCACAAACCCGTTACCATAAAACCTGTCGGTTGTAGACGACCACGACTGCAATATTCGCGGTTCAAACACCAGTTCCACATCCTTAAACCGCTCCTTTAAATACGGTTCGGTGGCGATCATTGCCCGGAATTTTTCTTCAGGTGAACCTTCAAAATCTTCAAAAAATTCAGGGAATCCCACAAAGCCCAGAGAGGTAATGCCATTAGCGAAAGGGATGATCCATATCCACACCGATTTTTTATGCACCACAATGGTAATGCGGTTAGGCTCGTCAGACATGGCACGTTTTGTATCTACCGTATGTGCAAACAAGGCCTTTCTTGGCGGCAGGTTGGAAGGCTTTTCCATATTGAACATACGGGGTATTACCCGTCCATAACCGCTGCCATCTATAATAAAGCGGGCTTCTATATATTTTTTATTGCCATTGGCGTCTTCTACAGTAGTTACGGATTTCCCGTCATCATTAAATGCAATATGCGTTACCGTTGCTTCATACTGAACAGGCACGCCCATTTTTTCAACGGTTTGGGCAAGCGTATGGTCAAAATCGGCACGCTGCACCTGCCAGGTCCTTTTCCAGCCCTGGGTAAACTGATCGGCAAACTGGTAGTCGCATATTTTACCATTCTTTACAAACTTGGCCCCATTCTTTTCCTGGAAGCCTCTTTCTGCCACTGCATCTAAAAATTTAGCTTCTTCCAGCGCTTCCATACAGCGGGGTAAAAGACTTTCGCCGATCACAAAACGGGGAAATTTCATTTTCTCAACAATACGTACTTTATACCCTGCCTGGTGAACAATGGAAGCGGCAACCGTTCCCGAAGGACCCGCGCCAATGACCAATACATCCGTTTTTTCTGTTTGCATAATATATTATAAATAAGAACCAAAAAAACAAATAATAAGAACCAAGTAAAATACAAAAATTAAAATCCAAATGCGAGCGATCGGCAGTCAGCTATTAGCCATCAGCCTTCAGTACCCGCAGTCTGACGCTCCTTCGTTGCGTACCGACCGCTTTCATTTTCAAATTACCACATTTTCAAATTTTCAAATTCTGCTACTTCTTCTTCCTGCATTTCAGCAGGCTGTGGCTTAACCCTATGCCATCGGTTTGTTCCACAATTTCAAAGCCTGCATCGTATATGCATTGTTTAAAAACCCTGGAATCATACATCTGGCTGTTGCCATTGGCTATGGCGGTAAAATAGATGGACGTTTGCTGCAGGCAAAATGCCGCGGTTTCAAACCGCTGTGTATCCCAGAACGCTTCCAGGATAAGTACATAGCCATCATCATCTATTGCCGTGGCGCAGCGCTTCAGGATAGAAACAATTTCCGCTTCTGAAAAGCAATCTAAAAACTGGCTCATCCATATCGCGTCAAATCCTTTGGGAAAAGGCTGGCTTTCATCCAAAATATTAGTTGGATGAAAAGATACCCGGTTGGTAAGCCCCAGCTCTTCCATCCTTTTTTTGGCCATATTTAACTGACCGGGCAAATCCATAATGGTAATATGTATATCCGGCGCATAGTTTGCCGAGGCAATGGCCCATTTGCCGGTATTTCCGCCAATGTCTAATATATTTTTAATGCCATCTTTATATACATGTTTTATCACCGCCGGGAAAGCATTATCTGAAAAGAAATGATCGAAAGCGAACCAGCTTTTCTGCACATGCGCCGGCAATTGCGACAGCCCTTCATAAACGGTAGGCCAGTTACCGAATGTTTTAAGTCCTTCGGGCCTGCCGGTTTCAATGCTTTTATCCAGATCAAACAATCCTTTGTAGCACACATCGTGCACAAAATCCATATTTACTTTCGTAAGCGGATCGTGCAAAATAAAATAGCCCGTGCGGGTTAACGTATACTTACCATCGTTTTCCACAACCAAACCTATTCCCAGCGCCGATTCCAGCAATACCCTCACGCCGTAATGGGGCAACTGCACACGGTCTTTAATTGCTTCAAGCGTTATGCCGGCGGAGGCGCTTTCTTCTATAACGCTTAATATACCCTTGTCTCTCATTACCCTGGCTACCTGGAATACCACGGGACCGAATGCAATAAACTGAGCCAGATCCTTAGCTTCCAAAGCCGTTTTCTTATCCTTTTTAAAAAATTTCATGTAATAAAATGTACTATGGTTATGGTTTATAGTTCAATAATTAAACAGCTTTTTGTAATACGATCGCAGCGTTGCAGCCCCCAAACCCCGAAGCGGTTTTCAAACAGGTGCTGTATATGCCGGTTTGCAATACCTTATTGATATGCACAGGTTGCGTGGTGCCGGACACTTCAAATCCGGGCGTGGGTAATATTGCATTTGCTTTTAATGAATGTACGGATGCTACGGTTTCTATTAAACCGGCCGCACCTAAAGTATGGCCGTAATATCCCTTCAAACTGTTAACAGGAACCTGCTGCAATCCGGAGAGGGTGATGGCTTTAGCTTCCATTTCATCATTATACACGGTAGCTGTTCCATGCGCCGAAATAAAGTCAATCGTACTTTTATCCACCCCTGCTTCCTTCACAGCGGCTTCTATAGCATAGTGTAATTCTTCACCCGTGCGGGAAGGCCCGGAAATATGGTTGGCATCGTTACTCACCGCTCCGCCTGAAAGCCATATACAATCTTTCGTTTCCGGCTTTTCTACAGAAAGCACCACGGTAGCCGCGGCTTCTCCTAACGTAATGCCGTTACGTTTGGCGTCAAAAGGCCTGCAGGGTGCATCGCTGATGGCATGAAAAGATTGGAAGCCCGATAACACGAATTGGGTAATGATATCTGCTCCCGCTACCACCGCATGATCAAAGCGGCCACTCTGCAATAGCCGCATACCTGTAATGAGCGCCACCAAACCCGAAATGCAGGCATGCGATACCACTACGGGATGGGTGGTGAAATGAAAATAATCCGCTACCACACGGGCCGATTCATGCAATGCTATCCGTCTTTTCACCTCCGCATTCAGCGGTCCTTTTTCAATAAGGCTGATATTGCCTTTGGTGGAAGAGATGATCAATACCGTTCTTTTACCGGCACAATCAGCAGGAGCATGCAATAAGGCATCCTGAACGGATGTAATGAGCAACTGTTCAAATTTCGTATACACGTCTGCGTTACGTATGGAAGCCTTAAAACCGGCATCTTCATTAAATAAAGAAGCATAAAAAGGCTCGGGAGAAATGGCTTTATGATGTAATTGTATACCTGACCTCCCCGCTTTCAGCAAATCAAAATTTTCATTTGCCGTTAGCGCTATGGGTGATACAATATTATCTGCAATAATAAAAACCGGTTTCATCCGTACTTGTTTGTTTTTTACATTTTTGCCGGATTAAAAAAATCAGGTCATCCCATATTTCGTTTTCCAGGCATCAAAAAAAGGAGGGTTGATTAATTGCAATACGGATGTTTCTTTGTTCAAAAAAACCTGTACCGAGCTTCCCGTTGCTACCAATTGACCGGAGGTGGAATTGAATAACCGGTATTCAAATTTGAGCTTTGCAGCTTCGCAGGGCACATAAATTGTTTCCACTACCACTTTCTCTCCATATTTCAGCGACCGTTTAAAATCGCACTGAATGCTTACGATAGGAATAATAAGCCCCTGATTGTAAAAATCGAGGTACCCGATCCCATGCTCATTACCGAAGGCTTCCCGCCCGTCTTCAAAATACCGGATATAGTGTCCGTGCCATACTATACCTAATGGATCAGCTTCATTAAACCGTACATTAATTTCAATTTTCCCCGATAATGTTTTTTCCATTATTTGTTTTTTCCCCTAACGGTGATCCAATCCTTATCCCGCAGTGGCTTTCCACTGTTTGTATTTCGATTTTCTGATATCGTCTAACACTTCGTATATTGTTTTTGCCCAGTAATTCCTGAAGCCAAACCCTGCGGCTTTTGCAGTCATGCGTTCCGTAAGCAATACCTTACCCGAAGCCAGATCTACAAAAGTTACATACATAGAAGCTGTGGCGGATGCCTTATTCATGCTTTCCATAATGAACATCAGGCCAATACCTTTTTTACCGGTAAACTGGTAACCCTTAATAATAGATTCGATGGTTGATTTGTTAAGCCGCTCTTCCTTAACCTCGCCCGATTCAATAATCTTTTCAGCGTCTATTTTAGCATTTTTTGCATTAACGAAGCTGATATCGTTTGTTACGCTTGATTTGGAAAGCGCTTTCTGGAAATCGTATTTCTTAGGCTCGTTTACAATTACCTGGTTAATGGCGGCAAATTGCCGGTCTCTTATATCCATAGCATTAGCGGCAATGTCGTTAAACACTTTAGCGTGGGTGAAATCAACCCCGAGGTAAGTAAGCGGAACTTCTGAAGAGTTAAAAAACTCCTTTAAGGTTTGCGCGGAAGCAGACTGTGTTCCCATAAACAGGAGCATGGCAGCAAACAGCCATTTGGATACATGTTTCATATCATTGCAGATTTATTGGTTGACTGAATAAAAATTTTCATTTCGCATTGCGCCAGCACTGTGCCTTTGCAGGTTATTTTTCCCGTAATTACAGTAATATCAAACACCTGGTTCTTAATTTCAATTGTTGTTTCCAATAGCTGCCCCGGTTCCGGCAAATTCATCACCTGCAGGTTTTGCACCGCACCTATAAAGCCCACGGGAACAGGTTCCTTTTTTTGGCTGCAAATATAGCCTATTCTGGCAGCCGCTGTTTGCGCAATATTTTCTATCAGGGCAGGTTCTGTCAGTTTTCCGTTCACAGTAAAAATATTATCTGCGCTCACCTTAAACTTCGTTGTGCCGGCATTATTATCCACTGCCACCAGTTCATCTACCATCACAAAAGGAGGGCGCTGCGGAATGAATGCCAGAATATCTTTCATAATCACAATCAGTTACCTGCCTGAAATTTATGCAAGTTTGCGCTGCAAAGTATGGATTTATAGTTTATTGTCAAAAACGGCAGCCGCTGTTACCCATACTTTTTTTAGAACACCGGAAAGTGGGTCATAATATCGCCTCCAGGCGAGGGGGGTTGTTTATTAATTATCTATTATAGAAATTAGTTACTTTAGTACAAATATATATTGATATGAACATCTCTGAATTGATAATGATTGCTGTATTTATTGTTGCTCTTTTCTTAATCAACATATTTTTAAGCAAAAGATACCTGAGCAAAATAGCACCAGATAAGATTGAAACAGTAAGATTGATTGTGCTGTCCTTCCTTTTGGGAACATATTACTCTACAGCATTTGGAGGTGCCCACGGTATTGGTTTCCAAGTCGCGCTGATAATACTAACTGGTTATTTGATCTATAGAAGTTATAGATTGATAAAGGGGTTAAACGCTACAGAAGCATAGAGATAACCACGTATCCGCACTACAAAGCGAACTTAGGGTACTTATACCGTAGCAAAGCTATAATAGATTTAATCCTTACTGAGGCATACAATAGCCTGGATGTTTACCATCAATAAGTAAGATATCCTTCATTATAATCGCAACATCGCCATTTCCCCCGAACCGCCCGGCTGCCCTTATTTCATAAATTATTTAATCATTTGATTAAATAATTTGTTTAATTTATCCAATTAATTTTTAGTTTTGTGGAACAATAGTAAAACATGAGCGGAAAAGGAAAAGCGGTTACCGACCTCTCCACAGAAGAAAAAATAAAAGAGGCGGCACGAAAAGTATTTACCCAAAAGGGCTACGCAGCCACCCGCACAAGAGATATAGCAGAAGCTGCCGGTATTAACCTGGCCCTGCTTAACTACTACTTCAGAAGCAAGCAAAAGCTTTTTGAACTGGTGATGGCAGAAAAACTACAAAAATACTTTGGGGTGCTGGCGCCGGTTTTAAACGACGCCGCTACTTCACTTGAAGCCAAAGTGGAAAGCATTGCTTCAAAATATATTGACCTGATTATTGAAAACCCCGAATTGCCGCTATTTGTATTGAGCGAGGTGAGAAACAATCCGGAACATTTTATAAAACTCACAGAAAAGGTTGATTTTATGAACCAGTCTGTTTTTCTGCAGCAAATAGCTAAAAAGCGGCCGGATATTCATCCTTCCCATTTTTTGGTCAGTCTCCTGGGACTATGCCTGTTTCCTTTTATAATGAAACCGGCATTTATAAGAATAGCGAATCTTAAAGAAAAAGCATTCATTGAGATGATGCTGGAGCGAAAAAAACTGATACCCGTTTGGATGAAAGCGATACTGAAAACAAAAAGCGTTTTACCTGTTATCTGAAACAAATAACTGAAGCCATGATACGCAAACTGAATACGCTCATAAGCATCCTGATCCTGCTGGCACTCCATGCCCCGGTGCATGCACAAACGCTGCAGCTTAGCATTGATAGCTGTTACAGCATGGCAAGAGAAAACTATCCACTCATTAAAAAGCAGGACCTGATTTCTAAAAGCAGCCGGTACTCCATAGCAAACGCTTCCAAAATATATCTTCCACAGCTTACCGTAAATGGTCAGGCTACCTATCAGTCACAAACTATAAGCTTTTCGGATGCGCTGCCTTCCATACCCGGCATTTCTTTTCCCACTATTGATAAAGACCAGTATAAAATACAGGCAGAGCTGAGCCAGGCCATATATGATGGCGGTATTACCAAACATCAAAAAGCATTGATCCTGGCTAATGAACAAATGCAGCAACAAAGCCTTGAAGTGAATTTAAACACACTGAAAGACCGCGTTACCCATATCTATTTTTCCATCCTGCTGTTTGATGAACAATTAAAGCAAAACGAAATCAGGAAAACCGATTTACAGGGTGCGCTGGCTAAAGCCAATGCCGCGTTTGAAAACGGAACAGGCTTAAGAAGCAATGCGGATGAATTAAAAGCCGCAATTATTAATACAGATATGACAGCTATAACGTTCAGGGCCAACCGCAAAGCCTTTATGGATATGCTGGCATTGCTGATTGGCCGGACTGTTGATGAAAGCACGGTATTGACTTTACCTGAACAATTGCCCACCACTTCCGGAATTAGCAGGCCGGAACTGAAATACTTCGATCTGCAGAAAAAAAGTTTTGATATACAGGAACAACAATTGAGATCGGCATACACACCCCAACTCAGCGCTTTTGCACAGGGGGCATATGGCCGTCCCACCTTAAATATTATTGAAAATAAGTTTGGTCCGTGGTGGATTGCCGGGCTTCGTTTAAACTGGTCGGTAGAAAGTTTATATTCCTTAAGAAACAACAAACATCTTTTAGATATCAACCGTCAAAACATAGATACAGATAAAGAAACCTTCCTTTTCAATACCCGCATTACACTTAATGAGCAACATGCAGATATCAAAAAATACAGCGATCTCCTTGAGCAGGATAATGCCGTTATTGAGCTTCTTACTGCTGTAGTGCAATCGGCGAAGGCGCAATTAGACAATGGCGTGATAACCGTACATGAATATATTGCCAAGCTCAATGAAGAAAACCTGGCCAGGCAATCGCGCATTGTTCACCGCATTCAATTATTACAGGCACAATACAATTTTAAAAACACATCGGGCAACTGACCTCAAAACTGAAATTTATGAAACGGTATATGATCATATGTACGGCATGGGTGATACTGGCCTCCTGCAACAATAATGAAATCAGCTACGATGCATCGGGCAATTTTGAAGCAGATGAAGTAATGGTATCGGCACAGCAAAACGGGCAGTTGCTGTCTTTTTCGGTGCATGAAGGCGACCAGCTAAAAGAAGGAGCCGTAGTAGGGCAGATTGATATGACCGTTCAGCGCCTGCAGAAAGAACAAACAGAAGCCACAATAAACGCGCTGCAGCAAAAAACAGGCTCGGCTGCCGAGCAGGTTAAAGTAGCTAAAGCGCAACTGGCTGCGCAGCAAATACAATTGGATAACCTGCTGCGGGAAAAGGAACGGTCGCAAAACCTGGTAAAAGCAGACGCCGCACCAAGCAAGCAGGTAGACGATATTAACGCGCAAATTGACCAATTACAAAAGCAGATGGCGGTAACGCGGGAACAGATAAACCTCTATCATTCCAATACCGCCACTCAAAACAGGAGCATACTCAGCGAAAAAGCCCCGCTTGAAAAAGCAGCGCAGCAATTACAGGCGCAAATTGATAAGGGGCAGGTGGTTAATCCCGTTGCCGGTACGGTGCTCACTAACTATGCATTGAAAGGAGAAATGGCGGTATTGGGAAAGCCTTTATACAAGATCGCTGATACCGACACCCTGTTCTTAAGAGCATATATCACCGGCAACCAGCTACCGCTCATAAAGCCGGGGCAGCAGGTACAAGTGCGCGTGGACCAGGGAGAAAAAGAAAATAAATCGTACCCCGGAACGATTACATGGATTTCGGATAAATCGGAATTCACACCCAAAACCATACAAACAAAAAAAGAAAGAGCCAATTTGGTATACGCCATAAAAATAAGCGTAAAAAATGATGGCTACCTGAAGATCGGCATGTATGGCGAAGTGTTTTTTAAAACAGTAAAAAAATGAAAGCAGTAACACTAAAAAATATTACCAAAACCTACGATAAAGGCAAGGTGCTGGCAGTAGATGATGTAACGCTTCAAATAGACAGGGGTGAGCTGTTCGGCTTAATTGGCCCGGATGGCGCCGGCAAAACATCTGTTTTCCGTATCCTCACCACGGTGTTACTGGCTGATAAAGGAAGCGCATCCGTTGACGGGTTTGACGTAGTAAAAGATTACCAGTCCATCCGCAGGCGCATTGGCTATATGCCCGGCAAATTTTCTTTATACCAGGATTTAACGGTGAAGGAAAACCTGGGCTTCTTCGCTACTTTATTTGGTACCACCATTGAAGAAAACTATGCACTCATTAAAGACATTTATGAACAAATAGAACCCTTCAAGAACCGCAGGGCGGGCAAGCTATCGGGTGGCATGAAGCAAAAGCTGGCATTGTGCTGTGCCTTAATTCATAAGCCGGAAGTGCTTTTCCTTGATGAACCTACTACCGGCGTAGACGCCGTATCAAGAAGAGAATTTTGGGAGATGCTGAAAAGGCTGAAACAGCAGGGTATTACTATCCTGGTTTCCACACCTTATATGGACGAAGCGGTTTTGTGTGAAAGAATAGCGCTGATGCAAAACGGTAAGATCATGTCGGTAAATACACCACAGCATATTATTGCCACCTACCCGGTACCGTTATACGCCGTAAAGTCCGGCAATATTTACAAGCTGCTGAACGACCTGAGAAAGAGTGAACTGGTAGAGAGCAGCTTTGCTTTTGGCGAATACCTGCACGTTACCTTAAAAAATAACGATGCCGCGGGCGCCGGCAACCTAAGAAACCATATAGCGGCACAGGGTCATACAAACATAGAGGTGAGCGTAATGGCGCCCACCATTGAGGATAGCTTTATACGGCTAACAAACAAAAAACAGGGATCTTTTGCACAGGCATAATTTTCATACATGGAAGAAAAGGTAATCATTTGTAAAAATCTCACTAAAAAGTTCGGCGATTTTGTGGCGGTAGATAATATCAGCTTTGAAGTGAACAAAGGTGAGATATTTGGCTTCCTCGGAGCCAACGGCGCAGGCAAAACCACTGCTATGCGTATGCTTTGCGGACTTTCTTTTCCCACTTCGGGCGAAGCCGCTGTAGCCGGTTTTAATGTGTACCGGCAGCAGCAAATGATAAAGCGGAATATCGGCTACATGAGCCAGAAATTCTCGTTGTATGAAGACCTGACCGTTTTAGAAAACATACGGTTTTACGGCGGGGTATACGGAGTACCCGGTGAGATCATAAAAAGCCGGAGCATTGAACTGGTGGAAAAGCTCGGGCTGCAGCAGGAAGCCGGAAAGAAAACAGGCGGGCTGCCTTTGGGCTGGAAGCAAAAGCTGGCGTTTTCGGTGGCCATTTTTCATCAGCCCAAAATTGTGTTTTTGGATGAGCCTACGGGCGGCGTAGACCCTGTTACGCGCAGGCAGTTCTGGGATATGATTTATGAAGCAGCCGCCTCGGGCATCACCGTTTTTGTAACCACCCACTATATGGATGAAGCGGAATACTGCAACCGCATAACCATAATGGTGGATGGCAGGATAGAAGCGCTGGATACACCCCGGCAACTAAAAGCACAATTCGGCGCCAACAGTATAGAAGATGTTTTTTACCAGTTAGCCCGCGGCGCGAAACGATCGGCAGACTAAACCATACCTACCGGCATGAAACAATTATTGGTGTTCATAAGAAAGGAGTTTTACCATGTGTTTCGCGACCGGCGTACGCTGCTCATTATGTTTGGCATACCCATAGCTCAAATACTGCTGTTTGGATTTGCCCTAACCAGCGATGTTAAGAATGCAGAAATCATTATTGCAGACCATGCGCAGGATATTAATACCGGCCAAATCACTGCCAAAATAAAAGCTTCTACCTATTTCCTGGTAAAAGAAGCCAATATCAATACGAATGACATTGAAGCGGCTTTTAAAAAAGGCGGACTGAAATGCGTTGTTATTTTCCCTTCCCGTTTCGGCGCCGACCTGCTGCATAACGGCAAGGCACAGGTGCAGATCATTGCCGACGGATCGGATCCTAACACGGCTAAAACGCTCACTAATTATTTAACTGCCATTATAACGGATTATCAACTGCAGATAAGCGCTGCAACCGCGCTGCCCTATTCCATTGTTCCCGAAACCAGGATGCTGTACAATGAAAACGCGAACGGCTCGCTGAATTTTGTACCCGGTGTGCTGGCGCTGGTGTTAATGATCGTTTGTACCGCGCTTACTTCGGTTGCCGTGGTTCGTGAAAAAGAATCCGGCACTATGGAAATATTACTGGTATCGCCGTTTAAGCCGGTGATGGTATTAATAGCAAAAGCCATCCCTTTTCTTGCCCTGTCTATTGCCATTTTTACCTTAATCCTGTTGTTATCGGTATACGTATTAGACGTTCCCATAAAGGGAAGTATTTCCCTGCTGTACATAGAAAGTATCCTCTTTATTATTACCTGTCTTTCCCTGGGATTGCTCATTTCCAATACCACCAATTCGCAGCAAACCGCCCTGCTGCTTTCTATGATGGGCATGATGATGCCTACGCTGATCTTCACCGGGTTTATGTTCCCGCTGGAAAATATGCCGCGGATATTCCAGGTGATCTCCAATATTGTACCTGCCCGGTGGTATTTTTTAATTGTAAAAGCGGTCATGCTCAAAGGCCTCGGTTTTGAATACGTGTGGAAAGAAACGCTGGTGCTGGCCGGCATGACGGCAGTGCTCCTGGCAATAGCGCTGAAAAATTTTAAAACACGGTTATCATGAAAGTGCTGGGCTACATATTGCAAAAAGAATTCCTGCAGATATTCAGAGACAGGTCTATCCTGGCTATGATGTTTGCTATGCCTACCATTCAGCTTATTATCATTCCGCTGGCCATGAACTTTGATGTAAAGAACATTGATGTGGTGGTGGTAGACAATGATCATAGCAGCCTGTCGCAAAAGTTCATTTCAAAGATCGGGGCATCCGGCTATTTCCGTTATGTAAATGCGGAACCATCTTACCGGGAAGCGCTGCGTTATATAGAAAACGGGAGTGCCGACCTGGTAATGGAGATCCCGGCTGGTCTTGAACGTAACCTGGTAAGAGAAGGCCTGCAGAAAGTTTCTCTTTCCGTGGATGGCATCAATGGCACCAAAGCTGCTTTGGGAGCGGCGTACCTGAACGCGGTTATCGCAGATTTCAACAAAAGCCTTCCGCTCAATAGCACAGGCGGCACAGCGCAAAAAAACGTACAACCTGTTATTGATATTACCTCATCTAACTGGTTCAACCCGCTGGCTGAATACAAGTATTATATTGTACCCGGCGTGCTGGTGCTGCTGCTTACCCTCATTGGCGGATTTATTTCGGCATTGAATATTGTAAAAGAAAAGGAATCGGGCACCATTGAACAGATTAACGTATCGCCGGTTAAGAAATGGGAGTTCATCGTTGGAAAACTGGTTCCCTTCTGGGTAATTGCCATGATCGTTTTTAGCATAGGATTAGCTGTTACCCGCTTAGTATATGGCATTTCTCCCCAGGGGAATATAGGCGTGCTGTACTTGTTTGCCGCTGTGTATTTAATAGCGCTTTTAGGGTTTGGATTACTGATATCCACCTATAGCAATAACCAGTTGCAGGCCATGTTCATCGCCTATTTTTTCATGATGATCTTCATGCTCATGAGCGGCTTATTTACTTCTGTTGAAAGCATGCCCGCCTGGGCAAAGATGATCGCCAACCTCACACCCATCACTCATTTCATTAAAGTGGTAAGAATGATCGTATTAAAAGGAAGTGGCTTCGCAGATATCAGGTTAGAATTTTTTTATATGATCCTGTTCGCTATTGCACTGAATGGCTGGGCGATATGGAATTACAGGAAGACAAGCTGAGCAGGATTGCAGATGATAGTAGTACAAAAGCTGACGAAATGCATGTCAGCCCTACTATTGCCAAACCCACTGTAAGCGATTCGTGCCGCCTTGTCAAGTAGGCTGTTTTTCTGATACCTTGCTTTTACGTTTGTCAGATTTGCCCTGCTTCTCTTTCAATTGTTTGATAAAAACGCTAATAGAAAGTTGCTCTTCCTTGGTTAACGGCTTATTTTGTCCACCGATAAAATCCACATCCAATTCTTTTGATTTATTTTTCATTTTGCAAAATATTTATCAATTAGTTTTAAAGCTGCGATCGTGTCAATAATCATGATTCTTCCTCCAACGTGCATTGCTCCCAAACTGTCAATGTAATGTTGAACAAGCCGGGTCTTAGAAAAGAATGATACGTTCCCTTCATGTCCTCTTTGAAAAGAAAGTTTACACGCAAACGCAACTAAAGTTGCATTCTGTGTCCACCGAAGCAGAGTGTGTCCCCGCAGCGTTGGCACAAGGCAGGCTCTTTTGCAAGGTTGGCTTTTGTGTGTCGGCTTTGTGTGCCTTGCAAATGTGCCTGCCTTGGTGCGTTGGCGATTAGTCATACACTAGAATTATTTAGTCTAACATAAAGTGAATTGTATTTTATCTTTCTGTCTTCAATCCAATGTATGGTGTCTTGAATCTCTAATAATTTAGATTTTAATTTGGCTTCATAAAATGACAAATTCTTTAATAGGGCATTTTTGGTTTGCAGATAAATATTGTCTAAGTCCGTATAAAATTTGTTTAGTGATTTTATAAATTCGTTTTTTATATCAGTATGAAGTTTGTCGAATTTCATACTAATCTTTTTTACTTCTGTTTCCTTTGTGTCAATTAATCTGTCCTTATTCCTTTTAATTTCAGCTTCTTTATTTCTAAAAATAGCATTTAATGGAGAAAGAGTCTGGGAGTGATTATTTTCAATACTACGCCATTTTAAAGAAATTTCACTTAGTAATTTATCATACTTTGCATTAACCTCTCGGATAATTTTAGCATTCTCATCGGCTTCAATTTTAACTCTCCAGATGTGAAGTTTATTCGACCTTTCTGTACCCATACCTGGTATTCTTACATCTTTGTTTGAAGTATTACGTAAGTATCCGTTACTATAAACTTTATTAAAGTCAGCAGCAGTGAAGAAATTTAATTGTTTTAAGGTTGAAATAACCGAAGGTAAATTTCCGTGAAATATCTTGATGCATTCTTTTTCAATATTGTAGTGACTTAGCTTAGTTGGTGAATTTATTAATCTTTCGATTTCATTCTTTTTTTGGACATCATAAGAGTTGATGTTAGCTTGATGTTCTAATCGTTTTTTGTCAAAATTATTAATTAAATCGCCATAGGTCAAAGAATGGAAACTTGCAAGAGAAACATCTTCCTTATGTATCAATGAATTTATCTGAGTTTGTAGTTGAGTAAGTTCTTTAGCTTCTTCGCTTTGAATTTCATTTGCCAGATATTCTGCATCATTTAGACTTAATTGCAACGTTTTTTTTAATTTCTCAATTTGGTTTTTTTCTTCAGCTTTAATTTCTTGTTGCTTCTTTTCAAACTCTGAAATAATGTCTGAAATGTCACTTTTAATTAAAGGTTGTTTGTCAATAGTTGCTTGTATGTCCTTTTCGATTGTTTTTAGCTCATCAATTAACATCCGCTTTGGCGACTTTGTAAATATATTTAATACCTTATCAAACATGCTTAATGAATTTGATAAGTTTTGAAACTTTACATCGGGATAAGTTACTTCAACACTTTTAAGGGATAGAGCCGATGAATACACATTGAATTGCAAAGCATTTTTAAATTTGTTGCTATAAGTTGTATCGGTATTTAAAAGCTCTGTTATTGAAGGTCGTTTAGCAATTAATTTATTATAGGAGAGTACCCTGCACCAATCTTCCGCACTTGGTCTTAAATGTGGCTTATCATGTCCGCCATCAAAGCATTGAATAAAAATAGATTGAAGTTCCTGATTTAGTTTTGAAAAATTTGAGTGCTGAGGACTTTTGAAATTAACATAACTGCTTTTTGCTCCATGGAGAAAAAGACCGTTTTTAATCATGTCTGGGCTATCAGTACAACCCTCAAATGGTGGGTTACAACCGACACCTACAAATGGATGAATTCCGCAAAGAATATTATAAAATAAAATTGCTAAACTATACCTATCCCAATTTTGTGAAGCTGCACTTTGTTTATAATTCAAACCTTTGTGAAACTCTGGGGGACTAAAATCAGGTGTTATAACTTGGGCTGCGTAAAGCACTTTTCCGTTTTCTACAACTTCAATATTATCTATATCAATAATTGAAACAAGTCCGTTTTTATATACTTTAAAGTTCGCTGGTTTAATATCCGCAATTGTGTAGTTGCTATTCTTGTGTATAATGTTTACAGCAATTGCTATATTTAAACATAGCTTTATTCGGTATTCAATGCCGTTTTCGTTTTCTAATTTAAACTTATCCCAATCTTTTGTTTCGTTTTTACGCCACCATCTGTCATTTAAGAATTGTTCCAACCCAATGCCGTCAGCATAATTCATTGTGAAGCCAACAAATCTGCCATTGTCAACAACTGTATTTTTAATCCAAACTATTGATTCGTGGTCACCTTGGTTTATTTTCTTAGCAACTAAATATTTTATTTTCTCTTCTGCTTCTTTGGTGAGTCTTTCTTTGTGATACAGTTTGACAACTTGGTTTGTTAGATTTGTTGGAGAAAGAATTTTATATACTTTACCAGAGCCGCCACTGCCACATGGTTCTGTGTCTATTGTTATGTTAGTTTTGTTATCTAATTGTAATACTCGTGGCATTATGTTTAACTTTCTAATTGTGGCACTTTAACTGCCAGTATCATTGTTTTATCATCGCTTTCATTTTTTAATGTATCATTCCCATCTGTTAAAAATGATTCCCAAATCTGATTAAGTTCTTCCTGACTTTTTTGAGACTTTATCAAATTTGGGATATGAAGATTTACATTTTCGTGAAAGAAATCTTTGAATGGCTTATTAATATCTTCGGGAATTTGGGTTACCTCGTCAAGTTTGTAACATTCAAAAGATGCGTTTTCGCAACCATCAGTAAGTAAGCAAAAAGCCTTAATTTTTTCTTCAACAATTACGCTCTTGATATACTTATTTAAACTCGTTTCATCTTCCCATATGTCAGATGTGATAAATACTGTTTCATTACTGTATCTTCCTTTATATGGCGTCAACATTGCTGCCCATTCGTCATTAGAATTGCAATAGCCAGCTCTGCCATCTCCAATATGGGTTACTAATAGCTTGTTCTTTATTTGAATTACAACAATCAGTGTACAGGATAATGACTTAAAATCATAGCCCTGAATACTTATTTTTTCTAAATCATCACGAACAGCTTTTAAAGTTTTTTGTGATACCTGTTGCCATTCCTCTAAAGTGATTTTCTTTTTCCCCTTATTCCACTTTTTTTCTTCAACCAATCCTGAAAAATGGATATTAGCAAACTGTGTTACTTTTTCAGAACCAATATGTGAATTCTCACATGAACCTGCACCGTCGCTAACAACACAAATTGTATATCCAGTATGTGGGAATACTGAACAATAATCTTGGCATGATATGTTTTCTTCAATATGTCCTTTGCCTCGAACAGAGGCAAATAAATAATTCCAGTCTCGCATTAGTTTATTGGGCTTTGGTGCATGAAATCATTGTAGCCGGAAATATCAATGAAATTTTTCCCGCTACTTATTTCATCTGTGCTTTTGCTTAGCCACTTAAAGAATCTGGAATAATTCAAGCCGTCAAGTTGATAAATCAATTCTTTAGGACAGAACTGTGCAATTTTAGCATAATTGCATCCGGTTGTACCAATTACGTGTAGAGTGTATTTTTTTGAAATCATGTCGGTCTTTAGCTCTTCAGACAACCCAAAAATATCTTGTCCAGTATCTGGCTCTCCGTCTGTTATAACAATAATCATTGGTCGTGAGTATTGTGGACTATACTTCTTGTAATACTCTTTCCTCAGTTCAACTTGTTTTATTGCTAATCTTATTCCGTCAACTAATTTAGTTGTCCCATCTGCTTCAAGTGAAGGCATTTTGAAGTTGTCAACTTTAGCAGGCTCCTGAATACACTTCACTTCACTTCCAAAAGTGATTAAACATATTTCCAATTTTTCGGCAGCTTCATCGTCATTATTAATACTTTGATAAAATCCTTCCAATGCCATATTTAGCTCTATTATTGGAGCTCCAGCCATTGAGCCAGATACATCCAATGCAAGGATACATAGGCAAGGTTTCTGAAAATTATTTGGTGATTGTGCAGTTAGTCCGTGCATAGTGATTTATTTTAACTGTTATTTATTTCTTTGCTTTCATTTCCAATAAGTTTTGTTATGTCGTCATCATCTGTTTCCAGTAATTCTATTTCCGCAAGAAAAGCATCAGGCATTTTGTTTTTTACTGTCGCCTCCAATTTCCTAATATTTTCAATTCGTCCTATTATTGTTTCACCTCTTTTTCTGCCATCTTTAAGTTTATTCATTGCAGCATCATAAGCATTGTCTGCATCCCTAATTCTTCTTTTAATTTCTAACATATCGTTTGCAAAGCCAACGAACTTGTCATACAGACCACCGCACAGCTTAAATACTTTTTCAATATTCTCTACTCTTTGTTCCTTTTGCCATAGAAGTTTTACAACCTTAAGAGTAGCCACTAAAGTTGTTGGTGTTAAAATAATTATTTTTTTATTGAGTGCATAATTAAACATGTCAGGATTTTCATTTAAAACCAAAGTGTATGCATTTTCAATAGGCATAAATAGTAAGACGTAGTCAGTAGTATTGATGCAGTTTATTTTTTGATATTCTTTACTCGAAAGTCCATCAATATGGTTTTTGACACTCTCAATATGCTTTTTCAGGTGCAAGGCTTTTTCAGGAATGTCTGATGAGTTGAAATAATCAACATAAGATTTTAATGAGACTTTCGCATCAATAATTAAACTTTTGCTTTCTGGTAATTTTATAATGTAATCGGGTTGTTTATTTGTTTCGTATTCCTCGCTCTTATAAACATCCTGTTTGGTGTAATCAATATGCCTCTCCAATCCTTCATTTTCGATTATCATTTTTAGCCTGCCTTCACCCCAATTGCCCTGAATCTTGCTGTCACTCTTCAATGCTGTAACCAGTTTGTTTGCATCCTCGCTAAGTTGATTATTCAGTTCAGCCAGATTTTTTATTTCTGATTTCAGGCTTGTAATATCTTTTATTTCTTCCTTTCTGTCCGCATCAATTTGTTTTCCAAATTCTTCAATTTTTGTTTTCAAAGGGCTTAAAATGTTGTCCAATTCTGTTTTGTTTGCGGTTTTAAATGTATTGCTTTTTTCTTCTAAGACAGTATTAGCTTGGATAGTAAATTGGTCTTTAAAGTAAATATGAAGTTTGGTCATTTCTTCTTTCAATGTGTTGAGTTTATCATTTAAAGCAGTCCGCTCTGCTTTCTCCTTTTCTAACTCTCTCGATAATTCTAATATTGATTTTGTCTTCTCATTAATTTCAGTCACTTTTTCACTTAACGTCAGCTTTGATTCTTTTAATTCATCTGTCTTTGCTGTTAGGTTGGCATTAGCTGTAGCTAATTCAGCAACAACTTTATCATAATCAATTTTCAAACTATTGTTTTTTGTTTTAAACTCTACTAAATCTTTTTGCAGATTAGTGATTGTAGTTTTTGCCCCATTCAACTCAGATTCCAATGAACCCAATTTTCCGGTAATTTCTGTAATTGTGCTATTATAGTTCTTGGATTCCAGTTCCTTTTCTGTAATTCTTTTGGATAAGCCTTCGGTCTTTTCTTTTTCAGCATTTAAGAGTGGTTGTATCTGTAATAATGAATTATTCAATTCGTCAAACTTGCTTTTTGAAACACTATTTGATTTTAAGTAGAAATATAGCAATGCTAAGCAAACCAGAAAGGCAATGCATAATACAATTATAAATGTTGTGTCGAACATGGTCTAAAATTTCATGAGCTTTAAAATTACGATTCTGTGTTGAGGTTTTTAGATGATGTTGGGATTTGTTCTACTGCTGGGCAGAAGCGTTGGCAGAATTACAGCTCTTTTGCAGGTTAGCCTTGTGTCAGGGTTTGTGTGCCTGCAAATGTGCTGTAATTGTGTGTCGGCGGTTTTGTCTTACGATTTTGAATTAGCAGAGTGTGTCCCAATAGGGTGACGCATAACGCTTTGCTTTACACAACAAAAATTCATTTTTAAGTATTTATAAACGCTTAAAACGCTTCCAAGCGTTTACAAACGGCTTTGCTTCAAGGGTACAGTTCTCATAGCCATATCAATGAATATTACGGTTCTATTCTTATCCGTTTTTATATACCTGGAATTGGATGGGTTGAATATGGGGTATTACATAGGGTGAAGAAGGTAATGATCACCAAACTTATTCATTTATTTCAAAAGAATTAAAAAAAATTATCCAGGCTGTAATGGCAAAATGTAAGAATACCTCGCAGGACGGAGTCCCGGAAGAACATACGGGGTACAAAGTCAGAGACTTTGTACAGCGGAGAGACTTTATGCAACGGATGGTTATTACCGGCTGTGCTTATTTCTCTTCTAAGATTGTCAATAGTTGTTGGTTTAAGTATAGTTTCTCTTTCCCTACTTTTACTGATTTCAAAAATCCGTTTTCTTCTAAAGCAATCAAATAGTTTCCGACCGTTTTTAAGTTTCCCATATTTTCATCAATTAAATGCTGGCGTTTGGTGTAAGGCAAGCGAAACAAAATTTCAATCAGGTTTTTGGAATACATTTTCGGAAGTTTCTTTTTAAGTTCTTCTGCGGTTTTGTCCATTGCAATGGTGATTTTATTTAAGCGCTCCAAACCTTTTGTTGATGTTTCTTCAATCATATCCAATATGTATAAAATATAGCTTTCCCACTCATTGTTTTCGGTTACGCTGCGCAAACGCCTGTAATATTCTGTTTTGTTTTGGATGATGTATTCACTCAAATAAATAGCTGGTGTGTTTAACAAACCTCAAAGTTTGAGATACAACAATAATAAAATCCTTCCTGTTCTTCCGTTTCCGTCCGAAAATGGGTGAATGGCTTCAAACTGATAGTGCATTAACGCCATTTTTATCAATGGGTCAATGTTTTCATCTTCGTTGATAAATTTTTCCAAATTCGCTAACTTCTCACGAATAACTTTTTCGCCACTTGGAGGGGTGTAAATTACTTCACCTTTTGTGTTGCTCAATGTCGTGCCGGGTGTATTGCGAATGGAAGATGTATTTTGTTTAATGCACTGAACAATACTTACACAAAGATTTGTTGTGATAACCGGTCTTTTCTTTAATTGTTCTAAACCTAACCAAAGAGCCTCCTTGTAACGCAATACTTCTTTCGTTGCCAAATCTTCAATTTTTCTGTTGGCAACTACCGATTTATACAGTTCATCATTGGTGGTAATGATGTTTTCCACTTCCGAGCTCGCCTTTGCTTCCTGTAAAGCCGGGTTTGGCAAATTCATTAAAGTGCCATTCAGTTGAGCCAAAGCCCTGCCAGCAGAAATGGTTTTGCGAAGTATGTTTTTCGTTTCTATGTCTGTCTTTGGCGGTAGCACCGGCAGGTTGTTGTACGGTATTTCTCTGTTAAATTTGCCCATTTTATTCAAGTGTAAGTTTTACGCTCACTTTTAACACAAGGGCAAAAAAACTTAAAATCTACGCTCGTTCTTTTTAAGAAAAAAAGCAGGGCTCTTCACATCCGTGCAACTGTGCGAAAAGCGATACCCCGGCAAACCGCTCAGCGTCAGGGTCTCATGGCTAGCCCACAACCGCTCCTGATGACCCCGGCACGAATCAGCAGCATTTACATAAAATTAATTTTGTGTATTTGACACAACTCATATATATTTGTTTTATATATCTACTTTTTTTTCAATTACGGCATATTCGTTTGTCTTTCTGATTTCGTTCCTTTTGAAATCTGATTATCCTTTTTATTTTATCAGCCTTAAAATAATTATGATGAGAAAAAATTTCTTTTTGCTGACAACCGCATTAGTATTATTAAGTTTCTCGAGCTGCAAAAAAGTTTGGGATTATGTCAAAGATCATCCTAATGGCACAGCGGATAATTGCAGTATTGAGCATTTATATTTTACTCAATACTATACTAATAACTATAGCATTGATGATCTACCCAACGTGCTTTTTGATGACACCGCCAGCTTTAAGTATAATTCCCAAGGGCAGCTTATTGCTATAGACTATGCATCAACTAAATACGACCTCACCATTGATGTACACCCGGCTATTGGTCATTATTTCAAATACGATACCCAGGGCCGGTTGATAGCGCATATTGAGAGGCATTCAATATGGAATGACCCTGATAGGGGCAATATGGTTGGCGGATTGCGCGGGCATAGATACGTATATGTAAATGATAATACGATTATTGACTCGTTATTTAGCTATGCCGTTGCTGCTTCCTACAATGATGATGAAAGAGTTTATGGCAGTTTTTCAGGCGCTTCCTATATTACAATAGACAATTTTGGCAGAATTGTTAAAGATAAAAATGCAACTTATAATTACGATGCCAACGGTAATCTGGTAAAACCAGGAGTAACATATACAAACAAAACAAGTATGTTACAAACCAACAAAACGCTTATGTTTATCAGCCGCGACTATAGCGTGAATGCACCTGCGGGATTCGCTACCCAATTTAATTCAAACAAATTACCTGTAAAAGTCAATTCAGGTAAATTACCCATTTTTACAAGAGGCGGGCTTAGTGGAATTTATTATGATAATGAAAATATTCGTGTTAAATACCAATGTAGGTAATTGATTTCTTTGGTAGCTAATATTTTGTGGGCTAACAAGCCCCATGAAGTTGCTAACATATATTATATTATATAAGAGTATAGAATTGGTGCGGTATGATATACAGGCAGTACCAATTCTATGCCTTTTTTATAGGTACGTTTCCAGGTTTTTCGTTCAGTAACTGGTAGAACTAAGCCTCAGCAACAACAGCAACATTCTTCTTTGCCGCCGCCGCGTATCTTTGTGTACGTTGCGTGAAACACCTGCACTCGCTACTCCAAATGCTTTCTGGTCTCAGCGTTTGCCCAAAAATCATAGTAATTATACCATTGTGCAGGGTATAGCTTTACTTTCTTCTCCATTTCAGCCGTAAAATCGCTGAGCATTTGGTGCATGGCTGCGGTTTTATCGCTGTAATCATACTCTTTTATGCCTGTGGAATAAAAATGATAGTGCGTACGGCCTTCTTTCATAGCAAATACATAACATACCGGCACTTTGAACTGCGCAGCCAGCACAAACGGACCTGCGGGAAACCGGGCTGCTTTGCCGAGGAAATCCGAAGTTAGGGTTCTGTTACCTTCCACGAAACGATCGGCATGGATACAAACCAGTTCCCTGTTCTTTAAAGCTTCGTTGATAGCGTAAATATGGGAGAGGTCGTCTTTAATAACGATGATATGGGCATTACGCTCACCGGTAACCGAAGTAAGATAATCCTTGATCTTCTGGTGCTCCCCGTCAAACATTACCACGTTAATCCGCGTATTTAAACGCTCCAGCAAATGCCCGGCAGCTTCCCAGTTGCCAATATGAGAGCTCAGCAGCAACCCCCCTTTTTGAAGATGCACCAATTGATGAAGGTGCTCTTCTCCCTCAAAATGGAAAGAAAAGCGGTTAGCCATGCCCGACATGATGGCTATTTTATCAATAAGACTTTGTCCGAAGCTGTAATAATTTTTATACAATGCCGCAATTGACCGCGCGAAGGAATACCCCAGTCTTTTTTGGAAAAAATAGAGCATATGGCGGGATGACTTCCATGCAAATAAAAAATAATACAAGCTTACCAGGCGCAGTAAAAAATAAGCAGGACGAAGTCCAAGCTTCTTCAGCACAGCGATAAATATCCCGTAGCCTACCCTGTTGCCGCTGGATTTACCGCGCCACAGTGGCATTATGCCAGTTCTTTAGCATTTACACGGGAAATAACATAGTTGTAGAAGTCACTGAAGGTAGTGATGCCTGCAAAATCTTCGGGCTTAACTTTAAAAGAGAAATTATTTTCTATTACTACCACCAGGTCTATATAATCGAGACTATCTAATTCCAATACCTCTTTAACGTTTCCCTCAGGGGTGATTTTTTCCTTTTCCACCTCAAATTCTTCAGACAGGAAATGGTTGATCTTCTCAATGATTTCTTCGTTCTGTTTCATAAACAACTATTTGCTCCATTTTCTGACAATCAGCGACGAGTTGGTACCGCCAAAGCCAAAGGAGTTCGACAAAAATACATTTATATCCTTTTCCGTGGTAGTTTTTACAATATTCAATTTAACAGAATCTTCATCAGGATGTTCAAAATTGATATTAGGTGCTATAAAACCATAATGCATCATTAATAAAGAGTATACGATCTCGCTGGCGCCTGCCATCCAGCATTCGTGTCCTGTCATGGATTTGGTAGAGCTCACCGGAACGTTGGCATCGCCGTATACGGCATATAATGCTCTGGCCTCACTGGCATCGCCGGCAGGTGTAGAGGTGGCATGCGCATTCACATAATCTATATTGGCTGCATTCAGCCCCGCATCTTTCATCGCCATCTGCAAAGAGCGCACGGGGCCGGTTACGGTAGGATTTGATATATGTTCCCCATTGGATGAAAAACCATAGCCGATCACTTCCCCCAGGATGGTGGCGCCTCTTTTGGTGGCAGACTCTAAGCTTTCGAGGATAACGGTTGCTCCACCGCCACTGGGGATCAGGCCGTCGCGGCTGCGGTCGAACGGGCGGGATGCTTTTTGCGGCTCCGACTCATGAACAGAAAAAGCAGACAAAGCATCAAAAGTAGCCATCGAATAGCAATTGATCTCCTGTGCTCCGCCGGTAACAATACAATCCTGCAAACCGGTTTTTATAAAATGGTAACCCAATCCTATGGCATGCGAGCCGCTGGCGCAGGCAGCGCTGATGGTAAAATTTACCCCTTTCAGCTTAAAGATGGTGGAAAGGTTCATGGTAATGGTAGAATTCAGTGTTTGAAACACCGAAGCCGAGCCAATAAGCATGTTGTCTTTCTTTTCGCGCATAATATCCGTAGCGTCTATTACGGGTTTTGCCGAACTGTCGTTGCCATATAAAATACCTATTTCGTGGTCATTGATATAGGCCTCGTCAATACCTGCCTGCTCTAATGCCTGCAGGGTTGCCATGTAAGCGTATTCTCCCTGTTCGGGCAGCATTATTCTTGAGCGGCGGTCTAACAACCCTTTTAATACAGGTCTTTCCACAAAGCCGGTGAGCCCGGAACGGTACCCCATTTCTTTACGCACAGGATCCAGTATAATTCCCGAACGGCCAACATACAGCGAATCCCTTACCTCATCAAGGTTTTTCCCGATGCAGGAGTAAATACCCATACCTGTTATGACTACCCGTTTATTCATTTCATTTTAAAATCCTGATTAAAATTCAAAAATCAAATAACAAAAATCAAAAAATTTTAAATCCGAAGTCGAAATTTCGAAATTCGAAAAATGAAAACAAGGACCAAATAAAACCTCTCGGTCTGACCCTCCTGCGTTGTATACCAACCGTACTGTATTCCTATTTCAAATCTTAAATATCAAATCTTAAATTTTCTTACGAATACATTCCCCCGTTTATGGATAATACTTCGCCTGTAATATAGGAAGATTCCGCAGACGCGAAAAAGCCTACCGCATGGGCCACTTCTTCGGGCTCGCCAAAACGGCTTACCGGTATCAGCGAGCGCAACTGCTTCTCATCCAGTCCTTCCGTCATATCGGTTTTGATGAATCCCGGCGCTATGGCATTAACCGTAATGTTTCTTCTGCCCACTTCCTGCGCCAGCGCTTTGGTTGCCGCAATTACACCGCCTTTGGCAGCCGAGTAATTGGTTTGTCCGGGCAGCCCTTTTAACCCCGACAAGGAAACGATATTGATGATCCTTCCGTATTTCTGCATCAGCATATCCTGCAATACCAGCTTTGTAACGTAAAAAAAACCGTTCAGACTGGTATTGATCACGTTGTTCCACTGCTCGTCTTTCATCCACATCAGTAACACGTCTTCTTTTATCCCTGCATTGTTCACCAGCACTTCTATCCTGTTTTCCGTATGCGCTGCTATCCACCCGCCCAGCGCCTCGGCTACCTCCTCCTTATTGCCTACATCAAATTTAAGTACTTCGCCATCACCACCTTTTTCATGAAGCGATGCAAGCGTTATTTCGGCCGCTTCCCGGTTGTCTTTATAATTAATAAGTACATGGTAGCCCATAGCCGCCAGCTTTATGCATATCGCCCTGCCAATACCTCTTGAACCGCCTGTAACTAATGCGCATTTCATTTGATCCTGTATAAATTTGTTGTAAAATACTGTATTTGAATCAAAGGCTAATGAATTGCAGCCTGTTCTGTAAGATGTGCTTCAAAAAAAACGACAGGATTTTGACGGAAATGAGTTGCCACCTGCTCCAGTTCCCGGTAACGGGGTTTATCATCAATAAATTTGGGAAATATTTTTCTGACGGTTGTATACATTTCCTTTGTTGCGGGAGATAATTTTTCAACACATTCCGCGTAATCAATTGCCTGCAGCACCGTGATCATTTGTATGGCAAGCACTTCAAAAGTATTTTCAATAACCTTCTTAGTCATCAGCGCGGCATTACAGCCCATGCTTACAATATCCTGGTTATCATTATTATTAGGGATGCTGTGCACATACATGGGAAAAGAAAGCGTTTGGTTCTCTGCCACGGTGGAGGTGGCAGTAAACTGCATACCCTGCATTCCGAAATTTAATCCAAGCACACCGAGGTTTACAAAGGGCGGGAATTTTTCATTGAGCTTATTGTTCAGTAAATAATTCAATTGCCGCTCCGAGAGCATAGACAACTTTGTAACAGCGGTTTTCAGCTTATCCATCTCCAGCGATACATAGTCGCCGTGAAAATTACCGCCATGAAAAATATTATGATTTTCATGATCAATCACCGGATTATCATTTACCGAATTGAGCTCATCCACCACTATTTTTTCCGCCTGTTCAATGGTATCTAAAATAGGTCCCAGCACCTGGGTAACACAGCGGAGCGAATAATACTCCTGCACTTTATCTTCAAATACATCGTGCCTGATGTTTTCAGGATTATACAAATGTTCGGAACGGCTGCGAATAAGCTTACTGTCCTTTAATACATCCCGCAGCATGGCTGCCACATTGTTTTGTCCCCTGTGCTTTTTCACAACATTCAGCTCGTACGAAAAATGATCATCGTATGCTTCCACCACTTCGTTGGTCATTGCAGAAAGCATCACCGCGTATTGCAACAGTTTTTTGGCCTGTATAATATTAAGCAGCCCGATGCCCGTCATGGCCGATGTACCGTTTAAAATGGCAAGCCCTTCCCGGATATGCACACGCAGCGGGGTAATATTGAATTGCTTTAATACTTCGGCTGTAGGCCGGGGCTGGCCGTTTACGATCACTTCACCTTCCCCGATAAGCACTAATGCCAGGTGCGCCAACTGAATAAGATCCCCACTGGCGCCCACACCCCCATGCTCAAAAATGCAGGGTGTAATATTATTATTGATCAGTTCCTTAAGCACTACGGCTACATCGGTATGCACGCCCGAATAACCCTGCATTAAGCTGTTCAGCCGGGCCAGCATCAGCGCTTTTACCAGCTCCGGGGCAAGGTATGCACCGCTGCCGGAACTGTGGCTTCGGATAAGATTGTACTGGAGCTGCAGCACATTTTCGGTGCTTACCTTGTATTGTGCCATGGGGCCAAAACCGGTATTGATGCCGTAAATAAGCTTCTGATCCGAGAAGTGCGTGAGAAAATGAAAGCCGGCTTCCATCTTTTCAAGCGCCAGGGTATTTAAATTAATTTTTCCGTTATTAAATATGATCTCAGAAAAGTCTTCTAAAGAAAGCGTTCTGCCACCTACATTTATCATTGCCCGAAGATTATTTTAAAGTACTCGCGACCGCAAAAAAAATAAATATTGGTAAATGTATCAAATTTTTGTTCATCGCCTGTCTATAAACTTCACCGCCTTTCTCCCCATTTCCGGAAACTGCATGCCCTGCATCTCTTCCGCGGTAATGTATTTAATATGTGGCGTTACCCGTAGCTTGGCCTGGAGGTAGGCCCGTATTTTATGATCGCATGCTTCACTATAGCGTACCGGCAGCAGGTGCAGCAATACTTCATCTGTTCCTATTTCATTGGAATATACTTCTGTCACATAATCTTTTATATCTTCCATTCCATTCAGCAAATCGAACAAAGCAGGGGCAAAAAGCGTTGTGCCTTTAAACTTGATCATCTGCTTTTTTCGGCCGATAACAGGAGACAGCCTGATGGTATTTCTTCCACAGCTACAGGGTTCTTCAAAAAACATGCAGATATCACCTGTTTTATAACGCAGCAGTGGCATCCCTTCCACGCCCAATGTGGTGATGGTTACCTCAGCTGGTATGCCCGGCGGCACCTGGCGGTTATTTTCGTCCAATAATTCCACTATTACCAGCTCGGGGTTATGATGACCGCCTTTACCGGCGCCGCATTCTGTAAACGCGGTTTGCATTTCGGTGGAAGCATAGGTAGAATATAAGCTGATCTTCCATGCTTCCGTTATTTTTTTGCCTAATACATTCAATGAAAAATCGGTATTCCTTATATTTTCGCCAATGCAGATTGCCTTTTTTACCGAACTGTTATTGATGTCTATCCCGTGTTCGGTGGCGTAATGAATCAATTTTAATATAAAGGAAGGAACACCCACTATAGCCGTGGGCTTTAGCCTGAATATGGTTTCCCATTGCAGGGAAGGAACACCCGGCCCCACACGTATAATGCCCGCGCCTAATTTCCGGATGCCCGAATAATAGGCCATGCCAGCCATAAATTGCCTGTCGAGCGTAAGCATCAACTGGTACACATCGGTTGCTTTTCCATCGGCGCAAACAAAAGAAGCATACTCATTGTATGCCAGCCGCTGCAGGTCGCTTTCGGTTAGCGCAACGGTAACCGGACTGCCCAGTGTACCCGAGGTGGAAGTATATTCAATGATCTTATCACGGCTCACACAAAGAAAATCATCATTGCGCTGCTGCAGGTCTTCTTTTAACGTAGGGGGAATATGAGCCATGCCGGCTACTGAACTGATCTGTGCTATATTAATATGATGCTTTGCAAATACTTCTTTATAAAAGGGAGATTTTTGCTGAAGGTATCGTAATAGCTCCTGTAATTTTTCTTCCTGCACAGCCTGTATGGCTTGTTTTAACTGAAAGGAGGTTTTGGATGAATAGGGCATGCGCAAATTTTCAACAATATTTAGCTAACCGGTGGGCTAAATTAAGATTTTCGGAGGAGAATGAAAGTATGGCTAAAACAGGAGCGATTTGCATTGTGTATCAGGTATCCCGGTCTGTTCCATCATCATCATTCTCTTCTTCGCCAGTACGGGTGTCTGTATCAAGGTTACTGTCAGTTCCATCTTCCGTTGTACCGGGGCCAGCGGTTACTGTATCATCTGTTGCTGCATCTTCGTCAGCTACATCTCCCGCTTCGCCTGCAGTTGGTTCATCCCGTACTACTTCTGCTTCTGTTTCTCCTTCAATAGTAAGTGTGGTATGCTGCACCAGCTCACCATTTTCAGCCACTACTAAATTGCTTTCGGCTTCCACCTCAAAATGGCGGGCGTTTACTAATGTAGGTTCCACTACCTGGTCGGCCAATATTTCCTTTATCCGGGGAAGATCTTCGGCCGAATTAATGCCGAAATAATCCATAAAGGAACGGGAGGTAGCATATATTAAAGGTTTTCCGGGCAATGCTTCATCCCTGCCTGTAATTACCACCAATTCCTTTTCGAGTAATTTCTGTATCACATAATCGCAGTTTACACCCCGTATAGATTCTATTTCACCTTTGGTGATGGGTTGCTTATATGCGATAATGGCCAGGGCTTCCATGGCGGCGGCTGATAACCGCTTTAAAAATTTATCCCCATTTAGCTGGGCAATGGTTTTATGAAAATCGCCCTTGGTCAAAAATTGCCAGCCACCGCCGCTTTGCCGTACCTCAAAAGGATAAAATTCCGTGGCATATTTTTCCCGTATGCCTTCTATGGCCGATTCTACCTGGTCTAAGGTGGCCCGGTCTTCAATAAATCCCAGCGCATTGTTTACCAGGTCAACCAGCTCTATGCTGGTGAGTGGTTTTTCGCTGGCAAATATCAGCGCCTCTATATGTAATATGATCTGTGAAATTTCCATGTATCCCTCTTAGGAAAATTTGAAGATTCAAATAGTTTAATCAGCGCGGTAAATCCATACTATTGTATAAACCGGTAACTACCCCTGCAATGCAGCAGCGCCGCTCACAATTTCGGTAAGCTCGGTGGTAATAGCAGCCTGTCTTGCCCTGTTATAAGAAATACGGAGACTTTTCAGCAATTCGTTCGCGTTTTCACTGGCCTTATCCATGGCCGTCATTCTTGCCCCATGCTCGCTGGCATTGGCATCAAGCACTGCTTTATATAACTGGGTATTTAATATCTTAGGCATCAGTTCCGCTATGAGGGCTTCTTTATCAGGCTCAAAAATAAAATCTGCTTTGGTTGTTTTACCGTCTTTATTTTCCGCTTTTGGAATAGGCAAAAATCTTTCTACGGTAAATCGCTGTGTGGCCGCGTTCCTGAACTCACTGTAAACCACTTCTACCACATCAAATTCTTTTTTTGCAAAAGCTTCTATGGCATCCTGGGCTACCTGCTGAATGTGTTCGAAAGAAATATGCTGCAATACATCTTTATAGGCGGGATTTACTTTAAAACTTCCTCTCTGAAAAAAATCAAACGCCTTTTTTCCTACAGGCCAAATGTTGATATTGCCTTTTGCCATTTGCGAAGGATACTTTTCCTGCGCTACAGAACGGGCAAGCTTAATAACATTGGCATTATAGGCGCCGCATAAACCGCGGTCGGAGGAAATAACGATCAGCAATACTTTTTCCACCGGCCGTTCGGCAGCCAGATCCCCGCTGCTATCACCATCTGTATTACTCACTAAATTGCTGAGCATCTCCTGCAGCTTTTTGGCATAAGGACGCATTTGAATAATAGCATCCTGGGCACGGCGTAGTTTTGCCGCACTTACCATTTTCATGGCCTTGGTTATTTGCTGCGTACTTTGAACGCTTTTGATCCGGTTACGAACTTCTTTTAAGGCGCCGGCCATATTAAAAAGTTAAGTAGTTGATTGATAATTAGTTAATTGAATAACAACCTGTTATTCCTTACAGGTTATCGCAAAATGACCGCAAAGGTATTTGAATTGCGTGAAAAAACCATAGGGGGAAGCAAGTTGCGGGATACAAGTTGCAGGGTACAGGATACAAGTTGGAGGTTGCAGGCACCGGGCTCAGGATAGGATGTTCGTTTTAATATGCGCTTATGGTTTGTTATTTGTGGTTTATGGTTTATAGTTTATAGTTGCATCCCGCTTCGGATTTTACCCGTCATTGCGAGTTCCCAAACCAATTTGAATGATGTGTATTATTTTTAAGGGGTCGAAGCCTGCCTACCGGCAGTAGGCAATCCCCTGATGGGGCAACGGATTTTTTGTTTTAGTTTACGTTTATTGTTATGGTTGTATTCGCTTCGGATTTAAGACTTTTGGCTTCGGGTTTGAGTTTTATATGTTTTTGTGATTGGGTTTTTGGTTCTTCTTTTCGAATTTCGAAATTCCGGCTTCGTATTTTTAAACTTATGGTGTACCGGTACTTTCGCTAATCATACCTTATACCTTATACCTTATACCTTACACCTTACACCTTACACCTTCTACCTCATACCTCCTCCTCACCACTGACGATCTCCTCTTCTTCCTCCCCGTCCCGGACCTGTTTCCCCGCTCTGTTCAGTGGTTTGCTGCCCGCTTTTAAACTGCATCAGCCGGTAAGAAAAAGTAAGCATGAAATAACGGGTAAGCCGGTTTACCCTGCTGTCTATAATGGAGTTGCCGGTTACCTGCCTGCTGATATTGGTATTCTGGTTAAAAATATCAAACCCCGATACCCGTATAAAACCATTCTTCTTTTTAAAGATGGTTTTCTCAATAGAAGCATTGAATAAGGTGGGATTGCCATTTACAGTGGATGCCAGTCCGTTATTAATAAGATAATTGATATCATAACGCAGTATCAGTCCCCCCGGGATATCCATGCGCATATTACTCCTCAATGTCCATGCGTCTGAACCAAGGCGTTCACCATTTTGGGAGAGGGTGTATTTTGTGGAATTAAGACTGTAAGCCCCGCTAAAGTTTAACTCAAGCCATTCTTTATAATTAAATTCAAGATTCAGCCGCTGGGTGGCAACCCAGTTATTACCGATGTTCTTTTTGCTGTCTACCAGTCCAACATCATGATTATAATTTACATTTCCATTTAAGGAAACAACGTATTTCCTGTTCCGGAAAGGCTGCGCATAATTATAAAAACCGGATAAGCTGTAGTTGCCCTTTACATTTTCAGGCATGCTTAACTGCGCGCCGCTGCTGTCTATCCGCATATTATTATTTACAATCCGGTTATTGATCATATTTCCCCTCATCCCCACAAACATGGTGCGGCCGCTTGTATAATTAAAATTATTAAAAAAAGCACGGAAATTATGGTTGAATGCCGGCCGCAGATTGGGGTTACCCTGGGTTTGGTATTGCGGGTTAGATACATCCTTAACCGGCTGCAACTGGTCAAAAGAGGGTTGCTCGTAGTTGGCATTATAGTTCATATTCAGCCGTTTGGTCCGGGAAAAATTGTAGGAAAGCCTTGCGGAAGGCGCCACGCTTATTCTCCGTTGCGGTGTATATGCGCTGTCTTTGGTAATAGAATAGCCGTTGATCTCCATAGGCTGCACTGTTAACCCTACGCTATAATTATATTTTTTATTAACCGTGCGTAAGCTAACCCCTGCTCTTTGATTGATAAAGGTATTTTCATACGCATTGCTAAGACTGTCGTTAAAAGAAAGGGCACTGCCGAGGGCGTCGCGGTCGAAAGTGCGGCGGTCATTTTTCACATACGAGTTATTATAGGCGTAGCTGATATCAAGGAACCTGTTGCTGGCAACCGGTTCCGTGTAGGTGGCGCGGATGCCGTAGTTATAATTGTTATTATCCTGTGTGATCAACTGGTCGAGATAAGCATCCGAATACCCACCCGCCTTCAGGAATTCCCGTGTAAAGTTGATCTTATCGTCATCACTTAACACGGAAGAAGTGCCCAGCCCGATATTAACCGAAAAGTTCCTGCCCCTTTTTCTGAAGCGGTGATTATAATTGATGTCTCCGCTGAAATTGGGCGTTTTCCGGTGAACCGTATCCCCGTTATATCCTTCCTGCGTTTTAAATATATTATCTTCCCAATAATTAAAATCGCTGTTACTCCTGCTATTGGAATACCCGTAAGAAAAGTTGGGGCTCACCTTAAGATAATTCAGCGAATCGAAATTGTATTCAAAATTGAGATTGGCGCGGTGATTATTATTAATGTTATCGGAAAGGCTGTTTTTATTATTGACGAATGAGCCGTCACCAAAGAAATTCTCCTGCGAGGTATTACGTAAGGTAACCGTGTTGCGGTTGGCAAAGCTATAGTTACCGTAAAAAGAACCTTTCTTGTTTTTGAAATCCGTTCTGAAATTAGCCCCGATGGATTTATTATCGGTAATGCCATTCTGATCCGCATTGGTATCTGAAGAGCCGCCATCACCGCCCCCTGAATTTCCTCCTCCGCCGCCTCTTCCGCCACCGCCGCCCCTGTTGCCGCCGCCTGCATTACCACTGAAATTAAAGAGGTTCTGATTAATATTATTCATATTCCCCAGAACGGAAAGCTGTGTGCTTTCCCTGAACACGTTAGCATTCAGGGTACCCTGGTAACGGTCATCCGTACCGTACCCGGCGGAAGCGCGGCCAAATACGCCCTGGTTCTTATCTTTCTTTAGCTGGAGGTTAATGATGATATCCGGATCGCCATCCTTAATACCCGATGCAGCAGCAAGTTCACCGTAATCGTCCACCACCTGCACTTTGTCTATAATATCTGCCGGCAATTCGCGGGAAGCGGTTTTGGGATCGCCGCCAAAAAAGTCTTTGCCATTTACTTTAATTTTAGTTACCGTTTTACCCTGCGCGGTAATATTGCCATCCTTATCTACCTCCAGACCCGGCAGCTTTTTTAAAAGATCCTCCACCGATGAATTGGGCCTTACCCTAAAAGAATCCGCCCGGAATTCAATGGTATCTTCCTTAATAACAACCGGCGGCGGGCTGATCACTATTTCCTGCAGTGTTTGGAAAGCGGGCAGCATGGTAATACTGCCAATATTAAAATCGGATTTGCCTTCTTCAACGTCATACGCGTTGATCACATCTTCCAGCCCTGCATTGGTAATCTTTAATGTAAATCTTTTTGTTGCCACCTGTAAAAAAATGAACTGCCCGGTTTTGTCCGTTACTGTTTTTAAAGTGTCTTTACCTGCATCGGGAATAAGCATTACCGTTGCGCCGGGTAAAACCACATGGCTGCTGTCGTATACCTTACCCCGTACCGTACGGTTTGTTTGGGCAATACTTGCTATGGAAAAGCTAATCAGCAATATAAAAATCAGAATACCGGGTTTCATTATAGTATTGTAGGGTTATCTGTAATCATTCACCACAAGCCAGATGCCGCCAAAGATAGCTTCAACCATACTATAATAAAAAGAACAGAGGTTAATAAAGGTTAATGTTTATCAATCCTTAGCTTCAAACAACGGCGCGGCCTGGCTTGCAGCCGTTACTCCCGGCGGAAGCTCAATAATTTGCAGGTTGCGGAAATGGATAAGGGCACCTTCCGATTCTAAGCACAGGTAACCTTTTTTTTGAGATGCATGTGCCACGCCATTAACAAATTTTCCATTTACGGAAAGTTTGATCACACCATCCACGCACACCACATCGTAGGTATTCCATTCGCCGCGGCCTTTACACAGGTTCTCAATAGATTTACTGCGCTCGCCGCGCGGATTATCGGGAGTAGTGGTTACTCCACCCACGCCAAAAAGCTCGCCATGCACATAAGCGATAGGCGGTGTAACGCCATTTTGCTTATTCAGCTTCACCCAGTCTAACTCCAGCATTTGTACCTCCACGCCATCCGGCAGGCGATTGCTGCCAGGGCGGGCGCTGCTCCATACAAACACGCCCGAGTTCCCTCCCGCCTCCATATGCTTCCATTCAACATGCATAATGAAATTCTCAAACTGTCTTTCACTTCTCATTACACCAATGGGCAAGCCCTTACAAATAAGAATGTCATCTTTTAACGACCACGTATCTTCCGCTGTATTTACATTGATCCATTGTATGGGAGTGCCCTCATTTAAACCTGAAGTAATCGTATTAAGCGGCTTCACTTTTCCAAATGCTAATGTTGCTTTTTGCGCGTAAGCAAAGCTGCCAATAATCAGCATCACAACAACACATAGTTGTGGCTTTGTGATTTTTAATATATTTTTCATTTAACTTTAATTATAAAAATAAAATCCAGGATAGGAAACCGTTCCTGTTTATCTGTTATAAGCACCAACATAGTCATAAAAAATAAATAATCAATAAAAATCCCCACCAGGAAAAAATGAAAGACCTGTCACGCCGTGATTTCTTACGCAAAACCACTATTGCGGGCTTAGGATTAACCGCCGCCGGAACATTAAGCAGCTTTTACAATGCCGGTCCCAAAATGCGGTTTGGATTGGTAACTTACCAGTGGGGAAGAGACTGGGATTTACCCACACTACTTGCCAATTGTGAAAAAACGGGCTTATGGGGCGTTGAGCTCAGAACCCAGCATGCACATAAGGTTGAGATCAATCTGTCTGCGGCAGAACGGGCAGAGGTGAAGAAACGCTTTGCCAACAGCCCGGTTACCTGTATCGGCTATGGTTCTAATTTTGAATATCACAGTCCCGACCCTGCTGAACTGAAAAAAAATATTGAACAAACAAAAGCATACATACAGCTTTGTAAAGATATTGGGGCCACAGGCATAAAAGTAAAACCCAATAACCTGCCGGCTGCTGTTCCCAAAGAAAAAACAATTGCACAAATAGCCTCCTCTTTTAATGAAGTGGGAAAATTTGCAAAAAATCTCGGGCAATTGGTGCGGGTGGAAGTGCACGGTAACCTTACGCAGGAAATTCCTAACATGAAAGCTATTTTTGAACAGGTTACCGAACCCAATGTAAAGATCTGCTGGAACTGCAATCCCGAAGACCTCCTCCCTCCCGGGCTGGAAGCCAATTTTAATTCAGTAAAAAAATGGTTCGGAGATACTGTTCATGTACGCGAATTGAATACTAACGAGTATCCCTACCAGCAACTCATGAATCTTTTTACCGGTATAAAATATAACGGGTGGATACTTTTAGAAGCCCGTACCGAACCCCAGGACAGGATACTAGCCATGAAAGAACAACTGGCGGTGTTTAACGAAATGACCGCCAAAGCACAGCGAAGGTAAAGAGTTACAGGGTGCAAGTTTCAGGGTGCAGGGCAGGCAGGCTAATTCCAATAAAAAACGATTTGTTCATATAAAAAAACAAAACAACCATGCAAAAAAATTACCCGAGAAGGGAGTTTATTAAAAAATCAGCTATGGCCGGTGCAGGTATCGGTATCACCGCTATGGGCTTAAGCGCTAAATCGTATGCCGCCATACCCGGCGCTAATGAGCGGCTTAACATAGCGGTTATAGGCATTCACGGACAGGGACAAACCCATATCAATAACTGGTGCGCGCTTAAAACCAGCCGTAATATCCGGCTTAAAACAATTTGTGATGCGGATGAACAGTGGTTTGACTCCAGGGCTAAGATAGTGAGCGATAAGATGGGCGAAAAGCCACTAACGGAGTGGGATATGCGCAAAGTATTCGACGACAAGGAAATAGACGCGGTTTCGTTTGCAACACCCAATCACTGGCATGCCCTGGGCACCATTTGGGCCTGCCAGGCGGGGAAACATGTATATGTAGAAAAACCCGCATCGCACGATGTATGGGAAGGGCGTAAAATGATTGAAGCCGCCCGAAAATACGACAGGCGTGTTCAGGTAGGATTTCAGAACCGCTCCATCAGCAATGTAATGGAAGCCATGAAATTTCTGCACGATGGCGGTATCGGCGATGTATTTATGGCAAGAGGACTTTGCATTAAGCCACGTGATTCTTTCGGCATAGCCAAAGACAGCACGCCCCCCGCTACGCTTCATTACGACCGCTGGTTAGGCCCCGTTACTTACCGGCCCTATAATGAGAAGAAAGGACATTATAACTGGCATTGGTTCTGGGATACCGGCAATGGTGATACCGGGAACCAGGGACCGCACCAGTTTGATATCGCCCGTTGGGGACTCAATAAAAATGAACACCCTGTTTCCATTTATTCGCATGGTGGCATATATGGTATTGACCCTAAAGAATGCGCGCAGGAAACGCCCAATACCCAAACTTCCATTTTCAAATACGAAGACGGGAAGATGCTGGAGTTTGAAACCCGCGGCAGGTATTCTAATGGAGAGTCAAGTCTTGATATCCGCATTGGCAATATGTTTTATGGTACGGAAGGTTATCTTGAATTAGATGGCGGCACATGGAAAGCATTCCGCAAAAGGGAAGACAAGCCTTTTGCCGGTTCGCAAAAAACAGACGCCAAAAAGCCGGTTGACCCAAGAACGCCCCCGGGAGGCACTGAACATTATGCCAATTTTATTGACGCCATACGCTCAGGCAATAATAATGATCTGCATTGCGACATCAATGAAGGCTTCTTCTCATCATCGCTTCCTTTATTAGCCAACATTTCTTACCGCCTCAACCGCGATCTGAAATTTATGGGCGGCAACAGGGACAATGAAAAATTTGTAAATGATACGGAAGCGGATGCCATGCTTACCCGGGTATACCGTCCACCGTACATCGTACCAAATGAAGTATAGTAAAGATTTCGAGGTTAACGATGATATAATGGCATGATCTTTTAGCCACAGATCCGCAGGTTTTTATACAGGGTATATTAATCTGCGAATCTGTGGCAATTTAATTAAGGAATTGGTAAAAATGATCAGAAGAATAATTCAATGCTTTTCTTGTTTTATAGTTGTTTGTTTATTGGCGGGCTGCCATTCCGGTAAAGGCCCGGGTATAAAGCCCACCCCATTAGATTCACTTGAACGGAAAGAGATAATAAGTCAATCCCCGGTACTATCGCCTGAAAAATCGCTTGCGGCAATGGAAGTGGAAGAAGGCTTTGAAGTACAGCTTGTAGCCGCCGAACCCCTTATCAGCACACCCATTGCGTTAACCTTCGATGATAAAGGAAGAATATGGGCGCTGGAAATGGAAGGGTATATGCCCGACACATCCGGTACAGGTGAAGACCGTCCTAATGGTAAGATTGTAATATTAGAAGATAAGAACGGAGACGGCGTTGCAGATAACAGGAAAGTGTTTATGGATTCATTGGTATTGCCAAGAGCCATATGCTTAATAGAAGATGGCATCCTGGTGGCGGCACCTCCTGAGCTCTGGTATGTTGAAATAAAGCACGACCGTCCGGGTAAAAAAGTTTTGGTAGATGCAGCATATACTTCCGGCAACAATGTGGAACATGATGCCAATGGCTTAATGAGAGCCATGGATAACTGGATATACAGTGCCAATACTGAAAAGAGGTACAGGAAGAAAAACGGGTACTGGCTTACGGAGTGGACGCGCTTTCGCGGGCAATGGGGGATAACGCAGGATGATTACGGCCGGTTGTTCTACAATAATAATTCACAGAATTTATTGGGCGACTATTTCCTGCCGGCCACCGGAACGGGTAATGTCAACCAGCGCAGCCTGGCGGGATACAATGTAAAAATAGTAGAAAGCAACCGGGTATATCCCGCGCGTCCCACACCCGGTGTAAACAGGGGTTATATGGAAAACATCCTCGACGACAGCTTACGCTTAGTAAACTTTACCGCTGCCTGCGGCCCCGTTATTTACCGGGGCGGGCTATTTAAAGCAGCCTATCACAACAATGCTTTTGTTGCAGAACCTTCGGCGAACCTTATCAAGAGAAATATACTGGAGGAAGATGGCTATGTTATTAAAGGGAAGCAGGCCTATGCAGGAAAAGAATTTCTTACGAGCATTGATGAACGTTTCCGGCCGGTAAATTTGTATAATGGCCCCGACGGCGCCCTGTACATAACGGATATGTATAGAGGCATCATCCAGCATAAATTTTATTTAACCGATTACCTGAAAAAAGAGATCAGCGGGCGGTCGCTTTCCCAACCGCTGAACTGCGGCCGTATCTATAAGGTAGTTCCGGAAGGCGCGTCATTGAAGCCGGTAGTGATGCCTCACGACCCCGTGAAACTCGCCGCACTCCTGCAGTCGCCTAACGGATGGATAAGAGATAAGGCACAACAAATGCTGGTAGACGGAAAGCTTACAAAAGCCGTACCCGTATTGCGCAACAATCTTAAAAAAACGGATGATCCCTTAACGCTTATTCATTCGCTTTGGACCTTAGAGGGTATGGGAGTATTGCAGGCGGAAGAGGTATTGCCACTCACGCAGCACAGCAATGATAAGATCAGGGTACAGGCTATTGCCACGCTGCCATTCGTAGTAAACAAAACCAATTACAAACAGTTTGTGCCGGTGCTGCAGCAAATGATAAGCAGTAACGACAGCATTGCCGCGCCCTATATTGCTTTTGGCATACGGGCTATCGGGCCTTTTAATAAATCCATAGCCGATGATATGCTAATGGCCCTTGCAAAAACTTACGCTGGCAATCCATTCGTAAGCGATGCTGTAATCAGCAACCTGGAGAACCGTGAAGCTGTGTTTTATCAAAAGCTCGCACCCGCTCCTGCAGATTCGAATCTTGCCATTATACAACAGCTCAAAAAAACAATTGCCAATATCAATAGCAAACCCATCAGAAAAGATACGGCCCTGTTCAGGAAACAATTCCCCGCGGGCATCAGCTTGTTTAACTCCACCTGCCAAACCTGTCATGGCGAAGACGGCAATGGTATAGCCGCGCTGGCTCCCCCGCTGAACAATTCAGATTGGGTAACGGGCGACAAGGATAAGCTGATCGCCATTGTATTGTACGGGTTAACCGGACCGGTTAAGGTGAACAAAAAACTATACAAATCACCCGAGATCAGCGGTGATATGCCCGGGCTTGCGCAGAATAAAGACATTACAGATGAAACCATTGCACAGGTGCTGAGCTATATCAGGAAGAGCTGGAACAACAACGCCTCCGGCATAACAAGCGATGAAGTATTAAAGATACGGCAGCACTGGAATGAACGGCAGCAACCTTTTACGGCGGAGGAGCTGATGAAGTGGTAAATAATCTGCTGAAACAGATCTGTCAGAAGGAATACGATATTGAAATATTGTTCAACATGTATGTACAGGATACCTGTTTATTGCTATTGTTCTATCTTCCCGGGGAAATCATTTTTATATTGCGCAAGTTCACGGGGAAACAGGCGCTACCATTAATCTAATTACGTTTATGCTCAGGAAATATATGTCCCGGCTCCCTTACCATACATTATTCTTTTACACTTTCCTTTTATTTTCCTGCTCCACAAAAGTGCGTGTAGTTCACCAGCTTAACCCTCAGTCCAACAGCCACATCGTTTTTATAGGAAACACTTTCGCGGAGCGGTTGCAGAACTACAACTACTTTGAGCCATTATTGTATGCAAGCTTCCCCGACCGGGACCTTACCGTAAGAAACCTGGGATGGAGCGCGGATGAGATCAATATGCAATCCCGCCCTTTAAACTTTCCCTCCCAGGATGAATACCTGGCAAAGCTGAAAGCGGATATCATTTTTGCCTGCTATGGTTTGAATGAAGCGTTTAAAGGACCCGATAGTCTTGACAGCTTTAAACAACAGCTATCCGCTTACCTGCAGCACATGCAGCAGCAAAAGTACAATGGCAATACACCGCCGGAAATTATACTGGTATCTCCCATCGCTCATGAAAAGCTGGGCGGTTTTTTGCCCGACCCGGCAGCACATAATAAAAACCTTGCCCTCTATACAAAAGGCATGCAGGAAGTTGCACAAAAATTAGGTATCCCTTTCATCAATCTTTTTGAGTCTTCAAAAAAAATGGCGGCAGGCGCCGATTCCGTTACCATTAACGGTATTCATCTTAACGATAAAGGATACAAAGCGGTGAGCGAGGTAATGGCAAAATCATTAGGGCTTCAGGTTTCAGCATGGGAAACTGATAATTATTCCATCAATCTGAAAAAACTGATTGATCAGAAAAATCAGCAGTTCTTTTATTTATACAGGGCGGTAAACAGCGAATACATTGTAGGCAGGCGTAAGGAACCCTGGGTGCAGCCGCCCGGCGGGCCCATCTCCTATCCCGGTGAGCTGGCAAAATTAAATAACATGGTTACCCGGTTAGACAGTATCGTGTGGGCGCAAAGCAAAACAAATGATGCCGGTCACTTTGTGCAGGCAGATAACATATTAAATGATACCATTCAATTTATACCAATAGATAAAGCGGCGCTTACCGCACCATCTGCTGATCAGTTTATTTTACCGGAAGGATACGAGATCAATCTTTTTGCTTCCGAAGTTGATTTTTCTATCAGCAATCCCGTAAAAATAACGTTCGACCCGCAAGGCAGGCTATGGGTTGCCGATATGGCTTCCTACCCTCAATACCTGCCGGGCGCACAACCCAATGATAAAATTGTTGTGCTGGAAGACAGCAATGGCGATGGCATAGCCGATAAAGAAACCATTTTTGCAGACAGCTTATACATGCCCACCAGTATAGAGCTGGGCAATGGAGGCGTATACGTATCGCAGCCGCCGAATATTTTGTTTTTAAAAGATACAGACGGGGATGGAAAAGCAGATCAGAAAGAGATCATACTGCACGGATTTGGAACGGAAGACGTGCATCATTCCATAGATACCTATACATGGGGACCGGATGGTGCGTTGTACTGGCATACCGGCACTTTCCTCCATTCGCAGGTTGAAACGCCTTATGGGCCTCAAAGAGGAGACTATGGCGTTACATGGCGTTTTGAACCTGAAACACAAAAATTAGAGCCCTACGTTTCTTATCCATATGCCAATCCATGGGGGCATGTTTTTTTGCGAAACGGAACACAAATTATAAGTGATGTTTCTACCGGAATGAACTATTTCGCTCCCCCGCTTTCTGTTGCCAGCACTTATCCTGTAAAGCATACCGGCATGAGGGACTTTTTAACTTCCGCCGCAAAGCCCAAAACCTGCGGTACCGAGATCATTTCAAGCAGGCATTTCCCCGATGACGTGCAGGGCAATGTGCTGTTCAACACCTTCATTGGCTTCCAGGGCATCAAACAGCACCGTGTACACGAAGATGGCAGCGGCATCATCGCCCATGAAACAGAACCTTTATTGCAATCCACAGATCCCAATTTCCGCCCGGTTGATCTGCGGTTTGGCCCCGATGGCGCATTGTATATAGTAGACTGGTACAATCCAATCATCAATCATGGTGAAAGAGCTTTGCGTGATCCGCTGAGAGATCATACACATGGGAGAATATGGCGACTGACCTATAAACATAAAAAATTATTAACGCCGGTTGATCTTACCAAACTTTCGATAGAACAATTACTTGATCAGCTAAAAGTATACGAAGACAGGCACAGGTACACCACCAGAACGCAGCTCAGGCAACTGCCCGCTGAAACGGTTATTCCGGCATTAGAGAAATGGACCGCCGGTCTCGATGGCAATGATAAGGAGTACGAACAAAACAAACTGGAGGCGCTATGGGTATACCAGCAATTCAATCATCCTTATGAACAATTGCTGAACGAATTATTGCAAAGCAAAAATCCGTATATAAAAACTGCCGCTACAAGAGTTTTATTTTACTGGAGAACGGATATAAAAGATGCAGAAAATAAATTGATTGCCTTGTCCCAGGACAGTTCTGCGAAAGTAAGATTGCAGGCCATTATATCATTAAGTCATTATAATACCGAAAATACATTAAACGCTTTGCTGGCAACAACAACGCTGCCGGTTGACGATTACATTGACTATGCACTAAAAGAGTCTTTCAGGCACTTAAAGCCTGTATGGATGGCCATGTTTAAAAAAGATAAGAACTTTTTGTTCAACGAACCCGCAAAAGCCCGTTATTTGTTAGGCTCACTTTCAAATGAAAAGGAATTGCAGGTTCCCGGCTTTATCACCGATGATCCGGCCTGGCCGAAATATGGATACAAAGCGCTTACAGAAAAGGATTACAACGAATTAAAAGATGTAACAGCAGTAAGTAATTTCAGAAAAAACATGCAAGCGCCTGTTGAAAGAACAAAAAACGCAGCAATTTCCATTCCCGGAAAAACAGTACTTCGCCTGAGCGCAGTACCTGCCCGAATGGCTTTTGATAAAACGTCCATTACGGTTAAGGCGGGTGCCGAGGTTGCACTTATTTTTGAAAATGCAGATGGGATGCCCCACAATGTTGTAATAATAAAACCGGGCAGTTCCGAAAAAGTAGGCAAGGCGGCAGAAGCCATGGCAGCGCAAAAAGATGGGTATGAAAAAAGTTTTGTACCCCAAATGCCCGAAGTGCTATTCGCTACGCCACTGGTAAATAGCGGTGAAAATTTCAGACTCGATTTTACAGTGCCTGACAAACCCGGAGATTATCCTTTCATTTGCTCTTTTCCGGGTCACTGGCAAACCATGAAAGGAGTAATAAAAGTGGTGAAATAGATCAGAAACAAAAATCGCCTGTATTCATCAATGGCCCGGTTCGGCAATACATAAAAAGAGCCGATGCCACCACAAAGTTGTTCGTTGCTATTAAAACGGCTTCTTTTTATCCAGACTCCTGCCACGGTGCTTGTCTGTATATCAGTAGGTCATCAGCAACACTTACAGCAGACGAATAAATAGCAGCTTTTTGTATTTACATTCGGCTGTAGTTTTTCAATCGGCCGACGTTCTGGTATGACGCCTATTGAATATCAGCCCGCCACCAAGCCTTCAACATTAAATTCCATTAAAACCATCATGCGAATTTCTCTATACTTCATCTTTTTGACACTTCTGAATTGTTCACCGGGTTCGCAAGGTGCAAACGTGCATTACACTGTAATTAAGGATACAAACCAAATTGAGCCCTACAGACTTTCATATAACCCTGGCGACAGAGCATCCATAAAAGCAATCGGGTTTATTGACGAACTTAGTAGTAGTCCTTACTGCTTTACTAATTTTAATTTATCAACTCAAACTGAACCCAAACTGCAGCTTTCTGGCCAGGACTACCGACGCGAATTGGGCCTTCTAAAACCATGGGTGTAAGGTCCCGGATTTTTGCAAGCATTAAACCATCATTGAAATCGTGAAACTTTACTCCTCTGCCAATCGTTAAGTCGGGAAAATTTTCAGTTGGATTCAAACTTTTTAAGCCCAATAAAATTTTAATTACTTCACTTATTTTTACATTTATCGGATCGTTGTTCATCAGAACTTTGTCATTATTGCTCCCTAAAGTAGTGATAGAGTATTCCTTCAACCAGGTAAAAATCTTAAAGGATGCATTTGGATCGTTTAATTCATTCAATGTAACATTAAATACCAATGAATTATTGATCATGTTCCGGTTACGTTGCTTTATATCACCATCTTCTCTTACATGGATCTGGTTATTCATGTCGCCGTTAACAAGCATGTTCTTAATACCGGGAACCTGGCCACCAAGATCAATCCGATTGGGGAATTTATTGATATCGCGACTTACATATTTTTTTTCTGCTTTATTTGCCTGGTAAACAATATACTGCTGGATAGCATAGTCGTCAGGATTGGCGCCACCACCATCTCTGCCATTAATACATTGAATGTCTGTAAGAGTAACTTTTAGTTTAAATACGGATGCAAGCGGTACTGGGGTTTGGGTGGTAACTGTTTGTGTCTTTTTGCTTTTTTGACCAACCACCTGGTTATTCATATTCTTTAAAGTGAAGCCTAAAGGCAGCGCCAGCCGGTAATTGTTGGGTTGCGCCCTAATGTAGGTAAAGATATCGGGAACTCCACTGTTCACCGTATTCTCCATCGCCTGAATTACATCGGGAGCAGATCCTCCGTAAAAACGCGCAAATACTTCTACTTCCTTTTTTCCACTTAGCTGCTTATAAGCTGTACTCATTTTTGCCTCAGTAAGTCCGGAGTTGTAACCTGCAGCAGCACTAATACCCAACTCATCTAAAGTGCGGGTAGACTTGAAGATAATAATGCTTTTCCGTCCATAATCAACCTGGTCAATATAAACATAGCCAGACATATCAGAGACCGGCTGTTTGAATACATTAGCGGGTGTCATCCCATCCGCCTGGATGCTAAACATATTTTGTTGGAATTCGAGCATATAGTAGTGGTATTCCTGTTGATTCCCAGCTTTTAAACCAAAATTTGCTGAAAAAGTACCTAAAGCGCCCCTGTACTTCCCTGTTAATTTAAATTCCATTTCTTCTACTGAATGAATCTTGTGAAAAGAAAATGAAAGACTAGCCGGCGGCGGATTGGCATTTTGTGACATTAAAACATTTATAGCGTCAAGTAGCTGCGAATTTTGTTCGGGGTTCTGAACCTGAAATGAGGATTTGGTAACACCGGTTAAGCTGATGCCCAGTGTTGTCGGATTTCTTGGACTCATCACTGTCGTCGGTTGGCCGCTGATAAATGACTGTGCAGTAAAGATCTGACCGGGTTTAAGCCACGATTCAGGGCTTTCTGAAAAATGACTGAAATTCCTGGCATTGACATTAATAGAAAGGTCTTCTGTTACAGTAATATATCCCATTGCTGTTTTTTTGCCTTTGGGGGTGACCTTTGTGGTATTCAAACCAGGGAAATTCTCATTAACTACCAACAATTCATTTTCACCCTGTTTTTGAGATGGGGCGCCGGTTTTCACCGTGGTGAAATGTTTGATGTTCAATTTTGATAAATTATTTACCGGTACTCCAGGATGATTTAATTTATTTAAGTCAACGGTTTGATCTTTTGTTGCAGGCTTTACATCAATTGTAGTTTTACGTTGTATCTGCGCATGTAAGCTGCTTGTAAATATGAGCAGGAAGATAATTGTTATTGCAGAAAAAACCTTTTTCATATTGCTGATTTTAATGTAGTAAATAGTATTTATGGAAGGCTGGCTTTGGTTTAATTCCATTCATTTTGATTGCTTATTATTTTGTGTTTAGCACCATTTCGTTGGGTTCAAAGGCAACACATTCCATGGTGGCGCTGGTATTTTTCTTTTTTTTGCTTTTCTTATCCACCATTTCCATGTACATCATCAGGCCGTTTTCGTATTCCCCGGCGAATTTTTGCATAGCTGGGGGGATGTTGGCATGCTCGCTTTTAAACATGGTTCCAAATCCTGCTTCCATATCAGGAGCTATATAAATGGTGAATTTATAGTCATCATTCTCCATTTCGCGCCCAACACAATCGTAATCTAAAAATTGACGATTGGGCAGTTCTTTAAAAGTGTAATCATTATATATGTTCAGGTCTTCCAGGTTCACTTCACTGTTTAAATCCATTTTCGTAGCCGTTGCCATACCGTTCACTTTCGTGAACATTATTTTGTTGCCTTCGTCAAATACCATAAACATTTCCATCCCCATATTCATTTTTACCCCCATATAGGGTTCGGTTTTACTGAGGTAATAGTCGATGTCTATTGCTCCTTCCCGGGTGGTCATTTTCAGAGCGTAGCGATAGTTGAAGTTGTAAGTGTCGGGCACATTTGACATATCAACTTTTTTACCGCCCGGTTTCATCAGCCTGCTAAAATCAGGATTGAGAATTTTGTCCATTGCCTGGCCGGTTTTATCAGCGGCCTTTTCAGCCGTTTTCCCTAAAACAACATCCTTGCTCCGCTCCAATGTGCGATTTTTCAGATCTTTTAAAAACTGTCCGTTTACATTTTTCGTCCCGACGGCGGCAATCAAAACTGCAATCAGTAGTATCCATTTCATAATTTCCGGGTTTAAAAGTTTATTTTAATTTTTCATCTATAATCATTCTTGCCAGTTCAATACATTTCTCTCTGTTCAGACTTTTATCTTCAGTAATGTCAATTACCAGAGCAAAACTCAGTCCGTGGTAAAACACTTTCAGTTCGTTGAAGTTTGGATACCATGCGGCAGCTTGTCCGACTCCATTAATCTCTTCCGGCTGAAGGTTATTGATTAACCCAGTGCCTATGTCCGTCACTTTTCTTCCTATTTCCGTATCGGTCTGTTTAGGTTGCTTCTCGTTTGCTTGCTCTTTAAGTTTTTTGCCGGCTGCCGCTTTCTCTTCATCGGAGAGGCTACGGTAATTTCGTTTGAACCTTTCGAGCGTGGTGTTTGCAACCGAATTGATGCCCACTTTGTCCAGGTAAGGAGGGTTTACCGTTTTCCCGCCAATCGTTACGGATCTTGTCCTGCCATTCGTCCACAAATAGTTGCATTCACGTGGCGGAGCATTTTTGCCACCCAAAAATCCGGCTGTCTTATTTTCATAATCTTTAGTCGCTTTAGATTTGTCGAAGCCACTCACCTTAGCTGCCATCTCAACTGTCAACAGTTCATCAAGTTTCCCTTTAAAATCAGCTGCATCTATTTGGCTTGGCTTTATGGCTGCAGAGGAAACGGCTTTACCCGGGTTTGATGTGTCGGATGGACTGCTTTTACTATCGCAGGAAAGCAGCAACAGAGAGGATGTGATCAGGAAAAAAGCAACAAGGACTTTCATTATTGTTCTAATTATGGTATTTAAAAAAAGTATTTTGCAATCCACATTATCTTCGGATTATCACCGGCATTGGTCATTCTTATTTTTTTCGGAAAGGAAGCCCTTATATCAGGGTTAGTTTTGTAAACCGATTCAAGTTGGTACGCTATCAGGTTTAACCCTTTTTTTAACTTGAGATCATATTCAACATTTACCTCAATATCCTCATCATTGTAATAGTCAAAATTGATACACTTCTTCTGAAGGTTGACATCTTCTGTTACGAGTAAAACTTGATAAAACGAGCCCTCAACTGCATCGTTAAAACCGTTGTTCTCCATCCATAGTTGGAGTTTGAGATTTGAAACCGGGAAAAGCACACCCGCCCAGGTATTGTCTGCCCACAAAGCAATGTGTCGCGCACTGCTGGCTATTTTGGCTTCTCCCTCCGGGAAGTCCCCAGGATTGCCGCATACATATTGAAACCCATAACTAAGGTTAGAGATATACAGTTCACGCTCTTCTTCCGACAGCTTTTCTGTAGGATCTACAGACAGATTGATTTCAAAATCGCCGTTGGCATTTAGTGTACCTATTTTAACCGGTTTTTCCATCCCAAACATAGTTAGCACGATGTCCATTTCTCCTTTGTCATGCCCTTCAATTTTACCACTCCATTTTTGTGCATAGGCGAAAACAGTGGTAGCCAGTAAAATCGCTGTCAGTAAGACTTTCATAAGTGTATGCATTAGTTTATTATTTGCTTTATACTAACAATAAAAGATATAGTTGCCGAATGAGAACATTTTTTTGGGAATGCACCTGGCTAATTTTTTTAAAATATGAATGAAATTGTTACAGGCGGTATAGAGCCGGAGATTTCCTGTCCGGAAGAAACTTTCATTTCCAAAATAATATCGTAGCGACCGGAAAGTGCATTCATTTTAGAGTCTTTGATCCTGCTGCCCGCTTCCTTATGAAGCATCGGAATAAAATCAAAAGCTTCAGCCGGCAGAAACATATCTCCGGGTAACCAGGGCCAACCCGATCTGCTGGAAGAACCAATTACTCTTCCGTTCCTTTTTACAGTTGTACGCATATCAAACAATACCGGCTGCTGTGGCGGATATGTTCCTCCGGGCCAGAAGGTAAACCCTATCCGATATTTATCTTCTTTAAAGCTCTTAAAAAGGCCAGCCGCTGTTTGTTCTTTAATGCGTCCATCTTTGCTAAAGCCGGACACGGAGATTTTACCGGAAAAGGATGCCTTACCGGAAACGGGTACTTTACCGGGAATTGTTTGCGTATAAGCAGCAGCGTTAAATAAAATGAACCCGGTAATTAAAAATAAAATACGCTTCTTCATGGTGATGTATTTTCTTAAATGATTTAAATTCTATCAGATAATAATGATTGTAAAAATGGCCTGTTTCTTATTTTTTTACAATACCTGAAAGGCACCATTTAGGCATTAGAAAATTACCTGTATTCAGGTAGATGGGTATTTAGGCAATTCATTTATATTTATTGAAAATTATACATTGAGAGACCGCTGGCTATATTCTTTTATATTTTTTATCTTTTTGGTGAACGGATCATTGCTGTTTGCTCAGAATGATAAGACAAAAGATAGTCTATTGGCTATTGCATTAAAAGATAAACCGGACAGCAATTCTGTCATCGCTATTAAAACACTTCAACGGATTTTTTTTAATGCCGGATTGTATGACTCCGCCTTCAATTATGCACATCTGGCCATTGCTGTAACAAAAAATATAAATGACAGAGACGGGCTGGCAAAAGCGTATTACAATTTAGGATCCATCTACACAAACCTTTACCATTATGATAGTGCAGTATATTATACCCGTTTGGCAGAAAAAGAAGCATTAGAAAGAAAAGATTCTTTCCTGCTGGTGCATTGCTACAGTAATTTTTCCATTCAATATCGCTACCAGAATGATTATGAAACCTCATTGGATTATGCAATAAAGGGTGCAAAAATTGCAGAACGCTCTTCCGATTCTGCAATTATCAAAATAATACCCAAGCTTTACTGGGATATTGGCGCCGGGCTGAAAGCGCAAAAACAATTTTTAAAAACGATTGAGTACGATAAAAAGGCATTAAAAATTACCAATTACCCCGATGAGCAACGTTACCGCGTTTTACTGCTGTTGGAAATAGGCGATGCCTATCTCAAACTTAATCAACTTACTGAAGCGGGAGCGCACATTTCAATGGCAGTGGCAGAAAATGAACTGCTCAACAATATTGTTATTGCCATACAAACTTTTAACACTCAAGGAATTTATTTTCAAAAACTGGGCAAATCAAAACTGGCTTTGGAAGCTTTCCTGAAAGCCTACCATTTATGTGATAGCGCTAAAGATGATAACCTGAAATCGGATGTGGCGAATAATATAGCGCTTAATTATTTAAATCAAAAACAATACAGCAATGCCCAACACTTTGCAGAAGAAGCAAATGTTCTGAGCATCCGGCAGAAACAATTTAGAAGAGCTGCTAACAGTTTTGACGCCTTGAAAGCTATTGCAGCCGCACAGGAGAATTATCAACAGGCTTTGCAATATGCCAATCAATTCAAAAATTATTCTGATAGCACTATTAATGAAGAAACGCATAAACAAATGGTTAGCCTGGAAAAGAAATATGAAACAGAAAAAAAAGAAAAAGAAATTGCTGATTTAACCCTGGCCAACACCGCTAAAGAACTGCAAGTCGTTAAACGAAATCGTCTCTTAGTGGGTGGAGGACTTGCAGCACTTTCTCTGATGATTATATTAGCACTATTGGTTCGAAACAGCAAACAAAAACAACTATTAGCCCGCAAGGAAACTACCCTTCACCAGGAACAAATTGAATTCCTGAAAAAGCAGCAACAGGTCGTGTCGTTACAGAGTATGGTAAATGGACAGGAAACCGAACGATCGCGAATTGCAAAGGATCTGCACGATGGGCTTGGCGGCTTATTCAGCACCATAAAAATGTATTTGAGCACTTTGCAATACGAACAGGAAACCCTGCAGCAAAACGCACTTTTCGCAAAAAGTTATCATTTGATCGATACGGCCAGCGAAGAAGTACGGCGCATCGCACACAATATGATGCCCGAAGGATTGATGAAGCTGGGCTTGCTGCATGCACTGGAAGATATGTGTTCAAATATCAGCGCTGCTAAACAATTACAGGTAAAACTGCAATCGTACGGCATGGAACAAAGAATGAATGCCTCTACAGAAATCATGTTGTATCGTATTGTGCAGGAATTATTAACCAATATTATAAAACATGCCCAGGCTACACAGGCAATTGTGCAGTTTAACAGGGAAGAAGACCGGCTTACCGTAACAGTTGAAGATAATGGACGCGGATTTAACTTAAAGGAATCGGATGATAAAAAACACAAAGGTTTGGAAACCATTAAAAGCCGCGTAAATTATTTGAACGGGCAAATTTCCATTGATTCAGAAACCGAGGTAGGTACTACTGTATTAATGGAATTTTTGATTAACGAAGATCCCGAAATCTTTTAACCCTTTTTGGTTATCAAGCAATGATAAATATTTATATTATAGACGATCACCCTCTGGTAGCCGGCGGCATAGCCATGATGCTGAAAGATGTTGCCTATGTAAATATTACGGGCACAGCCACTACTGCCAATGAAGCGGCAACCTATTTAAAAGACAATAAGCCGGAAATTATTTTGCTGGATATCAGTCTGCCGGATATGGATGGTCTGCAACTATGCGATATCATAAGAAAAGAAAACAAATACAGTAAAATAATTGGACTCACTTCCGCTAACGAAAGTTCTATTATTACCCAGTTGCTGCACAGGGGCGCTAATGGCTATTTATTAAAAAATATGGAACGGAAGGAATTATTAGAGGCCATCGATAAAGTAATGGACGGAAAGATTTTTCTGAGCCAGGCTGCCAATGAAAAAGTGCTGGAACATTTTTCCTCTCTTTCTTCTGCATTGAATGAAATGCCCGCCATTACAAGAAGGGAGAAAGAAATTTTATTATTTCTGGAAGATGGTTTAAACGGGCCTCAAATTGCCGCAAGGCTTTTCATTAGCCCTTATACGGTGGAAACCCATCGTAAAAATTTAATGCAAAAACTAAATGCAAGCTCTACTCAGCAATTATTAAAAACAGCAAAGAAGTTAAGTATGATATAAATTGATCATTGAAAAGCAGACATTGAGAAATTAATTATTAGCCCTTCGATAAAGAAGTGAAGAGCACATTTACCGCCCTTACCTGCTGAAGGAGTACCGGAACCGGTGGTATGTTGCCTGTTATTCCGCCCGTACCAAAAATTCTATTGTACTCGCCTTTGACAGGATCCGGTGCATAGAAATAGCTACAGAATCCTATTTTAACGATCCTGGCTTTAACGGAAAAGAATATTTTAGATACAGTTTTGGTGTTACGCACCGTTATACCGAAAATCCGGAAAAAGTGATTCTTTCCTTTACACCAAAACAAGCGAAACACATTTTGAGCCAACCGCTGCATCATTCACAAAAGCTGATCCTGGAAAGTTCTGAAGAAGTGCAGGTTCAGATAGGGGTTTATATCACGCAAGAGCTGATGATGGCTATTTTAAGTTATGGCGCGAATGGGGCCTTCATCAAAAAAATGAAACTAAAAGCGCAATCAAAATATCATTGAACTGCCGCTTTAATCTTCTGATGAAAAGCCTTGCGATAAGATTCTCCTTCTTCGTTATAATGGGTGATCCCTTCCCGTTCAGCAATACGGCAGAATTTATCATACGTTCCATCCTGTCTGGCCGAAGCCGGGGCCTGCATACACTTCAGGTACAAAAAAGGTAACGAAGCCAGTTCAACCCGCTGCAAAACCTCAACATTATCCGCCACGCTTTCCGCTTCAGCAAAAATATTTTCCGCCTCGTTAATAAAGTCTTCTGAATATATTTCATCGGATGGTTGAATACCATATGCAAAATGTATATCCGGTTTTACCAGGCTTTGCAGCAAATCAAAGTAACGGCGCACGGCCACTCCGGCCCGGCCATAGTACCCTGCCAAAAAATCATCAACCACTTCTTCCGTATTACAATCCGGGTTCCACAATATCCTGGAAAGAAGATAAGCCCTGAGCTCAGCAAACTCACCTCCCCTGCTTTGATAGGCTGCCTGTTCCATAATTCCAATGGCCTTATGCTGCTGAAATGTTTTGATTTTGGGCTGTAACGTAGCAAAATTGGGGAGCGGTGACAGATAGTGTACGAAGTTTACCACATAATCCCAAATATACAGATGCGGTGAAATGGCAGACCACTCTTTCAAGTCGGTTAAGAAGGCCTGGTTTGCGGAGCAGTGAAAATCGTGAGCTACACAACACTCAATGCTGCATAAACGTACAATCACATTACTGCGCGGAACAATATCCCGTGGTGCTGAACGGGTATACTGGTAAGCCAGCGTTCCAATGAATTTACCGGGGAACTCCTGCGCTACAGCATCAGCCACCTGGTTGACAAACCATATCATTATTCCCGACTCACCACCATACCGTTTTACAATTGCCTGGCAGTTATCACATTGGCACGGGTTAGCCCAGTCATTCTGGCTAACATCATAAATCAGGTATTCCGGGCTTTCACGCATTCTTTCCTTTATTCGTTGCGTTATAATCCGCAGCACATCAGGATTCGACAAACAAAGCTGTGCGCGTTCATAAATGCGCTTCCCGTCAATCAGACTGTAATACCCAGGATGTTTTTTGTAAAATTCTTCAGGCGGCATAAGCGGGAAGAAAGTATGAACCGCCCAGTAGGCTTCAACCCCGCCCGGCTGCTTACGGTAAGACATCGCGCCGTTCACGCGGTTGCGGGCTGCCCATATGGGTTCAAAAGCTTCATAATAAAAATCATTCCGAACGCTTACACCGGGTTTTTCCGAATGATCAAACCAGGTAAACTTAAGTTCGCCGCGTTTCGGAATCACAGCAACCTGTGGGGTATACCAACGACAACCTAATTCGCGTTCTAAAAAAGAAAAAACGCCATACATGGTTCCACGCTGTCTGCCGCCGTATATATAAATGTTTGCCCCTGAATTGAAATACCGGAATGATTCGTCATTTGTATCCGGTTCTTTTTCTCCAATAGCAGAAAATCCGGGATAGCCAATCACAATCCGGGGGCCATTACCATTGTTCTCCGATTCAACAATGGGAAGTTCTGCCCCGGAGGCTTCCTTCAGCCAGTGCTGCAGTTCCTTTGCGGCCCATTTTTCTGATGCTGAAGCTCCCGTTGAGAGCGCAATACGATAATTGCTTCTCCCCTGATTAAATAAAGGATATTCCAAACGCTTACCTGAAATAAAATCAATTTTCCGAGACAATACCTCGCCCGATTTAAGTTGAAGTAACAATTCAGCCGTAAGGGGTTTGTAGTCTGTTTCAGGCAAATCAAGCAAGCCACTGAATTCTTTTTCTCTTTTTTCATCAAGCATAATCTTCCCCTGCCTGTTACGAACGGTAATCCGCACCTGCTTAAGCAGCCTGGACAGCACTTCAGGTGAAAAACCTGAAACCAATCTGCTGCCCCCTTCTTCTGAAGTATTCACTTTAAAAAAACTTCCTCTTTGTAATGCTTCTGCAGCAGAGAACTGATGAAACCTGAAACAGAACCCCCACATATTGCCACGCTGCTCCACTTTCAGCAAAATAGTATTCTTCCCTTTTTTCAGAATAACCGGAATGAGATCCGAATCGGGCTTAATACCCCTGGCCGGCTGATAATCCCATTGACGTACTCCGTTAATCCACAAGCTGCCACCGTCGTTGGTTCCAAGCGCAGCAAGCCAGACACCTTCCTCAGAACATTCTACCTCCGAATAGGCATAAGCTGCTGCCGGTGATATCCTGGAAACATTCGCCACCAGGTCAATAATAGAATCAGGAGCATTTACATACTTCCACGGGATTGAACTTCCCTTAAATCTTACTACATCGCCTGCCTTAACTTTCAGCCCGGCTTCGCCTCCCAATTTTAGAAGATAATCCGTATCAAATCCGGGATAGTGCTGCAATGATTGCTCCCGTGAAGAATCTTCCTGCAGGGGAATGGGACCACAAAGCAGCCAGGAATGCAACCACTGTCCCGGAACCAGCTTATTGACCGGTCCCTGCGCTGACACACCAGAAAATACTGCGGATAGTAAATACACTAACAAAATGCTTCTGTTCATAAAAAAATCATTTAGTGCCGGGAAATTGAAACTAAAAAATTAAATTCACTCTATTGTCAAAATACGGTACGATTTATCAGCAGAATTATTACGGATAAAACCGATCCTAATCATTTCTTTCTTAAGTTTAAATAAATTTTCATCTTTCCTTATTTCTAAAATACTTGTATGAGCCAAAATTTCAGCCGGAGAAAATTCATTAAAACAGTGGGAATAGGCGCCGCGGGTTTTGCCATTTTGCCTTCTTTATACAGCAAAGCCGCGCCCAGCGACAAGTTGCGTATTGCACACATCGGTTTGGGCGGCATGGGCAACAATCATCTGAAATGGTTTGCCAATATACCCGAAGTAGATATTGTTGCGCTTTGCGATGTGGATGAATTACACTTAGGCAGTACACTTAAAACCCTGCAGGGGCTTCACCCTGATACAAAGGCACAAACTTATGGCGACTTCCGCCATATCCTCGACAGGAAGGATATTGACGCCATTACCTGTGCAACGCCCGACCATTGGCATGCTACTATTGCATCACTGGCATTCCAGGCCGGGAAAGATGTTTATGGCGAAAAGCCACTGTCGTATGATGTAAAGGAAGGGAATACAATGCTGAAAAACGCAACAAAATACAACAGGACATTTCAGCTCGGTAACCAGATACATGCCGGAGATAATTTTCACCGCGTGGTAGAGATCATCCGGTCGGGCGCTATAGGAAAAGTACATACGGTTCGTTTGTGGAAAACCGGCGCGCCTCCCGATTTGGGCTCGCCAACGCCCGCACCCATACCTGCTACGCTCAATTGGGACATGTGGCTGGGCCCTGCTCCCTATGTGGATTATATCCCCGCGAAATGCCATTTCACCTATCGCTATTTTTTAGATTATTCCGGCGGCGTGTTTGCCGATTTCTGGTGCCATATTGCGGATATCGTATTCTGGTCCATACAACCCAAGGGATTGAAAAGCATCAGTTCTAAAGGCGAAGCCCCGACCGGTATAGCAGACGCGCCCAAATGGATAAATGTAGATTACGAATTTGACGGATTAAATATACACTGGACAACCGAACCACCTAATGTACCGGGAGCGGCTAAACGCGGCATTGGCGCTTTTTTTGAAGGCGATAAAGGAACGCTGATCTGCGATTATGGCTCGCGGGAAATTACCATCAACGGCGAAACCGTTACCGATATCCCGGAAGTACCCCAAAGTATTCCGCGGTCGCCCGGTCACCAGCAAAATTTTGTGGATGCGGTAAAATCAAGATCGCAACCCGAATCGAACCTCGCTTATGCGCGCGAAATGACGTTACCCATGCACCTGGGATTGATTTCTTACCGGCTTGGAAGACCACTTCAATGGAATGCTGACAAAGAAAAGTTTATTGGCGACAAGGAAGCCAACAGGCTGCTTTCCAGGAAGCCAAGGAAGAAGTGGGACCTGGTGTAGGGAAGGTGAGAAGTGAATAGTGAATTTTGAGATGCTCACGAATTATAGTGTTTTTATTTGATGCCCGACAAAGGCAGGAACGAATATCGAACAGGTGAGTGATGCGTGAGTGAAAAACGCTCTCCCAACCAACAAAGCGTTATGAATGCTATTCTGAAATGAAATTTATTCAGTGCCAATATGCTTTACCGCCTTGCTTTACTTTTTATATTAATATGCAATTGTTGTTTTGCACAGCAGGAAATTCCTTTGTACACCGGAAAAATTCCAAATTCAACAGACGCAGCAAATGAAGAAAATAGAAAAGCGAATGAACTGGTAGATTCACTCGCCTTCAACGTATCCGTTCCAACGCTCACTGTTTTTCTTCCGCCAAAGGACAAAGCAAACGGTACTGCGGTTATCATTTGTCCGGGCGGCGGCTACCATGTGCTGCTTACAAAACGCGAAGGAACCGACGTAGCCCGAACGTTCAACAAATTGGGGGTAACGGCTTTTGTGCTTAAGTATCGGCTACCTTCTGATAAAACGATGAAAGACAGATCCATCGGACCATTGCAGGATGCGCAAAGAGCTATTCAACTGGTTCGCCAAAAGGCCGTTGAATGGAATATTGATCCGCAAAAAATCGGCATCATGGGTTTTTCGGCGGGAGGTCATTTGGCTTCTACAGCAGGTACGCATTACCGTGACGCTTTAATTGAAAATACAAAAAGCATGAGTCTTCGTCCGGACTTCATGCTGCTTATCAACCCCGTGATCAGCTTTACCGATAGCATAGGACATACGGGATCACGGAAAAATTTGCTTGGAGATGCTCCCACGCAAAAACAAATTAACCTGTATTCAAATGAATTGCAGGTTGACAAAAACACGCCTCCCTCCTTTTTAGTGCATTCCAATGCCGACTCGGTAGTTCCGGTAGCCAACAGCCTTTCTTTCTATGCCGCTCTTCAACACAATGGCGTAACCACCGGACTGCATATTTATGCGAAAGGGGAACACGGCTTTTTAACCACTCCTTCCTTTGATGAATGGTTTGGCAGATGCATATACTGGATGAAAGAAATGGGGCTGATCCTTTAAGATTGCAGCGAAGCAATGTTCAATTAATCGGCACCTTTGCATTAATATGAGTATGATTATTGAAAACCTTGCGATCATTAAACAGCGCATTAAATCCGCATGCGATCAATGCGGCAGAGATGAAGGTTCGGTAAAGCTATTGCTTGCCACCAAAACCGTATCTGCCGAAAATATTAAAATTGCTTTGCAACAGGGCGAAACCCTGATCGGCGAAAATAAAGTGCAGGAATTAAAAGAAAAATTTGAAGCATTAAAAGATACCCCACACGAAACCCATTTCATCGGGCATCTGCAAACCAACAAAATAAAAGAAGTACTAAGGTATGCAGATTGTATCCAATCTGTTGACCGGCTGGAGGTGGCTCAAAAGCTCAACCAGCGCCTCCAATACGAAGGCAGGAGCATGTCTGTTTTGATACAGGTTAACACCTCCGCTGAAGAAAGCAAGTTTGGTGTAGCGCCCGAAAACGCCCTTCAACTGGTTAAAGCAATAGCCGCCATGGACGCCATCCGGATTAAAGGATTAATGACGATTGGTATTTTTAGCGCAGACACCGAAAAGGTCAGGAACTGTTTTCAATTGCTCAAAAATATTCAAAAGCAAATTACCGGCTTAAACCTGCCCAATGTTGCAATGGACGAGCTTTCGATGGGAATGAGCGGCGACCTGGAAACGGCTATTTCCGAAGGCGCCACCATTGTAAGGGTGGGCACGGCTGTTTTTGGGAAAAGAATACACCCCGACAGCTATTACTGGAATGAAACCCAAATCGAAAAATAAAAAACAGCGCATATAATATCTTATGCTTTCTTTAGGCAAGCGGTATGAAACGAAGTAATTTTGTCCTGCGAATTTTAAAACAACCGAATAATTTATATTACAGAAGTTCTTACCTGAGAAAAATATAAAAAATGAATATAGAGCAAATAGAAATAGGAGGACTGCGTTTTGAAGATTACAGGCAACTGCTGGAAGCAATGAAAGCATCGTACAGCGGCTGGCAGGGCGGCTACTGGAGTCCCGGCGCCATTGAAAGACTGATTGAAAAATTTCCCGAAGGTCAGATCGTTATAAAAGCCGATGGCGTGGTGGTAGGCTGTGGATTATCCATCATTGTAGATTATAAAAGATTTGGCGATAATCATACCTACAAACAGATCACCGGCAATTATACCTTCAATACGCATGATCCTAAAGGAGATGTATTGTATGGCATAGAAGTATTTATTCACCCCGATTACCGCGGACTGCGGCTGGGCAGAAGATTATATGATGCCCGCAAAGATCTTTGCGAAAATCTGAACCTGAGAGCAATTGTATTTGGCGGACGATTGCCTATGTATCATCAATACGCAGATCAATTGAGTCCCAAGGAATACATAGTAAAAGTAAAAAGCAAAGAAATATACGACCCGGTACTGAGCTTTCAGCTTGCCAATGATTTTCATGTAGTAAAAGTGCTGCACAACTATTTGCCGGAAGATGAGCAAAGCAAAGAATTTGCTACCCTGCTGCAATGGTTCAATGTATATTATGTTCCCGATCCCAAACACCTGTTTAATGTAAAAACATTTGTGCGGCTGGGATTAATACAATGGCAAATGCGGCCTTATAATAATCTGGATGAATTGTTTCGCCAGGCGGAGTATTTTGTTGATTCCGTTTCTGCATATAAAAGTGATTTCGCCCTGTTCCCGGAATTATTCAATGGCCCGCTGCTGGCTGGCTTCAACGAAATGCCGGAAGCAGAGGCCATGCGATCGCTGGCTCAATATACACCGGAGATCAAGGTGCGTTTCCAGGAACTGGCCATCCGCTATAATGTAAATATCATTACGGGCAGCCTGCCCAGCATTGAAGGGGAGTCGCTAAAAAATATTGGTTTTTTATGTCACCGCAATGGCGCTGTTGACCAGTACGAAAAAATACACATCACACCCGATGAAGCCAAGCACTGGGGAATAAAGGGCGGCAACAGTGTAAAAGTATTTGATACCGATGCCGGCAAAATTGGTATCCTCATATGTTATGATGTAGAATTCCCCGAGCTGCCCAGGTTATTGAGTGAAGAAGGAATGCAGATCTTATTTGTTCCGTTCCTTACCGATACGCAAAACGCTTACATGCGGGTACGGCTTTGTTCTCAGGCGCGTGCCATAGAAAATGAATGCTATGTGGCTATTACGGGCAGTGTGGGTAACCTGCCCAAAGTGGAGAATATGGACATTCAATATTCCCAGGCAGCGGTATTTACCCCCAGCGATTTTACCTTCCCTTCCAACTGTATCATCAGCGAAGCCACAGCCAATACCGAAATGATACTGATAGCAGGAGTTGACCTGTCGTTATTAGATGAACTGCACAGCTATGGCAGCGTAAGAAATCTGAAAGACAGGCGAAAGGATTTTTATGAATTAAAGCTCATTGATGATAATAAGAACCGATTCAAACCATAAGGATTTTATTGAACTCGTAAAACAGCTTGATACGGATTTAGCCGAAAGAGACGGGGCGGACCATTCATTTTATGCACAGTTCAATACCGTTGACAAAATCAAATACGTAGTTATTGCGTATGAAAACGATAAGCCAACCGGTTGCGGTGCATTAAAAGCATATAGTCCAAACATCATGGAAATAAAACGAATGTACACCTGTCCGGACAACAGGGGAAAAGGTATTGCCAGTAAAGTATTGGGTGAATTAGAATTGTGGGCAACCGAACTGGGCTGCAAAAAATGTATATTGGAAACAGGAAAAAGACAACCTGAAGCCATTGCGTTGTATCAAAAGAACGGGTATAGTATTATTCCAAATTACGGACAGTATGAAGGCATTGAAAACAGTGTATGTTTTGAAAAGAAACTGAAATAATACATGTTTCTTGCGAAAAACCAATAATGCATTCCTTTACCAGTTCTTATTACAAGCTCAGCCGAAAATCAAATGAACAGGTATAACCCGAATATTCACCATCGCAGATCCATTCGCCTGAAAGGATACGATTATTCACAGGCAGGGTTGTATTTCATTACCATTTGCGTGCACAACCGCCAATGTTTGTTTGGGGAAATTGTAAATGATGAAATGATTTTAAATGATTTCGGCAATATTGCGCACCACCATTGGGAAAAATTATCAGAACGGTTTCAAAATTTTGAATTGGACGTTTTTCAAATCATGCCCAACCATATGCATGGAATTATTTTTTTAACCAATCCCGTAGGGGCAGGGTTCACCCCTGCCCCCAATCACGGGGCAACCGCGAGGGTTGCCCCTACGGTTGCCGACATTGTTGGTGCATATAAATCATTGGTATCAAACCAATGCCTGGAAATATTCAAACAAAAATTCCCAAATGATTATATGGGTAAATTGTGGCAACGGAATTACCACGAACATATCATTCGTGATGAACAATCCTACCATCGCATTGCAAATTATATCATCAATAATCCCCAAAATTGGGAAAATGACAAATTCCGGAAATAATAATTTATATACCCTTCAAACAATAACAATACCCTGCATTTCATGAAATGTATCAACACAGTAAGATTCAGCGTCAGCGTTTTTGAAAAAAAGATTAGCCAACACGCCAAGCGTCAGGAAAGTTAATAACAACAAACGAGACTAATAAAAACGGGATATTCTTATTTCCCTGCATACTGAAGAATAGGGTTCTATAAACGCCTTTCGCGAATTAACGGCCGCTGGTTAAATATTTTTTCCATCAACGCGAACAGTTCGGGATGATTGATCTTAAACAGGTCGGGACGATTAAAGAAATATTCGGCTGCCACAGCAAAAAATTCCGCATGACTGGTGGCGCCGTACACATCAATATCTGAACGGCCGGTTTTTATATGATGAATGGCTTCACTCATATACCTGATCCAGGGAATGGTATACTGCTGGTGCAATAATGCTTCAGGTATGCCATCGGTTGCGCCATCGGCTTTATCCAATAAATGCACGAATTCGTGGATGCCGGTATTGTCTTTGCGGCTTTCATTAAGGAAATCCTGCCTGAGCGCGGGCTTCGATAAGATCATCATGCGCTGCAGGGCGCCCGTTCCCACCATTCCCAGCGTATGGCGTTCATCGCCCGTTGTGGAAAAATCTTCCATATTAAACCTGTCGCCATACAATAGCACGTCCTTCAGATTATAATAACGCCATTCATCAAATCCAAAAACCGGTATTACCGCGCTGCTGGCCACCAGTACCTTGTCTATGTCTTCCACCTCGGTGTTCACCCCATGAATGCGGATATAGGAAAGAAACTCCTTTACCCTTTTTTCAAATATCGTTTTTTCTTCTGGGCTCAGCTTCCGGTAATAAGCTACATGATCCGATAACAGTTGGGCAACATTTCCGGGCACTGCAAATACATATCGCTTTCTCTTTCTTATTACAAAAAATAAAGCGATGCATACAGCGAAAAACAAAACAGGTACTATGAACGCCGTCATGGGGCAAAGTTAGGCAGTTGCTCCGATGCTGTAAAAACATGCATATTATCCAAATCCGCTCAGCGTCTGCCAATGACAGATAAAATTAAATCCGAAGCCGGATCCCGCACGTGCGGGACGAAATCCGAAGGAATACAAAGAACCAAGAAACAAATGACAAGAAACAAATAAAAATTCAAACCCGGAACAAAAAGCCCGAAATTCGAAGCGAAACGCAACCATAAAGCACCAATCATAAACAATAAATCAACATTGAAACGGATTTTTCCCTGAAACTTGCAACGTGTAATCTGCAACCTGTGTAGTACTCACCATTCAAATATTCATCCTGTCATCAGGTAACTACTCAACTGATAGCTGAAGACTGATAGCCGATACCGCTGTTTACTTCGGATCAATAGACCGGTAAGCCTTTAATACAGCCAGCTCCCCTTCCCTGCCGGGTCTGCTGATGCCGTGCTCCATGCCCATAAAGCCGCGGTAGCCTTTATCATGCACATGCTGCAATACATTTACAAAATTAATCTCCCCGGTAGTGGGCTCTTTGCGGCCGGGTGTATCTCCAATCTGTATATAAGCGATCTCGTCCCAGGCATAGTCGAGAGTAGGAATAATATTTCCTTCCTCGATCTGCACATGATAAAAATCAAAAAGCACTTTTATGCTGGGGCTACCCACCGCCTTTGCCAGCGCATAGGCCTGGGGGATAGTATGCAAAAACATGCCGGGGTGATTGATCCGGTGGTTCATGCTTTCCATTACCATCACCAAACCATGCGGCTCGTAAATTTCGGCTATACGTTTCAGTAATTCAATAGCGTTGGCCATCTGAAAATCGTTGGGAAGTTTGGGATCGGACATTCCCAGCACATTATGAATAAATTTGGTATTCATCCGTTTGGCAACATCCACTGATGCGCGAACATCACTCAGCACCTTTTCGCGTAAGGCAGCATCCCTGCCTGCAAAAGTTACGTGCTCAAAAGTATGGGTGCCTACAAATTGTCCGAATTCCATGCCTAATTGCTGAATCGTTTTGCTGATGCGCTCCTGCTCCTCTACGCTTCTGTTTTTCAAAAAGGTATTCTCCCATGCCCTGAAGCCCTGGTCGTAGCCCCACTTAATCTTATCCACCACATCCTTTCCCGGCAGATCAGAAAAGATATTAAAATCGGGAGAGAATTTCATCCTGAAGGGCGGTTCTGCGAAGCGCTTTTCTTTTGCGGAAACCATGGCCAACGGAGCCTGCGCAGCCGTTAATGCCGCGGCGCCGGTGAGCAACCCATTGATAAACTTACGTCGTTGCATAGCTGAAGTTTTTTTAGTGAATACCGGGAAGAGGCATAGCCTTTTGTTCCCATCTTTAGTATTGTTTTGGATAGCCTACCGCAACAGTTGCTGATCGGTTTTGGGATCCTGGTCCTGCCCCAGAATAAAAGCCATAAGATCGGCCATCTCCTGGTTGTTTAACAATTGGTCAAAACCCTGCGGCATCAGCGACATATCCAGTATTTCCGTTGCCAAAATATCCGCACGTGCAATACGAACAGCAGTTTGAGCAGAAGTAGCAAGGATAACGGCATCAGGTGTTCTTTCCCTGATGATGCCTGTATGTTCACCGTCCTTTGTTTTGATGCGGTAGCTCTCAAATTCACGAACGAAACTCGCGCTTGGATATACAATGGCTTCTAAAAGATCATGTGCCGAGCGGTCGAGCTGAATGGAAGTGAGGTCGGGGCCAAAATGCCCGCCTTCCGGGCCAATAGTATGACAGGTAGAGCAGGTGGCTTTTCCAAAAAACAATGCGCGGCCGCTATCAAGGGAGCCGTTTGGAACGTTCTTTTCCAATGCTTCAAGCCGCTTCAAACGATCGGCCCTCACTTCATGCAGCTTGGCCATGAGCGGAGCGGTAGCCGATTTCACTTCATCGGGATATTGCTCAAATATCTTTTCAAGATATTCGGCCGTAAAACCCGAAAGGCTGGGCGACTGTGCTAATGCCGCAGCCAATGCCCTGCCTGTTTCCACGGAATGTGCGCCTTTAAATACAGGAACAATACGGGGCAAAATAAAAGCATCCGCCACAGGAAGAAAGCCGGCGGATAATTGCAGCAACTGCTTTTCCGAAAGTTCCCCCTGTGTCAGCGTGGTTGCCACTTCCTGCCGCAGGGAAGCTTCTTTTTCACCCTGCAGCACACTGTAGAGATAATCAAAATTGTGATTTGTAAACCTGGGCTCCGCCTTCAGCAAAGTAGCGATCGCTTCTACTCTTAGTTCCGTGGTATTTCCGGTATTATCCGCCACCTGTTGTAACTGTTTCGACAGGGAAGTGAGCCCGCGCAAACGAACCAGTTGCATTACCCGCGATTGAACCCGCGCATCTGTACCGGGTGCCAGTTGCTGTTGCAGCTGCGTTGTCCACAATCCCGGGAATTGTTCTGCACCGCAGGCCTCCATTGATGCCAGCAGGAAAAGCTTATGCGCAGGCGTTGCCGCTCTGAACTGATCTGCTATAAATTGCTGCATACGGGTATCGCCGCAAAATGAAACCAGTATATTGCCAAAGAGCTGTTCTTCCTCCCTGCTTAACGGGCTGCGCTGAAAACGGTTCCTTAGAAACCTTACCATATCGGCCGACCATTCGGGATGATGAGCCGCTATCCATAAGGCGGTATGCTTTAATGATATATTATTGGCGGTAAGAAAAGGCGTGAGCTGTTTTGCCTCTAAGGCAGCGGAAGGCATCTGGTCGAGCGCGATGAGCGCCGCCTCCTGCACTCCGGCGGAAGCATCGGCAAGCCCCAACGCAACCAGCGCCGGTTCATTAATGGAAACGAGCGCATAAATAATGGCATGACGGATAAACCGGTCGTCTGTATCACCGGCAGCGTTAAGTAAAGCCCCAATAGCTTTTTTATCTTTGATTTGCCCGAGTGCCGTGGCCGCCTGCCGGCGCACGGCAGGGTCACTTTTAACCACCAGTTCAATCAACTTATCCACAGCCTGAACATCCCTGGCCAGTCCGGCCGCACGTGCTGCGGATATGCGTACCTGTTGGTCTGCATCACTTAACGCCGTTCTTACCTGCACCAGCGCTTCGGGTGTGCCTATCCGGTAGAGCGCAAAAACCGCTTTCACCTTTGCCTCTACAGGGGAAGCCTGCTGAAACAGGTTTTTAATCGGTTCAATAGCAGCCTTACCGGCATCCACCAGCCGTTGCACCGCACGATCACTTACAAAAGCGTTCCCTGATTCAAGATATTTTGCCGCCTCACTGGGCTGAACTGTTTCCCACTGCACTGCATTGCCATAGGAATCATCCGCTTTTTTTACCCCTTTGCGGCGAACACGATAGATTGATCCTTTTAATTCGGGCTTGGACACCTGCGATAACGGGCATCCCTTGATGAACCACCCGCCTGTTTCCACCACGAGTAAGCTACCATCTGCATCTTCCAGCACATCTGTAGGATGAAAATCTTCGTTGTCCGACCAGAAAAACGGTTCGTCTTCCGTACGGAAAGATGCACCTTCCCTGAAAAGCTTATGCCTGATAATACGGTGCGTATTGAACTGGGCGCTGAACAGGTTGTCTTTAAAATCATCCCCCAGCACCGTATTCCTGTACCGCCCGATACCTGCCGGCGATACGCGTGAATATTTACTCACCACCGGCATCAGGTCGCCCGTTCTTACCAGCTTATCGCGGTCAATATTGCTATTGGGTTTCGGGTATACGCCGCCTTCTGTCCAGTATACCAATGCATCGCGTTCACCCGCTTTGGGATCGGTAAAATAAGTTTCTGTACCAATGGGCTCGCCTGCTGCTGTAAAAGTAAGTTCAACAGGGTTATTCATGCCTCCGGCGGATATCCATTCCAGTCCCGAACCATCGGTACGCACACGCCAGATGCGCGCCGTTTCGCCTTTCATCCGCACACCTTCCTTACTGGTTACATCAAAGCCTTCAATGGCGCTGGTCATATACAACCAGCCATCGGGCGCCATAAAAGGGCCGATGAGGCTGTTGGCATTTACATTAAGCGTCCAGCCGCTCAGCAGCACTTCCCGCTGGTCGGCCACCCCATCGCCATCGGTATCGGTAAACTTCAGCAGGTCGGGCGCCGAAGTAGCATACAAACTTCCTTTATAGAAAACGCCGCCCTGGGGAAATCCAACCTTATCGGCAAAAACAGTACTCTTATCGTACACACCATCGTCATTGGTATCTTCCAGGAGCCTGATCCTGAATTGGGGATTCTTCAATGCAGAGTCAGTTTTAGGGTATACATTACCGGTAGATTCAAAAACAAAGAGCCTGCCGGTTTCATCCAATGTAGCGAACATGGGATAATCCAAAAGATCAGGCCCTGCCGCTACCTCAACTGTATAGCCTTCCGGCACCTGTGGCAAGCCTGCTGTTGCTGTTTGCTTTTCCCTGCAGGAAGCACCCAATAATGCAATTGAAATAATAAGGGTGAAGGGCGTTGTTTTATTCATGTTGAGAATTTTCTAATATTTGTCTTTGATGTTTTGTGATCAGCAGTCGGCGATCAGGTGAGTACTACACAGGTTGCAGGTTACAGGTTTCAGGTTGCAAGTTTCAGGTTTCAGGTTTCGGGGAAAAATCCGTTTCAATGTTGATTTATTGGTTATGGTTGGTGCTTTATGGTTGCGTTTCGCTTCGGATTTCGAATTTTTTGCTTCGGATTTGAATTTTATTTGGTTCTTGTCATTTGGTTCTTGATGCTTTGCTATCAGCGATCAGCAGCCGCTATCAGTTGAATGATTGCTAACGACAGGAGGAGTACTTCTTCTTGTATTGCACCTGGCTCATGGCCGATTGCTGAATGCTTCCTTCGATTTTTCTTATTTGTAGTTTATCGTTGTATTTGTCTTCGGATTTCGGATTTAAACCTTCGGGTTTTGTAATTTATTTGGTTCTTGTTATTTGGTTCTTGTTATTTGGTTCTTGTTATTTGGTTCTTGTCATTTGGTACCCGGTTCTTTGTATTTCCCCCGGCTTTCGGGTCTCCGCCTTATTTGAACCGCACTTCTTCGGTAATACCTTTCCAGGTGTCGGTACGGAAGGGCGCGGCAGGTAAGCCTTCCTTATTAAAAAGGTTGGCTTCCATATTGTCGTCGGCCCAACCATAATGCACGGCAACAGGATCAGTAACCGTATCACTCCAAACCACCACTTTCCCATCGCGGATCTCTGCTTTCGCCCAATGAAATACTTTATCGGCGCCGGCTATTTCAAAGCCCTGCAGGTATCCGTATTTACCTGAGGCTATTAATCCGCTGCCCACATTATTGAAGCTGAGCACCAGCTTATTGCCTTCTGCCTGCATAGATTGAAATTGCGGGCCCTGCGAAAGCACGTTTTGTCCGTATGCGATCTCAAGCGCACGGAGCGCCAGCCTTTTTCCTACATCCTGCTTGTTGGTGGGATGAATATCTTGGGGATTACCAATGTCATGAATAACGGCCATGCCTGTACGCGGCAGCGCCTGCAGGGTTAAAGCCTGCGCTTCCCGCAGCTCAGCCCAGGTGCTGCCATTTTTACTGTTGCCATTATTGGCATTAAAGCTGGCCAACTGCACAAACAAAAAAGGAAACTCCTCCTTCCAGCGGTTACGCCAGTCGCTTATCATTAACGGAAAAGATTTACGGTACTGGAAGGCGCGCCCTGCATTGGATTCGCCCTGGTACCAGATAGCGCCCTGCATGGCATAGGGAATAAGCGGTGCTATCATTGCGTTATACAGCAAAGTTCCCGCATCATTAGGCCCCGTAAACTGGTTGTTGTCTGTATATGATTCGATCCTGAATTTCCATGTTCCCGCTAGCGATTGCTCATAAGCGCCCCTGCTGATCTTTACGTCTTCAGGCTTACCGGTAAAGCCACCACGTCCGCCAAGATCTTCAATGCGCACTGCAATACTGTTCTTTCCTGCATGCAGTTGTGATGGCTCGAGTATGTAGATTCGTCCGCTTGCAGTTTTGCTGGTAGTACCGCCCACCTTTATGCCATTTACATAAGTATCGTCTATATCGTCAATGGTGCCCAGCGACAGCGCCACACTTAAACCGGCCAATGAATCAGGCAATATAAATTCGCTGCGAAACCAAACCACACCATCAAGGTATTGGAAATCCTTCCGGTCAAAATTGCCGGGCACTTCAATCGTTTTCCAATTGCTGTCGTCAAAAGAAGCAGATGACCATGATTGAACATCGCCCGCAGTGGGCAATCCACCCTGCAACTCATCAATGGCGTTGGTAAGTCTTGTTTTTCGTTTTTCACCAAGCGCTTCCATAGATAGGGGCATCGCATCCACCACATCCGAAAATTCATTAAAACTTTTCATGGCTTCCTTGCTGATCCATGTTTCTACAATGGTGCCGCCCCATGAAGTATTGATCAAACCAATGGGTATACCAAGCTTTTTATACAACTCTCTTCCAAAAAAATAACCCACCGCGGTAAACTGACCCACATTTTCGGGAGTTGCGGTCTTCCATTGCCCTTTCGAAAGATCATCTTCAGGTGTTAAACTAATTTCTCTTGGTACTTCAAACTGCCGAATGAGGGGGTAATCAGCAGCGGCTATTTCTTCCTTCGCGTTATCAGAAGCTTTTACCGTCCACTGCATATTGGATTGACCGGAGCAAATCCATACTTCTCCAATCAATACATCATCGAGCGTAAGCACATTCTTTTTTCCCTTAACTACCAACTGGTAAGGGCCTCCCGCTTCAGCGGCATTTAACCGGAGGATCCACTTACCGTCTTTACCGGCTTTTATTGTTTTGATTTGTTTTGTTATTCCGCTGCCGCTTAATTCAACGGTTACTTTTTCACCGGCATCGGCCCAGCCCCAAACGGGTATAGGCTTGTTGCGCTGAAGCACCATATGCGAATCAAAAATTTTGGGTAAGCGAACGTCTGCAATGGCCTGGTTAATACAAAGCAGGCATAAGAAAGAAAGGATCATTCTGAATGGCATAGCAAGTAATTGAAGGCTAAAATTAAAAATACAAATAAAAGCAAATTATTTATCTTCCCTTCCGAACCCGCTGTATAATTACTAAAACGCAGACATCATGCAAACAAAAAGAATTTCTTCCCTGCTATATTTCTGTATTGTTTTGTTGACCTGCAGTAATATCTCATCTGCACAGGAACCTGCATTTACTTGGCCCACGGGCAAAAAGATGGCCATCAGCTTAAGCTTTGACGATGCCCGTGCAAGCCAGGTAGATACCGGAACGGCTTTATTAGATGCCTATAATGTAAAAGCCACTTTTTATGTGCAGCCTCCCACGGTAAAAAACCGCCTGGACGGCTGGAAAAAAGCGGTTACCGCCGGCCATGAGATTGGCAATCATTCCATCAGCCATCCCTGCTCCGGAAATTTTTTGTGGTCGAGGAATAACGCGCTTGAAGATTACAGCTTACGGCAAATGAAAAACCAACTGGAAACGGCCAACAGGCAGATTGAGGCATTGCTGGGCGTAAAGCCGGAAGTATTTGCTTATCCCTGCGGACAAACCTTCGTGGGGCGGGGGAAAAACACAAAAAGCTACATCCCTGTTGTAGCCGGTATTTTCATCAGCGGGAGGGGCTGGCTGGCAGAAAGTGCAAACGACCCGGCATTTTGCGATATGGCTCAATTAACCGGGATAGAAATGGACGGTAAAGATTTTGAAGAACTCCTGCCTTTAATACAGTCTGCTCAAAAAAATGGGCAATGGTTAGTGCTTGCCGGCCATGAAATGGGGAATAACGGCCCGCAAACCACCCGGCTTGCCATGCTGAAAAAACTGATCGAATATGCGCAGGATCCCACCAATAAAATATGGATAGCCCCGGTTGGAACAATTGCCAGATATGTAAATGAGCACAGGAAGATTGCTGAATAATGCTCCTGCTCAACAACTCTGGTAAATAATATTCCCAAACTAAAATAAGCTGCTAAACAAAACAGGAAAGAGTGGGTGCATTAACATTTCATACCCTCCTGTTATCAAATGACACCCCCCCGTTAACATTTACTACTCCTTTTATAAACATATGACGCCCCTTCTGCTGGGGTGTAGTTTATATTTTTGACCTCATACTTTTCCGTCTTTACACCATATGGTTGCGGCACGGAAAAGTATTAAACGATTGAAGACCATGACGGCTGCCCGCATCACATTACGGATAACTCCCCTCCTTTGTATTGTATTATTACTAATACTAATATTCACTTCCTGTTCTCAGCATAAAATATTTACAAAAACAAAAGATGGCATAACCGTTAAAATAAAAAATACCGCTGCCGGCAATTCCCAATGGATAAGATTACAGGCGGTTTCCCCAAAGATCATACGCATTACCGCGTCTGCAGATGACAAATTCGCCGCCGCACCAAGCCTGATGATAGACAGCGGCTATCATACCCCCACGGAATGGACTGCCGGACAAACGGAAAATGAAGCGCTGCTTAAAACCAGCGAGCTGGTGGCATCAGTATCTTTTAGTACGGGCGAAGTAATTTTCAAAGACAAGAACGGCAATATTATTTTACAGGAGAAAGCGGGAGGAGGAAAAGAAATCAGTCCCGTAATAATTGATGAAAAACCACTATATACAATTCGCCAGCAATTTGAATCACCCCCGGCAGAAGCATTTTACGGGCTGGGACAACCGCAAACAGGGCAGATCAATTACAAGGACCAGGACGTGGATCTCACCCAGTACAATTCCATTGTGGCTGTTCCTTTCCTCCTGTCGAACCGTAATTACGGACTGCTTTGGGATAATTATTCCATCACCCGCTTTGGCGACGACCGTGAAAAACAGCAGCTATCCCTGCTGCAGCTAACAGGCAAAGATGGCGTATCCAAAGGGCTAACGGCAACGTATAGCAACAGGAGAGACAGTACGCACATTTACATACAGCGGCAGGAAGATAAAATAGATTACAGCTTTCTTCCTTCCTTACAAAATATACCCGCCACATTTCCGATGGAAAAAGGCAGGGTTACCTGGGAGGGATTTATTACGGCGGATACTACGGGGGAACATAAATTTTATTTATCGGCATCAGGATATCTGAAAATATGGATAGACGGCCATTTATTATTTGACAAATGGCGTGAAGGGTGGAATCCGGGGCCTTCCCAGTTCCGTTTCCTGCTCAACAAAGGACAGCAGCATGCTTTTAAAGCGGAATGGATACCGGAATCAACACAGGCGTTCTTTTCCCTGCAATGGCTAAGCCCCACACCGTTTGCCCTGCATAATAAAATGACGTTATCGTCTGAAGCCGCCGAACAAATTGATTATTATTTTGTTTACGGAGCCAATGCCGATGAGGTGATTGGCGGTTACCGGCAACTAACAGGAAGGGCTACCCTGCTTCCCAAATGGGCTTTAGGTTTCTGGCAAAGCCGCGAGCGTTATAAAACAGCCCAGGAAATTGAAAATACAGTGGCGGAATTCCGGAAAAGAAAGATAGGGCTGGATAATATTGTATTAGACTGGAGCTACTGGAAAGAAGATGCCTGGGGCAGCCAGCAATTCGATAAAGAACGCTTTCCGGATGCGGCCGACATGATCAAACGATTGCATGAACGGTATAACACCCGCTTCATGATTTCGGTTTGGCCAAAATTTTATGAAGGGATTGAGAACTATAAAATTTTTGATAAGCAAAACTGGCTCTATAAACAAAACATAAAAGACCAGCAACGCGACTGGATAGGGAAAGGGTATATATCTACTTTTTACGACGCTTTCAATCCCACCGCCCGCATGGGCTTCTGGAAGCTTTTAGACAGCAGTCTTTTTATTAAAGGCGTTGATGCATGGTGGTTAGACGCTACCGAGCCCGATATTTTGTCGAACGCCACTATTGAAAAAAGGAAACAACTGATGCAGCCCACCGCATCCGGATCATCCACGCAATATTTTAACGGCTACCCGTTGCAAAACGCGAAAGGCATTTATGAAGGGCAGCGTTCTTCACGTCCCGATCAAAGGGTATTTATCCTCACCCGTTCGGCTTATGCAGGCATACAGCGCTATGCCGCTGCTACCTGGAGCGGCGATATTGCGGCACGGTTCGATGAAATGGAGCGGCAAATACCGGCGGGCATTAATTTCTCTTTATCAGGCCTGCCTTACTGGACAAATGATATTGGCGGCTTTTTTGTGGAAGACAAATACGACAAACCCCATCCTGCCGGAGATGCTTTGGAAGAATGGCGTGAGCTCAATACCCGCTGGTACCAGTTCGGCGCATTTTGCCCGCTGTTCCGTTCTCATGGTCAGTACCCGTACCGTGAAATATTTAATATAGCTCCTGATGATCATCCCGCATATAAAAGCATGTTGTATTATAACCAGTTGCGCTATCGTCTTATGCCCTATATCTATTCAGCGGCAGGCAGCACTTATCATAATAACTACACGATGATGCGCGGGTTAATAATGGATTTTGGTACCGATGCTAATGTTAAAAATATCGGCGACCAGTACATGTTCGGTCCTTCCTTATTAGTAAATCCCGTATACACATATAAAGCCAGTTCCCGTTCGGTGTACTTACCCGCGGGGCAGGGCTGGTACGATTTATATACAGGCGCCTACAAGGCAGGCGGACAACAAATAACGGCCGTTGCACCCTATGAAAGAATGCCCATATTTGTAAAGGAAGGCTCCATCATCCCTTTTGGGCCGCAGATTGAGTTTACCGGCGAAAAACCGGCAGATGACATTACACTATATGTTTATACCGGCAAAGACGGCAGCTTTACGCTGTATGAAGATGAAAACGTTAATTATAATTACGAAAAAGGGAAGTATAGTAATATCCCCATTACCTATAATGAAGCCAACAAAACATTAACCATAGGCAAAAGAGAAGGCGCGTATAACGGTATGCTGAAGAACAGGCTGTTCAGGATTGTTTGGGTAACCAAAAACAAATCAACGGCGCTGGATTTTTCATCACCATCCGATACAGCCATAGCATATAACGGAAATGAACAAACGATAAAAATGAACGGGAAACTTTAAAATTGTATTTTTTTATAAACCAATAATTGCAAGTATATGAAAAGAATCAAAACGATGAGAAAAACGAAAGTCCTGATATGGGCGGTTTTCTCGTTACTACTGCTGATGACCCATGTGCATGCCCAGGAGGGTGCAAGAAATATCAATGGAAGTGTTAAAGACGAGAGCGGAAACGCGCTTCCGGGGGTAACGGTGGAGGTGAAGGGCACAAAATTAGTTACGGTAACAAACACTTCCGGCGTTTTCTCCATCCAGGTACCGGCCAATGCCGGAACGCTTGTATTAAGTTCCGTTGGTATGCTCAGAAAAGAAGTACCTATTAATGCTTCCGGTATCCTTGCAGTGGTGCTGGAGCCTGTGTCTCAAAACCTGAATGAGGTAGTGGTTATCGGTTACGGAACCGCCAAAAGAACCAATGTAACCTCATCCATTTCTTCAGTTAGCGCAAAAGATATTAAAGACCTGCCCGTTGCCGGTATTGACCAGGCATTGCAGGGAAAAGTATCAGGTGTAACGGTTACCAATAACAGTGGTCAGCCCGGGGGCGGCGTATCTATTAAAGTACGCGGCGTTACAACCATTAACAGCAATGACCCCCTGATTGTAATTGACGGTGTTCCTTTTATCAGCAATACCAAGTCAAACTCGGGATATGCAGGACTGGGCGGCTCAGACGGGCAAACAGGTAATAGTGTAATGGCTACTTTAAATCCCAATGATATTGAATCCATTGACGTGCTGAAAGATGCTTCTGCACAATCTATTTATGGCTCGCAGGCGGCTAACGGGGTAATACTCATCACTACCAAAAAGGGCAAGTCGGGAGAGGGAAAATTAAATTATGATGTGTATTACGGACAATCCAATGTAGTTAAAAAATTAGATGTAATGAACCTGAGGGAGTTTGCGCAATATCAAAATGAAGTGGCGCCCATTTTAGGCGCCACCCCTTCCGAAGAATTTCAGGATCCTTCTTTATTAGGAACAGGAACAGACTGGCAGGAGGCCATGTTTCGCACAGGGGAAGTTCAGAACCACCAGTTGAGTTTTTCAGGTGGAAAAGATAAAACCAATTACTACCTGTCGTTAAACTATTTTGACCAGTCGGGCATACTGATCGGCTCCGATTTTAAACGTTACTCTACCCGGTTCAGCTTAGATCACCAGTTGAAAAACTGGATAAAAATAGGTGTAAGCGCCAATGCTTCGAGAAGCATACAAAATGTAACCTTAGCCGATGCTGCCGAGGGAACCATTTGGTGGGGCGCAATTCAAAATCCTTTGATCCCCGTAAAAAATATTGACGGTACATGGGGTGGCGGCAATACCATCAGCGGAGTAAGATACGGACAGGACAATCCTATAGCAAGAAGCAATATGAGAGGCAATAAGTCTACTAATGCGCAGGTATTTGGAAATATTTATGCAGATATTCAATTCATAGAAGGATTAAACCTGAGAAACGAAATTTCCTACTCATTGGGCATGAACAATAACCTCGCTTACCAGTTAGCCGGCAACGTAGGCACCACCAGTTTGCAGAGCCAGTTATTTGATAACAGAGGTAACAGCTATTATTACGCAATCAGAAATTACCTGAACTATAATAAATATATAGGCAAACACAGCATAACAGCTACAGCAGGACACGAGGCACAATATTCGTATTATGAAGGACTTGCAGGCAAAAGAGTAAACCTGCAAAATAATATTTTAGATATAAATGCAGGCAGCAGCGATAAAACAACATGGGAGTTGAACGGTGGAAAAAGCCAGTGGGCCATGGAATCGTATTTTGCAAGAGGCACTTATTCTTTCGATGACCGGTATTCATTGTCGGTGAGCTTCAGAACAGACGGGTCTTCTAATTTTGGACCCAATAATAAATGGGGTTATTTCCCCGGCGCTTCCCTTGGATGGACCATCAGCAATGAAAGTTTTGCTGACGGTTTAAGCCCCGCTATTAATTTCCTGAAACTGAGGTTGGGCTACGGTGCTGTGGGCAATCAGAACCTTCCTTCGGGCGCTCAAAATCCTCCATATACTTCTGCAATAGGCTTTTGGCCCGGCCCTGTTGGCTTTGGAAATTCAAGCTACCTGAACGGCATTGCCAATCCTGATTTAAGCTGGGAATCTGTGGTAACTAAAAATGCCGGTATAGATGTTTCATTTTTAAATGGAAGAATTGATGCTACAGTAGACGTATATAAGAAAACAACTACCGATATGCTGCTGTTTCTTACCGGTCCAAGGCTGATAGGCGTTGGCGACCAGTGGGATGACCTGAAAGCTCCGGTAGGTAACGTAGGACAAATGTCTAATACAGGCATAGATCTCAGTATTACCAGCACCAATATTAAAACCAATAATTTTTCCTGGAAAACCAACCTTATCTTTTCGCAGTTCAAAAACAAGCTGGATAAAATGGCCAATTCAACAGCAGGCTTAACCGGCAGAGTGTATTATGATAATTATATCATCTCCTACACCAATCCCGGCTATGCTGTTGGTTCTTATTTCGGGCTGGTAACAGATGGGTTGTTCCGTACACAGCAGGACCTGGATAACAGCCTTCCGCAATTCGGCTATTCGGTAGACGAAAGTCATACATGGCTGGGTGATATACGGTTTAAAGATGTGGGTGGCGCTGATGGCAAGCCTGATAATGTGATAGATGAAAAAGATATCACTTATATAGGCAGCCCGCTTCCCAAATTCACTTATGGCTTTACCAATACTTTTCAGTACAAAGATTTTGACGCCACCGTGTTTTTACAGGGAAGCTATGGCGCTAAAATTTTTAACTTCCTGCGCTGGCAGCTGGAAAAGATGGATAACATCTATCATAACCAGTTGCGCACTGTAATGGACAGGTATACTGATGCCAATACAAATGGCAAACTGCCGCGGTTTGTAAGCGGACAGGTGAATAATGTGGCTATGTCTGACCGCTATGTGGAAGATGGCTCTTACCTGCGCATACAAAATGTTACGCTGGGATACCGGATACCCAAGACCCTTACGGATCGTGCAAAAATAAATAATATACGGCTCTACCTGTCTGTACAAAACCTCCTCACCTTTTCAAAATACAGCGGATATGACCCCGAAATAGGAGCATTCAATAATAATATCCGCTTAATGAACGTAGATGCGGGTCATTATCCCAATCCGCGTACCATTACGGTGGGTGCTAATATTGAACTGTAAAGTGAATTTTAAAGATTAAATTTTTTAAGATGAAAAATAAAAAATTGTATGCCTTATTAGCCATCGTGATAATAACGGCATCGTGTAAAAAAACATTTATTGAACGTTCATCCCTTGATGGAACAACGCTCACCAATTATTACAATACGGCTGAAGAAGTAAGAAGCTTAACCAGTACGCTGTATGGGCTTCCCTGGTCGGGTTATGAAAATCGTGCCATGGATGTAATTGGCGATGTAATGGCCGGCAATGAATATACCGGTGGGGGCAATGCCGATGACGCGCCTTTTTTAAACTTCACGCTTGCTTCTACGGCTGTTCGCGTTGCAGACGCATGGAAAGTGTTTTATAAAATCGGCGGATGGACAAGCGAGTATATGAAAGCCCTGGAGCAAAAGAAAGCCATGGGTGGAGATGCCTCCTTTATTGATCCGGCTATTGCCGAATGCCATTTCTTTAAAGGAACCGTTTACTTTTTTATTGCACGCATATGGGGTGATGCGCCTATTATCAACAATCCGGGTGAAACTGCTTTGGGCGGGCAATTTAATGTTCCCCGGTATTTGAAAAAAGACGTTTTACAATTTGCGCTCGAAGAATTAAAGCTGGCTGAAGCGGGTTTACCCGAAACCGATCCTGTTCCCGGAAGGCTGAATAAATATGCAGCCAAAGGCATGATGGCTAAGCTATATTTATACCGTAAAGATTACGACAGTGCAAAAACAAAAGCGCTGGAAGTCATCCAATCCAACAAATACGACCTGGTGGAAGATTACGCCGGTATGTTTAATTCCAGCGCCAATAACAATAACAAAGAATCCATTTTTGCCGTTCAGCACCAGCTTACAGGTAATCCGTGGGGTTCGGGTAATCAAAAAAATCCAGACAGAGGCCCCGGGAATTTACAAACCGATGAAGCCAGCATGTGGGAATTATACCTTCCCACTATGGACATGCGGGAAGCGTATGAAAGCGGAGATATGCGGCGCCAGGGCTCCATGATGGAACATGGCTGGAGCAAGTCTGCATGGAAACCTCAAAACTCAAATGCTACGTACAATGCATTTATGGCAGGCGGGTATAAATATGATACCACGCAAACCGTAGGCGATGGCGGACAGAAAAATGACACCCGTTCCAATATTGCAAAATACGTGGTAGGCCCCGGCGCTAAATACGGGGGAGAAACGGTATTGGGAATGAATACCGGTATCAACACCATGATATTGCGCTATGCAGACATATTATTGATCTACGCCGAAGCGGTTTTGGCAGACAACGCATCTACTACCGATACGGAAGCGCTCGCTGCGTTCAACAAAGTACGTACGCGTGCACATGTACCTGTTAAATCTTCCATTACAGCAGATGACATTCTGAAGGAACGCCGTGTTGAGTTTGCATTTGAAGGCGATTACTGGTTTGATATTCAGCGACAGGGATTTGCTAAAGCTAAATCTATTATAAGCGCGCAAAACAGGGGCACAGCCGAATACCCGTCTTATATAACCACATTCACGGAAAGCATGATGCACCTGCCCATACCCGCCGTAGAAGTGCTGCAGGATCCGGAATTAAGTAAAGATCCTGTACCATATTATTAAAAAGCATAAACATACTGATATGAAAAAAATATTTGTTCACAAAATCCAGGTGCTTGCTGTTATTGTTTTCACAATGGCCTGGACAATGAGTGCATGTACAAAAGAAGACATGAAGGATGGCAGCCCGGATATAAAGCCCGGTAACCCGCAATTAGAAAACATTACACCTTCCAGCGGAGCACCAGGCACGCTTCTAACACTTAAAGGCAGCGGTTTGGGTGATATGCGTAGTATTATCTTCGACAAAAACAATGCGCCTTCTTTATTTCAGTCAACACTAAATACCGGAACCGCCATTTTATTCAGGGTGCCGGATACAGCTACAAGGGGGCCGCAAAACATTGTGCTCACCAATAGCCAGGGCAAATCCTTAACTATTCCGTTTGATGTAATACCGCTTGCGCTTGTTAATAATGCCTTCCCTTCAGAATTTGAATCAGGCTCTACCATTAAGCTCAATGGAAACAATCTCGACCTGGTTACACAAGTGATCCTGGAGGGCACTACCGATGAAGCAACTATCATTTCACAATCATTAAACGAGATGGTTATTCAGATGCCTGCTTCTGATGCAGATAAAACAAAGCTGGTACTAACTACTACGGGAGGTGATAAGACTACTGATATTATATTCGTGAACGTAGACAAAGCCCTGCAGATATTTACCAATGATTTTGTTAATCCGGCGCAAAGCTGGTCATGGGGAGGAACCTATTCAGCTTCTGCTGATGATTTTGTAAGCGGAGGAAAAAGTCTGAAAGCAGCATACAATCCCGCAGAAACCTGGGGTGGTTTGCAAATAGGCATGGGTTCCGAGCTGCCCCTTCCGGCCGGAACCAAATATTTTACTTTTTGGGTGAAAGGAGCTGATGTGGAAAAGAAGGTAAAACTTCAGGTTCAGGGCAATAACTGGTCACTTAGCTCACCTGAAAAAACATTGACCATACCAGCGGGAAAATGGACCTATTTCAAAGAAGAAATTGCCACTTTAATGCCGGGCATCAATTCAATAAGTGTTATCCTTTTCCAGATACACGACGAAGGAAAAACATTATATTTCGACAATATTATGTTTATTAAATAGTAACCAAAGCTTTTGACACTGCCCTATACAATAAACAGCGGTAACCCTGAAAAGTTGCCGCTGTTTTATAGCATATTGCATCATCCCTACAAATAAACGAATGAGGATAGCCTTTGCCATTTTTATACCCCTGCTGCTCCTTGTATGCGCAGGTATATTTTCCTGCAAAAAAACCAAAACGCCTGCACCCGATCCTGTTCCCCCAACCGATACGCCGGTAGTGGTGAAACCGGTAACGGATCCGCCCGTGGCTACTACTATGGGATTTTTTTTAGATGACTGGCAGGCTAAAACCTTCACAGCCCCGGCTTATAATGAAACCACAGCTCCCACTGCCGTTACCGCCAACGTAGTAACCGTTGATGCCGGCGCTATCATTACCAAAATACCCCTTTCCCTGTTCGGGCATAATGCCAATACCTGGATGACACCTATGGTAACGGAGCCGCTGTTTATGAATCATATCACTAACCTGCACCCGCATATTATCCGCTGGCCCGCCGGCAGCGGAAGCGATGTGTATTTCTGGAACCAGCCTCAGGACGTACTCCCCCCGGATGTTCCTCAGCAGATAATGGATAAAGACGGGGTACTGAAAGACCCCGGATACTGGTATGGCAAAATAAACACCAACTGGAGCGCCAGCCTCGATCAATATTATGCCATGCTGCAGCAAAGCGGTAACCGGGGAATGATTACCGTTAACTACGGCTATGCCCGGTATGGAACAAGCGATGACCCCGTTGCAGCAGCAGCTCATCTTGCCGCCGACTGGGTACGCTACGATAATGGCCGCACGCAATACTGGGAAATTGGCAACGAAAATTACGGCGACTGGGAATGGGGCTATCGTATAGACCTCACTAAAAATGAAGACGGGCAACCTGAATATTTAACCGGTAAATTATACGCGCAGCACTTTAAGGTATTTGTTGATTCCATGCAAAAAGCTGCAACGGAAATTGGTAAAAAAATTTATATAGGGGCAACATTGGTAGAATCGCCTTCCGAAGCATGGCAAACCAACACGGTAAAAACATGGAACAGCGGTATGCTCCCGGAACTGGATGGTAAGCATGATTTTTATGTGGTACACAATTATTTTACAACCTATAACGCCAATTCCAATGCGGCTGAAGTGCTTAACGCATCGTTTACGGTTCCTTCTAATATGATGGATTTTGTATTGCAAACCCTGCAAACAACAGGAGCTCCTGTGAAGCCCGTTGCCTTAACCGAATGGAACATGTGGGCCAGGGATTCCAAACAGCAGGTATCCAATACCAGCGGTGTTTTTGCTCTACTGATCATGGGGGAAGCGTTGAAAAATAAATATGGCATGGCAGCCCGGTGGGATCTGCTCAACGGCTGGGATAATGGCAACGACCATGGGCTTTTCAGCGATGGCAACGAACCTGGTATTCCTAAATGGACACCAAGACCGTCTTTTTATTACATGTACTTCTTTCAAAAAATGCTGGGCGACCGGTTCATACCCGCTACTGTTAAAAATACCAATGCTATTATCCCGTATGCATCTACTTACAGTTCGGGAGAGGTAAATATTACTTTGATCAATACCTCCGCCTCGCCGGTGACAACAGAAGTGAAAATAAATAATTTTAATGCCGGCAATCGCTTTTACTGGTACCGCCTGGAAGGCAGCAACGACAATGGAGAATTTTCCAGGAAAGTTTTGGTCAACGGCAACGGGCCGGCACTGGCAGCCGGCGGGCCTGCCGATTATGCCACCCTGAAAGCCTATGCTGCAACAACGCTTAATGGCATTAAAATTATAGTGCCGCCATTAGGCGCGGTATGTATGGTAATAGATAAAAAATAAAAAAAATTATGAAAAGAACAGCAACAACATTCTTTTTCATTATAGCATGGAACCACTTTCTGCAGGCACAGCCATTAACCGGCATACAGCTTAACCAGCATGGCTTTTACACGCATTCACCCAAAATAGCAGTGGTTACAAGCCCTGTTGAGTCCAATACATTTTACTTATTGGCTGCCGGTAAAAAAGATACGGTATATAAAGGCATACTGTCAACTCCTGAAACTTCGGTCTACTCTTCCACTACTACACGCATAGCAGATTTTTCAGCGTTCACTGCTGTGGGAAAATACATACTGTTTGTACAGGGCGCAGGCTACTCCTACCCTTTCAGCATCCAAAATAATATTTATCATGCCCCTGGTACAGCAGCGTTAAAAAGTTATTATTACCAGCGGATGTCTGCACCTATACTGCCGCAATATGCAGGGAAATGGGCACGGAAGGGCGGACATCCTGATAAAGAGGTGCACATTCATCCTTCTGCAGCTTCCGGGAAGCGGCCAGCCAATACCGTTATATCATCGCCCGGCGGCTGGTATGATGCGGGTGATTATAATAAATATATCGTTAACTCCGGCATTACCATGGGCACGCTGCTGTCGGCTTATGAAGACTTCCCGTTGTACTTCGATACCCTGCAAACGAATATCCCCGAAACCGGTAACGGCCTGCCGGACATTATTAATGAAACCCTGTACAACCTGCGCTGGATGCTTACCATGCAGGATCCCCACGATGGCGGCGTATACCACAAATGCACCAATGCCGCTTTCGATAAAATGATCATGCCCGTCGATTGCCATAAGCCCAGGTATGTAGTACAAAAATCCACAGCGGCGGCGCTTAATTTTACCGCGGTAATGGCACAGGCTGCAAGGATAGTTTCAAAATTCAAAAAGCAATTGCCCGGCTTAAGCGACAGTTGCCTGCATGCCGCGCAATATGCATGGCAATGGGCGAAGGAAAACCCGGGGGTATTGTACGATCAGCATGCCATGAATGCTTTATACCAACCCGTTATAACCACAGGCGCTTACGGCGACAGCAATGTAAAGGATGAATGGTTCCGGGCGGCGTGTGAATTATTGGCCACAACAAAAAAAGAAGATTATGTTCAGGACATCCAACAGTATAAGCCTGCCATAGCTCCGCTTCCCTCATGGAGCAGTGTTGCAATGCTGGGATCGTATACGCTTTTACGTTATAAAAAAGCATTATCAGCATATCAGCAGCTCGCTTTGCCTGCCGTTCAGCAGCAGGTGATTGATTTTGCCGCATCATTGATCAGCAACGGAGGCAACAAAGCCTTTCGCACCATTATGGGTCAAAGCAAAAGAGATTTTATATGGGGCAGCAACGCCGTGGCATTGAACCAGGGCATCGCGCTCCTGAATGCTTACCTGCTTACCAGGGACAAACAATTTATAAACGCGGCATTGACCAACGCAGATTATATAATGGGCAGAAACGCCACCGGCTTCTGTTTTGTAACGGGAACGGGTAGCCGTTCGCCCATGCATATTCATCACCGCCTGTCCGTCGCCGATGGCATTGCGGAACCTGTACCCGGATTGCTGGCCGGCGGGCCCAACCCCGGTATGCAGGATAAATGTACATACCGGTATACAGAACCTGAAACAGCTTATACAGATGCAGATTGCTCTTACGCCTCTAATGAAACAGCTATTAACTGGAACGCGCCGCTCGTATATGTTTCCGCGGCGCTGGAAGCACTGCAATATGAGGCGGGGTTTTCTGTACATTAAAACCGCGCTTAATACAATGTTAATAATGTTGAAACAGCCAGCGTCCACATTACAACAATATAGCATCCTGTATATCTTGCAGGTATAATGATAAAGGTTGTATTATTTTTTACCTGTTTTCTTTTCTGTGGTCATGCTGCTTTTACGCAAACCCATTTAAGAGGTAAAGTATTGGATAAATGGTACGACCGGGTAATCATGGCCGCTACCGTAAAAAATTTATCGCAAAACAAAACGGCGCAAAGCGATATGGGCGGCAATTACAGGATACCCGCCGCTGCAGGAGATGTGCTTTCTTTTTCCTCTGCGGGCTATATTACAGATACCATAGTAGTTACAGCAAATACACTCACCGCTCCCTTTGATATTTTTCTTGCCCGCCATGTAATTGAATTAGAAAAAGTAGAGATTGGCGGACTGAACCGCTACCAGGCAGATTCCATCAGCAGGCGGCAGGAGTTTAATGATGTGCTCACCAAACGAAACACTAAGCTGGTTGGTGGCAGGGGTAATACGCCAACAGACGGCGTGGGCATTACTTTTAGTCCTATAAGCTTTTTTTCTAAAAATGAAAGAAACGAACGCAGGTTTAAAAAAATGTTTGAACACCAGGAAGAAGAATTATACATTGATTACAAATTTCCTTTTGATTATATTTCCAAAATAACAGGATTGCGGGGTAATTCCCTGCAAACTTTTATGCTGCAATACCGGCCAAGCTATGCTTTTTGCCGGCGAAGCAACAATGCAGATATGCTATTGTATATCAATGACAGCTACCGGGCATTCATGCAAAGGAAAGGGAGAGCTGATAAGGATGGGAAGGAAAAATAGGAGTAGGGAGTAGGGGGTAAGGTGTGAGGTATGGGGTTTAAGCTGAAGACTGATCGCTGTTGCAATAAAAAATCTGCATCAGTGCTGTCCGTCCTTATAAACTTTACTACCTTAACATCCTTTATTTTTTAAATGGCAATAGTATGAGGAAGTACTTTTCTTCTCTGTCAGGCGTATCCTTTTTAATTTTTGTATTGATGGCTTGTAATGACACCCAACCTGAAAAGGCAGTTGAATATGCAAAAGGCAGCTATGGCTATGATGCTGCGTTTTTGAAAAAACATATCAATAATACAGTAGAACTATGGAATGAACATGGCGCGAGGGTATTACTTACCGCCGATTACCAGGGGCGCGTAATGACCAGCAGCACAAGCGGCGATTCGGGCAATAGTGCCGGATGGATCAACTACGAACTGATCGCTGCCGGAAAATTCAGGGATCAGTTTAACCCCGTTGGCGGGGAGGAGCGGTTATGGATAGGACCGGAAGGCGGACAGTATTCCTTTTATTTTAAAAAAGGAGACACTTTCCATATCAAAAACTGGCAGGTGCCTCCTGTTATTGATACCGTAGCCTACCAGATAACCCATTCCGACAGCACAAGTGTTGAATTTTCACAAAAGGCCATTGTTACCAACTACAGCGGAACCGAATTTAATATTTTCATCAACAGGAATATCCGCCTGTTAAATGAAGCGGCGCTCAATAGCCGCTTACAAACCAGTCTTCCGGGTAATGTAAAATGGGTGGCCTATGAAACGGAAAACATCATAAAAAACATGGGTGAAAATGCCTGGAAAAAAGAAACGGGGCTACTTTCCATCTGGTTGCTGGGCATGTTTACGCCCTCTGATGAAACGGTTGCCATTGTTCCCTTTCACAACCGTAAGGATGTTAAGGATTTTATTACCGACAATTATTTCGGTCAAATTCCAGCCGGCCGGCTCATTATAAAAGACAGCGTGCTGCTATTAAAATGCGATGGAAAGCACCGCAGCAAATTAGGTTTGTTGCCTGCTATTGCCAAGCCGCTTGCCGCCAGCTTCGATTTTAAAAGAAATATATTGACCATCATTTTTTTCGACATTGATCCGAACGGTGATTACGTAAACTCCAAGTGGGAACTGCAAAAGCAGCCGTATAAAGGTGATGTGGTAAACGCTTATAACGACGGACCGTTAGAAGATGGCTCCCAGTTAGGACCTTTTTACGAACTGGAATCGTCCTCTGCCGCTAAACCCTTACAGCCGGGGGAAGCACAAATCTACCGGCAGGCTACCTGTCATTTTGAAGGTGATTATGCCGCATTAAAAACGCTGGCGCAGCACCTTCTTGGGGTTGACCTTGACCATGCTAAAATGAGGTAAACAGGCAATTGGCAATAGTGAATCCTGTTCACCATTCACTATTCACCACAGCATTAATTTATGTACCGGTAGTATATATGCCATACAACGGTCTCTTACATTTTAAAAACATTATTCAAATGAAATTGTATAAAACGCAGAACGGAACTGTACTGGAGCACGATGGCGGATATTATATATCAGGCGCGGCTTTTGACACACTCATCAACAGGAATAACCTTTATGAATACCTCACGGATTCGCTGGCTAAGTTTCCCAAACTATCGGAGGAAGAAGTGGCTGTATTTTTAACACGTCCGCTTTTAGCGCCTATTGGAACCCAGGAAGTATGGGCCGCGGGGGTAACGTATTTGCGTAGCCGCGATGCCCGTATGGAAGAGTCAAAAGAATCGGGCGGGGCTACCTTTTATGATAAGGTATACGAAGCGGAACGGCCGGAATTGTTCTTCAAATCGCTACCCCACCGCGTTGCCGGTCATTTTGAGGATGTGTATATCCGCAGGGATTCTACCTGGAATGTTCCCGAACCGGAGCTCACGCTGTTTATCAACAGCGCGGGCAATATACAGGCCTACACTATAGGAAATGATATGAGCTCACGCAGTATTGAAGGAGAAAATCCCTTATATCTGCCCCAGGCCAAAACCTATGAAAGAAGCGCCGCGCTTGGCCCCTGCCTGTATATCCCCGAGCAGCCCGTTGATCCGGGCACAACCATCAGTATGAGCATTCTTCGCAATAACCAACCCATATTTGATGGCGCCATCACCATTAGCATGATGAAGCGCTCGCTTGCCGAACTGGCAGCATTTTTATTCAGGGAAACCGACTTCCCGCATGGTTGTTTTTTAATGACGGGTACCTGCTTAGTGCCGGATAACGATTTTACGCTTCTTGAAAATGATATCGTAAATATCAGCATTGATGAAATTGGTACGCTGTCGAACAGGATTATGCATAAACCGCTTCCGGCATAGAAGATATCATGGCATGAAGCCCGTTTTGGAGAGAACGCTGGCACGAGTTGTGCTACGAGGGTATTACCTGGTTTGATATGGTGCGCCTCAGAAAAGTATACAACGAAACCACCAACGGCTTCGATAACTTTGTGGGACATATCAGTAAAAGCTCCAACGAGGCTTTACAGGAAAAACACCTGCTGTTCCCGCTGGGTGTACAGGAGATGCTTAATAATCCGAACCTTAAACCTCAAAATCCGGGATATCCGCAATAAAAAAATTGCAAACGTTTGCAATCCCTTTATCACGTTTTATCTATTGAATATTGAGTAAGTTTACCCCGGTTAACAAGTAGTTAACTATTTATATTAATTTTACAAGGCAACCGGCTCCGGCAGTATATTTATTATTTTATTATACGGGAATACACGGAGATGAAATATTACCAGTTGTGCGAACGGCAATAGTCAGGAAAAGAGAAAATGGCTGATGCCTGTGAATGTAATCTTATTCCGGTTACAACACCATACCCGACCCGTTTATCCGGTTGTTCTTGCTACAGCAGTTTTTTAGCCTTCTTCATTATTGTAACCTTTCCGCAAGCGGATATAATAGCTTCCGTGCTATTAAGCTTCATACAAACTTAATATGCCAGGATGCATTTATAAAAGACATTTGTTTTTGCTGTCATTCATTACTTAACTCCAAACAATTATGAAACGATTTCTGTTTCCAAAAACGCTCTTTCTGCTTATTTCCGGCATCTTTTTCTCCGCTTTTGCCATGGCGCAAACGGTTGTTACAGGCAGGGTAACGGATGAATCTTCCGGTGAAGCGCTGCCATCTGTAAATATTATGGTAAAAGGAACCTCCAAGGGAGCGGTTTCAGATGCCAATGGCAGTTATAGTATTGGCTTAGCCGCCAATGAATCGGTTTTGGTATTTTCTTTCACAGGCTATACTACAAAAGAAATTGACGTAACCGGCAGAACGCAGGTTGATGTTACACTTTTAAGCGCTGCTGCCTCCTTATCGGAAGTGGTGGTGGTAGGCTATGGCACACAGCAGAAGAAAGATGTTACCGGTGCTGTGGCCTCTGTAAAAGGCACTGAAGTACAGAACCTCCCGGTATCAGGTGTTACACAAGCCCTGCAGGGCAGAACTGCGGGCGTAAACGTGGTAAGAAGCGGCGGCAGTCCGGGTAATGCGGGCTCTATCCGCATCAGGGGTACCGGCACTATTAACAATGCCGATCCATTGGTTATTATAGATGGCGTGCCTGCCGGAGGTCTTAATTCGGTTAACCCCAACGACATAGAGTCTATTGAAATATTAAAGGATGCCTCAGCTTCCGCTATTTATGGTACCCGTGCAGCTAACGGCGTGGTAATTGTTACTACCAAACGCGGAGGCTTTGAACAACCCTCCACCATATCACTCAATGCCTATACCGGCTTTTCCAATGCGCTAAAAACATTGGATATGCTGGATGCGGCTACGCTGGTTGAATTAAAACGCGAACGTTATACCAACGATGGCTTACCGGTTAACGAAGTGTGGAACAATGCCGACAATGCAGTGCAACGCACCAACTGGCAGAAGGAGTTATTCGGCACGGGTAAAGTAAATAACGCCGACATTGCTATTTCGGGCGGCGGCGCAAAATCATCTTACATGATATCCGGCGGCTATTACGATGAAAAAGGGCTGATCACCAATTCTTTTTTCCGCAGGGTAAGCTTACGGGTAAACTCTGATCATAAAGTAGGCAAACGCCTGAAAATTGGCGAAAGCATCCAGTTAACCAATTCAAAAGACAATAGTCTCAATACTTTATCAGCGCAGGATGGTATTATATGGAGCGCTATCCGTTTCATGCCTTTTATACCGGTTAAAAATGCCGATGGCACCTGGGGCACATCAAAAGCATCAAATGAATACGGAGATATCAACAACCCGGTTTTCACTGCCAATAATACGGATGCGTCTAATATTAATAACCGCATACTGGGAAATTTAAATGCCGAACTGGAAATTATTAAAGGATTGAAATTAAAAGCGAATTTCGGGTTAGATGCCAATCATTACACCGGCAGGAATTTCAGCACTATTGTTACTGATCAAACCCGCACCACCAACAATAATTCTTTGGGCAGGAATTTCAGTGAGTCCTATTCGTTATTAGGAGAATATTTTCTTTCCTACAATAAAACATTCGCAGACCTGCACCGTGTAGATTTTGTAGGAGGATATACTGCTCAAACATTTAACGGCGATTGGTTCAGCGCAGCAAAAAGAGATTTTATTAACGAAGCAATGAATCAACGGTTCTTAGATGTTGGGCAAACGCTCGGCAACATCGGCGGCAACCGCAGCTATGATGCCTTATCCTCGTGGTTTGGAAGAGTGAATTACGATTTTGACAGGAAATATTTGCTTACCGCCACTTTCCGGGCAGACGGTTCTTCTAAATTCGCCGAAGGAAATAAATGGGGCTACTTCCCGGCATTTTCTGCCGGATGGAGAATTTCGGAAGAAAAATTTTTTGACAACGTTGGCTTTATTGATGAGCTAAAGCTAACCGGCGGATGGGGACAATTGGGTAATCAGAATATAGGCGGACTGCAATACCTCGCATTGATCAGCGGCGGCGGAAGATATTCTTTCGATGACAATACGGTTGTGGGCGCTACGCAATCGCGCCTGCCCAACTATAATATATCATGGGAAACAGCAGAGATGACCAATATAGGATTGAGTATTGAAATGCTGAAACGTACCCTGCAGGCCAACTTCAACTATTTCATTAAAACAACAAGAGACATGCTCCTGTCTCCGCCTACCATCGGAACGGTGGGTACGTTAGGCATCCCGGATCAGAACGTGGGTATACTCCGCAACCAGGGACTTGAAATTGACCTTACTTACCGCAACAGCGCGGGGAATTTTAATTACAGCTTCAGCGGTAACGCTTCATTCATCAAAAACAAGGTGGTCAAACTGTATGACGGCAATTATATAGGATCGGTGCTGTACGGTCGCCCTTTAGAAGAAATTTCAAGAACGTATGAGGGTTCACCGATCGCTGTATTTTATGGCTGGAAAACAGATGGCTTATACCAGACGCAGGATGATATTGACAAAGACGCGAACATTACAAACGATTCCCGCAAAACGGCAGGGTTAATTGCACCCGGAGACGTACGTTTCCTTGACCTGAATAACGATGGCATGATTAATGAACAAGACCGTACCATATTAGGAAGCCCTCATCCCAAAGTAGTGTATGGCTTCAATGCCGATTTTGAATACAAGGGTATAGACCTCTCGCTTTTTCTTTTAGGTAATGCAGGACTGAGCATTTTTAATGCCGACAGGATGCAGGGACTGGACCCCACCTATTCTTTTAATATGTATGCTGAAGTGGCTGATCGCTGGACAGGACCCAATACCAGCAATACCATACCAAGAATGACTACCCGGAGAGATAACCGCAACTACCGCACATCCGATATGTTTATTGAAAAAGGAGACTTTCTTCGTTTAAAAAATATCGTACTGGGTTATACGCTTCCGCTCAATCTTACGGAAAGGGCAGGCATAAGCAAACTGAGAGTGTATGTTACAGGACAGAATGTTTTCACTTTCACCAAATACTCCGGTCTTGACCCGGAATTAGGTTACTCGGACGGTAATAAGCAAATCAATGTAGATATTGCCCAGTACCCGCAATCGCGCAGTTGGACATTTGGTGTAAACGTTACATTTTAAAAGATTAAACGCAGTACAATGAAAAATAAAATTATTATCACGGGCTTATTTGCATTACTCATCATTTCATTCAATAGCTGCAAAAAAGGCTTTCTGAATTCCCCGCCATACGGGCAATCTACCTCGGCAGATTTCTGGCGCAATGCCGATGATGCCATCGCCGCATCCAACGCGCTGTATTCTTTTCTGGGTGATGAATACCTGTTTGCACATACGGAACAAACCTGGGACATTTGCTCCGATGACCAATGGAGAGCGGGCGATCACCCCGAAGACCAGGCCATTGAGGAGTTTACCTACGAACCCAGTAATGTACAATTAAACGACAGCTGGTCAAGAAAATATGAAGTGATATCGAGAGCGAATGCGGTGCTTATCAATGTTCCCGGAATTGATATGGATCAAACGCTGAAGAACCGCATTTTAGGGGAAGCCTATTTTATAAGAGGTTTGATTTACTGGCAGTTTTATAAAATATACGGGCAGGTGCCTGTTATTACCGAAGCGGATGTTATCAATAATGATTTCAATAAGCCAAAAGCTTCTCTTGATTCCATGCATCAGCGGATTGAAGAAGACTTTGTGAAAGCCGCAGACCTGCTGCTATTGCAAAATGACGCAGCTAATACAGGCAGGGCCACCAAGGGGGCTGCCTGGGGCTATCTTGCCAAGTTTTATGTATACCGCGAAAACTGGGAGAAAGCCATTGAATATGGCAATAAAGTTATTACCGGCCCTTATGCATTAGCGCCAAGCTTCGGAGATAACTTTACGCCCGCCACAAAGAACAACCCCGAAATGTTGTTTTCTATACAATGTACAGAAGGATGGACAGAGAATGTTACTTCCATTTATTCTGCTCCGCGTCCATGGGGCGGATGGGGCTTTAATGAACCGATCAAAGACCTGGAAGATGAATTTGAAACCGATGACCCGCGCCTTACCTATACTATGGCTAAAATCGGAGACATTATTGACATCGGTGGTTCAAGCGGGCCTACCGAAGTATACGCCGGACTTACCAACACCGGCTATTTCTTCAGGAAATATGTATCATGGAGACCCGATGGCGGTTTAGACAATAACATGAATATCCCTTTATTGCGTGCCGCCGATGTATACCTGCTGGTTGCAGAAGCAAAAATAAGATCATCGCAAAACGGAGATGCTGAAATTAACGCGGTGAGAGACAGGAATGATTTGCCCGATGTGGAAAACGCAACCATGACGGAACTGATGCATGAAAGACGTGTTGAGCTTGCCGGTGAAAATGAACGCCACCTGGATTTAATGCGCTGGAACAGGGCTGGCATTATTAACCTGCCGGCACATTATGCCATTGACAGGGGCCCATGGAAGCCGGGCAGAACTTTCGTTGTTCCTAAAAATTATCTTTTCCCTTTACCACAAAGACAAATTGACCTGAGCAATGGAACGCTTGTTCAGAATCCTGATTTTGATTGAGGTTTAAATAATTGGTAAAGCATCCCCGGTGTTGATTCCTGAAATCCCGGGGATGCTTTTAAACCAGGCTGGTTGTATGTTTGTGTATCCAAGCTTTCATGAATAATGAAAAAAACTTTTTTTAATTTTCTGCCGGCTGCTGTAATCTTTGGTTTATATGCCTGTTCATCTGCCCCGGTTCAGCAAAAAATCATTGGCGCGTGGCGGGTAGATTCCATATACGATTATTACAATGGCTTTGATTTCATGAACAAACACCCGCATCCTGTTGAAATATTCCGTTACAGAACGGATAGCATCGTATCTCATGAAGGCATGGGAGAACAACTTTTATTTCAATACTATAGTAATGATTCAACGCTCTTCTTTAATGACATGAACGGTAATCCCGTATCCGAATACATCATACTGCACATTGATAAAAACCGTATGGTACTGCGTAAAAACAAATCACCACTGTTTCCGGGTAAGAATCAGGAAAAATATGAGATAAGGTATTTTTCGAAAACGGACAGTACAACGGCAAGATAAGCCCGTTATAGCCCTGCCTGTCACTTCGAAGGCGTATGCAGATCCTCCAATTCGCGCTGCTCTCCTTTAAAATTATACACTGTGGCAGATACGGCACCAACGGGTATGCGCAGGTACCTGCCCGGTTGCGAAAAATAGCCCGAGCCATAATAGAACTCCTGCCTGATCTGTTTCCCATTATCCAGCCTAATAATGGCATAAGCATCATTGGGCCGGATAACAACAAAAGACTGTGGCCCCCTGCGTGATTTATTTTCCAGCGCAACAAGACTGTCATTATTCATTGCTGCCAACAGCAACAATGTATTTTTCTTTGTTCTGATCTCAGCTAATCCTTTTGCATCTCCTTCCATGCGGAATCCATTTTCCTTTACTGAAAACCCGCCTTGTCCGTCGCCTTTTAAAAACAGTCCCTTAAATGCATCATACTGCCCTGAAATAACCTCCGTTGCGTACCAGTTACCTGTAAGCAATATATCGGCAAAACCATCAGCGTCATAATCGCCGGCAAGCATGCCAAACACCGGCGCAAACTGTGCTTCCATGCCAAGCGGCTTTAGCTTCCAGGGCTGTTTGCCGTTGTTATGCAAATAAGCGGTTTGAAAAGTGTTGGCCGTTATGGATATTGCTTTTGAAAGCACTTCCGGCGGAAACAGGTCTTCCATCTTCGCATTAGCGTAATCCTTATACAGGGGGAATTGCTTTTTTAGGAAAGGCATACGTTGCATCACATCATCGCGGGGATGGATAGGATAGCTGATGCCATCCTGGCTGTAAGAGATGATGGCGTCCATAGCGCCGGGCTTAGCATAATCGTATGCATACATTTTCAAAGGATCTTTTTCAGAAGTTCTGAACCGGCTGTTCAACCCCAGATTTCCAAGTATATAATCTGTTTTGCCATCCTGGTCAAAATCGGCTGCCTGTATGCTGTTCCACCAGCCAACAGTATGCAATAACCCCGCCTGCTCCGTGGCATTTGAGAAAGCTCCGTTATTATTAATGAACAGGGTTACAGGCATCCATTCTCCTACAATAACCAGGTCCATATGGCTGTCATTATCCACATCGGTCCACAATGCAGCAGTTACCATACCAATATTCCTTAACCCCGGCGCCTTCTCATCGGTTACATCAACAAAAACCCCGTTCCTGTTTTCAAGCAACTGGCTGATACCGGCTGCGGGATAATGCTGTGGTGTGAGCCGGCCTCCAACAAAAAGATCAAGGTCGCCATCTTTATCAAAATCAGCGGCAATTACACATGAGCCGCTTGTACGCATTTCGGGCAGGGCGTCCCGTTTCAGGGCGAAAAGCCCTCTGCCATCATTTATATATAACCTGTCCTGGTAATAGGGAGAGCCGGCGGAAAATTCATTTCCTCCACTCACGATATACAAATCCAGGTCGCCGTCATTGTCTGCATCAAAAAAGAGCACCCCCATATCTTCTTCATATTTCTTTTCAGCTACCAATGGCTTCGTAATAAAACTTCCGTTAGCCTGCTGAAAGAAAAGCTGCCCTGACTGATTATACGCGCCTCCCACAAAAAAATCATCTCTTCCATCGCCATTGATGTCGCCAACGGCTATACCGGGCCCGCTTTGGGAAAATTTATGCGGAAGAAGCGGCTGAATATTAAAATCCGTATAAGATGTTTCGTGATGCCGGTAATGAATATTATAAGCAGCGTTAGCCGGTTGAAATATTACCGTGGTATCCGAATGTACAGCAACCGGTGAGGGAAGGTTGCTGCCGGCATAGTCCAGTTGCAATACCTGGTCTGCCTGAACAGCATACAGCGTTTGTGCTTTACTGTCGGGCCATACTACTTTCAATGAGTCTATCCTGGTTTGCTTACCCAATCCAAAATGAATGGTTTCGTCTACCGTTGACTGAAAGCCCCTTACCGGGAAATGTTCATGATATGAACTGAGGCTGCCGGCAAACAATTGTATTTTTGTTCCGAATCCCTGCATATTGCCCGGCGGGCCGGATAGCTCAATTTTAAGATAGTGATTTTGTGCTTTCCGGTCGGTATTGTTCCGGTATATGGATGCAGGTGACCAGGTGTTGCTGATAATAACATCCAGGTCGCCGTCATTGTCCAGATCGGCGTATGCCGCTCCCGTTGAATAGGCTTTATGGGTAAAACCCCAGTTAACCGACTGATCTTCGAAGGTAAGGTCGCCCCTGTTCTGAAAAACAAAGTTATGCAGGAAAGCGCCGTCAAGCGCCTTAAGCGCCTTCATTGTTCGTTTACTCACGCTATCGTTAATATGTCCTTTCATCAAGGATTGCGCGTTATAATTAATAAAGTCACGGTTGGTAATATCCCGCGGATAGCCATTGGTAACGACCAGGTCGCGCCAGCCGTCATTATCCAGATCGGCCCATAAAGCGCTCCAGCTCCAGTCTGTTGCGTCTACTCCCGCCAGTTGACCTGTTTCGCTAAAAGAAGGGAGGCTGTCTTTACCTGTCCCGCGGTTCAGTTGCAGCGTATTGCGCATGAACTGCGGCGCATAACCATATTGAATTTCCGACCGGTGCCTGTCATGAGGCGTAGCGCCGATCATCATTTTTTTACGATAATTATCCGGTGGCAGCATATCCACTGTATAAATATCCGGTTTGCCGTCGTTATTATAATCGGCTATGTCATTTCCCATTGCCGAATAGCTGGTATGCTTAAATACAACAGCGGCCCTGTCGGTAAATGTGCCGTCGCGGTTATTGATATACAAAAGATCGTCGGATAAATAATCATTGGATACATAAATATCCGGCCAACCATCTTCATTAATATCACATGCAGAAACACCCAGTCCATATCCTTCTATGGTAATGCCGGCCTGCTGAGACAGATTGGTAAAGGTTCCGTTGCCATTATTACGGTATAGCCTGTCTGTATTCGGCATTTCGCCATGTATTCTTTTCTTACGGATCACATTAGGGCCCATTTCATCCGTAATATTGGTGAGCAGGTACATATCCAGATCCCCATCGCGGTCGTAATCAAAAAAAACAGACTGCACACTATGCCCCGTATCTGCCAGTCCATATGCGGAGGCTTTATCTGTAAAAGTATTATCCCCGTTATTAATATACAGCTCATTAGCCCTTTGAGCTGCTTCGTGGGGACCGCCAAAGCAAACATATATATCCGGTAAACCATCCTGGTTAATATCCACCACCGATACACCTGAGGCCCATTTGCCGGCTGTGTTAATGCCCGAAGCTTCAGTAATATCTTTAAACCGGAATGCACCTTCGTTCATATACAGCCTGCTCCTGCCCATGTTAGAGGTAAAGAAAATATCCTGTAGCCCGTCTTTATTAAAGTCACCAACACCTACCCCCGCACCGTTATAAAAATATTCGAACGTAAGAATATTGAATTGCTCATCTTCCTGTATCTCATTGCGAAAATCTATACCCGTTATTTCAACCGGCATCAGCTCAAGAAGATGATCATCCAGGGTATGTTGCTTACAGGCTGTAAAGTATAACAGCATGCAGAGTAAAGTAAGGGAGACGCGCATACAGAAACACAATTTTAGGCTGGCGTTAACCATTCAGAGATCAAATGGAGGGTGTTTCGTTGATGATGAGGTTGTATTTGCAGTAAATGTATGTAAAAATATTTCTTGTAATAACAAACCATTTAACTTTATCTCAAATCTTGCATGTTTTGAAAAAATCATTTATCTGCTATATTGCATTGCTGCTTGCTTTCATCGGAACAGGGCTGCCGTCTTTTTCTCAATCATCAGATAATAACTATTATTTAATAGCTCATCGCGGCGGCGTGGTAGACAGCAATCGTGCTGAAAACAGCCTGCCTGCGCTTAAAGCCGCTATTGAACGCGGCTATAAAATGGTGGAAGTTGACCTGCGGCTCACGAAAGACAGCGTACTGATCATTCATCATGATATGAATTTTAAACGATACTTCGGATTGGATAAGCCGGTATCGGATATAACATGGAAAGAGATCAGTAAATTAAAAAGCAATACAGGAGGCAGCAAAGTACTGCAATTCGAAGAAGCATTACAATATTGCAGCGGGAAGATTGACGTAATGATTGACAATAAGATCAGTGGTAACGACACGCTTTTGTTTTCCAAAGTAGTTGCTTTGCTTAAAAAATACAAGCTGGATAAAGCGGCATTGATGATCGGCACCAGCGAATCAACGGATTTCTTTACCGGTAAAATAAAATTAAGCTGCACCAGGAAACAATTAGAGGAAAATATGCTGAAGCCAGGCTACAGCCCTTCCCATTATTACCTGTTTGGCAACGAGCTCTCCCGTGATGATGTGGAATGGGCCAGGCGTAATAACATACTCCCGGTAGGCGTAGTAAATGCCTGGCGTTACCGGCGGTTTGCTAACCCGGCGGCTGAAGCGGAAAAAGATGCACAGCGCCTAAAAGCTACCGGATTGAACCATTTCCAGATTGATAGTGAATTTGAACGGTTTTTTCTGCCGTGATAAACCTGCAAGGTCTTCTCAACCAGCAAAGCAGCCCGGCAGACTTCAAACCTGCAAGGTCTGCTGCACCAGCAAAGCAGCCCGGCAGACCCCAAACCTGCAAGGTCTGCTGCACCAGCAAAGCAGCCCGGCAGACTTCAAACCTGCAAGGTCTGCTGAACTAGCAAAGCAGCCCGGCAGACCTTACAGGTTGGCCCATCAGCATTCCTTCAAACCCAAAGGTATATTAACCGCCAGTCCGCCTTCGGCGGTTTCCTTGTATTTGTGGTTCATATCAACCGCCGTATCCCACATGGTTTTTACCACGGCATCCAAAGAAACTTTTGCAAAATCGGGGGTACTTTGCAAAGCCAGTTGCGATGCGGTGATGGCTTTTATGGCGCCCATGGTATTTCTTTCTATACAAGGCACCTGCACCAGCCCGGCAATAGGGTCGCAGGTTAAGCCCAGGTGATGTTCCATAGCTATTTCAGCAGCCATCAAAGCCTGCTTTTGTGTGCCGCCCATTGCTTCTGTTAACGCCCCCGCAGCCATAGCCGATGAAACGCCGATCTCGGCCTGGCAGCCACCCATTGCCGCGGAGATGGTTGCTCCTTTTTTAAAAATGCTCCCTATTTCCGAGGCGGTTAAAATAAACCGGATAACATTTTCTTCCGTATCGCCCCCGCAGAAAATAACATAGTAGAGCAATACAGCCGGAACAACACCCGCAGCACCGTTAGTAGGCGCAGTTACCACCCGTCCGAATGAGGCGTTTTGCTCATTAACGGCAAGCGCGAAGCAGCTTACCCAGTCTATGATGTAGCTAAAACCGCTTCCTCCTTCCTGTATACACTTTATCCATGCGGTGTAATCCCTGTAGGCTCTCCCCTCCAATAATTTTTTATTCAACGCGGCGGCACGACGTTTTACATTTAGTCCGCCGGGCAGCATGCCTCCTGCATGACAACCTTTATATACACAGTCCTGCATTACCTGGTATATCTGCAAAATTCCTTTTCTTGTATCGTCTTCCGGCCGCCAGGCGTTTTCATTTTCCATCACCACCTCGTATATGCTTAACCCCTTCATACACCAATGCAACAGATCAGAAGCGGTATTGATGGGAAAAGGCAATTGCACCATATCGGTTTTTCCCGTTTCTTTTCCTTCCTGTTGCACAAAGCCCCCGCCAACAGAGTAATAGGTTTCTGCCATTTTGTTCCCGTTTTCAAGCGTTGCTAAAAATGTGAGGGCATTAGGATGAAAGGGAAGCGATTCCCTGACCAGGAAAACAATATCCTCATAAGGATGGAACACAACATTTTGCTTTCCCTGTAACAGTAGGCGGTTATGAATAGCGATATCACTGATATACGCATTGATATTTTCCACTGCAAAGGTTTCGGGATCCTCACCACACAACCCCAGTTGAACGGCAATATCCGTACCATGCCCTTTGCCCGTTTTAGCCAAAGACCCATATAATAATACCTGTAATGATGCCACCTTATCTAACAGCCGCTGCCCGGACAGCTTAGCGGTAAACAGTTGCGCGGCCCGCCACGGACCCAGCGTATGGGAACTGGACGGACCAACCCCTATTTTAAACATATCAAATACAGAAATGGCTTCGTGAGGCAATGGTATACGTTTATATAAAGGTAAAGGCTTTGAAGTATATGAACACCTCAAAGCCTTTTTCGTAAAGTGTTTGTTTACCTACTGCACTCCGGTAAGTTCCAAGGAAAATACAATAATGGAATTTGCGGGTATTATCACATTGCCGTTTGCATCTTTGGCATCTTTATCGCCATAGCCCAAACTGGGAGGAATAAAGAGCCTGATCTTACCTCCGGATTGAATATACTTCAGTCCTTTTTGCCAGCCGGGAATCAGTTCACCAAGCCGGAATGTTACCGGCGTTCCATTGCTTTTATCAAAAACCTGGTCGTTGGTTAACGTGCCGGTATAATTTACGCTGATTATGGAACATACTTCAGGCACTTTGCCGGCGCCGGCAGCTTCAACAACATAATATACACCCGATGAATCTTTAAGAGCGGTTATTCCCTTGCCAGCAAGGTACTGTTCAACCTGTTGTACTTCGCTATCCGGCGCCTTAACAGTCAGCTCATTGTAAGGACAACCCGAATCTTTCTTCAAACATGACGCAAATAATAAAACTGCAAACACTACAAAACCATAAAAGGCGATCTTTCTCATATATTTTTTTCTTTATACCCAATGATATAATCACTTATCAAAACGTTGCATCCTTACTTTGTTTTAACATCTGTTTCCTCCTCCTGCTTTAATTCAAGATAGCGCTGCTCGTTCATTTCCCATTTATGGCGTCTGTTAAATATGGAAAAAAAAACTGCTATAGCCAATACCGCTATAATTAATACGAGGGGGTTAGACTGTGTATTACCTACCATAGTGGCTCTTTTATCCCATCCCGACAGATAATTGATAAGTATGGGCAACGCAAGCAGCAGCCCTAACGGAAGACCAACAAGTAACTGGTAGAATACTCTTTTTTGCCGGGCCCTGTTTTGCTCCCAATATACAATAAACGCCTTTTCTTCCTCACTTAGCATAATAATAAATGGTTGGATTTACAAATATAAGTCTGCCCGGGAAAAGAGCGGTATTACATTTCCAGCTTCCCGGCATAGAGCTAAAAGGGACTAAAACTTGTGCCCAGTTCCTTTTGATATTTTTGTAACTTGTGCCTCTGATTCCGGGTATCATTCTTTACTAAAAACAGCCAGGATTTTGAAGATAGCACATTTACTTGGACAATACCTGCTCCAAAATAAAAAAATGCAGTTACAGGGCATTGGTGAATTTGTATTGGATAATTTTTATGAAAATCCATTTGAAAATGAAAAAGGGAAGATCCGGCTTCCCGGAAATACAATACAATTTTCTCCCGATAAAAAAACCCCGGAAGACGGGGGACTTATTGATTTTATTGCGCAGCACACCGGAAAGATACGACCACTGGCTTCATCGGACCTGGAAGATTTTTTAAATATCGGCAAGCAACTATTAAATGTAAGTAAGCAGTTTTATATTGAAGGACTGGGTACCTTAATTTTAAACGACAGCAATGACTATGATTTTATCCAGGGAAATGAAGTGATAGTGGCTACTGTTCCGGAAGAGTACAATTCAAAAAAGCGTGCTGCAAAAAGAGAAGAGCGTTCTGATGATATGTCATTCGGCAATGGCTATCCCCAACCAGGCAAAACATCCGAAAATACACTTCGCAAATTACTGGTATTATTTGCCATGGTGCTGGGACTGGCAATAATAGGATGGATTGTGTATTATTTTTTTCAACAATGGCAGGCGGGTAAAACCAGGCAGGGTAATACATTGGAAAACATTCAGCCTGTACTTCCTTCACCACCTGCAGCACAGGATTTTGCGGCAACGGGAGCAGACAGCACGGTTATTTCCCTCCCCGCCAATAATGGCAATACTTCCTATAAAGTAATCATTGAAACCTCCCGGCGTATGCGGGCTTTAAGCAGGCACGAGGAACTGCTGAAAATGGGCTACGATGTAAAGCTCAGCACGGAAGACTCTGTTTCTTTTAAGCTATACACGCTAATTACCGGGCCGTTATCGGATACCGGCCGTAGCAGGGATTCCATTACCCGTTTCTTTGGCAGGAAAGCCCGGATCGAATTAAAATAAATGCATGAAGCGGATATCATTTGCATTAGGCTGTATATACGGGCTGGTTGCAATAACCGATATTCTTTTCACTTTCAATGGATATGAACAGGGAAGGCTTTTCAGCAAGCCGTTATTAATGATCGTACTGATGCTGCTCTATGCTGCAGAAACAGGGATCAGGTCATCCTTTTCAAAAATATTATTATCCGCATTGTTATTTTCCTGGTGCGGAGATGTGCTTTTACTATTCAACGGATTTTTCATCGCTGGCTTATTGGCCTTCCTGTCAGCGCATATTTTTTATATCATCTACCTGTTCCGGATCGGCGCCGGCGTAAAAGGCGCTTTACAGTTTCAGCCCTTATTGGGCATACCTGTTATGGCATACTGGCTATTATTTTCGGCCCTGCTATTGCCCTATCTGGATACACTAAAAATTCCCGTAGTTATTTACGCCACGGTAATCTGCTTTTTTTGGATGCTTACGCTTAACCTGTTTGGGAAAACAGATACAAAAACAGCTACTTTATTCTTTTCAGGAGCCGGCCAGTTTGTACTTTCTGATTCCGTTCTGGCGGTAAACAAGTTTGTTTATCCGTTTGAAATACTCCCGGTTGTAGTAATGATAACCTATTGCTCAGCGCAATTTCTATTGGTTTTGGGTAGCGTAAGGCATTTAAGAAATTCAAATATAATATAAACATATCCATAATATATTTAAAACAAAATATATAGAGAATAATCATAAAAATTTATTTAGCTTTTAACGTACCCTGCGCTGTTTTAGCAATAAAACCGGATACCTTTGCGTTTAGCATACACAATAAATTTCAACGAGCCATATTGCAATGGCCTTTGCTTTATAACTCACGATTCTTGCCCACGATATTCACTTGCCCACGATATTCAATTAACCGCTACGATTTGCCTCCCATGTGAATATTACATTTTGCTGAAAATGTAAACACCTATTCCGGTACGTGTCAGCAACGTACTTCATGTTAAAACAATTACAACATGGAAACAATGATCAAAGACTTGTATTTTGACAAAGAGATGGTGAGCACTTTGGAAAAAAAGAAAGTAGACCTGGATATATTATACGTTTATCTCATGAATGGAAAAATTACCCTGCAGGAATACTTATATCTGTGCGGTATAAAATAACCAACCGTTAAAATTACAGGTTATTAAAACCAAAGCGCCGTTCAACCCGGCGCTTTGGTTCGCAAAAACTAATCATTACTATTTATACAATATTGATATGCTTTCTTTTATACTGCTTTGCATCCGGCTAAAAAAGGGCTAAAAAAAGCGGAACGCTTTTACGTTCCGCTATCATTGATAGTGCCAACAGGTTAGTGGAGTCAGGGTCAATAAGGTAAGCTCTATGCTGTTGTTTTCTGTTTTTTATTCATCCCACCACACACGCGTTTTCAGTTCATCTGTACCTAACCACTGTACCGCCTGGTTATAATTATCTATGTTAATTCGTGTTTCATCGGCAGGATACAGGGCTCTTCTGGCAATATAACCTGGTCCCTGCGTGCCAACAACAATTTCAGGGAAACCATTCCTTCTCCATTCGAACCATGCTTCGTACCCTACCATATAAAGCGACAACCATTTTTGCATCGCTATCTTTTCTAACTTCTCCGCTGCCGTACCGCCGTACGCCACTTCAGGCTGTGCATAATAGCTGTTATCAGGAATAACATCTTCTCCCTTCAGCTTCAGGTAGGAAGCGGCGTACCTTGTACCTATTCTTTCGGCAAAATAGGCAAACTGATCTTTAATACCATTCAGATAATAATCTTCAGCAACATCGGAACCACCGGCTATATATCCTTTTTCGGCAGCTTCAGCCAGGTTAAACTGTACTTCCGAATAGCTTAGGATAACCCCTTGCGCGGCATTCATGGAAGCCAGTGTGGGATTGTATTGTTCCGGCGCCCAAAGCATACCGGGGGCCGAATAATCTTTAGGATCAGAAAGCGGTCCATTGCCATTTACGGCTCCTGTATACTCAAAGTCAGCAGGGTCAGGATCCGCATCTGCAACACTCGACTGTGCAGGAAGCGCGTAAACAGGCAACCTTGGATCATTAAGTGATTTCAGATAATCAACAAGATTCTTGGAAACACGGGTACTTGTAGCGTAATCGCTGTTGCTTTTTGTAAAGAGCGGCATAGGATTACTGCGGTCGGCTATATATTGCAGCGCCGCCTGGTCGGCATTGGATGTAAATAAAGGATATTTGGAAGGGTTGTTCAGGATATTGGTCAGTGCGGCAGAAGGATCCACCTTTTTAGACTGCCGCATCAGTAAACGGATCATCAGTCCTGTAGAGAACTTCTTCCAGCGGCTGATATCACTGTCAAATAAAATATCCCCCACTACATTTTCGCTGGTTGAACCCAGTAAGGAACTGGCTTCATCCAGGTCGGCCAGCAGCCCGGCATATACCGCCTGCTGCTGTTCGTATTTGGGGCTGTTAATTCCTTCTAACTTAGCATTGCCCGCTTCCCTGAAGGGAATAGGGCCATACATGTCTGTTAAATTCTGAAACATCCACGACCGTAATACCAATGCCACACCTTTATAGTTGTTTGATCCGTTTGCCTCAGATAAAACAATAACCTCATTTAAGTCTCGGATATAATCATAATAACTCCATAAAAAATAACCACTTGCATCGGCTCTTACCCAATTGTTATAATTGCCGGCAAAATCGTTAAAAAGCAGGTCGCCCGCTATAGAGCCGCGGTTAAAAGAATGCTCAAAATTCCTGTTAACAGCAGTTCGGATAGCATTGGTAAACAGCACGCCGGGATTATCTACCTTATCCGGCGAATTGGGATTGGTATTGATTTCCTCAAAATCTTTCGTGCAGGCCGACAGGAAAAGAACGGCTAAAAATATGATCGGTTTAAACTTTGTCATGATTTTTGAATTTGGAAGTTTTTAAAAATTCAGGTTAAGGCTAACGCCCACTTCCCTCATAGAAGGAACACTCATGTTCTCAAAACCTGGTATCAGCCCGTTGCCTGTGGTGGCTATGGCAACTTCAGGGTCGAAATGGTGATTACTGTCTGGTCTGAACAATAACAGGTTTCTGCCGGTTAAGGAAACCTTCGCGTTCTTAATAAAAGTGTTGCCAATCAATTTATGCGGCAAACTATAACCAACAGACAGCTCACGCAGTTTAAAATAAGTGGCGCTGAACAATTGTGCTTCCGAAATATGATCTAATTGTCCTTTAATCATGCTCCTGATGTCTGTGCCGTATACACCTGCATCTAATTTGCCTCCGTCGCCGGTTGAGTTGGGCTGGTAAGAGCCGTCAGGCATCAGCGCTGCGCCCTGTACATAGTAAGGGGCATCGTATTCCGCGCCGGGCGCTCTTTCTCCGCGGCCCTTTGCGCTTTCTATTAACTGGCCGGAGCCTGCCGCTTTATTGTAAAAACGGGAAATGAATTTACCGCCAACCTGTCCGGCAAATAAAAAATTAAGATGGAAATTCTTATAGGTAACCTGGTTGTAAAAACCACCGATCCAGTCGGGATTAACGTTCCCCAGGTACATTTCTTCCGGAGCCACCATCGCTCTTCCGTTAGTGCCGATAACGATCTGGCCTTTTAACGGACCGTCAGGAACTCTCCTGTAACCCGGTCCCCAGATAGCACCCATTTTTTCGCCTACCCGCGCCTGTATAGAGGCGTCTTCACCGGGGGCAGCCTGTACAATTTTATCTACTTCAGGATCCAGCGAAACAACTTTTCCTACGTTGTGCGACCAGTTGATATTAAAGTTCCATTTAAAGCCTCCTGCCGTGCTAACCGGCGTAGCGGAAAGCATTACTTCAACACCGGTATTCTTAATTTCACCTGCGTTAATTATACGTGATCCCTGCCCGGAACTTTGTACCATAGGCAGGTAAAGCACCTGGTTTACAGTGCGGATGTCATAGTAAGTAACATCAACGCCTATGCGGTTATTGAAGAAACCGAGCGCTCCTCCAATTTCATAAGTTGAGGATATCTCCGGCTTTAAATTAGCATTCATTAATGTGCTGTTGCCGATCAATGAATAGTTATTTCCCCATGGGGAGCCGTAGTTATAAGTATTTATAATAGAATACACGGGAGCATCGTTGCCCATCTGCGCCCAGCTAAAGCGCAGTTGCGCCTGGCTAATAGCAGCCGGCAGGCCAAGGATATCTTTCAAATTGCCGTTTAAGCCAATGGAAGGATAGAAATAAGAATTATTATTGGATGGCAGGGTGCTCGACCAGTCGTTACGCGCGGTCAGGTCCAAATATACAAGTCCCTTATAATTAAGATTGACCATGCCATACACACTATTGATCCTTTTTTTGTAACTGCTGTTGCCTGCGGTTAATAACTGAGAAGTATTGCCGAGGTTATATATACCCGGTACCAGCAGCCCGTTATTTGTTGCTGTAATATTGTTCCCGTTTAAATCGAAGCGATTGGCGCCGGCAGATACCGTATAGCCTATGTCATCCGCCGCGGCTGAACCGTTATAAGTTAACAGCAGGTCTGTATTCCTTTCTTCGTACTTTATACGTGTTTCCTGGTAGCCGCCCAATGGATTATCCACAGTGCTTACCGCCCATTTCATGGGGCGGAAATCGTAATACAGATCTTCCGCCGTACGAACTTTTAATTTCAGTTTGTCGGTAAAAGCATATTCCAGGGCAATATTGCCATACAGCCTGTCTTTATCCTGCGCCTTGGTATTTTCATACATCAGGAAGTAAGGGTTGTTGTGATTTTCGCCGTAATTGAACTGGAACTGCCGCAAACCTTCATAACCTGCCTGCCAGTAATTGCGCAGGCTGTTTATGTCTACCTGCCTTGTCATCCATGTAAAAATGTACATAAAGGTATTGCGGCCATACCCGTTATCGGGGCGGTTGTCGCTTTTTTGCTTCATGTAGTTGAAATTAATGGAAGAGGTAAGCTTGCTGGTAAGCTTATAGCTGCTGTTTAAGCTTACCTGGTATCGGTCGAGATTATTGTTGGGTATTACGCCTTTATCGGTGAGCGATGTAAGCGAAAGCCGGTAAGTGCCTTTATCGTTACCGCCCGATAAGGCCAGGTTGTTATAGAATTTGCTGCCTGTGTTAAAGAAGTCTTTGATATTATTTGGATGTGATACCCAGGGTGTTGCAGTTACATCGCCCCGGTTGTTAATAGACACATCGCCACCCCGAAAGCCATTGCTGGTGGGAGAGTCAAATTGCTTCTCCAGGGTATTGTTATCTAAGCGGGGTCCCCAGCTTTCGTCATAGGAATCTCTGTCGCCATCCGGGTAAATTGACCATGAAGCGCCAAAGTTGGATCCTTCATATATCCCGTTCAGTCCCTGTCCAAACTGGTTTTGAAATTTAGGCAGCCAGGCCACTTCCTGCGCAAAATAATAGGTATTGAAGTTTACATCCATGCCTTTGCGGGCACTTCCCTTTTTAGTAGTAATAACAATAGCGCCATTTGCCGCACGCGAGCCATATAAAGCCGCCGCGGCAGGCCCTTTCAGTACGTTCATGGATTCAATATCGGCAGGGTTGATTTCAGCAGAGCTGTTACCATAATCTGCATTGGCATTGGTATTACTCACCCCGTCGTTACCAACAGGAACGCCATCTATTACAAAAAGGGGCTGATTATTTTGCATGCTTAAAGACGATTCGCCCCTGATGACCATCTTCGAAGAAGAGCCTACCGCGCCTGAGCTTGAAATCTGAACACCGGCTACTTTACCGGCTATACCATTTACAAAATTAGACGCAGGCGATTCAGTAAGCTGGGCGCCGTCAACCTTTTGCGTAGAATACCCCAGCGATTTCTTTTCACGGGAAATACCCAGGGCCGTTACCACCACTTCCGAGAGACCTTTTTTGTCGGTTTCGAGCCGAACATTAGCTACTGCGTTACTGCCGGCGGCAATTTCCTGCGTTATAAACCCAACAGACGAAAAAATAAGAATGGCATTGCTCCCCGCATCTATGCTAAATTCACCATCCGCATTGGTAACAGTGGAAGTATTGGCGCCTTTTACCTGCACGGTAACGCCCGATAGCGGGTTGCCTTCTTCATCCGTTACCCTTCCTGTAATGATTGCCAAACTGGCAGCAGGCGTAAAGCTCAGTACTACCAACTCGTTGTTATTAACCGTGTAACCTAATCCGGTGCCGGCCAGTATCCGGCTCATCACTTCCTCAAAAGCGGCTTTTTGTACTTTCAGGGTAACCCGGCTGTTTTCAAAAACCGGATCATCGGTATACAAAAACCGGTATCCTGAATGTTTTTCAATAAGCGTTAGCACGTTTCTTAAGGGTTCTTTCTTTACAGAGAGGGAAATTTCCTTTTGCGCGTTGGCCAAAAGAGAAATTTGTAAACTTAATAATGTAGTAATAATGAAAGAAACTTTCATAATGAACTTCCATTTCAGGGAATAAAGCAAGCCTTGCCTGTCCCAATTAGTTTTGGAAAAATGCATACCTTTAATTGTTGAGTTGAATAATAGGGGAACATAGTCAGTGTTCCCGTTTGCTTAACAGGGAGGTGTTGGCGCATCTCCCTTTTTTGATTTTACATACTTATTTGTTTAATAATCATAAATATTATTTAGTCATTATAAAAACAATGCAAGCTGCCCGATCCTGTTGTCAATACAAAATTTTCAGGTGTTTTCCGGCTGTATTTAACCAAAGCATAATACAGCCCGCTTAATTCCTGTCTGCCTTACCGATGATTACATTCCTGTTTTCAACCCGGTATTCAAAAGGCGTAATTTGCCGTAATGCATCTAAGGCCTCTATGATATCTTCCTTTTCGAAGGAACCGGTAAAAGTAATTTTTTCAAGCTTTTCATCATTAAATTGTACAGATACATTGTACCAGCTTTCCATTTTCTGCGCTAAGCTCGAAAAAGGTTCCTTATAAAAAGCCAGCTTGTTTTGTATCCACGCAATTTCACTGATGGTGCTGTCGGAAGGGTTGGTTTTGATCTTCCCCAAAACAAAAACATCTTCCTTTGGTGAAGGAAGCGGTACATTTTTTTCAGACGATTTTACATTGGCAGCCTTTCCGATAACAATTTTTTCGTTAGGCCGAAGCAGTATTTTTCTTTCCCTGTCATTTTTTGAAAACACTTCAATAGCGCCTTTTATAAGTGACGCTTCCACTGTTGAATCTTCCGCATATGCTTTTACATTAAAAATGGTTCCTTTCACGCTTATATCCACATCGCCGGCGTGCACTGTTAAAGGCACTTTTTCGTTCCTGGCTATATCAAAAAAAGCTTCCCCGCTTAAATATATCTCACGCGTACCCACGCCAAAATCCTTATTATAGGAAAGCTTGCTTCCTGTATTAAGTATAACAGACGAACCATCGGGAAGATGAACTGTGCTTTTTGATCCACCGCTTGTTACCACTTCATTAAGGGGAACACTTAAAGATGCTGCCGGCTTATCAGTATTTGTAATAAACCAGGCAGATACCATGATAGCAAGGGCAGTTGTTATCCCCAGCGCATAAAATCCCTTTTTCCGCTTTGCCTGCTTCGACAGTTCCATGGTGCTCTTGAATATGGCATCCGTATTATCCATCTTTATCAAAAGCTGCAGTGCATCAAGGCTTTTTACTTCGTCGGCTTCTGAACTCATGCTTTGAAGGGGTATAGCCTGCAGATCTGCCAGCAATTCATTTAAATGAATTGCCTCGCCCTGCTGCTGCAATAGCGTGGCCAGCTCAGCAAGCTCTTTTGCTGAAATTTCGTTATTATATTTTCGGGCCAGTAATTCCCATATCCTCGAATCCGACATATTATCCGGGTGCTGTTATATACTGAAAGAGACCATTGACGGCCGTTCACCCCCAAAGAAAAATAAATATATTTTCAGGAAGAAAAAGAGAGCGGAATAGACTGGCTCAGCTTTTTTAAGGCGATCCCCATTTGGTTTTCAATTGTTTTTTCGGAAAGCCCGAGCAATTCAGCCACTTCCCGGTATTTCAGGTTATTTTCTTTTACCAGGCTGAAGATAAGCTTACACCTGGGCGGCAATGCGCCGATAGCTTCATTAATACGCCGGTGCAGCTCTGTGGTGATCATAATATCATGAGGCGTTCTGTAAAGGATACAATCAAAATCATGCAGCTCATTCAGCGGCTCCGTGAATACCTTTTGCTTTTTCAGTTGCCTCAGCGTCTTGTTCCTGGCGCAAACAAACAAATACAGCTCCGGTTTAGCTACAGTATACAATAAATGCCTTTTTTGCCAGAGGGCCAAAAACACATCATTCACAATCTCTTCTGCCGGTTCCTTTACGCCGGTAAGCGCATATACAAAGCGATAGAGCCGGTGAAAATATGCCTTATGCAGGGCCCACAAAGCCGATTCATCGCCGGAAGCAGCAATCCGGTTAAATAAAATATTGATATCGGCTATAGCACCCTGCATCGTTTATACTACTTGAAATATGGTAAGAAGCGTATTGTAATGTTTACTAATGCTTAACAAGTATACACTTTTTTTATTTCACCACAAGGTTATAAATATATTAAATTCCTGTTACACCCCGCCCGGTCCCAACTCTTCACCCATGTTCCCAATCCCCGGCAACTGCCTTCATTTTTTATTTTTAGAAGGGAGCGCAGTTACTTTTATGCCTTCCGAAAGCGTTTTCCATGATAAATGAAAAATAGAACGGTTAATTTCCCTGTCGAAATGCACATGGGCAACTCTCGGCGCTTCCCCTTTAGAGGGATTGGCGTCTTTGATGAACATATTGGCGCCCCAGCTTACTAATTTTTTTTCTTCCAGGGTTTTGGTCTCCTTATCCTTTTTCAAAAGGGCTATGCGTAAATCATCATACAACAGCTTTACCGTACCATCCATTCCGTAATCATCGCCTTTAAAGTTAAAGCTAAGATCGCGGATATAACCTTTTCTTATACGGGCGCCCCCAAGTGATTCGGTTATTCCGTTAATGGCTGTGGCATTGAGCGCGCCCAAATGCCCCCTGATATCGAACCTCCCTTTAGGATTAAACAAATAAAAAGTCCAGTGTGTTTGAACCGGGAACCGCTTTAGGAACATTGCCCGGATATCTGCTGTTATTATTTTATCCGGCGACGATTTATTATTGGTAACATTACTGATCACCGCATTGATATTTCCAAAAGTAACTTTCCCTGTTTTTTGCAATAGCCGTCCTTTCTCCTTATACTCCACCTCCGTATTTTTAAGGATTATTTTTTTTATGTCTACAGGGAAAGGGATTAGGGCCACTTTTTGATGCGGGTAGGTACCTATTTTGCTGCGGGTATCCGGGGGCATGGTCATATCCCTGTATATTTTGAACGAGGCAGATTGCATCACTATGCTGTCGGCCATCAGTTGCTCCTGCACCAGTTGCTGGAAGCTGATCTGGTGAAACGCAAGTTGTTTGATGTCTGTATCAAACCGGTCGGACTGGATGTTCTTTTTTGCGGCAAAATCCGTTTCACCCAGGGAAGGTATAATGCGAAAACGTTCAACATTAATTTGCCGGTTAGCTGAATGCATCGTAATGTTTTCAACTTTATAGGTATACAACTGATCAGAAGATGACCAAAGCAATGTAGAACAGGAAGCGGATAATTGTTTCGAAAAAAATATGCGGGAACGGTCGCGGCCGGAAGCGCTGTCTACCATCACATCACGCAATTCCACACGTGTATCCATCAGTTGAAGCTCCTGTTTGCCGGTTCGTATATTTTTAGTAATGATCTGTGCGCCAATAATAAGCAACGTATCTATCTTAATTTTTTCCAGTCCGCCCAGTATTTGTTTGTACACCTCCTCCTGTGGAACGGCCCTGGCAGAGTCCTTCCCTTCATGTGTATACAACATTTCAATAACCGGGTAACTGATCTGTATTTTGCTGCCTGTTATTTCACGGGTGAGCAAAGCCCTGGGGGTTTGTATGCCCGTAACGGATATGGAGGGTATTTCAATCTTAAAAAGCACAGCAGGCGCGCTCCTGGTTTCTTTCATCTTCAAATATCTTGCACTGTCATACTGCAATGAAAGACCGGATACGGATAAATTCCCGCCTACTTCATCTAATTCCATATTGTTGTAATGAATGTGATACAGGCGGTCTGTTTTTTCCCTCACCTTTAACCTTACCTGGTTGCGGATCAGCTGCTCCTTTATTGCATTCCAGTATACGATAGCCAGGGTTGCAGCCACAACCACAAGAAGAAAAATAACGGCGGCAATCACCTTACCCTTTGGTGTAGCCGTAGTTTTTTTTATACCGTTGCGAAGTCCTTTCATATTTTATATATTCAGCACAATAGAACCGCCGTTAATTCAGGGCAGTTCCTCCTGTAAGGTAATTCTTTAATACTACTATTATGCCGGTAAACAGGAGAAGGAGCGAAGAGCACCATAATAAAAAAAGCCGAGGTATGCCTCTGTGTTACAAGATAACATATAAGCACAATAGAAAGAAGACAACTTTTCCTGCTGAAGGTAAATGTACTCCCGATGGGTGCATTTCAAATTTTCGCAGGTGGGTGGTGACACCCACCTGTAGAACCCGCTACCGGTCGGTGTCTCACCGACCGGAAAGTTGTACATGGAGCGAAAAATTGAAATGCGCCCACCCGATTCGGCAGGTTATTCAGATGGCCATATATTTGAAGTATGGCAAAAACATTCCTGCGAAAGATCATTGTTACTCCATTACAGCGTATGGTAAAAGACAGCCGCTCGGTGGGCATTCTACTTTTTGCCTGTAGTGTGCTGTCCATTATTATTGCCAATACTCCGGCCGGTGAGAATTATATCGCTTTCTGGAATATAGCAGTTCCTGCTCCTTCCGGCATTCACCTGCCCCATTCGCTACTGCACTGGATCAATGATGGCTTAATGGCCGCTTTCTTTTTTTTAGTGGGAATGGAAATCAAAAGAGAATTACTTATTGGCGAGCTGTCATCGCTCAAAAAATCATTGCTTCCTTTGTTTGCCGCCATAGGAGGTATGCTGGCCCCGGCAGCGATCTATTTATTGTTCAACAGGCATACCGCTTTCCAGCACGGATGGGGCATACCCATGGCCACAGACATCGCGTTTTCCTTAGGCATTGCATCCATGCTGGGCAAAAAAGTGCCGGCTGCTTTAAAAACTTTTTTAATGGCGCTGGCTATTATAGACGACCTGGGCGCTATTCTTGTAATTGCTTTGTTTTATGGTGGCGCCGTCCAATGGCTCTACCTGTTATCGGGCATTGGCATTGCAGTTGTATTGTTTTTACTTCCCCGGCTGAAAATTAAATTCGGCTGGTGGAATTTCGCGCTGGGTATATTGCTGTGGTATTGCTTTTTCAACTCGGGCATTCATGCTACCATAGCAGGTGTATTGTTTGCGCTAACCATTCCATTACAACACTTAGAAAAACTGGAGCACCTGCTTCATGTACCCGTTTATTTTGTCATGCTCCCGATTTTTGCATTGGCCAATACCGCCATTGTTATTCCCCCGGAATTTATAGCAGCCCTTAACAGTTCACTCAACTATGGCATCATTGGCGGTTTATTTATCGGAAAGCCATTGGGCATTATAACCGCCTGCTGGGTACTGGTAAAGCTCAAATGGGGCGAATTGCCCCGCGGCGTAAGCTGGACGCAGCTTGCCGGCATTGGTATACTGGCCGGCATTGGCTTTACGATGTCTGTTTTTATAACCATGCTGGCTTTTGAAGATACAGCAACGCAGGATATCGCCAAATCGGGCGTACTCATTGCCTCCGTAATGGCAATGATTGCCGGATATGTATGGTTGTATCTTGCTGCAGGAAAAAAGCCGGTGAGAAGCAATAAAAAAAATATACCCGGATGAATTACCAATACCCTTAAAATAATATTACATCATCATGACAGACAAAAAACATGAAGTATGGCTGCGCGGGCCTGTGGATGGCATTCCCGCACTGCTGCAACCCGTAGCACATGCACTTTTACAGGCAAGGGAAGAAATAAATGCATTAATGGATAACTTTCCCGAAACCCTGCTATGGGAAAAACCGGCGGGTGTAGCTTCACCGGGCTTTCACCTGCAGCACATCAAAGGCGTAATTGACAGGCTGCTTACCTATGCCAGGGGCGAAATGCTTAATGCAGAACAACTGAGCTACCTGAAACAGGAAGAGCATCCCCCTTCCCCTTCCTGTAAAACCAGTGAATTGTTGGCACTATTAAACCTGCAGGTAGATAAGGCATTGGCTCAATTGAGCGCTACGGATGAATCTACTCTAACCGCATTCCGCGGCGTAGGCCGTGCTCAATTACCTTCTACTGTGCTGGGATTATTAATGCATGCAGCAGAGCATACACAACGCCACAACGGACAACTTTTGGTAACAGTGAGGATGCTCAAAGCCGGGCAGGTATAGAACCCGGGAAAAATAAAATGTGATCTATGCAGCGATCTATATTGTTAAGGCAAGTTTGCCGGAATAAATACGCAAAAAGACTTACCTTACATAACCAGGCCAATTAAGATAGCGTTCCTTATTACCGGAATAAATGCTGGGTATACAGACGGGCTTACGGCCTTCTACTTAGGTTAGTGTTATAGCTTTATTTATGCCATTAACGAAAACACGATTTTTATTACCCTCTACCATCCAATTGCTGCGTTTTCATTTTTCATTTTTCCTGATGCCGGTATACTGGTTCGCACTGAGCCAGGTGCCTGATGTAAATCTATCTTCTGCAGTACTTGTTTTTTTTATACTGCATGGGTTGGTGTACCCCGCCAGCAATGGGTACAACAGCTATATGGACAGGGACACCGAAAGCATTGGCGGTATTAAACAGCCATTGCAACCTTCGCGTCAGCTATTATACGTAACCGCCCTGATGGACTGCATTGCCATAATGATAAGTTGTTTTGTAAGCCTGTACTTTGCTTTGGGCATATTGCTGTATATACTGGTTTCCAAAGCATACAGCTACAGGGGCATCCGTTTAAAAAAATATCCGGTTGCCGGGTACCTCACCGTTATCCTGTTCCAGGGCGCATTTACATTTGCGTTGGTTTATTATGGATGCAGCATGGATAAAACAACACAGGTTCCGGTTCCGGCCATGCTGGCAGCCAGTTTGCTTATTGGAGGATTTTACCCGCTGACCCAAATATACCAGCACAGCGCAGACCTGAGAGACGGCGTTAAAACCATCAGCTACCGCCTGGGCTATCGCGGAACTTTTATATACTGTGGAATTATTTATACAATAGCCTTTCTTGTGCTGGGATTTCATTTTTTTTATACATTGCAAAACAGCGCGTTCTACCTGTTCAGCCTTTGTATGCTGCCGGTGGTGCTGTATTTTTTATTATGGGCACAAAAAGTGTGGCAAAATGATGCGCAGGCAGATTACCCGCATACGATGTGTATGAATATAATCGCCTCCGCCTGCACCAACACGGCTTTTATCATTATTTTTATCATTAATAACCTTGAGTAAAATCATTAACATAGGAACCGCCTTACCGCATTATAAACACCGGCAGGAAGATATCCTGCATTTTATGCAGCAGGTATACGCGACTGATACGGTGGAGCAACGTAAAATGAAGTTCCTGTATCACCAGAGCGGCATACAAAACAGGTATTCCGTTGTTGGAGACTATAGCCGTTCCGTAAAGGACTGGAAGTTTTACCCGCGCAGTGAAAGCCTGGAGCCGTTTCCATCGCTGGAACAACGTATGACGCTTTACCATGCGCACGCCGCCCCGTTATCGGTAGATGCTATAAGAAATTGCACAGAACGGATATTACCGGCAAAAGAGATCACCCATTTGATTACCGTAAGCTGCACCGGCATGAGCGCCCCGGGCCTGGACCTGCAGATCACAGACCTGATGGATTTGCCGAATACGCTTTACCGGACTTCCATAAATTTTATGGGATGCTATGCCGCTATTCACGCGCTCAAAATAGCAGATGCCATCTGCAAAAACGATACGGCGGCCAGGGTAATGATCGTATGCACAGAGCTATGCACCCTGCATTTTCAAAAAGAAGCCACAACAGACAATATCACTTCCAGCATGTTGTTCGCAGACGGGTCCGCGGCGGCGCTGATCGCTCATGACCAATATCCCCTACCCGGGTTAGCATTACAACATTTTTACGCGGAGATCATACCCAGGGGGAAAAAAGATATGGCATGGGAATTATCTTCTTCCGGCTTTTTAATGACGTTAAGCGGGTATATACCCGAATTGATAAAAGAAGATTTTGAACCACTGATCGCAAGGGCTTTGCAATCGGCGGGCATCACCAGAGAACAGATCAATGGCTGGTGTATACATCCCGGTGGAAAACGCATACTGGAAGCTGTGAAAAAGTGCCTGCACCTGGATGAGGAGGCCTTAGCCGACAGCTCGCGTATTTTGGAGGAGTTTGGTAATATGTCCTCTCCCACTATTTTATTTGTATTACAGCAAATGATGCAAAAAAGGCAGGGGAAGAATAAAAAAATATTAGGCGCCGCCTTTGGCCCGGGGCTTACAATGGAAACATTTGTGGGAGAGATGGTATAAAGCTGAAAAACATAGCAGCATTTCTTTCCTGACACAACAAATCGTTTTCTAAAATTTCCGTAAATTGATCCATACTTTTATGCCACGATCAACCCAAGCAGAATTATTAGACGCTGATGATATTCCGTTTGAAGACATCAAACAGAATATGAAAGAACTGAACTTTATCAATACCTGGCTGGGCGGTCATGCCATTACTATTGCAGGCATAAAAAATATATTGTCTGCATCAAAAGCGCAGTTCAAATCCCTCCGCATATGTGAAGCAGGTTGTGGCGGTGGCGATAATTTACTGGCGATTGAACAGTGGTGCCTGAAAAATAACATCGCCGTTCATTTAACGGGTATTGATAAAAAAAAGGAATGTATTGATTACGCAAAAGAAAAAACAGCAGATACAAAATATACCTGGATCCTTTCAGATTACAACCTGGTAAACTTCGCTCATCAAAAGCCCGACATCATTTTCGCTTCCCTCTTCTGCCATCATTTCAATGATGATGCCCTGGTGCTCATGATGCGGTGGATGCAGGACAACAGCAGGGTAGGGTTTTTCATTAATGACCTGCACCGCAATATGCTGGCTTATTATTCGATCAAAGCGCTCACCCGGTTGTTTTCAAACAGCTATCTTGTAAAAAATGATGCCCCGCTTTCTGTTCAGCGCGGGTTTAAAAAGCGGGAATGGGAAACGATCATGCAACGGGCCAATATTCAAAACTACTCCATTAAGTGGAAATGGGCCTTTCGCTGGCTGATAACGGCAAATTCATGACAACAACCCATACATACGATGCAGCCATTGTTGGCGGCGGACTGGCAGGGCTCTGCCTTGCTATTCAACTGGCAAGGAAAGGGCACCATGTAGTTTTATTTGAAAAAGAAAAATATCCTTTCCACAAAGTATGCGGCGAATACATCAGCTTTGAATGCTGGAACTTCCTCGAAGAAATGGGCGTTCCGTTAAGCGACTGGCATCTGCCCCACATTAACAATCTGCTGGTATCATCGCCATCGGGAAAAACCATTAAGCGCCGCCTTACGCTGGGCGGCTTCGGTATCAGCCGCTATAAATTAGATGCTTTCCTGGCAGCGCTGGCCCGCAACGCGGGAGCCGAAATAAGGGAAGAAACAAAAGTGGATAATGTATGGTTCAGCGACGCGCATTTTCATGTGCAGTATGGAACAAGCATGTGCAGGGCCAGGCAGGCCTGCGGCACATTTGGCAAACGCAGTAATGTAGATATTAAGCTGAAAAGAGATTTTATTCAAAAAAAGCCCGGCAAATTCAATAACTATATCGCTGTCAAGTATCATATTAAAACAAACTTTCCTCCTGATCATATAGCCCTTCACAATTTTGAAAACGGGTATTGCGGCCTGTCTCAGGTAGAAGATGAAAAATATTGTCTTTGTTATCTTACCACCGCACAAAACCTGCAGCAATGCAATAATGTGATCACGCAGTTAGAACAAAATATATTGCGCCGTAACCCTTACTTGGATAAGCTGTTCGGGGAAGCCGCTTTTTTGTATCCGTCTCCGGTAACCATTGCACAGATCAGCTTTGATAAAAAAACGCAAATAGAGCATCACATGCTTATGACAGGCGATGCCGCAGGAATGATAGCCCCGCTTTGCGGCAACGGCATGAGCATGGCGATGCACGGCAGCAAGATCGCATTTCAGCAGATTAATCTTTTTTTGCAGGGAAAGATAAGCCGCTACGAAATGGAAACAACATATCAGGCCCACTGGAATACTACATTCCAAAAAAGATTAAAAACCGGCCGCCGGATACAGGGATGGTTTGGCAGGGGATGGGTTACCGATTATTTCATACAGCTCATGCAGCCTTTTCCTTCTATTGTGGACCGGCTGATAAAGCAAACACACGGGGAACCTTTTTAGCAGGCCCGGCTTCCGGGTAACGGCTCCTTCCTGCTCACCGCTCTTTTGGTATATAACAAGGCGAGTAAGCCCAGTATAAAAAATACAATTAAAGCAACAATGGAGTTGCGTATGCTCCCTGTTATATCTTCTAATAGTCCAAACGAAAACAGCCCTATAACCAGCGCTATCTTTTCAGTAACATCATAAAAGCTAAAAAAAGAAGTGGTATCTTTTGTTTCGGGCAGGAATTTAGAATACGTACTCCGGCTCATGGATTGTATGCCTCCCATTACCAGACCTACCGATGCCGCCAGGGCATAAAACTGCAGCTGCGTTTGTATAAAATAAGCCCAGATGCAAATAGCGATCCATATTATTACAGCAACGATCAGCACTTTCAGGTTACCTATGCGCTTTGAAACCCTGCTCATTACAATAGCGCCGGTAATAGCCACCAGTTGTATAAGAATAAGTGTAAATAGCAGCTTAGGTTCATCTTCCGGTTCCGGGAAAATTTCTTTTTTGCTGAATCCCGCCGCTACCAGCATTACGGTTTGCACTCCCATGCTGTATAAGAAAAACGACAATAAGAAACGGCGCAGTACAGGCAACTGCTTTAACTGTCTGAATACAATGGACAGTTCATGAAAGCCATTCGTAAATACATTTTTTTTTGCCTGCCGCTCCTTAAGACTGGGAAGCGGCAGCACCCGGAGGGCAAGCTGTGCAAAGCCAAACCACCATAAACCCGTTAACAGGAATGATATACGTACGCCCAATGTGGTATCGGCTGCATCTAATCCAAACCATACCGGCTTTACAATAATGGCAAAACAAATGATCTGCAACAGCACGCTTCCCGCATACCCTAATGCATATCCCTTTGCGCTGATCCGGTCCTGATCTTCAGGAGCAGCTATATCGGGTAAATATGAATTGTAGAAAACAAGGCTTCCCCAATAACCGAGCGCAGCCAAAGAAAACAGGATTACGCCCAGCTCAATACGCTGCGGCGTAAAAAAGAACAGCCCGCAGCAGGCTGCAGATCCCAAAAAGCAAAACCAGCGCAGGTATACTTTTTTATTGCGCCGGTAATCGGCTATAGAAGATAATATGGGAGAAGATACAGCTACAATTAAAAATACCAGCGCCAGCGCGTAATCCAGCAAAGAAGTATTGATAAACTGCCTGCCAAAAAAATCTACATAATGTTTTCCATTACTGTTTCCCATGCTGGTAATGCCTACATAGTAGGCCGGAAAAATAGTGGTAGTAATTACGAGGCTGTACACGCTGTTGGCCCAGTCGTACATTGCCCAGCCGTTAATTACCTTTTTAGGCGCAGTTTGCATGAAAATGGAAATGAATTTTCGGATCTGTTATTTCAGGTAACCTGCATAAATCATTACCAGCAGTATTACACCTACAATAATACGGTAAATGCCGAACAATTTAAATCCGTGCTTTTGTAAATAACCGATGAAAAACTTAATGGCCAATATAGCTACTATAAATGCTACCGCGTTTCCAATAACAAATGCGGTAGTGTTGGCCGAATTTCCAAATACAATTTCATACCCTTTTATATCGCCATTTGCGGCAGGGTAATCTTTAAGAAAAAGTTTATGTACCGTTGCGGCAAGCATGGTGGGAACAGCCAGGTAAAAGGAAAATTCAGCCGCTAAAGTACGGGTAAGCTTTTGCTGCATTCCTCCAATAATGCTGGAAGCGCTCCGGCTTACGCCGGGTATCATTGCCACACATTGCCATATACCGATAATAAATGCCTGGCCATAGCTGATCTCTTTTTCTTCGCTGATTACATGGGTTTTAAACAACCTGTCTATGTACAATAATACAATACCGCCAAGCAATAAAGCAACCGCAACAGTAGTAGGGCTTTCGAGCAGATCGTCTATTTTATCAGAAAAGAGCTTGCCCAACACCAGCGCAGGTATAACCGCAACAAACAGTTTTACGTAAAACTGCCATTTGGCGAAGTCGAAGAACTTTTTCCAGTACAGCACCACCACCGAAAGAATAGCGCCCAACTGGATGGCAATTTCAAAAATTTTGGTAAAATCATTACCCGAGATACCCATCAGTGAGCTGGCAATGATCATGTGCCCGGTGGAAGAAACAGGAAGAAATTCCGTAATCCCTTCAATAATTGCAATAATAACGGCTTGTAAGATGCTCATGCGGCTAAAGTAATTTGAACAGTGATGGCAGTATTAACGGATTGGTTTTTAAATAAGTGTATATCTTCCGTGTCTTCTTAAAAAAAAGAGGCGGTATCCAAAGGGGAGGTATAGAAGATATGCCACTAAGACACAAGCCCGGCGGCAGGCAGGGACACAAATTTCTGATCTTCCCGTTTTATTTTCTTCGTGCTCCTGCCTGCCGGCAGGCAGGTTCGTGACTTCGTGGCAAAATATAATTTTTGAGACAGCCCCATCATATCATTACCGGGTTGTGCAGGCATCTATTTATCCGTGGTTTTGGGCTTACGCATAATAGCGTACATCTCAATAACCAATCCCAGCACCAGCAATATGGGAGCCACTGTAATCCTGCGCGTACTGTATACTTCTTTATAGTCAAACACCATGGGATCGGCGTTTTTACCGCCCGACATCAGCAGTAAAGCAATTATTATTACCACAGCGCCAATGGCCATCCATATATAATTTTGCCTGTTGAACGCTAAGCCACTTGTTTTTTTATCAGACATACGCCAGAATTAAGTTTGCAAGGTAAGGGAAATGTGAGAAATGTAGAAATGTGGGTAATTTGAAAATGGAGGATACTTCGGAGTTTTTAATTTACGGCTTATCGTTGCATCCGGAAGATTTGAAATTTGAGATTCGGGCTTTATCAAACGCTTGTTTTTTCAGAATTTATACTTCAACATTGGGACTTTATTTATTTTTAAAGTATTTTCCCTGAATTATTATTTAAAAAATTGCCTGCACATGTCTCCATTCCTGGCCGAAATTACCGGAACAGCTTTACTGATTACATTAGGCGGCGGCGTGGTAGCCAACGTGGTATTAGATAAAACAAAAGGTAATAACGGCGGGTTGATCGCCATCACCTTTGGATGGGCCGTAGCAGTGTTTACCGGGGTATATGCCACGGCGGCGGCCAGCGGGGGGCATTTGAATCCCGCCGTTACTATTGGCCTCGCAGTGGAAGGCAGTTTCGACTGGGCGCTGGTGCCTTCGTATATATTGGCCCAATTCATAGGCGCTATGCTTGGGGCAGTAATCGTGTGGCTGTCGTATCGCCAGCATTTTGATGATACACAGGATGCCAATGCCAAGCTGGCTGTGTTTTGCACGGCGCCGGCCATACGAAGCGCAATACATAACATCATTACCGAACTGGTTGGCACTTTTGTGCTGGTATTAGGCGCCTTGTTGCTGGCAAAGCCGGAGATGAAGCTGGGCGCCTTGGACGCCTTACCCATTGCATTGCTGGTACTGGGTATAGGGTTGAGCTTAGGCGGACCAACCGGTTATGCCATTAATCCCGCACGTGATCTTGGCCCACGTATCGTACATGCGTTACTCCCTATTAAGAATAAGCGCGACAGCGACTGGAGCTATGCCTGGGTACCGGTTGTTGGACCTATTGCCGGCGGAGTGCTGGCGGCACTGGTTTTTAAATTGGTACTGAGGTAGCCAGGAAAAGGCAAAAGTGAAAGCGTTGCTCACAGATAGCATGAATGTACACAGATGTGTTAAATGCTTTATAGAACGCACTTCATATCTGTGTCTATCTGTGAAATCTGCGTGAAAACAAATACAGGTACCGAGTACCTTTTCCACCGGAGGAGGTTGTCGTAAAATTTATGACAACTGAACCATTAAAATATCCGGGGCATTCCGTGCTGCTTACTACTTCATCGAACGTATTGTTCCAAAAATCGAAACAAAACAGCCGGTTAACGAATAAACTTTCACCACCGTATTGTGTTTACCATCTTTGTATTGTCAAAAGCGATACTAACCCCTTGAAAACCCAATTATCCATCATCCGCTGAAAAATCCAGCCACCCTTTAGAAAAACCCAACCCTGTGAAAGAAAATTCCAATTCCCTGAAAGCCAGCCTATCCGATACCTGTAAAAAACCGCTAACCGTTCTCCTATCCCCTGAAAGACCCTTAACCCCTGAAAAATCATGAAACCAGGTCAGTATCTTCCAAAAAACCTAACCATTCATTGCTCATTAACCTCTGACAAGATTTCAAATGACTGAACCAGGCCCCGGGCCTGGTTTTTCATGTTTCCTGTTATTGAGCGCATTGTTTCTTAAATCGAGAAACTTAGCCAACGGGCCTACAAGGAAAAGCGCAAAGAAAGGCGCATATATAAGATTGTTAAGACGCAAAATAAATTCTACTATGGCCACCAAAACAACAACAATCATTCTTCCCTTCCTGGTGGATACAGAAGTGGGAGGATCTGTGATCATAAAGAAGATAAAAAGCTGGTACATTGGCCCGGTGAGGGGAGACACTTCTGCAAGAAAAGCATCGCCTGTAATCAGGCAACGAACATACGCAAGGATAATAAAGCTTATTACATAAGTAACGGTTACGTGCAACCGTTTTGCCCTGTTCACAATGATCAATCCCAAAACCCATATTACTGACATGGCAAGCAGATTACTTCCCCACTGAATACTAAGACCTGCCACATTAACGCTATACAAAGCAAGCATCCACGAAATACCAAAGTTTGAAGGATTCCATAAATGCCTGTCTTTATAGCGAAATACATATTTGGAGAGAATGGAAAGTAAAGCCGTAACAACATAGGGCCAAATTACATTGGAGCGGATGAGTATGCCCACGCTTATGCCGGTTATATACGCGCTGGCAAGGTTCTTCCACGTACCCAATACCACCCTGGCCAATATGATCTCGGCTATCATGGAGGTGGCTATTGCAGCTACAAGGGTTACATAACTGTCTAAGATGCCAAAGGTAAACTGCCCAACCAGGAGGATAAGTGTGATAAAGGCCGGCGGGATATATTGAAAATTATTTTTTAGCCACTGAGAGAACGAAGTTGTTGCGGGTATGTTTTCAAGCTTATATTCCTGCTGCATTAGTTATTGGGTTTGCTTTCTTTTATAATATGCAGTTTATTGATTTCCGGGTTTTTAATTTTATCTGTATGCCCCGATGGCCAATAGATCGTTACCCCGTCAATATTACCGCTTTTGCCTGTTCCAAAATGGAGCCTGTGCTGATTTTGAGCAGAAAAGCCCATGCCACCGGTAACGATCTGCGCCTGTTTTTTCCCATCCCATTCCACCTCTGCTCTTGCACCAATGGCATCGGCATTAGAAACCGTTCCCTGCAGCTCAAAAGCTATCCAGTGATTATTATTTCCCGCATAGTTTTTATAAACTAAAGGTATGTTGTTTTGATTGGCAACAATAACATCCAATACCCCCCTGTTCCACAGATCGGCCATAGCAACAGCGCGCCCGTCGTAAGTTGCTGCGGGACAAACCCTGTCGGATACATCTTCAAATAAGCCATCGCTGTTGTTCAGCCATATTTTGTCCTGCTCATAGCCCGACTGGCTTTTGCCTTCCATGTCGGGCCAGTTTTTGGCATCACCAATAATGGCGCTGTTACCGCCTGTAACTTTAGAATAGTCGTACCAGTATGAAGTATTTTCTTTTGCAGAAATAAAGCCGTTTGCCACGTATAAATCCATGAAACCGTCATTATTCAAATCACCGAATTGCGCGCCATAGCTCCAGCCCGCGTTTTCAATTCCCGAAATTTGTGCAATATCTACAAATGAAGGATGTTCCGCAACGCGCTCGCTCCTGGGTTGCCAATAATTATTTCCCTGGATTAATATTCCTTTTTCCGTAATATTCGTAGTATAAATACCTACATTTCCATCATTGGCAATATCGCCGAAAGAAGCATTCATACCGCTTTTCGGAATATGTCCAACGCCTGCCTCCCTGCCCTTTTCTTCAAATCTTTCCCCGTTTTTATTCAAATAAAATTCATCTACATTATAATCGTTGGCAATATATAATTCAGGGTAGCCATCTCCGTTAAAGTCTGCTGCCGCTGCAGCAAGTGTCCATTTGGTTGAAGTTAATCCATACTGCTTGGTTACATCTTCAAATTTGCCACTACCTGTATTCTTTAAAAGAAAATTCCTGCCGCCATTGTTGGCATACCGGAAGCTTTCAGGCATTATCCTGGTTGTATTCAGACTGTCTAAGTGAAAAGCTTCTTTATAATAGCCTCCTATAAAAATATCAAGTAACCCGTCGTTATTAAAGTCAAACCAAATGGCGGAATTAGCGTTTACCCACGGGGGAAGTCCGCTGCCTTCCGTAACCCGTTCAAATTTTTCCCCCTGCATGTTTTTAAATAGCTCGGGTTTTCCCCATTTATACAGCAGCAGGTCTTTAAAACCATCATTGTCATAATCGCCCCAAATGGCGCCCATTGAAACCCCGGTACCTTTTCTGTTTACGTCTGCCAGTTGTATTTTGTCGGCTACGTCTTCAAATTCTCCATTATGTAAGTTACGGTATAAGGCATTCTTGCTTCCGGTGGCACTGTTGGTAAAATAAATATCATTCCATCCATCATTGTCAAAATCGCAAACAGAAACAGCGGCTCCCATAGAAGCGATTTGCCTTTTAATATGATTGAGTTTGGGGTCAACCTCAGGAGCAATATGCCGGAATGAGATCTTAGTTTCTTTATTTGCCGGCTCAAGATAAAATCCAAATGCTTCCTCTGCCGTTGCTTTTTGCCTGATGTTGCGCTTACCCGAAAAAAAATCGTTATCGAGGGAGGCTAAAAATGTTATGGCAAGCAGGCAGATAAATATTACAGTAATAATTATTTTGGTATACTTTTTTGAAGGGCTCATTGAACAGCTATCATTTGTGCGTGCTAAGATAGTAATAATGATAATGATTATCTTCGGTATATTTAAATGTTTTACCTGTAATGACACATGTATTTCCCCGCTTCACGATACGCTTATTGAACAGCTTTATTTTGTTTTTGATAATTACCCTGCTTACCCAATGTAAAACAAAAGAAGAGGAAGCAAAAAATTACTATAATGACCCCCGCATACTGGCTATTTCTTTTCTTCAGAAGAATAAATTTGATGAAGCCGAAGCCGCGTTTAAAAAAGCGATAAAAACCGATCCCGGAAATTTCCTGAATTATGCCGATTTAGCCCTGCTTTACCTGGCAAAAAAAGATTACGATGAGGCAAAGAAGCAGGTACAGGCGGGCCTGGAAATTCAACCCGGCCATGCCGGATTACAGCTTACCTTAGCTGAAGTATATATACGGGAAGGGAATAAAGAAAACGCAGTAAAAGAGCTGCAAAACATATTAGCTGCCGACCCCCGCAGCGCCCCTGCCTGGTACAAGCTGGCCCTGCTAGCTGCTGCGGATCAAAATTATGCGAATCAAAAATCCAGCTTATTACAATTGATAGCTATTACCCCGGCTAATATAGTGCCCCGGCTTCAGCTATCCGAATTGCTTGCGCAGGAAGGGAAATCAGACTCCTCGCTGTTCTTTATGCAAAGCATAAAAAAAATAGTGCCGGAATTTAACCTGGCAACAGATACCATTTACCGGAAGGCTGCCGCATTCATCACCAGTGGCAATCAAACCGAAAATGCCATTCATTATATACAGCAATTTCAAAAATTAATGCAGTTTACCGAAGCCTACGCGAGCGGACTTGACGAAATTGATCAGCCGAAACTACTAACCGGCTATGCGGAGTTTAACGACAGCAGGTTTAGCAGGGTTTATGACAAAAACAGGACCGTTTCATTAAACGATATAAAATTCGAAGACGCTTCCTCGGTTGCCGGGTTAACAATTCCTGGTATATCAAATGCAACCTCTTCAACATTAGCGCTTGCAGATGATGACGGGAAAGGTACCGCGTATGTTTTTGCAAGCTTTTTACCTGAAGGCGCTTCGCTCTCCAAACGCTATTTGTTTGAAGGAGAAATGGCAAGCTTTAAAGATATTACGTCTTCTGTTGATCTGAATTACGAGGCCGTTGATTTAGACGCTACGTTCGCGGATTATGATAATGATGGCTACCGTGACCTTTTTATTTCTACTAATAAAGGTGTCTTTATTTATAAAAATAATGGCGATGGCACATTTTCCAGGGTAAAACAAAAAACGGGATTGAACGATATTACGAATGGCCATAAGATCCTGGTAGCTGATTTTGACCAGGATGGAGATCTTGATTTATACATTGCCTGTAAAGGCACCAATAAATTCTTTCGCAATAACAATGATGGAACGTTCACCGAGAACGCAAAGATGATGAACCTCTCTGCCGGCGCATCAGGAACTATTGATATGGATTATGGAGACTGGGATGCTGATGGCGACCTGGATATAGGGGCTTTAACCGGAGAGGGGCGGATACAGTTGTTTAATAATGAGCGGCATTCGAAATTTAAAGATATTACCGGTGCTTTACAGCTTCAAAGTCCTTCATACAAAGGCAGCGCCATTGCTTTTGGCGATTACAATAACGATGGTATGCCGGATCTGTTTATTGCCGGGGGCAAAAATGAAAATTCATTTTTACTAAAAAATACGGGAGATCATGGGTTTAAGGTTGACACAGCATCGCGTGAGTTTACTACCTCATTAAAAGACATAACAGCTCATGCCGCCATTTTTCTTGATTTTGACAATGACGGTTACCAGGATATCCTGGTAACAGGAGTAAATGACGATACAACCAAAAGCGGGGTGCAGCTATTCCATAATAATCTTACAAAAGGGTTTAGCAATGTTTCCTACCTGCTTCCGCAAACATTTACCGGGGGGCATAAGATAGAAATTGCCGACTTTAACTTAGATGGCGATGATGATGTTTTTATATCGGGGCCTTCCGGGATCTGCTTAATGAGGAATGACGGAGGTAGTCTCAATCATTATATGCAGGTACAGTTAACAGGACTTTCCTATGGCAATAATAAAAACAACAGGTTTGGTATAGGGGCACAGGTAGAGCTAAAGGCTGGCGATCTTTATCAAACCAAAACGGTTAAACGCACATTGATCAATTTTGGTGTGGGGATGCAGGATTCGCTTGATGTTGTTCGTATCATTTGGCCCAATGGAACACCACAACTGATTAGCGACCCGTCACGCTGGCAAAGAACATTGGAAGAAGAGAAGCTAAAAGGATCCTGCCCGTTTTTATTTACCTGGGATGGAGAGAAGTATACATTTTTAAAGGATATGATGTGGAGAAGCGCTCTGGGGATGCCTTTGGCGGTAAACGGAAAAGATACAACTTATGCCTTCAGCGATGCTTCGAAAGAATATTTGCTTATTCCGGGTGAAAAGCTGAAGCCAAAGAACAATAAATATTCTATCAAGATAACCGAAGAGCTGTGGGAAACGGTTTATTTTGATAAGGCTGCCCTGGTGGCGGTAGATCATCCCGATTCGGTTGATGTGTTTGCAGATGAACGTTTTGTTGCGCCACCTTTTCCCGGTAAGCAATTGTATGGGGTAGAAGAGAAACATTTGCCGGTTACTGCATTCGATGGCAATGGCAATGATGTGCTGCCCAAAATTAAATCATACGATTTCGAATACATCTCCAACTTTGGTATGGGTAAATACCAGGGGCTTGCCGATGATCATGATCTGATCCTCGATTTGGGCGATAAAGCGGTGGGCAACAGTCTTTACCTGTTTTTGCGGGGATGGACTTTCCCCGCAGATGCCAGTATCAATACGGCAATGACCCAGTCGGCATTGTACAAAAGCAAGCCTCCGGCGCTGGAGGTAATGAACAAAAATGGAGAATGGCAAACCGTTATAGCAAATATTGGTTTCCCGATGGGGAAAGATAAAATGGTGATCGTTAACCTTTCGGGCAGGTTTCTTACCCCGGGCAACAGGAAAGTAAGAATACGCACCAATATGCAGATTTACTGGGATGAGGTATTCTTTTCGAACCGTTTATCGAAAGCCCCGGTACATATGCATGATCTTGCCATGACAGGCGCGCATCTTGCTTACAGGGGCTTCTCCGCTTCCTATAGAAAAGGCGGACCTTTTGGCCCGCACTGGTTTGATTATTATAATACTACCGGGGGACAGCAATGGAGAGACCTTACAGGATATTACACCCGCTACGGAGATGTGCTGCCGCTGTTGCAGGAGGCAGATGACGCGTATGTTATTGCCAACTCGGGCGATGAGATAACGATTGATTTTGATGCAGCCCGTTTGCCGGTGTTGCCGCAGGGATGGAAACGCGACTTCCTTATTTACAGCGAAGGATGGGTAAAGGATGGTGATTTGAATACCGCCCACGGGCAAACGGTTGAACCGCTGCCTTTTCATAATATGCCTGCCTATCCTTACAGCGGTAATGTAAAATATCCTGCAGATGCGAAGTATAACCTGTACCGGCAGCAATACAATACCCGGTTAATAAACACCGATGATTTTAAAAATGCGCTGAAGCCGAAGAGAGGTAAAGGGAAAGAAAGCCCATAAGTGATATCACAATACGGCTACAGTATGGTAATACATGTTTTTCGACAACAGATCTAACAGTCCCGCTGTATTAAAAGGCGCTATCCTTTCTCTTACCGTGTTGGTAAATTGATCTGCATCTTTGGTTGAGATGGTTCTTTGTGCAGTTAACTTCAGCAGGTCCTTATATGTTGTTTGTACTATCTTTTGTACTTCATGGTTGCCGGCTTCAAGAAAATAGGTAACAGGCTGGTGCTTCAACCGGCGTTGCTCATACAAAATGGTAAAAGTGAAATACAGCATAGACCAGGCGGTGAAAAGCGGGAAGTGTTTCATGGTTTTGTAGCATCCGGCCACAAGCATATCAATGAGCTTAAGCTCTTCAAAAGTAATATGCTCATATTCCTTCAACTGATCATATAAGCGTTCATCAAAGTTCCTGTTTTCACTAAGCATCTGTACGATCCGTTCAATGCCGGCCAGGGAATAGGCTATACCTGTGCTGAAAAGCGGATCTACAAATCCAATGGTATGCGGCATGGCCAGCCAGCCATCGCCAAAACATTTTTCCAGCTTTCGCTGAAGCCTTCCCGTTTGTATAATGCGCCCCGGCTGTGGCGATAAAGACCCCCTTTTGAGTATATGATCTATATCGGGATACGTATTCCTCATTCTGTTCCATATCTCCAATGTATTCATTTTTTGAAATGAAGCATCATTACCATTCAATGCAAATCCCCAGCTCGTGCGGTTATTGTTAAAACGAAGTGCCCAAACCCATCCTTCATCCAGCACATGGTGCAATGCGGAATCATCGGGATCGTAAGGATAATCCTGCATTGGAATATTGCTTTCCTGAAGAAGCGTTGTCCATCTGGGGAGATGCTCAAAATGAGAGAATACGGCAAATGAATTGGTAAGAAAATTTTCTGCAGATGATTTTACCGAAAATAATTTATCTGCCAGCAGCCCGCTGCCCGTTGCATCTATAAAAAAAGAAGAACGAATGGATGGTATTTTTCCCGGCCCGTTTATATTAAACAGCCATTGCCTGTTGCTTCTTGTTGCTGAAGTGATCTCGGTACAATCGAGATAATCTATATGATATGCTTTAACCTTGCTGACTAAAAAAGCATCAAAATCTGCACGCAACCAGTTGGTGTCAGACATGATATCATTTTCACTTGCTGCAACAAGCAGCTCATTGGAGTGCCCGGCGTCTGTTGAAAACGGCTTCCCGGGATGATGCTTAAAATAACTAAAGCCTCTTTTAATACCACACACAATTTCGGGATGCGATTGTTGCCAGCTACCATATCTCGAAAAATCATATAACCAGGGCAGATCATATTGCGCGGAAAGAGAACGTAATATCATATCCGCCACAGGAGTTGAAGATTCACCAATCGCAAAACGCGGATGCTTTCCCTTTTCAATTAAACAAACGGTCAATCCGCAGTTGTGTAAAGCAAGAGCGGTAATAGCACCGGTAAAGCCGGAGCCGGCAATTACAATATCGTAATGATTACTCATATTTAATGTTACAGGTACAGGGTATGTTATCTTCAACCTGCTGGCTGAGGTTCATGGTTTCTAAGCGTCTTTTTCTTTCATCAAAACAATGGGGGCATTCTGATAAAAAGCCGATATCCCAGGTATCTGCAAACACCTGTCCCCGTTGCATCAGCAGCGCTTTTTCAAGAACGGCTTCCAGCATAGCCAGAGAAGGCGGTGTGTAATCATTGTTTTTCCACAATAGCTCCATTACACCGTTCCCGGGCCGTACCGGAATAACCGCACACCGTATTGCTCCACAGTTGAAAGCAAACTGTATGGTTTTAAGTGTCCATGCCACATTTTCACCGGCATCGGTAATATAAGGAGGATTTAAAAGTACAAAGGCCCTTACATCAATATCATGCTGCTTTAAAAATGCAGTTGCTTTTTTAAAATCCTCCGGTGTAATTTGTTTATTCAGTTTCGGCAGCGATCCGGGATGGATCGTTTCCAGCCCCATTGCTATTTCCAGCTTCCCGTTAAGCAGGTTGTTAAATTCAACACAGGAATGATTACAGAGTTTGGGATGATTTTCTACGATCACTCTTTTATAATCCGTAAGCCGGCCGGATATTGCCGGGTAATCTTCAGGAGAAACAGCTTTTGTGTCAAAAAAGTTTCCGTTGTTGTACAGTTTGATCACATCGGCCTTTGGCAATCTTTCCAAAGCATGATCAATTTGCTGCACAATGGCGCCTGCCGGTACGGGTTCATCAATCGTATGCTTCCACAAATCACACATCAGGCACTTAAAAGCACATTCTTTGCTGGTAAGAAAGATGGTATTTACGGTTTCGATGCTACCCGGTAAACCGGGTTCCTGCTCATGCAAAAAATGATAGGGAACAAACGGGTTTAACCTGTTTTTAGGAGGGCGAAGCTCAGTTATAGTGCGGCTGTTGTAACCATCATGCATACAGCGAATGGAAATAGGTTCTGTATTCTTTTTCATTATTGGCAAAAATCCCGGAAAAGGCATCCGGCGGTACCGCGCCGGCCTGGAATCTTCGCTTTTCAAAAACAGGCATATCAAAACCCGTTACCGCTTTTATACCGCGGCTTACCACTTCGCCCTTTAATGCATATAAGGTTTCCTCGTTCCAGTTGGTGAGCGCTATAAAGGGAATACCTTCCGCTACCTCAATCACATTAGGTAAAGCATAAGGGCTAAATCCATTGAATCCATATTTCCTCGCGGGCGCGTAGGTGCGCACATGTCCGCGACTCTGCCCACCGGAATAGGTAAGGGAATGTTTTATTTTATCTACGCCCCATCCCTCCTGGTAAAGCATCGTATTATTCAGCACGCTGCGTATGGTAAGTTCGGGGTTCGCCTCTATGGGATAGTCTTTCAGGTTTTCGTCACCGCCCTCTCCATCTGCCAGGTATTCCCAGTTGGGATACAATTGCCGTATCTGCCTGCAAAGCGCCAGCGACATCGTTGCAGATTCAAGATCAAGCGTTTTATAATCTTCAATAACTTCGATGGCATCCCTATAGTTAACGGCCGATAAAGGCACATCAATAACCTCAAGAAAAAGAGATAAGCCCAGTTGATCCATAAATGTATGCGCCTGGTCGGCATCGGCGCCGCCGTTTACGGAAAGCGTAAAGGCTTTTAACCGCTGCGGCGACATCCCCAGCTTCAGCATTAAATGATACAGCACTAAAAAAACGGAACCGCTGTCAATACCCCCGGAGAACAAAACACCCACAGGCGCTTCTTTGGGAACAGACAAAAGCCATTTCTGACATTCATTGGATAAGGTTTCAATGTATTTTTTGCCGATGGCATCAACATCTGTTGGAAGCGTATTTCTTTTGGGTTCAAAAAACCGCGTGTAAACAGGGTTGGGATCCGGGCAACCGATAACTTCAAGCCTTACTACAAAATGTGCAGGAACCATCCTGGTATAGGAAGGATGAAATTGTTTATGCAGCCCTTTTTGCTTAAGGTATTCATAAATCTCATCCATGCGTTCGGCTACAATAAGCAATGGCCCTGAAGTTTGCTTGGCAAGGAAATAGCGCATGGGGCGGCCTATTGAACGTGCCATAAATACCTGCTGCCCTACTTTTTCCACTATGGCAAACTGTCCGTCAATTTTACGTACGGCTGCGGGATCTCCTGATACAATTGCGGCAGATGCCTCTTCAGGCGTCATGTTAAGAATGATATTGCTGCTATGATCAAGAAGGCTTATAAAATCGGTTACATACTGGTTCATGATATTATTGTTTTCTTCCGGAACAAATATAGTCATATCAATTGCAATATGGCGGTGATGGTTTGCCACGAAGACACAGTTTCAGGTCCTCAGGTTTCCGCCGTTGTTGGGTGTTCGTGAGATGGGCAATGCGTGCCGGCTTCACCAACAACAAGAGATGATATTTGATCTGGTAATGATATGAAAAGAAAGATCCAGGGATTGCCTTAAAGCAGAATTGGTTATCCCGCTGGTGACAACACCCGGCGGTGGTGAAATTTTGGAACAAGTTCCGTTTAGATGCTATGCCACTAAGACACAGTTTCAGGTCTTCAGGTTTTATTTTAGTCGTGCCCTTGTTCCTGCCCCGTCCATACCGGCATGGGCAGGCGTCCCGTTCAGGCGGGGCTTTGTGGCGAAGTTTTATGCTACGAGACACAAAGTCCGGGTTTTGGAGTTTGTTTTCTTCGTGCCCTCGTGGCTTTGTGGCGAAAAATTATTTTGAGCATACAGATCCCTCTTTCCGCTCATTTTTTAAAATACTCCCTTTTCTAATTGGACAATAATAGCCGGCACCTTACCTTTGCCGCACATTTGACCTAACATACCTTAAAATAATTTAATATA
>ENA-UOUJ01000026-UOUJ01000026.1-activated-sludge-metagenome-genome-assembly--contig:-NODE-26-length-159019-cov-7.828666_pt1 | contig 159019 bp, 154 predicted proteins | sample MGYA00249839_ERZ747224 | MGnify/ENA primary metagenome ERZ747224 (study PRJEB28782, sample SAMN03220277) | activated sludge metagenome | biome: wastewater; feature: sewage sludge; material... | reverse complement strand
CGCCGGGGCCCGTCCGGGTCAGGTGCGGGTCAGGTGCGGGTCAACGGGACGGCTCAGTCCTCCGTGTAGTCGATGACGACGCGGCCGGCGATCTTGCCGTGGTGCATCTCGTCCAGCACCGCGTTCACCTCGGACAGCGGACGCCGCGTGTAGGTGGGGTGGATCAGCCCGCGCGCGTAGAAGTCCAGCGCCTCGACCATGTCCTGGCGGGTCCCGACGATCGAGCCGCGGATCGTCAGGCCCTTCAGGACGATGTCGAAGATCGGCGCCGGGAAGTCTCCCGGCGGCAGCCCGTTGAACACGATCGTGCCGCCGCGGCGGGCCATGGCGATCGCCTGGCCGAAGGCCTTCGGGTGGACCGCGGTCACGAGCACGCCGTGGGCCCCTCCGGTCCTCTTCAGGATCTCCTCGGCCGGTTCGGCCACGTTGGCGTTGACCAGGACCTCCGCACCGTGCTCCTGGGCCAGCGCCAGCTTGTCGTCGGCGACGTCCACGGCGACCACGCGCATCCCCATGGCCACGGCGTACTGGACGGCGATGTGCCCCAGCCCGCCGATGCCGGAGATGACCACCCACTGGCCGGGACGGACCTCGGTCTGCTTCAGGCCCTTGTAGACGGTCACCCCGGCGCACAGTACGGGACCGACCTCGTACGGATCCGCACCCTCAGGGATGATCGCCGCGAACCTCGCGTCCACCAGCATGTACTCCCCGAAGGAGCCGTCGACGGAGTAGCCGCCGTTGGTCTGGCTCTCGCACAGGGTCTCCCAGCCGGTCCGGCAGTACTCACAACTGCCGCACGCACTCGACAGCCAGGCGTTGCCGACCATCTGTCCCACGGACACGTCGGTCACCCCCTCGCCGACCTTCTCGACGATGCCGACGCCCTCGTGCCCCGGGACGAAGGGCGGGGTGGGCTGCACGGGCCAGTCACCGTCCCGGGCATGCAGGTCGGTGTGGCACACGCCGGTGGAGATCAGCTTCACCAGCGCCTGGCCGGGCCCGGGTTCCGGGATGGGCAGGTCCTTGACGGTGAGGTCCTTGCCGAACGACTCGACGACGGCGGCCTTCATCATGTTCATGGCATCCTCCTAGATGCGGGAAAAGCGGGGTGTTCCTCTGAGGGGGGTCGGGGGCCGGGCCGGGTCTAGAAGAAGCCCTGCTTGCCCTCGGCGTACGACACCAGCAGGTTCTTGGTCTGCTGGTAGTGGTCCAGCATCATCAGGTGGTTCTCCCGGCCGATGCCGGAGGACTTGTACCCGCCGAAGGCGGAGTGCGCCGGATACGCGTGGTAGTTGTTCACCCAGACCCGGCCGGCCTGGATGGCCCGCCCGGCCCGGTAGGCGGTGTTCCCGTTGCGGGACCAGACCCCGGCGCCCAGGCCGTAGAGGGTGTCGTTGGCGATGGCCATGGCGTCGTCGAAGTCCCGGAAGGTGGTCAGCGAGACCACCGGGCCGAAGATCTCCTCCTGGAAGATGCGCATGTCGTTGGTGCCGCGGAAGATGGTCGGCTGCACGTAGTAGCCGCCCGCCAGGTCCCCGTCGAGCTCGGCCGGCGACCCGCCGATCAGCACCTCGGCGCCCTCCTGGCGGCCGATGTCCAGGTAGGACTTGATCTTCTCGAGCTGGTCGTTGGAGGCCTGGGCGCCCATCATGGTCTCCGGGTCCAGCGGGTTGCCCTGCTTGATGCGCCTCGTGCGCTCGACCACGGCGTCCAGGAAGCGGTCGGCGATGGACTCCTGGACCAGCGCGCGGGACGGGCAGGTGCAGACCTCGCCCTGGTTGAGGGCGAACATGGTGAAGCCCTCCTGGGCCTTGTCCCAGTAGGCGTCGTCGGCGGACATGACGTCCTCGAAGAAGACGTTGGGGGACTTGCCGCCCAGCTCGAGGGTCACCGGGATGAGGTTCTCGGAGGCGTACTGCATGATGAGCCGGCCCGTGGTGGTCTCACCCGTGAACGCGATCTTGCGGATGCGCTTGCTGGCGGCCAGCGGCTTGCCGGCCTCCAGGCCGAACCCGTTGACGATGTTCAGCACGCCGGGAGGCAGCAGGTCCCCGATCAGCTCGGCGAGCACGAGGATGGAGGCCGGGGTCTGCTCGGCCGGCTTGAGCACCACCGCGTTGCCCGCGGCCAGCGCCGGTGCGAGCTTCCAGACGGCCATGAGGATCGGGAAGTTCCACGGGATGATCTGCCCGACCACCCCGAGCGGCTCGTGGTAGTGGTAGGCGGTGGTGTTCTCGTCCAGCTGGGACAGGCTGCCCTCCTGCGTGCGGATGGCGCTGGCGAAGTAGCGGAAGTGGTCGATCGCCAGGGGCAGGTCGGCGTTGAGCGTCTCGCGGACGGCCTTGCCGTTGTCCCAGGTCTCGGCCACCGCGAGCATCTCCAGGTTCTGCTCCATGCGGTCCGCGATCCGGTTCAGGATCAGCGCCCGTTCGGCCGGCGATGTCCGGCCCCAGGCCGGCGCGGCGGCGTGGGCGGCGTCCAGTGCCGCCTCGATGTCCTCGGGCGTGCCCCGGCCGACCTCCGTGAACACCTGTCCGGTCACCGGGGTGGGGTTCTCGAAGTACTGGCCCTTCACGGGCGGGACCCACTCGCCGCCGATGTAGTGGTCGTAGCGGGGCCTGAAGCTGACCTTGGCACCCTCGGTGCCGGGGTTCGCGTAGACGGTGGTCTCGGGATCTGCGTAGACGGTCATGTCGACTCCTCGGGGATGGAACGGGCGCTACCCTGCGCTGACTGTGACGGTACTCACAGTGAGGTTGCATCCACGTTGCATCCGCGGGGGCGCGCCCCCCGGCCGGTCAGCCGCCTGCGGTGATCCGCTCGATCGTGCTCACGGCGAGCGCACGGCGCGGTGAGTCGGCCGGCAGCATGCGCAACGCCGTCGACCACAGGTCCAGGTCCCCGGCGGCCTCCGGACGCCCCAGGTACGCCCACAACTGCTCGAGGCCGGCGTCCTGCAGCACGGCCTCGCGCAGGTCCGCGTGCAGTTCCCGCCGGATCTCCACGATGCCGGGGGCCTCGGAGCGCGGCAGCACCATCCCGACGGCGCAGCGCAGGGCCGCGTCCAGGTCGCCGCGGCGCAGCGCGTCCCGGGCCAGGCCGGCGTCCGTGCGCAACGGCCCGCTGATGCGGTACGGGCGCGAGTCGAGCCCGATGCGACCGGCGTCCGGTGCATCCCCGGCCGGACCGGTCCCGGGGGCCGGGCCCGGGGTGGACGGGCCCGTGCCGCCCTCCGCGCATCCGGCCAGCATCCGGCGCAACCGGTGCAGCTCGGCCCGCAGGGTCACGTCCTGGCCGCGCCGGCCGTAGAGCATGTCCTCGAGCGCGGCCCCGTCCAGCCCGGGGGCGTGCCAGTCCAGCAGGGTGAGGATCTCCGCGTGCCGGCCGGACACCTCACGCAGGGCGGCGCCGTCCCGCCCCAACCGGGCCGGCAGCACCCCGGTGACCCGCAGCAGCAGGTCCCGGCCCGCGTCCCCGTGCGCGGGAGCACCCGGACCGGGGTCCACGCCGCCGGTGGAGGCAGTCCCGCCGGACGCGGCGGTTCGCGCCGTCGGGCCCGCTTCGCGCGCCGCACGGCCGGGCACGACGACGGTGGATCCGGCCGCCCGGCCGGCTCCCGTCCGCTGCCACGTCAGTTCGACCGCTGAGGCCGCGGCGGCCAGCAGCGGCAGGGCCAGCGGGGAGACGGCCTCGTCCCCGCCGGTCAGGTCCAGCACGCCGAGGATCGACCCGTCCGAGGGGTCCCGCAACGGCACCGCCGAGCAGCTCCAGGGGTGGACCACCGGGTGGAAGTGCTCGGCGCGGCTGACCTGCATGGGACGCCCGGTGGCCAGGGCGGCCCCGGGGGCGGAGGTGCCCACGGACGTCTCGGACCAGTCCGCTCCCGGCACGAAGCCCATCACCTCGGCGCGCCGGGCCGCGGCCGGGTCACCCTCCACCCAGAGCAGCTGGCCCGCGGCGTTGCCCAGGGCCACGATCAGTCCGGCGTCCGTCGCCGGCTGCACCAGCAGGCGGCGCACGACGGCCAGGACCCCCGCCAGGGGGTGCTCGCTGCGGGCGTGGCGCAGGTCGTCGTCGGCGAGCACCGCGGGCGCCGCCGAGGCGTCGATCCGGGCCCGGACGGCCAGGGACCGCCTCCAGGACTGGACCACGTCCTCCCGCAGCGGTCCGCCGTCCGGCAGCGGCAGGGCGGGGAGCCCGCGCCCACCGCCGTGGCACCGGCGGCCAGGGCCGCGAGCTCGTGGTGCGCCCGCTCCACGTGCCGCTGGTAGGAGGGCGCCGCGAGCCTGGGGATCACCGAGGATCCATCAGTCGCGAGCGGATGAGGAAGCGCTTGCCCTCGGGGGCCTCCACCGAGAACCCGGACCCCCGGCCGTCGACCACGTCCAGGGTCAGGTGGGTGTGCTTCCAGTACTCGAACTGCTCGCGGCTCATCCAGAAGGGCAGTTCGGTGCCGTCGGGCAGGTCGAAGGTGCCCAGCAGGATGTCGGCGTCACCGGTGCGGAAGTCACCGTCCGGGAAGCACATCGGCGAGGAGCCGTCGCAACACCCGCCGGACTGGTGGAACATCAACGGCCCGTGGACCCGCTGGAGGGCCTGCACCAGCTCCAGCGCGGCCCGGGTCATCCCGACGCGCGAGACCTGCTCACCGGGCACCTGGGGGCGGGCGTCGAGCACGGAGGGATGGCCGGCTCCACTCGGAGCCTCCGGGGACGCGGACGTCATCGCGGTCTCCTGGGGGTAGGGGATCCCCTCACCGTATCCTTAAACGTGACCCGCGTCACGATCAGTAGCCCGCGGGTGCGCACGGGGCCACCACCGGAGGACCGGCGGGACGGCCGCGACCCACCGCGTCCCCGCACCGGTATCCCGGGCCTGACCCGGGACGACCGGGACGGGGCCGCTCAGGCGGTCCGGGCCCGGGCGCGGCGCTCGGCCGCGGCGGCGATGTCCGCCAGGTCCTGGCCCATCGCCGTCCGGGAGACGGCCACCCCCAGGGGCGCCGTGAGGGCGCCCAGCAGCTTCCGCGCACGGCCGCCGTGCGCGTGCTCGCCCTGGAAGCGCATCACGAGCTGGGTCCGCGGAGAGGCATCGGCGCCTCCGGTGACCGGCCGCAGTTCGAACTCGGTGCGGTAGCGCATGCCGTGGGACTCGGCCCGCAGCTCGGTCCGGCGTCCGGGCTCGACGGCCGTGACGGTCATGTCCTCGGTGGCCTCCTGACCGAACATCACCCGGGACTCCCGCCAGCGGGTGCCGACCTGGTAACCGGTGTCCCCGGAGAGCCGTTCCACCCCGCGTACCCCGCCGAGCACCTGCGCGGTGCCCTCGAGGTCGGTCAGCACCTCCCAGACGGCGGCGGCGGGGGCGTTGACGTGGACGACGACGGACAGTGGCTTCATGGGGACGGACCTCGGTGGACGACAGGCGGAGCGGATGGGATCACCGTACCGCTCCGCCTGCCGTGCGCTGAACCGTTCCGGCCCAGGACTGAACCGTTCGGGTTCAGTACGCCTTGACGCGCTGCTCGACGATCAGGTGGATGAGGGCGAACCGGCCCTCGTCGTCGATGGCCTTGAGAGCGGCCTCCAGGGCGCCGGGCACCTCGGAGTCCTGCTCCACCCGCACGCCGAAGCCGCCGAAGGCCTCCGCGGCCTTGGCGAAATCGGGGTTCTTCAGCTGGGTGCCGGAGACGCGGCCCGGGTAGTCCCGCTCCTGGTGGGTGCGGATCGTGCCGTACTCCTGGTTGTCCATGACGATGATCAGCGGGGTGGCACCGTACTGGGCTGCGGTGGCCATCTCCTGGCCGTTCATCAGGAACTCGCCGTCCCCGGCGATGGTGACCACTCGGCGGCCCGGGTAGTTCAGGGACGCCGCCACGGCGGACGGCACCGAGTAGCCCATCGAGCCGTTGCGGGCCGAGATCATGGCCGCGTAGGAGTTGGTCGGGAAGTAGCGGTGCGCCCAGTTGGTGTGCTCACCGGCGCCCAGGGTGATCATGGCGTCCTCGGGCAGGGACTGCACCAGGTTGGCCATGAGGGTGTCCATGCGGGCCTGGCCCTCGGAGGGCTCGGCCGGCGGCAGGGCGGCGAACGCCTCCTGCTCGCAGCGCATCCGGGCGGTCCACTCCTTCCAGGAGTCCTTCACCTTGAGGTCCATGCGGACCAGGTCGCGCACGAACACGTCCGGCTTGGCCACGATCTGGTGGGAGACGGGGCCTGAGCGGCCGCGCAGGGACGGGTCGATGGTGACCAGGAAGTTCTTCTTGTCCCAGTGCTGGCGGATGGTGAAGCCGTCGGTGACGACGTCGCCCGGGACGGTGCCGACGAAGACGATGAGGTCGGTCTCCTCGAGCAGGTCATAGGTGGGCTTCGGGCGGCCGTAGCCGATCGGGCCCACGTAGGACGGCGAGTTGAAGGGCACGGTGCCCTCGGTGCGCCACTCGGCGGCGGCCGGGATGTGGTGCTCCTCCAGCCACGTGGTGAGCATCTCCGCGCCCTCGGTGGTCCAGTCGTTGCCGCCGGTGATGAACAGCGGCTTGTCCGCCTCCTGCAGTGCGTCGTGGAGCGACTTCCAGTCCTCGACGGTCATGCCGCCGGGGGCCACCGGGATGCAGGGGTGCAGCGTGGCGTCGACCTGCTCCTTGATGACGTCCTCGTGCAGGCCGACGATGACCGGGCCGGGACGGCCGGAGCTGGCGGCGAACATGGCCTCGGCGACGATCTCGGAGGCGCGGCTGGCGTGGTCGAGGGTCATCACGCGCTTGGCGCCGGACTCGAACCACATCTGCGGGTCGAACTCCTGGAACGCCTCCTTGCCGCGGTGCTCGAAGGGGATCAGGCCCACGAACAGCACCATCGCGGTGGAGTCCTGCCAGGCGGTGTGCAGGCCCACGTGGGCGTTCGCGGCACCGGGGCCGCGGGTGACCATGGCGATGCCCGGGACCGGGTTCATCTTGCCGTCGGCCTCGGCCATGTAGGCGGCCCCGCCCTCGTGGCGGCAGATCACGTTCTCGATGGAGGAGTTGTGCAGGCCGTCCAGCACGTCCAGGTAACTCTCCCCGGGCACCGAATAGACGCGCTTCACGCCGTGGGCCTCCAGCGTGTCCACGATGACGTGGCCGGCGGACTTGGTCTCGGACGTGTTCTGCTCAGTGCTCATCAAGGCTCCTTGGACTGTGTGCGGCGGCGGCACTGCCGCACCGCGACCCGGGTGTTCCCACGGGCGGGCCGGGGTGGACTCCGAGCAAAGATACCCCAGCGCACCGTACCGCCCGTCACCTGTGGCGGGATATGTCGTCAGTGGGCTGATGATCTCCCGGACCCGGCCCCGACCCGCCCCAACAGCCCCTCCGGACGGCCCCGGGCGGGCACCCTCCGCACCCCGCCGGCCACCGGCGGGGACGAATTCTGTCCTACAGGATCAACCGAAAGTACAGTGCTGAAATGTTCTCCCCCAACACCACGCGCCGTCTCACTCAGGCCGCAGCCCTTGCCAATACCGCCGCCGGTGACCACGGCGGCCAGACCCTTCCCGAACGACTCGACGAACAGCACCTGGCCGACATCCTCGCCGACGTGTCCCCCCACGCCGGCGAGGCCCGCCCCGCCGGCGCCGAGCCCTCCTCCAGCGCCACCCTGCGCTCGGTGCGCAAATTGCGGGCCGCCATCGCCGGCATCTGGCACGATGCCGCCGCCGAGGACGCCGGGGCCGCCCTGGCGGGCATCAACCACCTGCTCTCCGCCGCCGGCCCCGTGCAGCTGATCCTGCCCGGGGGGCCCGACGGCGAGAGGCCGGGCACCGCGGCCACGGCGCCGCACGCGGCGGGCGGGCCGGCGGCGGGTTCCCCGGCCCGGACCCCGGCGGTCCTGGACGCCGGACGCGAGGGCGATCCCGCGGAGAAGGAGCTGTCCACCGCCTTCGCACTGGCACTGACCGACGTGGCGCTGGCCGGGGAGCTCACCCGGCTGCGGACCTGTTCCGGGGAGGCGTGCGACAACGCCTTCGTGGACCTGACCCGCAATCGCTCCAAGCAGTTCTGCGATGAGGCCAACTGCGCCAACCGGGCCCATGTCCGTGCCTACCGGGCGCGCCGGGCGGCCGAGACGGGGGGCGAGGAGACCGGTGCGGTGTCCTCGGACCGGGCCGTGCAGCAGGACGCGGTCCGCGACAGGGCCCCGGACGGGGAGGGGACGAAGCCCGGCAAGAAGGCGAAGAAGGACAAGGGCAAGAAGAAGTCCAAGAAGCACAAGAAGTAGTGCGGGGACGCCGCGGGCACACCGCCGGGTGATGTCCGCGGCGTCGACGCCGGCCGGCGTCGGCCGCGGCGCGCAGGCGCGGAGGGCCTAACCGGCCCCGGGGCCCTCGTCGGAGGCGGCGCGACCGGCCGCCTCCTCGCGCCTGCGGCGCGCCTCGGCCTTGCGCCGGGCCACGGCCTGCTGGTGCAGTTCCTCCGAGGATCGGTGCACCCCGGAACCCTGGGACAGGTGCTCCGGGTTGTCCTTGGCGGCCAGCTGCAGCATGGCCACCACCACGAGGGACACGATGAAGAAGACGCCGAAGGCGATCAACGCGATGTCCACGCGCACCGGGTTGTCCGAGCCCCCGGAGGCGGTGAACATGGCGACCGCGCCGCCGATGACGGCCAGGGCGAAGGAGAAGACGAGCGGTCCCTTGATCGAGGCCAGGAACCCGGGCTTGCCCTCGTCCTTCCGGGCCCCGGACTGACGGGGGTCCCGGGACTGCGGGCCGGTGCTGGGCGTGCTCACGAACTGTTCTCCTGGTCTACGGGTTCCGGTACGGCGGCCGTGCGGGGCCGCGGCGCACCCGTCCATTCTACGGGGTGTAGAGAAACCTCTCGACCCAGGACCGGGAAACCGGCCCCTACCTGCGCGGGGCCCGGGGCTCGGCGGCCTCGCGGGCGGCCGGGCCGGCGTCGTGCCGGAAGCCGAAGCCGGAGATGGCCAGGAGCACGGCGATGACGATGGCCCCGCCGCCGACGATGCCGAGCATCCCGTGCGGGTCCAGGTGCAGGAAGATCAGCAGGCCGATGCCGGACAGGATGCCGACGCCGCCCGTGTAGAGCTGGTCGCGCGCGGGCACGAACTCCCTGCGGTACCGCGCCCAGGCCACCACCTCGGCGAGGCCGGACCCGATGAGCGCGACCGCGGCGATCAGGCCGGCGACGAACGCCGTGCCGGCGAAGAGCAGGGCGATCGCGCCGACCATGAACACGGCCGCGGCGATGGACAGCGGACCGCGCATGCCCGCGGGCACGGGCTCGCGGCGCAGGTACTCCCACAGCCCCGAGCCGGAGAACACGAAGTACGCGGCCAGGCCATACTTCAGCACGCCCAGACCCGGCTCCTGCAGGAAGATGGTGGTCAGGCCGAAGATCGCGGCGATGAGGGCGCGCACGAGGATCGGCTTCCACATGATCGCGGCGGTCTCGACGGGGGCTTTTGCGGCAGGCACCCGTCCATTCTAGGCCGGGTGCCGGAACGGGCCGGCCGTGGCCGGTCCGCCCTCACTGCTCGCCGGTGCGCATCCACGCGTCGGAACGCGCCCGCAGCCCGAGCGTCACGGCGCGGGCTCCCATGAAGACCCCCGCGAAACCGGCCCACAGCAGCGCGAGCTGGACGCCGGCACCGGGGGCCTGGCCACCCTGCGCCGCACCCGAGGCGAGCCACGCCAGTCCGGCGAGCGCGGGCAGGTACACCACCAGGTTCACGACGCCGACCAGGGCCAGGTAGCGGGCGTCGCCGGCCCCGATGAGCACGCCGTCCAGGACGAACACGAACCCGCTGACCGGCTGCGACGCCGCGAGCACCAGCAGGCCCGCGGTGGCCGCGGCCCGCACCGCCGGATCCGGCGTGAACAACGGCGGCAGCACCCAGGCCAGCACCGCCAGCAGCAGGCCGGTGACCAGCCCGAACCACAGGCTCCACCGGACCATGGTGCCGGTCAGGGCGCGCGCCTCGTCCCTGCGGCCGGCGCCCAGCTCCCGTCCGATGAGCGCCTGGGCGGCGATCGCCAGGGCGTCGAGGGCGAAGGCCAGGGTGGAGTAGACGGTGAACACGAGCTGGTGCGCGGCCAGCGTGGCCACGCCCAGTCCCGTGGCGGCCATGACGGTGGCCAGGATGGCCACCCGCAGGCTCGCGGTGCGCAACAGCAGCCAGGAGCCCACCTGCGCGGTCGCCCGCATACCCGCCCACGACGGCGCCAGGCCGGTCCCGGCGGCACGGAACCTGGGCAGCAGCACGGCCAGGTAGACGGCGAACATCCCCCACTGCACGATCGAGGTGCCCGCCGCGGACCCCGCCACGCCCAGTCCGAGGCCGTAGACCATGAGGAAGTTCAGCCCGATGTTGAGGCCGAAGCCCACCCCGGCCACGATCAGGGGCGTCCGGGTGTCCAGCAGTCCGCGCAGGATGCCGGTGGCGGCGAGCACGCCGAGCATGGCCGGGATACCCGGCATGGACCACTGCAGGTAGGCCACCGCGTGCTCCTGGACCGCCCCGTCCGCGCCGACCAGCCCGGCCAGCGGCGCGGCGGTGACCCAGCCGGCCACCGCCAGGGCGAGGCCGAGCAGCAGGGCCAGCCAGACGCCGTCGCGCCCGCGGTCCATGGCCGCGCGCCGGTTGCCCGCGCCCATGAAGCGGGACACCGCCGGGGTGGTCGAGTAGGCCAGGAAGATCATCAGCCCGGTCACGGTGTGCAGGATGGTGGTCCCCACCCCCACGCCGGCCAGTTGCGCCACGCCGAGGTGGCCGATGATCGCGGTGTCGGCGAGCAGGAACAGCGGCTCGGCCAGCAGGGCCCCGAAGGCAGGGACGGCCAGGGCGAGGATCTGCCGCGAGACCGGACGGGGGTCGCGCGGGGCCGCCCGGAGTCCGGGGCGCTCGGTGTCCCGGGTGGTCATGGGCCCTCGGCGGTGGTCATGGTCGCTCAGCTGACGAGCGGCAGCAGCGTGTAGGCCACCACGATCGAGACGAGGTTGTTGAACACGTGCAGGATCACCACGAACGCCAGTGACCTGCCCGTGAGGACGTAGGTCACGCAGATGGCCGCCGCCAGGGTCAGGTAGGGGACGACCTCCACGGGGTTGAACTGGAAGCCCGTGCTGATGAAGTGGATCATCGCGAACAGCACCATGGAGATCGCCACGCAGACCCAGACGTTGATGTACCGGGAGAGCTTGCCGATCATCAGGTGCCGGAAGATGTACTCCTCCACGAGGGGTGCCATCAGCACGGTCACCAGGAGCATGGGCAGGAAGTCGACCTGGGTGGTCATCTCCTCGATGGCCAGCTGGTTGGCGCTCTTGATCGGCTCGCCGGCCGCGAACACCACGAGGGCGTTGACCATGATGCACGCGAGCCAGACGCCCGGGATGAGGCCCGCCTTCAGCCAGCCCCGGTCCCGGAAGGTCTGGAAGGACCGCACGAACGGCCGCCAGCAGGCGATGAGCACCAGCGCGGAGAGCACTGCGTAGGAGATGAGGTTCACGGCGAAGGTGAACGAGGCCGTGTTGACGGTGCCGTCCGCGTCCGTGAACCGGTCCATGAACCCCGGGACCAGGGCCACGACCGCCGCGCCGCCCAGGATGAAGATCAGCACGTACGCCAGGACCGTGGCCAGGTCCATCCACGTGAAGGGTCCCGGGTCCAGCACGATCCGCTCGCGCTGTGCCCGTCCCGGCCAGCCCGGGGGGATGCCGCCCGGTCCGCCGTGGGCCGGCTGGACACCGGACGGGGCACCCGGGACGGAGAGGGCACCGGGGGCGGACGGAGCACCCGGCATCCCGGCGGTGCGGGGGCCGGATCCGGGGTGACCGTACCGTTGTCCCCGCTTCGGCCACCCGGGCGGGATGTCCTGCGCGGCGGACTGCGGGCCCGGCGGCGGGGCGGAGTGCTGGTACTGCGGTGCCTGCCGCGGGTCCTGGGTCATGAGGCCATGCTATCGGCGGGCCCCGGGAGGTCAGGCGCTGCCGCGGGTGAAGATCGCGGCACGGACGTCGTCGTCCTCCTCGAGCCCGGCCCCGAGCGCCGAGCCGATCGTGGCCAGCCCGCCCACGAACCAGGCGAGCTTGAGGTACTGGGGGAAGTGCGCGGGGTCTCCCGTGACCTCCGCGAACACGTCGGGGTCCACCAGCAGCAAGGCGCCGGCCAGGGCCGCCGCGAACAGACCCACGTGCAGCACCACCACCCCGATCAGCACGGAGGAGACCGTGGCGATGTTGAACACGGCGACCTGCTCACGTTCGGCGCGGCGCCGCGGCCTCTCCCACAGGTTCGCGCCCACCACGAGGGACACCGTCACGGACAGGACGGCCACGGCGCCCACGAGCGCCATCTGCAGCCCGTCGTACTCCGCCGAGAGCAGCCACAGGTCGGTGGTGATGAGGGTCAGCGCGCCGGTCGCCAGGGCCGCGGACAGCGAGCGGGACAGGCTCGCGGCGAGCAGCCACGGCCGGTTGGCCCGGATGGTGCCGAGGAGCAGCCGGGCGTTCGAGGACCCCACCCGCCAGGCGAACAGTCCACCGTTCTCGGCGCCGCGGTCCTCGACGTCCGTGGCCAGCTGGCGCGCCGCGTCCACGGCGGACCGCAGTTGCTGCGGCGAGGGACCACCCTCGTCCGGGTCCAGGCCGAGGATCCGTGCGACGACGTCACGCACGGCGTCCGCGACACCCACCCCCGCCAGGTCCAGGGACACGACCCCGGCTGAGTGCGCGGGGGAGACCTGCGCGGTCAGCGAGTGCCGGCCCTGCCGCAACGGCTCCTGGCACACGCCGACCGCCAGGTCCCAGTCCCGGTCGAGCATGCGGTCCCGCGTGGACTCGAGAAGGTCCAGCGAGTCCTCGTCCTCGGAATCCCCGAGGTGTCCCCGCTCCACCTGGACCTGCCACGACAACCCCGGGTAGGCGGCTGCCAGCCCGTCCTCGAGTTCCGCGGCCAGGGTTCCCTCCTGCGCCGGAGCGGACACGTCCGCCCGGATCAGCACGCCCAACCGGACGGTGGTCCCGGGACGGGCCGAGTCCGCGCCCGGGGCGCCCGGGGCGTCCGGGGCCCGGTGCGCCGAGGCCGCTTCCCCGTCCGGTGCCCTCACCGGTCGCGGATCCCGGACTCGTCCGGCTCGGGGTCCGTCACCACGGGTACGGGACCGGTCACCACGGGAACCGGCCCGGTCACCACGGGAACCGGACCGGTCACCACGGGAACCGGCCCGGTGCCGGCCGGGACCGTCCCCTCGCCGCTGACCGGGAGGGCGCCGGTGCCCGGCGAGAGCGCCTCCGTCTCGGCATCGAGGTCCACGCCCGCGGTGAACTGGGACATGTACAGCCGGTGGTAGGCGCCCCCGGCGGCGAGCAGCTGATCGTGGGAGCCCTGCTCCACGATGTCCCCGTGCTCCATCACCAGGATCACGTCCGCGTCGCGGATGGTGGACAGCCGGTGGGCGATGACGAACGAGGTCCGGTCGGTCCGCAGCGCCGCCATGGCCTCCTGGACCAGCACCTCGGTCCGGGTGTCCACGGACGAGGTGGCCTCGTCCAGGATCAGCAGGGCGGGATCGGCCAGGAAGGCGCGGGCGATCGTGATGAGCTGGCGCTCCCCGGCGGAGACGTTGGCGCCCTCGTCCTCGATGACCGTGTCGTAGCCGTCCGGCAGGGTGTGCACGAAGCGGTCCACGAACGTGGCCCGCGCCGCGGCCACGACCTCCTCGTCCGTGGCGTCCAGCCGCCCGTACCGGATGTTCTCCCGGATGGTCCCGCCGAACAGGACGGCGTCCTGCAGCACCATGCCCACCTGGCCGCGCAGCACGCTCCGCTGCAGGGAGCGGATGTCCACGCCGTCGAGGCGGATCGCGCCGGCGTCGATCTCGTAGAACCGCATGATGAGGTTCACCAGCGTGGTCTTCCCGGCACCGGTGGGCCCGACGATGGCGATGGTGTGGCCGGGCTCGGCGGTCAGGGACAGGTCCGTGATGAGCGGCTTCTCCGGGGTGTAGGAGAAGGACACGTGGTCGAACTCGATCCGCCCGAGCACCGGCCGGGCCAGGTCCGCCGGCCGGCGCCCGGCCGGGTCCAGGGTGCCCGCGCGTTCCTGGTCGGCCAGGTCCGGGTCCTGTTCCTCGGCGTCGAGCAGCTCGAAGATCCGCTCGGCGGAGGCCACGCCGGAGATGAGCATGTTGGACATGCCCGCCACCTGGCCCAGCGGCTGGTTGAACTCCCGCGAGTACTGGATGAACGCCGTGACGGCGCCGAGGGTCATCTGGCCCGTGGCCACCCGCAGACCGCCCACCACGGCGATGCCCACGTAGCCGAGGTAGTTCACCCACTGCATGATCGGCATGATCATCCCGGAGTAGAACTGCGCCCGGAACGAGGCCTCGTAGAGCTCCTCGTTGCGCTCGTCGAAGCGGGCGCCCATGTCCTGCTGGCGGCCGAACGCCGTCACCAGCTCGTGCCCCGTGAAGGACTCCTCGATGTGGCCGTTGAGCCGGCCGGTGTTCTTCCACTGCGCGGTGAACAGCTTCTGCGACTTCGACCCGATGATTCCCACCACCACGCCGGACAACGGGAGCGCGACCAACGCGATGAGCGCCAGCTGCCAGGACAGCCAGAACATCATGATGACGATGCCGATGATCGTCAGCGCCGAGTAGACCAGGGTGGCGAACGCCTGCTGCATGGCCTGCTGGACATTGTCCACGTCATTGGTCGTCCGGGACAGCAGGTCACCGCGCTGCCGGGTGTCGAAGTAGCTCAGCGGCAGGCGGTTGACCTTGGCCTCGATGTCCTGGCGCAACCGGTAGACCACGCGCATGACGATGTCATTCAGGACCCGCCCCTGCAGCCACATGAACAGCTGGGCCACCACGTACATGCCGAGCACGATGAGGATGAGCCGGGCCAGTTCCGCGAAGTCGATGCCCTGGCCGGGCACGAAGTCCATCCCGGACAGCATGTCCGCCGCCTGGGCCTGGCCAGTGGCGCGCAGCCCGTCGATGACCTGTTCGGCGGTCATGCCGGCCGGCATCTGGGCTGAGACCAGGCCACCGAAGATCACGTTCATCGCGTCGCCGAGGATGGCGGGGGCCCAGACGTTGAAGACCACGGCCACGACGACCAGCACCACGACCAGCGTCATGCCGGTCCGCTCGGGCCCGAAGGTGGCGAACAGGCGCTTGGCCGAGGGCCAGAACGCCTTGGCCCTGCGGGGAGCCGAGGTGCCGCCCCACTCGTCGGGTCCCACGCTGTCCTGCAGCTCGGCGATCTCCTCGTCCGTGATCGCGCCGGCGTCGTCGGCACCCTGCCCCCGGCGGTCCGTCGCGCGCAGGGCCCTCCGGCCCCTCTTCCGGTTCGCTCGGTCCGCGCTCATGCCACTTCCTCCGCACTGATCTGGGAGTCCACGATCTCCCGGTAGGTCTCCGACGTCGCGAGCAGTTCCTCATGGGTGCCGCGGCCGACGATCCGGCCCTCGTCCAGGACCAGGATCTGGTCGGCGTCGGTGATGGTGGAGACGCGCTGGGCCACGATGATCGTGGTGGCCCCCCGGGTGTACCCGGTCAGGGCCTGGCGCAGCCGGGCGTCGGTCGTGACGTCGAGCGCCGAGAACGAGTCGTCGAACACGTAGACCCGGGGCCGGGCCACGAGCGCCCGGGCGATGCACAGGCGCTGGCGCTGGCCCCCGGAGACGTTGGTGCCGCCCTGGGAGATGGCGGAGTCCAGTCCGGTGCGGGCCGCCTCCCCCTCCCCCGTCGTGCGGTCCCGGACGAATTCCGTGGCCTGGGCCGTGTCCAGGGCCGCCCACAGCTCGGCGTCCGTGGCGTCTGGGTTGCCGAACCGGAGGTTGTCCGCCACGGACCCGGAGAACAGGAACGGCTTCTGGGGGACCAGCCCCACGGCCGCTGTGAGCGAGGCCCTGGCCTGCTCGGTCACCGGCACCCCGTCGATGAGGACCTCTCCGCCGGTGGCGTCGTAGAGCCGGGGGATGAGGTTCACCAGCGTCGACTTGCCCGAGCCGGTGGAGCCGATGATCGCGGTCGTGCGGCCCGGCTCTGCGATGAAGGAGATGCCGTCCAGCACGGGCGACTCCGCACCCGGGTAGGCGAAGCGGACATCGCGCAGTTCCACCCGGCCCTCCTGGCGCTCGGGCACCCTGGGGGCGACCGGTTCCCGGAGCGAGCCGGAGGTGGACAGCACCTCACCGATCCGCCGGGCACAGACGACGGCCCGCGGGAGCATCATGAACATGAAGGTGCCCATCATGACGGCCATGAGGATCTGCAGGAGGTACTGCATGAACGCGGTCAGGGCGCCGACCTCCACGAGTCCCTGGTCCACGCGCAGGCCGCCGAACCAGAGCACGGCGGCGGTGGCCAGGTGCAGGACCATGGTGATGACCGGGCCCATCAGGACGAACAGCCGGCCGATCCGGACCGAGGTGTCCGTCAGCGCGGCGTTGGCGTCCGTGAACCGCTGGGCCTCGTGGCGTTCCCGGACGAAGGCGCGGACCACGCGGATGCCCATGATCTGTTCGCGCATCACGCCGTTCACGCCGTCGATGTTGTCCTGCATCCGCTCGAACAACGGCATGAGGGTGCGCACGAGCAGGCCGACGATGACCAGCAGGAGGGGAACCGAGACCCACACGAGCCAGGACAGGCCGGGATCCTCCTGGATCGCCATGATGATGCCGCCGATGGACATGATCGGGACCATGACCATGAAGTTCAGCGCCATGAGCACGACCATCTGCACCTGCTGGACGTCGTTCGTGCCGCGGGTGATGAGGGTGGGCGCACCGAAGCGTCCGACCTCCTCGGCGGAGAACCCGTCCACCTGGGAGTACACGGCCTTGCGGACGTCCCGGCCGAGGGCCATCGCCACGCGGGCGCCGAACCAGACGGCGGCGATCGCCGTGGCCACCTGGACGATGGCGACGCCGAGCATCACCGCCCCGGTCCGCCAGATGTAGCCGGTATCGCCCCGGGCGATGCCGTCGTCGATGATGTCGGCGTTCAGGCTCGGCAGGTACAGCGTGGCCAGGGTGGCGGCCAGTTGCAGCACCAGGACCGCTACGACGGAGCGCCAGTAGGGCCTGCCGTAGTGCCGGACGAGTTTCCAGAGCACGGTTCACTCCCGGGTCATAGAGGGGTCCGCGAAGGATCCGCTTCGACGGACGAGGGTGGCGGGGACCGTGACGGGACCCCGTGACCGCGCGCCAGGGCCGTGACGGGGTGGCGGGAGGTCGGGGACCGGAATGGTCCGTGGTCCATCATGCCCTACCCGGTTCGCCACCGGGGCCGGCGCGGGCCCGCCGGGAGGGATCCCGCAGGATCGGAATCACCCGGCCGCAGGGGCGCGGGGTGCGCGCCGCGGCCCCGGGCGGGGAGGGGATCAGGTCAGGTGGTCGCAGCGGCCCTCGGCCCAGTCCGCGTGGCGCCGCGCGGAGCGGTGCACCACGGCGCGGGCCTCCGCGGTGATGCAGCCGGTGAAGTTGTCGTAGAGCCGGTCGTAGTCGTACCGGTCCAGGTGGTCGGCGATCCGCAGCGCCACCTGCCCGGACAGGGGCAGGTAGTTCGGGAAGGACCGCATGAACGTGGTCCAGGCCCGGTCCCGCGCCACGCCCACGGTGTCCCCGGCCAGCAGCACCCCCCGCCCGTCCTCAGCGGTGTAGTGCACCACCACGCTGCCCGGGAAGTGGCCACCGGGCTGGGAGGCCGTGACCCCGGGCAGGGGCTCGATCGTCCCGGACCACAGCTCGAGGTTCCCCGGCCGCCGGGCCAGCCACGCGGCGTCGGGCGCGGAGACGTAGACCGGCACGCCGTCGAACGCCTCGGACCAGTCCGACTGGACCCCGTACATGTGCGGGTGGGAGGCGATGATCCCGGCCAGCCCGCCGAGGCCGGCCACCGCGTCCACGGCCGCCCGGTCGATGTGGGCGGGGACGTCCACCAGGAGGTTCCCGGCCGGCGTCGTCAGCAGCTTGGCATGCTGACCGATCCCGGCCCCGCCGCGCACCGGCAGCGCCCAGAGTCCCGGCTCCAGCGGGGCCGGCTGCACGCGGGCACCGCCGGCGCGCAGGGCGCCCACGGTCGTCCAGCGCTGGCCGTCGGCCGGGACCCACTGGCGGTCGTCGGCGCAGATCGCGCACGTCCCGGGCAGGGCGTCCGGGTCGTGTTCCACCCCGCAGGTGGTGCACAGGACGGTCCGGTCCCACGGCTGGTCAGGTGTCGGCTGGGTGTCCATGGTCAGTGCAGTGTAGGCAACGCGCCGCGGGACGGGACAGGCCCCGGGGCGTCAGCCCCCGGCCCACTCGTGGGAGGCCTTGTTGCGCAGGCCGACCAGTTCCAGCGCCCTGCGCTCCAGGGACTGGTCCTGTTCGGTCACCGCGCGCCACTGCTTGACCGGCACGGCCTTGCCGTTGGTCCCGGTCGAGACCATCACGGTGAGCCCGTGGGCGATCAGCTTGGGCTCGCGCTCGCGGCGGTCCCCGGCCCGGGCGCGGATGGAGACGTGCATGGAGCGTGCCGAGGTGTGGACCAGGCGGGCCTCGATCTCCACCAGGTCCCCCACCCGCACCGGCTGGTAGAAGCGGACGCCGCCGGCGAAGACCGCCACGACCGGCAGTCCGGACCAGCGGGAGGCGCAGACGTTGGCGGCCTCGTCGATCCAGCGCATCACGGCACCGGCCTGGACCTTCTCCCCGGGGTAGACCTCCCGGGTGTTGGCCACGAAGCGCAACACCACGGTCTCGGCGGTCAGCTCCCCCTCCGGGGGCGGGGCGGAGACCATGGCCTCCTCCACCTCACGGCGGATGGTGCCGCGGACCCTGGCCAGCCGCGCGCGCTCCAGCTCCTCCGGGGTGCTCGGTTCCCACGGACGGACGGGCACCGGCCCACCGGCGTCGTCCACGGCCACGTAGACCATGACGCACTCGGTGCACACCACGGCCTTGCCGTGCTGGTCCCGGGTGTCCGGCAGGACCACACGGGTCTGCACGTGCACCGAGGTCCGGCCCGTGTACACCACGCGGGCCTCGACGATCACGCGGGTCTCCACGGGCACCGGGTTGGCGAAGTGCATGTTCCCCACGTAGGAGCCCACCACGTCACCACCGGACCAGCTGGCGGCCGCGGCGTAGGCCGTCTTGTCGATCCAGGTCATCACGGTTCCGGCGTCGACCGAGCCGTCCGGGTGGTCATAGGCCTCGGCACGGAACTGGAGGGCGACGGAACTTCGGGGCATGACACGAAACTAGCACCCGTGACATACGCCACGTTGCCGCCATTCTCACCCAGCGGAACCGGAGGCAGGTGTGCGGGGCGGGCCGGCGGGCATTCACGTTCGGCCGGACACGGCGCTCCACGGCAGAATGGAGGTCATGGAGACCGCCCCGCATCCGGCCGCACCCGTCGGCGAGCGCCGGCACGAGATGACCCTGCGCTTCCTGGCCGCCCCCACGGACCGGGGCCACGCCGGGACGGTGGACGCCGGACGGGTCCTGGAGTGGATCGACAAGGCCGCGTTCGCCGCGGCCACCGCGTGGTCCGGTTCCTACTGCGTGACGGCCTACGTGGGGAACATCCATTTCCACGATCCGGTGCAGGTCGGCGAGATGGTCGAGATCACCGCCACCGTGCTCTACACCGGCCGCAGCTCGATGCACATCAACACCATGGTCCGCTCCGGGGACCCGAAGACCGGGCACCTCGAGGAACGCGCCCGCTGCCTCGTGATCTTCGTGGCGGTGGACGGTGCCGGACACTCCACCCCGGTCCCGGAGTTCGTGCCCCGCACGCTGGAACAGCAGCTCGCCCGGGACTACGCCGTCTCCCGCATCCCGGTCCGGGACGAGATCGGCGCCGAGCTGAAGAAGCAGACGTACACGGACGCCGGGACGGCCGAGAAGGTGGTCCTGCGCTTCCTGGCCGTGCCCACGGACGTCAACTGGGGTGGCAAGGTCCACGGCGGGATCGTCATGGAGTGGATCGACCAGGCCGCCTACCTATGTTCCTCCCGGTACTGCGGGCGGGACACCGTGGCGGTGTTCTCCGGGGGCATCCGCTTCCTGCAGCCCCTGCACATCGGGGACCTCGTGGAGGTGGAGGCACGCCTGATCTACACGGGCAACAAGGGCATGCACATCGCCGTGGAGGTCCGCTCCGGGGATCCCAAGGGCACCGAACTGCACCTGACCACCAATTGCATCACCGTGATGGTGGCCCGTGACGACGAGGGCACCTCCGTGCCCGTGACCCCCTGGGTGCCCGTCACCGAGGAGGACCGTCGCCTGTGGCAGCACGCCCGTGACCTGCTGGCCATCCGCGGCCGGGCCCCGGGCAACCGGCTGCCCAACCATCTCCTGGAGGAGGACTGATGGACACCCGAGACTGGGACGTGAACCTGCCGGGTGCACGGGACCTGCCCGCGCGCGCCCCGGCCCGGCCCGCCGCCGTGCTGGCGGGACTGGACAGCGACGACCGGCAGGTCCGTGAGGCGAGCTGCCGGGTGGCCGCCGCGCAGGGCATCACCGAGGCCGCCGGCCCGCTCGAGCGGCTGCTCGCCGACCCGGACCCGCGCGTGCGCAGCGCCGCCGCCCAGGCCCTCGGGGCGGTGGGCCGGGAGAGCGCCGCCCGGGCCCTGAACGGGCTGCTCATGGACCCGGACTCCGTGCTGGCCTCCGCCGCGGAGGACGCCCTGGTGCAGATCGCGGACCGCCTGGACCGTCCCGACCTGCGCCCGCGCACCGAGTACTGAGGCCTCCCACCCCGGTACCCTTGGGGGCACCATGCAATGCCCCCACTTCGACGCCGGCGAGTGCCGGTCCTGCCCGCTGATGGGCGTTCCCTACCCCCGGCAACTGGCGGACAAGCAGGCCGGGGTGCGGGCCCTGCTGGACCCGGTGGCCGGGACCGAGGCCCCGGACGGCACGGACCTCTGGCTGGACCCGGTCGCCTCGGCCGAGTCGGGTTTCCGCAACAAGGCCAAGATGGTCGTCACGGGCACCGCCGCCCGCCCACGGCTGGGCATCCTGGACCCCCGCCAGCACCCGAGGCACCACGACGGCCGGGGGGTGGACCTGCGCGACTGCGGACTCTACGAACCCGCCCTCGGCGCCACCTTCCCGCACCTGGCCGCCGTCATCACCGCCGCCGGGCTCACCCCCTACGACGTGGGGTCCCGCAGCGGCGAGCTCAAGCACGTCATCACCACCCTCTCCCCGGACGGCGGGCTGATGATCCGCTTCGTGCTGCGCTCCACGGACCAGCTCCCGGCCCTGCGCCGCGCCATCCCCGCACTGCTCAGGGCCCTGCCGCACGCCGAGGTGGTCACCGCCAACATCCTCCCGCAGCACCAGGCGCTGCTCGAGGGCGAGGAGGAGATCCACCTGGCCGGGGACCAGACCCTGACCATGCGCCTGAACGGCGTCCCGCTGCACCTGCGCCCACAGGGCTTCTTCCAGACCAACACGGCCGTGGCCGCCCGCCTCTACGCCGAGGCCTCCGCCTGGCTGGACACCACGGACGCCGCCAGCGTGTGGGACCTGTACTGCGGCGTGGGCGGTTTCGGCTTCCAGCTCGCCGAGGTCCGGCACGGCGACGGCCCGCTGCCCGCAGGCGCCCCGCGGCAGGTGTGGGGCCTGGAGACCAGCGCGGACGCCGTCGCCGCCGCCCGGATGACCGCCGGGGAACTGGGGGTCCAGGACCGGGTGCGCTTCGCCGTCGGGGACGCCACGGACCCGGCACACCGGCCGGACGGGCTGCCGGACGCCGTGGTGGTCAATCCGCCCCGGCGCGGCATCGGCGAGGACCTGGCCGGCTGGCTGGAGACCTCGGGCGTCCCCCACGTGCTGTACTCCAGCTGCAACGCGACCACGCTCGCGAGGGACCTGGCGCGGATGCCCGGACACGTCCCGGTCCGGGCCCGGTTGCTGGACATGTTCCCGCAGACCGGACACTACGAGGTGCTCGTGCAGTTGCGGCGGCGGGACTGACCCGCCGCGCCGCCCGCCCGGCCGCGCCCCCCGGATCCGGTGATCGCACCCACCGGCCCCGGTGATTCCGGCCACCCTTTCACCGGCAGCCCACCGCGCCGCAAGGTCCCGTCGCTAGCATGACCCGCAAGGCTCCCCCGCGGGCCATCCGTCCACACGACCGTCCGAGGACCATCCGAGGAACAGGAAGACCGCATGCACCCCCTGACCAAGCCCGTCACCCTGACCGGGCCGGCCCGACGTCACACGCTCCGCCACTTCCGGGCCGTGATCTTCGACATGGACGGCGTGGTCACGGACACCGCCGGGGTGCATGCCCAGGCGTGGAAGGACCTGTTCGACTCCTCCATCAGTGCGGTGGGGGCGCTGCCGCAGAACATCGCCGCGGTGCAGGCCGACCCGGCCTGCCTGCGTCCCTTCGACGCCGCGAGCGACTACCTCGCCCACGTGGACGGCAGGCCCCGCGAGGACGGGGTCCGCTCGTTCTTCGCCTCGCGCGGCCTGGTCGTCCCGGAGGCCGCCGGGCTCCTCGGCCCGGACGGTGAGCCGGTCCCCGTGGCACCGGCGGCGGGCCCGACGGCGGCGCCCGGCCGGGACGGGCACCTCACCGTCCAGGCCCTCGCGGCGAAGAAGCAGGGCTTCTTCGAGGCCGTGCTGGCCCGGGACGGTGTCCGGGTCTTCCCCGAGGCCCTCGAGCTGCTCACGCGACTGCGCTACGAGGCGGTGCCCACCGCGCTGGTGACCTCCTCCCGGAACTCGACGCCGGTGCTCAGCGCCGGACACGTCCAGCGGCTGTTCGACGTGGTGGTGGACGGCAACACGGCGCTCGAGCTGGGACTGCCCGGCAAGCCGGACCCGGCCATGTTCCACCTCGCGGCCCAGGAGCTCGGGGTCGAGCCCGCTGACGCGATCGTGCTCGAGGACGCCGCCTCCGGGGTCCAGGCGGCACGTGACGGTGGCTTCGGGCTGGTGGTCGGCGTGGACCGGGCGCAGGATCCCGGGCGCCTCAAGCAGGCCGGGGCCGACGTCGTGGTGGAGGACTTCACCGAGCTGCAGCTGGACCAGCGCACCACCCGCCCGTTCGACCCGGCCTGGGTGCTCGCCTACGACGACTACGACCCGGCCGAGGAGGGCACCCGGGAGGCGCTGTGCACCCTGGCCAACGGCTACTGGGGCACCCGCGGGTCCGTCCCCGGCACCACCGCCGACGCCCTCCACTACCCGGGCACCTACCTGGCCGGGATCTTCAACCGGCTGGAGTCCACGGTCCAGGGCCGCACGGTGGAGACCGAGCACATGGTCAACAGCCCGGACTGGACCTACATGCGGGTGACCCTGCCCGGCGGGGACGAGCTGCTGCCGGGCAACCCGGACATGATCTCGTACCGCCAGGAGCTGGACCTGCGCCGGGGCCTGCTGTCCCGCACCTCCCGGTTCCGGGACCGGCACGGACGCACCACGCGCGTGACCACCCGGCAGTTCCAGTCCTTCGCCGGTCACCACCTGGCGGCCCTGGAACTGACGGTGGAGGCGGAGGACTGGTCCGGCCACGCCACGGTCCGGTCGATGGTCGACGGCCGGGTGGCCAACCAGAACGTGCCCGATGACCGCGGGCTGTCCGCCCACCACTGGGAGCCGGTGCAGTCCCGCGAACTGGACGGCGAGACCGTGCTGCTCGAGACCGTGACCACCCAGTCCCGCGTGCACGTGGCCATGGCCGCCCGCACCCGCTTCCAGTCCCCCGCGGACGCCGCGGAGCCCCTCCGGACCCCTGTCGAGCTCGGCCCGATGGTGGCCGGCCACGACATCGAGATCGAACTGGCCGAGGGCGTGCCGGTGATGTTCGACAAGATCGTGGCCGCGTCCAACACGCATGACCACGCCGTCTCCACCGTGTGGCACAACGCGGCCAAGCGGATCGAGCGGACCGGCTCCTTCCGCCAGCTGCTGACCTACCACGAGGAGATGTGGGGCATCAACTGGAACCGCTTCGCCGTGAAGCTGGAACCGATCCAGGAGCAGCCCGAGATCATGCCCGAGGCCTTCAGCGGCCTGTACGGGTTCCTGGGCGCCAACCAGCGCCACCAGCTGGCCCTGAACCTGCACACCTTCCACGTGCTGCAGACCTCCTTCGGCTCCCGCCGGGACCTGGACGCCGGGCTCGGCGCCCGGGGCCTGCACGGCGAGGGCTACCGGGGCCACGTCTTCTGGGACGAGATCTTCGTCTACCCGATGCTCACCCTGCGCCGTCCCGAGCTGACGCGCGGACTGCTGATGTACCGCTACCGGCGCCTGGGCGAGGCCCGGGCCAACGCCCGCGCGGAGGGTTTCCAGGGCGCCATGTTCCCCTGGCAGTCCGGCTCGGACGGGCGGGAGGAGACGCCCACCGAGCTGTGGAACCCGCGGTCCAGGATGTGGATGCCGGACAATTCGCACAACCAGCGCCACGTCTCCCTCGCGGTGGCGTACTCGGTCCTGCGCTACATCGAGGCCACGCGGGACCACACCTTCATCTCCGACTACGGGGCGGAGATGCTGGTGGAGATCAGCCGCTTCTTCGTCTCCATGACCCACTACAACGAGGAACGGGGGCAGTACGAGCTCCACGGGGTGATGGGCCCGGACGAGTACCACGACGGCTACCCGGGCACCCCCGGTTCGGGACTGCGGAACAACGCCTACACGAACGTGCTGCTGTCCTGGGTGCTCTCCGAGACGGTGCGCCTGGTGCGGTGGCTGGACGGTCTGGACGACCCGCTGACCGAGTGGCTGGACGTGTTCCAGGACGAGCTGGACCTGTGGGAGCAGATCAGCCTGAGACTGCGGGTGCCCTTCCAGGAGGGCGGGGTGATGAGCCAGTTCGACGGCTACGAGGACCTCGAGGAGTTCGACTGGGACCACTACCGGGACACGTACGGCAACATCGGCCGGCTGGACCTGATCCTGCAGGCCGAGGGCGACTCGACCAACCGGTACAAGCTCTCCAAGCAGGCGGACGTGCTCATGCTCGCCTACCTGTTCTCCTCCGAGGAGCTCCAGGACATCCTGCACCGGATGGGCTACCACTTCACCTCGGAGGAGTTCTCCGCCACGGTCGAGTACTACCTGGCCCGCACCTCGCACGGTTCCACGCTCTCCCGCCTGGTGCACGGCTGGGTGGCCGCCCGCACCGACCGCTCCAGTTCCTGGCGGTTGTTCGCGGAGGCCCTCGAGGCGGACCTGTCCGACACGCAGGGCGGCACCACCCGGGAGGGCATCCACCTGGGCGCGATGGCCGGCACCGTGGACATGGTGATCCGGTGCTACGCCGGGGTGGAGACCCGTTCGGACACCCTCTGGCTGCACCCCCTGTTGCCGCTGGAGGCCTCGGGCGTGCAGTTCACCATCCGCTACCGCAAGCAGCCGTTGAGCGTGCGCATCACGCAGTACTGCATCACGCTGGAGCTGCTGGAGGGGTCGGCGCGGCCGATCAACCTCAACGTGGAGGGCCGGGAGAAGACCATGCACCCGGGCGAGAAGTGGACTGTGCCGCTGCTGAACCGGCACCCGTCCCTGACCGCCTCGGTGGACCCGATGGCCTGCGTCTCCCCGGACGCCAACCGGCTCGGGATCCTCTGATGAGCGGTGTCGGCTCCCTGGTGGGCGACCGGGCCGTCGTCGCCGCGCCCATGGCCGGCGGCCCGTCCACGTGGCAGCTCGCCGCCGCCGTGACCCGCGCGGGCGGGATCGGCTTCCTCGCGGCGGGGATGCGTCCGGTCGATCGGCTCGTGCAGGACGTGGCCAGCACCCGTGGCGCCCTGGAGGGCACGGAGCACGCGGTCTTCGGGGTCAACCTCTTCGTCCCCGAACCGGCGAACACGGCGGTCCCCGGGGACCGGAGGGCACCCGGTTCTCCGGCCCGGCGCCGGCGCGCGGAGTCGGTGCGCCGATACCGGTCCGGCCTGCTCGCCGAGGCCCGGCGCCTGGGCGTGGAGCTGCCGGGCCCGGAGGTCCTCGACCCGGACGCGATGGACGGCTGGGAGGCCAAGCTCGAGGCGGCCGAGGCCGGTGCCTGGCCGCTGGTGACCTTCACCTTCGGCCTGCCCGCGGCGTCCGTGTTCGACCGCCTGCACGCCGCCGGATCGGTGCTGGGGGTGACCGTGACCAGTGCCGCCGAGGCGGTCCGCGCCCTCGACCACGGGGCGGACGTGCTCTGCGTCCAGGGCCCGGAGGCCGGTGGCCACCGTTCGGTGCACGACCCCGCCGCCACCCCCGGCACCACGCCCCTGATGACCCTGCTCGCCGAGGTGCGGGCCGCCGTCGGGACCGGGACCGCACGGGACGTCCCGCTGTGGGCGGCCGGCGGGATCATGGATGCCGCCGGCGTGGGCGGGGTCCTGGACGCGGGCGCGACGGCGGCGCAGTGCGGCACCGCGTTCCTGCTCGCCCAGGAGGCGGGGACCTCCCCGCTGCAGCGCACCGCCCTGGAGCGGACGGCGTCCGGAACGGGCTTCGCGCACCCGGACGGCTCGGCGCGGACCGCGCTGACCCGCGCCTATTCCGGGCGCTGGGCCCGGGGACTGGACAACCGGTTCATGCGCGAGCACGCGGACGCCCCGGCCGCCTACCCGGAGGTCAACGTCCTCACCGGGCCGCTGCGCCAGGCGGCCACCGCGGCCGGGGACGCGGAGTCGGTGAGCCTGTGGGCCGGCGTCGGGGCCGCGGCCGTGCGTGCCGCCCCGGCCGCGGAGATCGTCCGGCACCTGACGCCCTGACCCGGGGTTCACGCCCCCAGGACGCACGGGCACCGGACCCGGGTCCCGGCCTGAGGACCAGACCCGGGGATGACGCGGCGGCCGCCCGGACCGGCCTAGGGTGGGACACCGTGAATCCCCTGCGCCGCCTCGACACCTGGTTCCGCAGCCACCCGATCCTCATGGACGTGCTGGTGGCGTGCCTGCTGGTGCTGTTCATCCCCCCACTGGCCGTCGGGGCGGTGGCCCCGGTCTCGGGGGGCATGGACCGCTTCTGGCCGTGGCAGCTCTTCGCCTTCCTCTGTGCCGTGGGCCAGTTGGCCCCGTGGGCGATCCGGCGGTGGAGGCCGGTGCTGTCCGCCGGGATCGTGGTGTTCTTCTGCGTGCTGCAGCTGGTGCTCGGGGCGGACCTGCTGCCCTCGCTCATCGCCGTCCCGATGACCGTGCACAACCTCGCCGCCCACGGGCCGCGCTGGGCCTCCTTCGCCGGTCTCGGCACGGCCCTGACCGGGGCGGTCCTCAACGGCATCAAGGTCGCCTACGCGCCGGCTCCCCCCTACAGCCCCGATGCGGCGGCCGTCATGGACAACGGTTCCGGTTTCGAGGGACAGCCCGCCGGTGAACTGGCCGTCATCGCCGCGGCCATCGCGATCGCCTGCGCGGCGATCGTGCTGGCGGCCTGGGCGTTCGGGGACCTGGCCCGGACCCGGCGACTGGCCATGGAGCAGTTGCGGGACCGGGCCCGTCAGCTCGAGGTCGAGGCCGCCCAGGAGCGGGCCCTGGCCGCCGCCGACGAACGCAACCACATCGCCCGCGAGATGCATGACATCGTCGCCCACTCGCTCCAGGTGATCATCACCCAGGCCGACGGCGGCCGGTACGCGGGGGCGCAGGACCCGGCGGTCGCCGTCGGGACCCTGCAGACCATCTCGGACACCGGACGCCGCGCACTGGGCGAGATGCGCCGGTTGCTGGGGGTGCTCCGGGGGCCGGAGGCGGTGGAGCTCCACCCGCAACCGGGACTGGCGGACGTGGACGACCTGGTCGACACGATCCGCCTGACCGGGCTGGAGGTGGACTTCGCGGTCGAGGGGACCCCGCGCCGCGAGCTGCCGGCCGGCGGGGAGCTCGCGGCGTACCGCGCGCTCCAGGAGGCGCTGACCAACACGGTCCGCCACGGGGGTCCGAGCGCCCGGGTGATGGCCCGGCTGGGCTGGACGGCCCGGGGACTGGAGATCAGCGTGGACGACGACGGCCGGGGCGCCGCCGCGTCCGTGCAGACCCGCGGCTCGGGCCAGGGGCTGACCGGACTGCGCGAGCGGATCGGCCTGTTCGGCGGTTCCGTGACGGCGGCACCGCGCCAGGGCGGTGGCTTCAGCGTGCAGGCCACGGTGCCGTACCAGGAGATCTGAGCCCGTCAGGCACGGCGGTCGACCGACCGTCATCACCGGGAGGACATGTCCGTGCGGGCTCCCGGGGGGACTCGTCCTCCCGGGCATGACGGATGCCCGATGATGGAGGGGTGATCCCAGACCCCGCCCCGATCCGCGTCGCCCTCGTGGACGACCAGCAGCTGGTCCGCTCCGGACTGGGCATGCTCGTCAACTCCCAGCCGGACCTGGAGGTCGTCGGCGAGGCCTCGACGGGCCGGGAGGCCGTGGCCTCGCCCTCCGTCCGCGGTGCGGACGTCATCCTGATGGACGTCCGCATGCCCCAGCTGGACGGCATCGCCGCCACCCGCGCCCTGCTCGGTGAGGGGGACGACGGCGGCCGCGCACCCGGCGGGGTGGGTGCGGTGGACGGCCCGCGCGTGGTGGTGCTGACGACCTTCGACCTGGACGAGTACGCCCTGGAGGCGATCGAGGCCGGCGCCTCGGGGTTCCTGCTCAAGGACGCCCCGCCCGAGGAGCTGCTGGCGGCCATCCGCACCGTGCACCGCGGGGATGCGGTCATCGCCCCCTCGACGACCCGCCGGCTGCTCGACCACATGGCCCCCACGCTGCGGCGGGACCACGCGGCCGACCGGCAACGGCAGCGGGAGTCCGCCGCGGTGGACTCCCTGACCCCGCGCGAGCGCGAGGTGCTGGAGCTCATGTCCCGCGGGGACTCGAACCAGGAGATCGCCACCGGGCTGTTCCTGTCCGAGGCCACGGTGAAGACCCACGTGGGGCGGGTCCTGGCCAAGCTCGGGGCCCGGGACCGGGTGCAGGCCGTGGTCACCGCCTACCGCACCGGCGTGGCGCATCCCTGACTGGCGTGGCGCATCCCTGACCGGCGTGCCGGGTCTCGGCCCCCGGGCCCACGACCTGTCATGGTGTGCAGATCAGCATCATTGGGGAAGAGAGAAGAGAAGAGGAGAGGAGACCAGGCCATGACCGACCAGGCGACGAGGCTGCACGAGTTGCTCCTGGGTGCGGAGGACATCAGCGGCTTCCTGGACGAGCTCGTCGCGGCCACCGCGCGGTCCCTGACCGGGCTGGCCGGCGAGGTGTGGTGCGCGATCCTGCTGGTCCGCCCGAAGCGGCCCGCCACCGTGGCCTCCTCCGACCCGCGCGCCCGGGCCCTGGACGAGGTGCAGTACGACTTCGGCGAGGGCCCCTGCCTCACCGCCGCCCGCGAGGACCGGCTGGTGTACCTGACGGACACCCTCGAGGAGTCGCGCTGGCCCAGGTACCGCGCGGCGGCCGCCGAGGCCGGCGTGCGGTCCGCCCTGGGTGTTCCCCTGGACCTGGGCGGTGAGGCCGTGGCCGCCCTGGACGTCTACTCGGACCGTCCCCGCGCCTTCGACGCGGACAGCATGGAGATCGTGCAGAGGCAGGCGGTGGCCCTGTCCACCACGATGCGCCTGGCGGTCCGCATGGCCCGGCACCGGGACGTCGAGACCGACCTGCGGGCGGCGCTGACGTCGCGGACCTCGATCGACCTGGCCGTGGGGATCCTGATGGGCCGGAACCACTGCTCCCAGCAGGAGGCGGTGGAGATGCTCCGGCACGCCTCGAACCGGCGGAACACCAAGCTGCGGGACCTGGCGGACGAGCTCGTCCGCTCCGTGGGCAACGGCCGGGCGGCGGCCACGCACTTCGTGGACTGACCTCCCCGGGGCCCCCTCCCCCGCAGCCGGGGTCGTCCGGTCCCACGTCACGGGGGACTTCACTGTGACCCGCCCCACGGGGATGCCTATAATGGCCCGAGGTCGAGCCATGGCCGTGAAGATCTTTGACGACCCTCGAGGACGACGCCATGGCCCCTTTCATTGCCCCCTGGGCTGCCCCGCAACCACCGGCTGACGGGACCCCCCACTCCTCCCGTACCCCGGTGACCGATAGCGCCGCCGTGCCCGACGGCGCCGCGACCGGCAGTGCCGCTGCGCCCGAGGGTGCCGCTGGGGCTGCCGGGGCCGCGTCCGCCGGCGCCCCCGCGGACGGTGCACCCGGCAGTGCGCCGTCCACGACGGAACCATCCTCCGGGCCGCAGGCGCCGAGCCGGCAGGGGGCCTGACCGTGGCGGGAATCGTCGGGGAGATCGCCTTCCACGGGGACCAGGCCGACCTGGCCACGGTGTGCAGCATGGCCGAGGCCCAGACCCATGCCCCGTACGGATTCGGGACGAGCAGCTGGGGGTGGGTCGCCCTGGGACATCAGCGCCACGGGGCCTCGCCCGCACCCCACGGCGCGGCCCAGCCCCTCGCGGATGACCGCCTCGGCCTCGGACTCGTGCTCGCCGGGGAGGTCGCCAATCGCGAGTCGCTGCGGGAGGAACTGGACGGGGACTTCCCCTTCCGCGGAACAGGGGGCCCCGAGGTCGCCCTGGCCGCCTATCACCGGTGGGGGGAACGCTTCGCGACGCGGCTCGAGGGGTCGTTCGCCCTGGCGGTCGTGGACGCGTTCAGGGAGAAGGTCCTGCTGACCCGGGACGCGGACGGGACCATGCCCCTCTACCTCGCGCGGGGCCCGGGCCTCGTGCGCTTCGCCTCCGCCACCGAGTCCCTGCACGCCGTCAGCGGGCCGTACCCCTCGAACGGGGTCCACCCGGTCCCGCCGGCCACCGTCCTCCTGTTCGAGCCCTCGGGGCGTTCCGTCACGAGGGTGCTCGGGGATCAGGACGCGCAGGGAGTGGATGCCTGACGGCCGGCCCGCCCGTGCTGGCGGCGGTCAGCCGGCGGCCGGCACCCAGAGCATGGTGGCGACGGCCCAGAGCAGGATGCACGCCAGCACGTAGGGCATGGTGACGCGCAGCATGTTGCCCCGCGTCACGGTCGGCCCCGGCGTGTCCGCGCGCTGGTGCGAGAGGGCCAGCAGGTACGCCAGCTCGATGCGCGCCGGGCTCGTCAGCGTCCCGAGTCCGGCCGCCGCGTTCTGAGAGGCCATCACCCACAGCGGGTCCACGCCGAGCGCGTGCGCGGAGGCCGTCTGGGTACCGCCGAACATCGAGTTGGCGCCCGTGTTGGAGGCGGTGATGTACCCGCCCAGCCCGCCGATCCAGGGCACCAGGAACAGGTAGCCCGCGCCCAGGACGGTCAGCGCCCCGGCCAGGGACTGTGCCAGCCCGCCGCCGGAGACCGCATAGCCCAGCAGCAGGTACAGCCCGGTGGGCACGGCGGTGCCCCGCCACATCCGCCAGGTCTCCCGGGGAAGCCCCGCACGGTGGTCGCGGTCGAGGGACAGCACCACGATGCCGCTGAGGGCCCCGACCGTGGACCACAGGGCCGGTGAGCCGATGACGGCGCCCAGGGCGCCCGGCAGGAGGAACCGCTCCACCATCTGGCCGGCGATGGTTCCGACCAGCAGCACCAGGTAGGGCGTCAGGGCGCGCCACGGCGTGGGTCCCAGTCGTCCCCGGTTGATCACCAGGGCCCAGAGGGCGGACATCAGCAGGGACCCGACGGCACCGGCCACGGCGGTGCCCAGCAGCAGGTTCGCGCCGAGCACGAGGCCGGCCAGGGCCAGTCCGGAGACCAGGCCGGTGGCGATCCACACGGCATAGGCGGCGCGGGGCGGGCCGGCCCTGCCGCTCCGGGCCGGCCCGCTCTCTCCTGCCCCGCTCGCGGACTCCCTGCGGGCCAGCTCGACAGCACCACGACCGGCCACCACGGCGGCCACCGCCCCGGATCCGGCGAAGGCCAGGACGTTGAACGCCCCGGAGGCCAGGCCGAGGTCCAGCAACGACACCCCGGCGATCCCCGACCCGAGCAGGGTGCCCGGCGCCATGGAGCCCCAGGGGGCCACGGCCAGTCCGAGCAGGGCCAGCGTCGCGGCGCGCACGGGAGTGAAGCCGAGGGAGAGCAACAGGGGCAGGCCGATCATGACGGACACCCCGAAACCGGTCACCGACTCCAGGAACGGCACCACCCCGGACACCATCAGCAGGGCCGAGGCCACCGTGGGACCGCCGCCGGCCGAGAGCCAGCCGGCGATGCGCTGCTGCGCGCCGCCGCGGTCCATGACCCGGGAGAGCAGGATGCCACCCGCGATGATGCCCAGCACCTCCACCAGCGTGCCCATCCCCGCGGCGAACGCTCCGGCCAGCTCGGCCGGGGCCGTGTGGAACCACAACAGCCCGGCCAGCAGGGCGGTCACCAGGCCGGTCCCCGGGGCCACCCAGGCCGGGGCCGGCACCACGAGCAGGGCCAGGGTCAGCACGATGGGCAGCGCGGCCATGAACACGTCCACCGCAGCCTCCGTCCCCTCCTGCCGTCCCTGCAGGTCAGTCCATGTCGCGGGCGGGCCGAGCACCGCCCCCGCGAATGCTACCGGTCCACCCGGGCTCCGGGTGCCCCGTAGTCCTCCCGGAGCCCGGGACACCCCCGAGTCATCCCGGAGGATGACCCGGATCCACCCCGGAACGGCACCCCAGAACGATCCGCGTACCCCGTCCAGCGGCCAGAGTGGATGGCATGAACCCCACGACTGACCTCACCGCGAGCGTGCCCGCCCCCTCCGGACCCCCCACCACCGCCTCCTCCGCCACCGCCCCCGGCCGGTCCGCCGGTGCCACCGCACCGTCGGAGGGGGCCGCCGCCCCGGCGGTGTCCGCCCGGGGGCTGGTGAAGACCTATGGCCGGGGCGAGGCCGCCGTGCGCGCGCTGGCCGGTGTGGACGTCGACTTCGCCGCCGGGGCCTTCACCGCGATCATGGGCCCGTCCGGCTCGGGCAAGTCGACCCTGATGCACTGCCTGGCCGGACTGGACACCGCCGACGCCGGCCGGATCGAACTGGGCGGCCAGCAGATCACCGGACTGAACGACACCGCCCTGACCCGGTTGCGCCGGGACCGGATCGGGTTCGTCTTCCAGGCCTTCAACCTCGTCCCCACCCTGACCGCCGAGCAGAACATCGTGCTGCCCCTGGATTTGGCCGGCACGCCGGTGGACCGGGCCTGGCTCGCCGAGGTCGTGGGGATCCTGGGCCTGGGCGACCGGCTCGGGCACAAGCCGCACGAGCTCTCCGGCGGCCAGCAGCAGCGCGTGGCCGTGGCCCGGGCCCTGCTCACCCGCCCGGACGTGGTGTTCGGTGACGAACCCACCGGCAACCTGGACTCCACCACCGGGGCCGAGGTGCTCTCCCTGCTGCGCCGCTCGGCCCGGGAGATGGGCCAGACCGTCATCATGGTCACCCACGACCCGGTCGCCGCCTCCTACGCCGACCGCGTGGTGCTGCTGGAGGACGGGCGGCTGGCCGGGCAGATCAGCGATCCGACCCCCGAGAACGTGCTGGCCGCCCTGGCGAAGCTGGGGGTGGCCTGAGCCATGCTCACCCTCGCCCTGTCCCAACTCCGGCACCAGCCCCGCCGGTACGTCTCGGTACTGCTGGCCATCATCATCGGCGTCACCTTCCTGGCCTCCGCCCTGCTGGTCGGCTCCTCCTCCACCGCCAGCCTGCGCAACTCCCTGGGCGCCACCTACTCCCGCGCCGACCTCGTCATCGCCCCCACCCCCGACGCCGGTTTCGAGACCCGGGAGGAGCTGGCCGGCGCGGCCGGCACGTCCGCGGAGCCGGGCCCGCTGCAGGACGTGGAGGGCGTCCAGGAGGCCTACGCGCACGTCGTCACGCCCGTGGGCGTCAAGCGCCCGGCGGATCGGCAGGGCGCGGGCACGTGGGGTCCGACCACGGACTACGCACAGGTGGCCAGCGTCCCGCAGGACCCGTCCCTGATCCCCGAGGACCTCGTGGTGGGCCGCTACCCGGCCGCCGGGTCGGCCTCCGAGGTCGTCCTGGACGAGCGCACCGCCCGGGACTTCGGGCTCGACGTCGGCTCCGGCACCTTCCTGATGTCCGGGACGGCGGCCGACGCCGCCGGTCGCAAGGTCACCGTGGTCGGGCTCTCCGAGGTCTCCCAGGACCCGAACGCCATCGGCGCCATCCAGGTCCGCGGCGACGAGGCCCTCACCGTTCAGCTCACGGCCGACTCCCTGGCCGCAGCCCTGCCCGATGACGCTGCCGGCGGGCTCAGCGCCGAGGAGCAGGCCGCTCAGGCGGAGATCGCCGAGGCCATGACCGCGCGGTACGCCGAGCACGTGCTGGTCCGCCTCGAGCCCGGGGCCGACCGCGACGCGGTCGCGGCCGCCCTGCAGGACACCGCCGACGCCGAGGGGCTGGCCGTCACCGTGGCCACCCCGGACGTGCAGGCGCAGCGGCAGATGGCGCAGATGACGGGCTCCGACGTCTTCGTCTGGGTACTGGGGGCATTCGCCGCCATCGCCCTGCTGGTCACCGCGCTGGTCATCGCCAACACCTTCTCGGTGCTCGTGGCCCAGCGGTCCCGGGACCTGGCCCTGCAACGCGCCCTCGGTGCCTCCCGGCGCCAGATCCGCGGCTCCGTGCTGGCCGAGGCCGGGATCGTGGGCCTGGCCGGGGGCGTGCTCGGCGTCGCCGTGGCCTGCGGCCTGGTCGCCGTGCTCGTCGCCTGGGGCGCCACCAACGAGGGCTTCGGCTTCCTGACCTTCGAGGCCACCTCCCGGGACCTCATCGTCTCGATCGCCGTGGGCGTGCTGCTGACCGTGATCGCCTCCTCCTCCGCCGCCGTCGCCGCCACCCGGGTCTCCCCGCTCGAGGCGATGCGCCCGAGGGAGGACGCCGCCCTGGGCAACCGGGCCGGCGTCGTCCGCCTGGTGGCCGGTGCCCTGCTGCTCGTGGCCGGCGCCGCGGGGCTGGTCTGGGGTGCCGCGAACGTCAACCTGGGGGTCGCCGTCGCCGGTGGGGCCGTGTCCTTCGTGGGCGTGCTGATGCTGGCGGTGCTGTTCGTCCCCGCCGTCGTGTCCGTGATGGGCCGGGCGGCCCGCCCGGCCGGGGTGCCCGGACGGATGGCCCGGCTCAACGCGGTGCGCAATCCCGGGCGGACCGCGGCCACCGCCTCCGCGCTGCTGATCGGCACCACCCTGGTCGCGATGATGCTGACCGGCGGCCGTACCGCGCAGGTGCAGATGGACACCATCTTCCGGGCCGAGTTCCCGGTCGACATGCAGGTCGGGCTGGCCGCCGACGGCGGTGCCGCCGAACGCGATCGGGTCGCCGCCCTGGACGGCGTGGACGCCGCGGCGCTGCTCGTGCCGACCGGCACCGCAGAGGTCGAGGGCGGCTCCACCGCCGTGTACGCCGCCGACTCCGCGCAGCTGCGCGAGGTCGTGGCCGGGCTGCCGGTCGGCGAGGCCGAGCGCCTGGGCGAGCCCGGCACCGTCCTGGTGCCGAACACCGTGGAGTCCGAGACCCTGACGGTCACCGGGCCGGAGGGCTCCCGGCAGTTCGACACCGTCCTGAGCGCCTCCTCCGCCCTGGTGCCGGTGATCTCCCTCGAGGACGCCCGGGCCCTGGGCCTGGACCCGGGGGCCGGTGCGGGGGCCGGTGCGGGGACGACCGCCACGGGCTCCGGGGAGGCGGAGACCGCCCCGCAGCTGTGGCTCCAGGCCGGGGACGGCATCGCCCTCGACGGGCTGCAGGAGCTGAACACGGCGGTGGCCCAGGCCGCCGGGGTATCCCAGGAACAGGTCAGCGGCGAACTGGCCATGCGGCTGCTGTTCACCGTGATCATCGACGGCATGCTCATGGTCGTCACCGCCCTGCTGGCCGTCTCGGTGCTCATCGCCCTGATCGGCGTGGCGAACACGCTGTCCCTGTCCGCCATCGAGCGCACCCGGGAGAACTCCCTGATGCGGGCCCTCGGCCTGACCCGCGGCGGGTTGCGCGGCATGCTCGCCCTGGAGGCGGTGCTGATCTCCGGGGTCGCGGCCCTCATCGGCAGCGCACTGGGCACCGTCTACGGCGGCTTCGGCGCCCACACGGTGTTCGGGGAGATGGCCGCCGGCATCGGCCAGTCGGTCGTCTGGCCGGCCGTGCCGTGGCCCGAACTCGGACTGATCGTGCTGGTCTCGGTGGCCGCCGGGCTGCTGGCCTCCGTGGCACCCTCGCGGCGGGCCACCCGGCTCTCCCCGGTGCAGGGGCTGGCCACGGCCTGATCCCGGCCACTGCGCACGATCGGAGTCGGCCCTGGGACCCGCGCGGTCCTAGGGTCGGCTCCATGAGCACCGGACCCGCAGGCCGACGCGATGTCCTCCGGGCTGGGCGGCCGGGCCCGCCGCGGGGTGACAGGAGATACGGCGCGGCCCACACTGGAGCGGTGAGGGACCAACGCCTCGAGCACGATGCCGCCGCCCGGCGTGCCATCAGCTTCATCACGGCACGGGCCGCGGAGCCGATCACGGTGGCGGACATGGCCGACGCCGCCGGTTACAGCCCGTTCCACTTCACCCGCCTGTTCGCGGACCGCGTCCGCGTCACCCCGAACCGGTTCCTGGCCGGGGTCCGGTTCCACCGCGCCAAGCAGCTGCTGCTGGCCGGGGACGACCCGGTCATCGACATCTGCCACGAGGTCGGCTTCTCCTCCCCCGGCACGTTCACCCGCCGGTTCCGCGAGGAGGTGGGCGTGGCACCGTCCGCCCTGCGCCAGCTGGCCGAGGACCTGTCCGTCTCGACACCGGCCCCGTTCACCCTCTACCCGGACGGCGTCACCGAGGCGGACCTCGCCGGGGGCCTGCCGGACCCGGCCACCGGCCTGCTCGGCACGGTGGACGGCACCGTCCACCTCCCGGCCGGGCTGCGCGGCGGCCCCGGACTGGCCGCCCTGGTCTGGATCGGCTTCTATCCCGCGCCCTCGCCCACCGGACTGCCCGTGACCGGCGTCCTGCGCCTCGGCGAGGGCTCGTTCCGGCTGCCCCTGCTGGCCTCGGCTCCCTGGCTGCTGGCCACGGCCGTGCCGGCCACTGCGGAGCCCCGGGACCACCTGGCCAGCCCTCGTCCCGCCGTGGGGATCCATCCCCGCCCGCTCGGCCGCACCGCCACCGTCCGGATCACCCTGGCCCCCGCCGCCCCGTGGCAGTTCCCCGTGCTCTCCGCCCTGCCGGCGCTCGTGCCCGCGCACCACCACTTCCTCAGGAGGACGTCATGACCGACCACGTGCCCACCGCCAACACCGACTCGATCGGCATCAGCCACGGTTCACCCGTCTGGGTGGACCTCACCGTCCCCGACCTCGCCGAGGTCAAGCCCTTCTACGAGATCATCTTCGGGTGGCGCTTCGATGACTACGGTGAGGAGTTCGGCCACTATCACATGATCACCAACGGTGGCGCCCACGTGGGCGGGGCGATGTCCCAGTCCGGGGACGGCTCGGGGCAGCCGGCCGCCTGGTCCGTCTACCTCAAGAGCGACGACATCACCCGGTCCCTGGCAGACACCGCGGCGGCCGGCGGGAACGTGCTGGTGCCGGCCATGCCGGTGGGTGACCTCGGCCAGATGGGCGTGGTCACCACGCCTGGGGGCGAGGTCCTGGGCATCTGGCAGAACGGGACGTTCGGGGGCTTCACGATGACCCGGACCGTGGGCTCGCCCGTGTGGTTCGAGGTGATGAGCCTCGACTTCGACGCGGACGCCGAGTACTACCGCTCCGTCTGGGGCTGGGAGCCGACGCTGCTGGCCATGGACGGGGCGGAGTCCGGGGCCCAGCGCGCCCGCTACGCGAACAACCGTCCCGGGGAGGCGGCCACGGCCGGGTTGTGCGAGGCCGATCCGTCCTGGTTCCCCGAGGGGACGCCGTCCTACTGGCGGGCGTACTTCATCGTGGAGAACGCGGACGAGGCCGCCCGGACGATCACCAGCCTCGGCGGCTCGGTCCTCGATGGTCCCATGGACACCCCGTTCGGCCGTCTCGCCACGGTGGCCGACCCCGCCGGGGCGACCTTCCAGATCGCCCAGATGACCGAGGAGGACCAGGCCCGCCGGTAGGGCCTCAACCGGCCTGGACGGTGGCGTCGTCCGCCACGGCTCAGAACGGCCGGCGGCGCAGGATCTCGGGGAACACGGCGGACAACAGGGGCGCCACCCCGCAGCCGTCGGGGGCGGCGGGTGCCTTCGGGTCCATCCAGGCCAGTTGCTCGATCTCCGCGTTGGGCTCGGGCACCTCGTTGCGGGCCAGCGGCCGCAGCAGCGCGAAGACTTCGGAGTGCAGGAGGCGCCCGTTCTCGTTGGCCGCGGGGGTGTCGAACCCGCCGAGGTACTCGAGGTCCTCGGCCGGCACGGTCAGGCCGGTCTCCTCGGCGAGTTCCCGGACGGCGGTCTGGAGCGGGGACTCCTCGTCGCGGTGCTTCCCGCCGGGGAACATGAACATCGTGGTGCCGGTCTTGCGGACGGTCAGGACCTGCCCGTCCGGCCGGTACAGGACCACGGCGGACACCAGGATCCGGTTCTCGGCCTCGACACCGCCCAGGGGATTGCTCACGGGACCATCTTCTCCCGTTCGCGGGGGAAACGGCGCAGATGACGGACCCTGGCGTGTTGGCGGTCCGGGCCGCTGCGGACCACGCGTCCGGGCATGGCGGCCGGGCGCGGGCCGGTCCTAGGGTGGGGACCGTGACCGACATCTGGCCCCTGATCCACGCCGAGCGCGCCGCCCTGGCCGATGACCTCGCCACCCTGACCGACGAGCAGTGGAAGCGGACCACGCTGGCCACGGAGTGGACGGTGGAGGAGGTCGTCGCGCACCTGTCCGCCGCGGCCACCACCGGCCGGTGGGCGTGGCTGAAGAGCATCATCGGGGCCGGCCTGAACCCTGCGGTGCACAACAACCGCAGCCTGGCCGAGCATCTGGGCGCCACCCCGGCCGGGACGCTGGAGAACTTCCGCCAGGTCATCGGTTCCACCACGGTCCCGACGAACAACCTGGCCGCCTGGCTGGGAGAGGTGGTCGTCCACGGCGAGGACATCCGGGAGCCGCTGGGCCTGCAGCGGGCCTATCCGCGGGAGGTGCTCGTGGTGCTGCTCGAGTTCTTCGAGTCCTCGAACTTCACGGTGCCCTCCAAGGCGCGCGCCCGGGGCCTGACCCTGGTCGCCACGGACCTGGGACGCTGGGTCGGGGCCGGCCCCGAGGTCCAGGGCACCGCCAGGGACCTGATCATGGCCATGGCCGGACGAGCGGTGCCGCTCGAGCGGTTCTCCGGGCCGGGCGCCCTCGACTTCGACGCCCGGGGCCAGCGCCCGTCCCAGAAACGCTGAACGTCCCCTCCCTCAGCCCAGGGCCAGCTTCGCGGCGATGGCCACCATCACCACGCCGACCACGAGGTCCACGCTCCGCCAGGTGCGGGGGGTGTCCAGCACGGGGGCCAGGGCCCGCACGCCCAGTCCCAGGGTGAGGAACCAGAGGGCGGAACCGGTCACGGCGCCGGCGGCGAAGACCCACTTGTCCGCCCCGTAGGAGTTGGCCAGTGTGCCGAGCATGACCACCGTGTCCAGGATGGCGTGCGGGTTGAGCATCGAGACGGACAGTGCCGTGAGGACCACGACGTGCACGGGGGTCGAGGCCCGCTCCCGAGCGCGGAGCCGAACCGCGAGCGCGGGCCTCGTGGCCACCGCGACGCCGGACGCGCCGCCCGCGCCGTCCTCGTCCCGGGGCCGGACCGCCGTGGCCTCCTTGTCCTCCGGTTCCCCGTCGACCCCCGCCGGGCCGGCGCCGGGCAGGGGCGGTTCCGTCCGGCGGGAGGCGAACGCCGAGCGGAACGAGCCGAAGGCGAACCAGAGCAGGTACGCCACCCCGGCCCAGGTCAGCACCTGCAGCACCCAGGGGGCGCGCTCGGCGACCACGCCGACCCCGGCGGTGCCGGCGAAGACCAGCACCAGGTCCCCGGCCAGGCAGACGGCCAGGGTGAGCATCAGCCGGTCCCGGCGGATCGCCTGGCGCATGATGAACAGGCTCTGGGCACCGATGGCCACGATGAGGGCGAGGCAGGTCAGCAGACCGGTCAGGAAGATCGTCACCCGGCCACGCTAGGGCGGCCGGCATCTTCCGTTCCACCTGCATATCCTTCAGGGTATTAAGCTTTCCTTCATGAACACCGAGCACCTGCGGGCCCTGGCCGCCGCCGTGGACGAGGGCACCTTCGACGCGGCCGCGGCGTCCCTGCGGATCTCCGGCTCGGCCTTCTCGCAGCGGATCCGCTCCCTGGAGAAGGACGTCGGACAGGTGCTGCTGACGCGCACCGTCCCGGTCGGCACGACGGCGGCCGGTGACCGGATGCTGCGCCTGGCCCGCCAGGTCGCGGTCCTGGAGGAGGAGGCCCGGCGCTCGCTCGGGCAGGGCACCGGAGGCCGGGCCGTGCTGTCCGTGGCGGTCAACGCGGATTCACTGGCCACGTGGTTCGTGGAGGTGCTGCAGCAGGCGGCGACCTGGGACGACGCCGTGCTGCAGCTGCACCTGGAGGACCAGGAGCACACGCACGAACTGCTGCGCCAGGGCACCGTGATCGCCGCGGTCACCGAGAGCCCGGCGCCGGTCTCCGGGTGCGTGACCATGGAACTGGGCACGATGGTCTACCACCCGGTGGCGGCGTCGTCCCTGCTGGACCGGTACCGCCGCCCGGACGGCTCGGTGGACTTCACGGCCGTGCCGGTGCAGGACTTCGGCAGCCGGGACAACCTGCAGCGATCCCGGCTGGCGGCCTGGCGCGAGGACCGCCCCGGGACCGGCGCCCTGCCGCCCCGTCACCAGGTCCCCACGGTCCACGGGTTCAACGCGGCGGTGGCGGCCGGCCTGGGCTGGGGCATGATCCCGGCCGGCCAGTTGCCCGAGGGCGTGCTGGAGGGCAGCCACCCGGACCTGGTGGTGATCCCCGAGCTCGAACAGGCCCGGGTGCCGTTGCACTGGCAGCGATGGTCCGCCGGGACCCCGGCGCTGGACCGGCTCACGGCCGCCGTCCAGCTGGCCGCGCGCAACATGACCTGATTCCCGCGGCCGGTGGTGTGGACTGGTGGTCCCGGCGACCGCCCCACCCAAAGGACCCGCATGACCTCGACAGCCCGCCCCGCCCCCGCCCACGTGCTCCTGCTGGGCTTCGGCGCCATCGGCCGGCAGGTGGCCCTGCAGCTGGCCCCGGAACGCGAGGCCGGCACCGTCCGGATGTGGGCGGCCGAGCGGGACGTGGCCGCCAGCCGGCACCGCGCCCTGCCCGGGGTCGAGCTCGTCACCACCGGAGCGGACCTGGACTGCCTGAACTGGTCCGACGTCCTCACCGGGGCGGACCTGGTGGTGGAGTGCGCCGGGGTCGCACCGGCCGGTGAGTACGGGCCGGACGTCATCGCCGCGGGGACCGACCTGGTCCTGACCAGCGTGGGCGCCCTCGCCGATCCGGACATCGCGCGGCGGTTGCTGGCCGGCCCCGGCCGGCTCTGGGTGACGTCCGGGGCGATCGGTGGTTTCGACGTCCTGGGGGCCGCCGCGGACGCCGGCGGGCTCGACCGGGTGCGCATCCGCACCACCAAGCTCCCCACCTCCCTGCTGCGCCCCTGGATGTCCCCGGCCGCCCGGGACGCGTTGGCCGCCCTGCGCCCCGGCGACGAACCGGTGACCGTGTTCTCCGGCGGCCCGGCGCAGGCCATCGAGCAGTTCCCGGCCAACGTCAACGTCGCGGTCGGCCTGGCCTGGGCCACGCGGGGCCGGCCGGCCGCCGGCGGGACCGAGACGGGCGGCACCGAGACGGGTGGGACGGTGCGGGGCGCGGACGAGGTGGCACTGCTGCGGCGCTCCCTGGACCGGGTCCGGGTGGAGCTGGTCGCCGATCCCGCCGTCGAGCGCAGCCGGCACGAGATCCTGGCCGAGGGACCGGCCGGCCGCTTCGAGCTCTCCTTCGAGTCCGCACCCAGTCCGGAGAACCCGAAGACCTCCGGCCTGACCGCGCTCTCCGTCGCCCGGACGATCCGCGAGGCCCTCGAGCGCCGCCTCCGGTGACCGGAAAGGGCAGGCAGGCCGGAGAGAGCGGTCAGGAGCCGGCGAGCATGTCCAGCACGAGGGGCTTGACCCTCGAGCCGTAGAGCTCGATCGAGCCCATCATGTACTCGTGCGGCAGCGAACCGTTGCCGTACTTCATGCCGAAGCGGCTCGCTCCGAGCGCCGTCACGCTGCGCGCGATCTTCCGCGCCACGGTCTCCGGGGAGCCCAGGTGCAGGGCCCCGTGCTCGATCTCCTGGCGGAACTGGATGGGGCTGGGGGCCGGCCAGCCCCGTTCGGCGCCGAGCTTGCGGATGGCCGCCTCCCAGTGGGGGTAGTACATCTCGGCGGCCCGTTCGTCCGTCTCGGCCACGAAACCGTGGGAGTGGACGGCCACGCGGCGGGCCTCGTGGCCGAACTCGTCGATCGAGCGGCGGTAGAGCTGGGCGAACGGGGCGAAGCGCTCGGGTGCACCGCCGATGATCGCCAGTTCCAGGCCCATCCCGTGCTTCGCCGCGCGCACCACCGAGGCCGGGGTGCCGCCCACCGCCACCCAGGTCGGCAGCCCGTGCTCGTGCGCCGTCGTCGGGAACACGGACTGGCGCTGCAGCGCGGCCCGGGTGGTGCCCTGCCACGTGACCGGACCCTCCGTGCGCAACTGCGCGAACAGGTCCAGCTTCTCCTCGAAGAGCCGCTCGTAGTCCTGCAGGTCGTAGCCGAACAGCGGGAAGGACTCGATGAAGGAGCCCCGGCCCAGGGAGACCTCGGCGCGACCGTCCGAGACGGCGTCGAGGGTGGCGAAGCGCTGGTAGACGCGCACCGGGTCGTCCGAGGAGAGCACGGTCACGGCGGAGATCAGCTTGAGGTGCCCGGTCTTCGAGGCGATCGCGGACAGCACCGTCTCGGGCGAGGAGACGGAGTAGTCCGGACGATGGTGCTCGCCGATGCCCAGCACGTCCACGCCGGACTGGTCCGCCAGGACGCCCTCGGCCACGAGGTTGCGCAACACCTCGGGGTGGTCCAGCGGCCGGCCGTCCAGGGAGTGTGTCACGTCCCCGAAGGTGTGCAGGCCGAACTCCAGCGTGCCCTCCGGCAGGGACCCGGCCCGTTCGGTGCCCGGGTTCGGGTGCGGGGCCGCGTGGGCGGCGGGACCCGCGGCGGGTGCGGGGCCGTCGTCGGGCCGGGCGGCGCGCGCCTGGGCGGGGTGGTTCGGCTCGGTCTCAGGGTGGGGATTCTCGGTCACGTCAGGCACAACGTGCGCGGCGACCGGATCATTCCTTCAGTTTTGAATCACTCGGTCCGGGTGTGGCCGGGAACCCACGGCCGCGGCGCCAGCGTGCGCCAGCGGATCAGAAGAACCCGGCGAAGCGTCCGACGATCGCCAGGATCACGAAGACCGCCACCAGGACGAGGACCAGGACGAGCCAGGCCTTGCCCTTGGCGCCCTCGCCCGGCTTCTCGACGTCCATGTCCGGGTTCGTGGGGCCCACCCCGGTGCCCTCGGCCGGCGGGGTGTCCCCCTCGATGCTGTGCCCCGTGCTCTCCCGCGTGGCCTTGGCGGCCTCGTCGCGGTCGTGCCGGGCGTCCTCGGAGCTGAGGTCTGCCATGCTGGCCTGCCTTCCACGGTGGGGTGTACGCATCCCGCGCACGCCCTCAGGCTAACAAGCCCTCGGCCCGCCGCGGACCGGGATCAGGCCGGACCGGCGGTGATCCCGTTGCTCAACCGGCGGTCGGCCGACTGGAGCAGTTCGAAGGCCAGCCGGGCCGCCTCCCGCGCCGGCTCCTGGGCCCACTGCGGGACCCGGGTCGCCGGGTCCAGACGGTCGAACGCCACGGTGCCGCCGACGCCCACGACGAATCCGAACCGGGCCGAGTGGGTCTCCACCGGCCCGTCGCCGAACAGGCAGACCAGCCCGGCGCCGCCCGTCGACGCGTCCACGAACACCTGGGTCGGGGTGAACCTCAACTGCGGGGTCAGCCCGGACTGCACCGCCCCGGCACCGCCGCTGCTCCAGCGCTGCCGGACCGTGACGTCCCAGCGTCCGCCGGGATCCGGGATGGTGTGGGGCTCACCGGCCGCGCGCAGCCGCAACTGGGCCAGGGCGAACCGTGCCCGATCGGTCCAGGCCTCGGGAAGCTCCGGCGGACCGGTCAGCTCCCAGTCCCGGATCAGCAGCCGGTGATGGAACACCGTGGGCCGGTACACCGTGCCGCGGACCGTGCTGCCGAGCCTGCTGCCGAGACTGGCGCTGAGGGACAACCGGGTCCCGAAACCGTCCGGGCTGTCATCCACCTCTTCCCAGTCGTGGCGGGTCACCGTCTCGGTGAGTTCGAGAATCGTGTCCATCTCCGTGCCCTGTCTCATGTCCGTACCCCGCTCCATCTCCATGCCCCGTTCCATCTCCGCGCCCGGTCGTCTCGTCTCGCCCGCGCACCACCGGTCCGCACCGGCCCCGAACCGCGGGGCGTCAGACGGGGCGGGGAGGTCCCGCCCGGGAAGCTGATACGCGTGATCGGAGCCTGGATTCGTCATCGGGTCTCCCTCTCTCCTGATCGGTCACCTGAGGTCCTGTGAACAGGACACCACCCCACCCTCGGTGCGCCCTATGCCGGTCCTGTGCCGAACCTGTGTCTGCGGAGCCGGCGTCCGGGGCCCCCGTTTCCGGATCTCCGCGCCCCGTGAGCGCGGACCATCGGTCTTCACAGGGGGAGTGCCGTGGACGCCATCCCTGCGTCACGCCCAGACTATGCCGCCACCCCGGCAGGGCACCACCCTGATTTCCGAAAACGGCGAGGTCAGGCGGCCTCCGGGCCCTCCGGCGACCCCGAGGCGGGCAGCGCCACGGTGAACACGGTCCGGCCGGGCGCGGAGTCCACGGTGGCCTCCCCGCCGTGCGCGTGGGCCACCGAGCGCACGATCGACAGTCCCAGGCCCGTGGAACCCTCCCGCGCGGCGCGGGCGGTATCCCCCCGCACGAAGCGGTCGAACAGCCCGGGCATCAGGTGCGGATCGATCCCGGGCCCGTCGTCCTGCACGGTCAGGCGCACGGTCCCGACGCCGTCCGCGGCCTCCTGCTGGAGACGCACCAGCACGGTGGTCCCCTCCGGCGTGTGCTTCCGGGCGTTGCCCAGCAGGTTGGCCACCAGCTGGGCGAGCTGCTGCCGGTCGCCCAGCACCGTCACGGGGTCCTCGGGGACGTCCACGGTCCAGTGGTGGTCCCGGCCGGCGGCCGAGGCGTCCATGACGGCGTCCATCACCAGTTCGCCCAGGTCGACCTCGCCGCGCCGGACCTCGCGCCCGGCGTCGAGCCGGGCCAGCAGCAGCAGGTCCTCGACGAGGGACCCCATCCGGTCCGACTGCTGCAGCACCCGTCCCAGCGCGTCCTGGCCCCGCTCGGTCAGGGGCTCGGTCAGCCGGATCATCTCGGCGTATCCGCGCACGGCGGCCAGCGGTGTGCGCAGCTCGTGCGAGGCGTCGGCCACGAAGGTGCGCAGACGCTGCTCGGAGCGGTTGCGCTGCTCGATGGCCACGTCCACGGAGCCGATCAACTGGTTCAGGGCGAACCCCACGTCCCCCACCTCGTTCCCGGGTTCGGCCAGCTCCCGGCGCACGCGGTAGGGCGCCAGCGAGACCTCCCCGGACCCCATCGGCACGTGGGCCACCTCCGCCGCGGCCTGGGACACCTCGCCGAGCGGGCGCAGCGATCGGCGGATCCACCACCAGCACAGCAGCCCGGCCAGCAGCAGGGCGGCCAGGGACCCGAGCACCTGCACCCGCGCCAGGTTCGCCTTCGTCTTGTCGATCGCCGCCGTGGGCACTCCGAGGACCGCGAAACCGTCGTCCCCGACGCTCTCCGCGTGCAGCAGGAACCGGCCGCGGTCCAGGTCCAGGATGCGGTTCACGCGGGGGTCCGGCACCCCGTCGGTCTGGCCGCCCAGTCTGGCCTCGTGCCTCTCCTGCTCCACCCTGGCCTCCTCGGTCAGCGCGGCCAGGGCCTCCACGTCACCCGCGGAGAGTTCCACCTCGTCCCAGTTGTCGTTCTCTGCCGAGGCCTGGACCACCCTGCCGTGGACGGTGACCACTGCGACCATCCCCGCCGCCGTGCCCGAGGCATCCAGCGGGTCGCGGCGGAAGTCCGGGGTCTCGTCGCTCGATCCGCGCGTGATGTAGGTGTAGGAGCGGTACCAGATCTGCGCCAGGTTCTGTTCCAGCTGGTTGTCCACGGCCTTGCCCGTCAGCGCCAGGGAGGCCACGGTGAAGGCGCTGAGGACCACGGCCAGCAGGGCCACCACGCCGGCCGCGGTCCGGACGGCCAGACTCGTCCGCCGCGGGGGCCGGGCACCCGCACGGTTCCGGACGCGATCGCCGGCCGAGGGGGGTGAGGCGCCCGGAGCCGGGGACGCCGGCGGCGCCGCCGGGTCCGGATCGGGGGACGGGCCGGGAGGCCCGCCGGACGACGAGGTCACCGCGGCGGCCTCAGACGGCCGGGCGAATGACATACCCGGCGCCCCGGACGGTGTGGATCATCGGTTCGCGGCCGGCGTCGATCTTCTTGCGCAGGTACGAGATGTAGAGCTCGACGATGTTGGCCTGCCCGCCGAAGTCGTACTGCCAGACCCGGTCCAGGATCTGCGCCTTGGACAGCACGGCCCGGGGATTCTCCATGAGGTACCGCAGCAGGTTGAACTGGGTGGCGGTCAGGTCCACCGGATCCCCGCCGCGCGTGACCTCATGGGTGCGGACGTTGAGCACCAGGTCCCCCACCACCAGCTCGTCCGAGTCCTGGGCGGCCACCCCGGAGCGCTGGACCAGCCGGTGCAGGCGGATCAACACCTCCTCCAGCGAGAACGGCTTGGTGACGTAGTCGTCCCCACCGGCGGCCAGGCCGCGGATGCGGTCGTCCACCGAGTCCCGGGCGGTGAGGAACAGCGCCGGCACGTCGGGACGGAAGGAGCGGATCCGGTCCAGCACCTGCAGACCGTCCAGCTCGGGCAGCATCCAGTCCAGGACCAGCACGTCCGGCTGGGCATTGCGGGCGGTCTCGACGGCGGCGTGTCCGGCATGCGCGACGTGCACCTCCCAGCCACACAGGGTCAGGCCCATGGACACCAGGTCCGCCAGCATCGGCTCGTCGTCCACGACGAGGGCGCGCAGGGCGCTGCCGTCCGGATGGGAGAGCTTCGGCAGGATCTCGTGCAGGGCCGCGAGGGAGGTCGGCGAACCGGTGGCGGCTGACGGGCCTGAGGCCGGGGAACCGGAGGACAGGCCAGGAAGTGACGAGTTCATGGTGCGCTCCTAGAGGCGGACGGGTGGAAGGACGGGGGTGCCCACGTCCTAGTCCAAACCCCTATCCTGTCAGGGGATTCTGTCCTACCTGTGCCCAGACTGTGAAGGGGTCGCGTCAACGCCGTCGCCGGCTGATCAGCGGTTGCGGGAGAACAGCATCACCGCACAGCCGGAGGCCAGGGCGGTGAGCAGGATCAGGGCGGCCGGCACGAGCGCCCAGAGGTCGCCCACGATGCCCAGGCCCACGGAGAACCCACCCATGCACAGGTAGGCGATCGCGAAGTACCGGCTCATCAGGGAACCGGCCCGTGCGGGGTGGTGGCGCACCAGTTCGCCCATCTCCTGCGTGGCGCTCAGGTAGGTGAACCCGTGCCCGACGCCGGCCCCCACCGAGGCGACCAGCGCCAGCCACACCTGCCCGGTCACCAGCATCGCGGCGAAGCCGGCGATCCCCAGGATCACGAAGACGTGACCGAGACGCCGGGCCGCGGGGTAGGCGATGTCCCTGGACAGGACCTGCACGAGGCCGGCCACCCCGAGGACGATGGCCACGATCCCGCCCAGGGCGGTCAGGCTGTCCACCTGAAGCGCCGCTCCGATCAGTCCCGGTCCGACGGACTGGTACAGCCCGATCATTGACCAGCTGGTCGCCGCCGTCAGGCTGATCATCAGGTGGCTGCGCGGCTGCGGGTCGGCGTTCCCCGGTTCGGCAGGCACCCTCCCGGCCGCCACCCCACCGGCCGTCGGCGTCCCCGTCCGGGCGGACGGATCGATGGCCGACTCGGCCACGCCGTCGGTCACCGGGGCCCGGTCGGCGGCCGTCGCGCTCCGGCCGGGGTCCTCGGCACCGGGACCCGGCGACGCCACTGGCGTGGCCCCGTGCACCCTCAGCAGCACCAGCACGGCCGCCATGGGGGCGGCCGTCCCACCGGTGGCGTCTGCCAGCAGACCTGCGGCCAGGGGACCCAGGCAGGCGCCGAGGATCGCGCTCAGGGTGACGAGCAGGGCGGTGAAGGGGCGGGGCCGGGGCGGAGCGGCCTGGTACAGGGCGGCGCTGCTGGCGGTCATGATCACGCCGAGGGCGAGTCCCTGGACGGCACGCCCCGCGATCAGCGCCCCCGGTCCCGCGGCCAGCGCGAGCGCCAGGGAGGCCGGCACGGAGACGGCCACGGCCCAGGTCATGAGCGTCCGCGGGGGCCATCGTCGCAACCCTCGCCCCGCCAGGATCAGTCCCGGGATGAGCCCGGCGACGTAGACGGCGTAGACGAGGGTCTGGACCGTGGCGGGGAACCCCATCTGCTCACGCCAGGCGGCGTACAGCACGGTGGGGGCGTTGACGGCGGAGAAGGCGAGGAGTGCGGTGAGGAAACCGGTGACCCGGGGCACGGGGCGCGTCTCGGTCACCCCCGCCCCTCTCTCCCGGCCGGCGGCCGGTCAGTCCCCGTTCAGTCGATCAGCCCGCCATGGTGATGTCATGGCGATCCACGCCGGCGCGAAGCGCGGCCGGCGCTCTCCTGATCGTACTGCGGCCGCTCAGGTGCCCTTGGCCGGATTGTCCGGATCGGCCGTCTGGTCCTCGTCGACCATGACGTACCGGTACCCCTCCTGGAAGGGCTTGGGCGGTGTCGTATGGCGCTGGATGGCGTCCGGGTCGCCGTCCACGTCCTCGCCGGCCGCCCGGCGGACGTTGGGCGGGGGTTCCTTGCCCTGCATCCGGTACGCCGTGGCGACACGCTGGGCCCGTTCCACCCGGAGCTGCTCGCGGGGGTTCAGTCCTGGCTGGCGGCTGGCCGGACCGTAGACGTCGTTCGCCGCGTGCCGGATCCGCCACAGGATCCGGTACCCCAAGGACAGGCCGGTGTTGTCCTTGACCAGGGGATGGATCTTCTCGTACTCATGCATGGCATGCCTCCCAGAGGTCAGCCGTTACGACGCAACGGCCGCGCCTCCAGTCTAGGTTGGGCCTACGGGAAGGAAAACGGCTGGCGACCCTGTGCCCGGCGAGGCCGCATCCACGGACGGTGGCGCTCCGGGGGAGGGATGGCGCCCCCGTCCTCACGCCAGCGACAGCGCGAAGGACAGGGCGAAGCCGGCCGTGGTGCTCACCGCCACCGCCGGGCCGCCGTGCTCGTAGGCCTCCGGCATCAGGGTGTCCGCGAGCGAGGCGATGACGGCCCCGGCGGCGAAGGCCAGGGGCAGGGAGATCGTCTCCGGGTCAGTGTTGGCCAGCGGTCCCGCACCGATCACGACGGCCACGACCAGCAGTGCGGCGCAGACCGTCCAGAGCAGGACGGCCCTGCCCCGGGGCATGCCCCGCTCCCGCATCGAGGCCGCCCCCACCAGGGACTCCGGGAGGTTGGAGACGAAGATGGCCGCGAGCAGGGCCATGCCGCCCGTGCCCTCCGAGAGCGAGACGCCCAGCGCCACGTTCTCCGGGACACCGTCGAGGGTCACGGCCGCCAGGAGGGCGAGCCCCGCCGCTCCGCTGGCGGAGGCCGCCGTGGGCGGCCTGTCCTGCGCCGCGGCATCCGTGTCCAGCTTGGCGCTGCCCTGCCGCAGCTCGGCGTCCTCGGACGAGGGACCGGGTTGCGCCCAGCGGTCGAGCAGCGCGCTCAGGACCGTGAACACCACCGCACCGACGAACAGGCCGATGACCGCTCGCCAGATGCCCCCGCGCTCGTAGGCATCCTCGAACAGCTCAAAGGTCAGTGCGGTGATCAGGGCGCCGGCGGCGAAGGAGAGCAGGATGGCCAGGACGCGCTTGGGCAGGTCGAAGCGCACGCCGATCAGCGCGCCGATGATGAGCGCGCTGGAGGCGATGACGCCGAAGACCAGGGACTCGGCCACGGCTCGACCGGACTCAGGTGCCCTGGACGGGAGGGGTGCCGAGGGCGTACCGGTCCACCCTGCGGTGGTAGCGCATCCCGACGAGTCCGCCCAGGACCGCTCCGACCAGGGCGAGCACGGCGGCGACGACCACGGCGATGATGCCGCCGGCAGTCAGGCTTGCCGGGTCGACGGGCACACCCGCCAGGCCGCTGAACTGGCCGAACATGTCGAACTGGCTGCCGGCCACCAGGCCCACGAGCGCCAGGATGACGGCGATGACGATCGCCCACAGCCACACGGCCAGGCCCTGTTTGGCCCCGTCGAAACGGGCCATCCTCCCGGCCACGTAGCCGCCGCAGAAGTACGAGATGAACACGATCAGCGCCAGCACGATCGCACTCACGAGACCCACCGTCGTCGCGGTCTCCGTGGCCTGCTCTGCAACCTGGTTGGGATCGGTCTCGGCGGTCAGCCCGACCCCGATCCCGAGGGCCGACAACAGCGCGGTGAGCAACACCGCCATACCGGTGGCCGCCAGCCATCCGAAGAAGGCCACGCCGAACTTGATCCCCCCGAACTTCTGCTTCTCCGTGGGGACGGCCTCATCGTGGCGGTCAGGGGGCGTGGTGGATCCGGACGGTGTCTGCTCGCTCATGACGGTCTGCTCCTCAGGTGTCGTACGAACCAGTCTCGGGCCAGCCGGGCGGCCTGCTCGAGCGTGCCGCGCTCCGGGAACAGGTGGGTGGCGCCCTCCACCACCTCCAGCCGGTTCTCACAGTGCAGTTGCGTCTGGGCACGGGCATTGAGCTCCAGCACCTGGTGGTCCAGGCTGCCCACGATCAGCAGCGTGGGCGCCGTGACCTGCTCGAGCCGCGGCGCCGCCAGGTCCGGCCGCCCGCCCCGCGAGACGACGGCGCCCACCCGCGTCCCGGGTTCGGCCGCCGCCCACAGCGCGGCACCGGCACCGGTGCTGGCCCCGAAGAACCCGACCGGGGAGGATCTGGCCTCCGGGTGCTGGTGCACCCAGGCCTCGGCCAGGGTCAGGCGCTGGGCGAGCAGGGGGATGTCGAAGACGTTCTGGCGGTCCCCTGCCTCCTCCTCCGTGAGCAGGTCCAGCAGCAGGGTTCCCAGGCCGGCCTCCTGCAGCACGGAGGCGACGTACCGGTTGCGCGTGCTGTGCCGGCTGCTGCCGCTGCCGTGGGCGAAGATGACCACGGGGGCGTTCGGGGCCGTCAGGTGCAGGCGACCTGCGAGCCCGGCGTGCGCGGCCGGGATCAGCACGTCCCGGCCCGCGTCCATCCTGTCCGGGGTTTCCGTCATCGCTGCCGACCCTTCCCGTGGGGGCGCCGGGCGGCCGGGTCCCCGAGGGACCGGCGGCTCTCCGCCCGGTGACTGTCCACGGTCAGCGTAGGACTCCCGGCCCGGCGCCGGGTAGGGGCGGGCAGCGGCCCGTCAGGCCGGTGGTGCGGTTCAGGCCGGCTTGGTCGCCCAGTGGATCGCGATCGTTCCGAACAGGTGGGTCTCGTGGCCCACGTCCACGAAGCCGGCGTCCTCGAGCAGGTCCTGGATCTGGGCCGGGGTCTTGAAGCCGCGGGTGGTGGCGGAGAGGTACTCGTAGGCGGATGAGTCGCCGGTGATCAGCCGGGACAACCGGGGCACCACGTGCTTGATGTACGCGGTGGAGAAGGGCCTGATGATGTTCTCCGGTGCCGGGGAGGTCTCCAGGGCCACCATCCTCCCGCCGGGCCGCAGCACCCGGAACTGCTCCGCCAGCGTGGTGGGGATGTCGGCCACGTTGCGCAGCAGGTACCCGTGGGTGACGGCGTCGAAGGACGCATCCTCGAACGGCAGGTCCATGGCGTCCGCCTCGACCCAGGTGATCTGGTCACCACCGGGCCGGGCCTTGCCGACCTCCATCATCTCGGGGGCGAAGTCCGCCCCGGTGATCCGGGCCCCGTAGTGGGAGCGCAGCACCTCCAGGGCGATGTCCCCGGTGCCGGTGGCCAGGTCCAGCACGACGGGCGCCTCCGGCAGCTCGGCCCGTTCCACGGTGCGGCGCACGAACCGCGGCTCCTGACCCCAGGTCATGACGAGGTTCATCAGGTCGTAGCGGCCGGCGATGCCGTCGAACATGGAGGAGACCTGGGCGCCGTGGTCATCGCGGGCGGGATGCTGGGTGTTCACCCGCTCCACGCTAGTCGCTCCGGCCCGCGCGCACCGCACGCACGCCGGCCCCGGTCCCTCGCGGCGCGGGTGTGGCCAGTGACCACGCCGGCCCCGGAAGAGGAATGCGACCGGCGCGGTCACTGGGCACGTCCACCATGGACCCGACCACGTGGGCGAAGCCCCGCACGGCTTCTTGCACCACGTGGTTAGGCTAGGCTAACCTCCGGGAAATAGGCAATAGCGATGTTGGCAAATGACCTGACCTGGTCTCCGGCACCGTCCTCGCCCGCCGGTTCCACACCGTTGCCGGTCCGTCCGCAGGCCCTCCTGTGACTCTCGAAAGGCCACCCGACGTGTCCTCTTCCCCCACCTCGCCCGTCTCCCCGCGCGCCGGAACCACCCGGCGCCGCGCCCTGGTCCTCGGTTCCCTCGCCCTCGGCGCCACCCTGCTCGCCGGCTGCTCCACCGGCCCGGCGGGGGGTTCGTCCGAGCCGACCTCGCCCGCCGCCACGGCCGCCGATGCCGGCAGCGCCGACGCGGCCTTCCCCCGCACCATCGAGCACGCCTTCGGTGAGACCGAGATCCCGGCCCAGCCCGAGCGCGTGGCCACCGTCTCCTGGGTGAACCAGGACATCTCGCTGGCCCTGGGTGTGGTGCCGGTGGGCGTGGCCGCGACGGAGTACGGCGGCAACGAGAACAAGTCCACGGACTGGTTCGACGCCAAGCTGGAGGAGCTCGGCGCCGAGGCTCCCGAGCAGTACTCGGAGTCGGACGGGATCGACTACGAGGCGATCGCGGCCACCGAACCGGACGTGATCCTGGCGACCTACTCCGGCATCGACCAGGAGCAGTACGACAAGCTCTCCGAGATCGCCCCGGTCGTGGCCTATCCCAAGGGCACCGCGGCCTTCGGCACCCCCTGGCAGGACTCCACCCGGATCATCGGCGAGGCCCTGGGCAAGGACGCCGAGGCCGAGCAGGTCGTGGCCGACGTGGAGGGACAGCTGGCTGCCGCCGCCGAGGACCACCCGGAACTGGCCGGCACCACCTTCCTCTACGGCACCGTGGACCCGGCCGCCGCGGACCAGGTCTACCTGTTCACCGCCACGGACAACCGCCCGAAGTTCCTCTCCGCGCTCGGCATGGACCTGGCACCGGTGGTCGCCGAGGACGAGGCCGCCCAGGAGGCGTTCTACATCACCTGGTCCCCGGAGCGGGCGGACGAACTCGACTCGGACATCTTCGTCTCCTCCGCCGCGGACGAGTCCGTGGGCCAGGCCATCGCCGACGACCCGCTGCTGGGTTCGATCCCGGCGGTCCAGGACGGGACCCTGGTCCTGCAGACCGACGAGCAGGAGGTCCTGTCCATCTCGGCGTCCTCCCCGCTGTCCATCCCGTGGGCGCTGGAGAACGCCCTGCCGAAGATCACCGAGGCCGCGCAGAAGGCGGGCGGCTCCCCTGAGTAGCCACCCCCCGTCCCGTCGGGGCGCGGCATGAGCGCCGGCCGGCCCTCCCCCGCCCCGGCCGGGGTGTCGCGACCCCCTGCACCCCGCCCGGCACGACGGCGGCCGGTCACCTTCCTGGTGGCCCCCGCCGTCGTGCTGGTGCTGGCGTGCCTGGCCGCCCTGGCCCTCGGGGCCCGCTCCGTGGACCCCTCCACCACGGTGGACACCCTGGCCGGCCTCCTCACGGGGGCCGGCACCGCCCCCGGGGACATCGACGCGGCCGCCGTGCTCTCCCGCATCCCGCGCACCGTGACCGCGATCCTGGTCGGCGCCGCCCTGGCCGTCTCCGGGGTGGCCCTGCAGGGAGCCACCCGCAACCCGCTGGGCGACCCGGGCCTGCTGGGCCTGACGGCCGGCGCCTCGCTGGCCGTGGCCCTCGGGCTCGGGGCGGGGTTGCCGTCCGGGCTGGGGACCGCCGTGGTCCTGGCGATCCTCGGGACGGTGCTGGCCGCCGTCGTGGTCTACGCCGTGGCCTCCGCGGCCTCCCGGCTGGGCGCCGGCACCGGTGCCGCCCCCGGCCCGCTGTCCCTGGTGCTGGCCGGGGCGGCCGTCACGGCCGGTTGCACCGCGGCCACGAGCGCCCTGCTGATCCTCTCCCCCGCCGTCCTGGAGCGCTTCCGGTTCTGGACGGTCGGCTCGGTGGCGCGGACCTCCCTGGAGGACGCGGCGTGGCTGGCCCCGGTCGTCGTGGTCGGCATCCTCATGGTCCTCGTGGCCGCTCCCGGTCTCGACGCCCTGGCCCTCGGCGACGAGCTCGCCCACGGGCTGGGCTCCCGTCCCGAGCGGCTGCGGATGACGCTGCTGGGCGCGACCGTCCTGCTGACCGCCGCGGCCACCGCCCTGGCCGGGCCCGTGGTGTTCGTGGGCCTGCTCGTCCCGCACGCCCTGCGCCGGTTCCGCCCGGCCTCCACCCGCGTGCTCGTGGTCGGCTGTGCCCTGTGGGGCGCCGTCCTGCTCGTGACGGCCGACCTGGCCGGCCGGGTGGTCATCGCCCCGCAGGAGATCCACGTGGGCGTGACCACCGTGCTGATCGGGGTGCCCGTGCTCCTGGTGCTGCTGCGCCGCAGGGCGGTGTCCCTGTGAGCGCCCCGACGGGTGAGGCCACCCGGGCCGCGGCCGGGCGGCCGGGCTCCTCCGCGGCCCCGGACGCGCTGGCCGCCGTGCGCGCCCTGCAGTCCGGGTCCCGGCGCCGGCTCGTGACCGTCACGCTGGCCCTGGCCGTCGCGCTGGTGCTGGGGATGGGCGTGCGCGTGCTGCTCGGCGGGTACACCGTCACCATCCCCGACTTCCTCGCGATCCTGGGCGGTGAGACCATTCCCGGGGCCTCGTTCATCGTGCTGCAGGAGAAGCTGCCGCGGGCCGTGGCCGGCGCCCTGGCCGGGGCCGGGTTCGGCGCCGCCGGCGCCCTGTTCCGCCGGACCCTGCGCAACCCGCTGGCGAGCCCGGACATCCTGGGGGTGACCCAGGGGGCCGCCGTGGCCGCCGTCGGGATGCTGGCGTTCGGCCCGGGGTCCGGCAGCGGGGCCGGCATGGCGGTGGCAGCCCTGGTCGGCGGGCTGGCCGCGACCGCGGTGGTGCTGGGCTTCTCGACCGCCGGGCGCTCCGGCGGGCGCCTGGGCGGGGGCACCTCCGCCGGGTCCGGTGGACTCGCCGGCGCGCTGGGCGGGACGACGTTCATCGTGGCCGGCATCGCCGTGGCCACGCTGTGCCAGGCCGTGCTGTCCGGGGTGATGCTGTCCCTGAACCAGCACGACCTGCAGTCCGCGGCCATCTGGACGGCGGGCTCGCTGAACGCCGTGACGTGGGAGCGGATCGTGGTGCTGGCCGTGCTGCTGGTCGTCCTGCTGCCGGCCGGGGGGATGCTGCACGCCCGGCTGGCCCCGGCGGACCTGGGCGGGGAACTGGCCCACGGGCTCGGGTCCCGGCCCGGGCGGACCGGACTGGGGGCGCTGACGGTGGGCGCGCTGCTGGCCGCGGCGGCCACCGCCGCCACGGGCCCGCTGGCCTTCGTGGCCCTGCTGTCCACCCCCGTGGCCCGCGGGCTGACCGGCGGGCGCCCGTCCCTGCCGGCCGCCGCCCTGTGCGGCGCGGTGATCGTGGTGGCCGCGGACTTCCTGGCCGCCGAGGCCTTCGGCGGGGCCCGGCTGCCGACGGGTGTGCTGACCGGAGCGGCCGGTGCGCCGCTGATGCTGTGGCTGCTGGTGCGGTCCGGACGGAGGAGCTGAATGGACACGGAGTCAGGAGCGCGTGCGGTGCCGGAGGCCACGGACGGGACCACGGCGGGCCCGCCCTCACCGGGAGGTCCCCCACCCGCGATCCGCCTGCGCGGGGTGACCCTGGGCTACGGCGACCGCGTGGTGGTCGGCCCCGGGCAGGCCCTGGACCTGGACCTGCCGACCGGGCAGACCACGGCCATCATCGGCGCCAACGGTTGCGGCAAGTCGACCCTGCTGCGCGGACTGACCCGCCAGCTGCCGCGGCTGACCGGCACCCTCGAGGTGCTCGGCCGGTCCGCGGAGCACTGGCCCGCGCGCAGCTACGCGCGCACCGTGGCCCTGCTGCCCCAGTCCCCGGTGGCCCCGGACGGGATGACCGTCGAACAGCTGGTGGACCGCGGGCGGCACCCGCACCGCGGCTGGTTCGGCGCCCGGACGTCCACCGACACCGAGGCGATCGCCCGGGCCCTGGAGCTGGCCGACCTCGTGGAGCTGGCCGGGACGGACGTCTCGGAGCTCTCCGGCGGGCAGCGGCAGCGCGCCTGGCTGGCCCTGGTCCTGGCCCAGCAGACCCCCGTGGTGCTGCTGGATGAGCCGACGAGCTACCTGGACCTGTCCCACCAGGTCGAGCTGATGGACCTCGTCCGCTCCCTGCCGGACCCCACGGTGGCCGGGCAGCGGGCCACCGTGGTCGCGGTGCTGCACGAACTGAACCTGGCCTCCCGCAGCGCCGACCACGTCGTGGCGATGGCCCACGGCCAGGTCGTGGCGGCGGGCCCACCGGGGCAGGTCCTGACCCCCGCCCTGCTGGAGGAGGTCTACGGACTGGACGCCGACGTCGTGCCCGATCCGCTGCTGGGCCACCCCGTGGTGCTGCCGCGCACCCCGGCCGACCGGTTGGGGGCCTGACCCCCGGCCGGGACCAGGAGGCCGAGGAGGGCGATTCCCGACGCCGCCCAGAAGGCCGCCGGCAGACCGGCCTGGTCGGCCAGGACCCCGAGCAGCGGGGCGGCACCGCCCTGCCCGAGGGCGAGGAACAGGAACGCCAGCCCGACGCCCCGCGCCGGTTCGCGCCCGAAGACCTGGGCGCCCCACAGGAGCAGGACACCCGTCAGGACGATGTAGACGCCGCCGAAGGCCTCGTGGGCGAGGAGGGCGACGACCGGGTCCTGCGGGGCGGCGGCGAGGACGGCCGTGGCGGCGCCCAGGGCCACCAGGGAGCACGCCCAGACGGTGCGCAGTCCGAAGCGCTGCGTGGCATCACCCGTGACCGCCCCCAGCAGCCCGCAGGCCCCGAGGACGATCCACGCGAGCGTGGCGAACGCCTGGCCGTGGCCGCCGTCGCTCGTCAACAGGTCCGGCCCGAAGGTCCAGGTGGCGGCACTCGAGCCCCCCACCACCGCAGCCGCCAGGAGAAGGTGTGCGGCGCCCGCGGGTGGTCGCCCGCCTCCCGGCGGCGCCCGCCGCGGCACCGGGACCCCCGCGGGGGGCCGGACGGGACCGCCACGGCGGCCCATGCGGTGACCAGGGCCGCCGCCCCCGCGAAGACCCACCAGGCGACCCGCCAGTGCTCGCCCGCCAGCAGGGCGACCGGGCCGGAGACGAGCACGCCCAGTCCCGTGCCGGCGTTCACGACCGTCTGCAGGCGGTTGCGCGCCCCGGGGTGGACCCGCCGGGCGATGGCGTGGGCCAGCGGAGGCGAGGCGAGACCGGTACTGGCTCCGGCGAGCAGCACGCCCGCGACGAGGAGCACGACCCCCGGCGTCAGGGCGATCAGGGCGGTGCCGAGCGTGGCCAGCACGCCGGCGAGGACGGCCGTTCGCCGGGCACCCCACCACGGCGTGGCCAGTGTGGCGGTGAGGATGCCCGCGCAGTAGGCGACGTAACTGCCCGAGGCGATCACCCCCGTTGCGGAGGCGTCCAGGGCGAAGCTCTCCCGGAAGGCCGGCACGAACAGGCCGTAGGCGAACCGGGCCAGACCGTAACAGACGGCGATGAGGCTCATCCCGGCCGCGGCCAGTGCCAGGGCACGGGTGGGCGAGAGCAGGGAGGGGCCGACGCCGGACCGGGGCTTCAGGGTGTGGGAGCTCATGTGGAGTCCTCGCCTGGTCGGAGGGGTGAGGGACCGTGGTGGCGAGCCCCCGTGTTGTTCACAGATCGGTGAAGGTGTCACGACACTAGGTATACTGATCGGTGAAGTCAAGGGAGGGACCGTGGGCACAGCCGAACATCCGCAGGTGCGGCTCACGCCGGGCGCCCTCCGCATCCTCGACACCGCGTCCGAGCTCTTCTACCGGCACGGGATCCACGCGGTGGGCGTGGACACGATCGCCGCCGCATCAGGCGTGACCAAGCGCACCCTCTATGACCGCTTCGGTTCCAAGGACACGCTCGTGGCCGCCTACCTGGAGCGCAGGCACGACCAGTGGTGGTCGTTGTGGGCGCAGCGCATCGAGGCGGCTCCCCGGCCGAGGGCCCTCACGGTGTTCGACTCCTATCTCGACGACGCCCCGACGTCCGACCGGGGCTGCGCGTTCCTGAACGCGGCCGCCGAGCTGCCGGGATCCCACCCGGCCTACGAGGTCGTGCGCCGCCACAAGTGGCTGGTCCGAGAGCGGCTCGAGGAGCTCGTCGCCGAGGACCCGGGCGTCTCCCAGCCGGGCCAGCTGGCCGAGCACCTGTTCCTGCTGCTGGAGGGGGCGGTGGCGCATCGCGGGCTCGACGGTTCACAGGCCCGGCTCGCCCGCGCCCGCAGCCTGGCCGCGCAGCTCCTCGGTGGCCCCGGGCCGGAGTGAACGGGTCCCGGGAACGGCGGCGGCAGCCTTCCGGCGCGGCACCTGGGCGGTGGCCTGCTCCCGGTCGTCACGCGCTGCCACGGCCTGAGTCGCGGACCGGCCGGTGCTCAGGCGAACAGCGCCACCGCCATGACCAGGGGCAGGGAGACGACCGAGGCGATCGAGGTGACCATCGTCAGCGTCTTGAAGGTGCCCTGCGTGGACAGCCCGAGCAGCGCCTTGAACATCCAGAAGAAGTTGCTGTTGACCTGGAGGGCGAACATGGAACCCGAGGCGATGGCGAGGCCGATGACGATCGGTGAGACGTCGATCGAGCCGAGGACCGGGCCGATGATCCCGGCGGCGGTGATCGCGGCGACCGAGACGGAACCGATCGCCAGGTGAAGCGCCGCGGCGATGCACCAGGCCAGCAGGATGCTGAGGATGGCCGGCGCCCCGGCCTCGGCGGTGAAGAGCCCCGCCATGATCGTGTCCAGTCCGGTCTCCCCGATGACCGCACCCAGGGACCCACCGATGCCGGTGATGAGCAGGATCTCACCGGTGGTGTGGAATCCCTCGCTCATCGCCGCCCCCGTCCCGTCCGCCCCGAGGACGCGGCGGCAGAGCAGGTAGGCACCGAGCAGGCCGATGAAGAGCGCCAGGTTGGCGTTGCCGAGGAAGGCGATGACGTCGTTCGAGAACCCGAACAGCTCGGCGAAGGCGCCGAAGGCGATCAGCAGCAGCGGCACGAGGATGGGCAGCAGGCTGACGAACAGCGGGGGCGTCCGGCTGTCCTCCGTGACGAGTTCGGTGGTCTCCAGCTCGACCATGGCCGCGTCGACCCTCTCGTCCCTGGGCTGCTTCCAGTACCCTCCGCGCAGCAGCTGCCGGAAGACCAGGGTCGTCGCGATCGCGGTCAGCGGGCCGAGCACGAAGCCGTAGAGGAGCCAGGTGCCGAGCGGGATACCCATCAGTCCGGCGATGGAGACGGCCGCCAGGCCGGGGACCACGAAGACGTACCCGGCGAAGATCCCGGTTCCCAGCGCACCGGCCATGAGCGGCAGTCCGATCGGGCCGATGTAGGGGCCGGTCGACCGCGCCACCGGCGCGGCCAGGACCACCTGCACGTCCACGTAGATGGACGGGAAGATCGTCGACATCGCCGCGGTCAACGCGTACGGGAGCCGCCGCGCCCCGACGCCGTTGACCAGCAGGGTCACCATCTTCTGGAAGGCACCCATCGCATGGAGCAGCGCGCCGATGAGCACGCCGAAGCCGATCAGCAGCCCGACCTCCGCCATGATCTCGCCGAAACCGCTGGCGATCGCCTCGATCGTGGCGGTGAAACCCACGCCGGTCGCCAGGCCGAGGTACAGCGAGCCGATGACCAGGGAGATCACCGGGTCGACCTTCAGCCAGATGATCAGCACGACGATCACGACGATCGCGATCACGGTATGCAGGATGACCATGACGTGCTCCTATCGAAAGGCCGAGCGACGGAGTCCTGCGTCGTCACCCGCACGAGGAGCACACCTTCTGTCTGCGGCGGTGTCAGTGTCAAGGCGTGGACCACGGCGTCGTTGGACGGCCTCCCCCGGAGAGGGTGACAGGACCGTGGCCGTTCCGCCGCGGAGCGCACACTGTCCTCCAGGAACCGAGCGGCACAGGGAATGCGTGACGGGCCGGCGTGCCGCCCATGACGATCCGGGGAGGGGCGATGAGCACCGAGCAGTCGGCGTCCGACCGTGAGGAGTTGATCCGGCTCCGCGCCGAGGTCGCGGCGCTGCGGGCCGCCCAGGAGTCCAGCACCGGGACGGCCACCCGGCCGGGCGCCGGCTGGACGTCCCGGCTCCGCACGATCGGCGCCACGATCCTCATCATCCTGGGCTCCATCCTCGCGCCGCTGTCGGTCGTGGCGACCTGGCTCGACACCCAGGTCACCGACACGGACGCCTACGTCGAGACCGTCGGACCCCTCATCGAGGACCCGGCCCTGCAACAGGCACTGTCCCGGACGATCACCGCGCGGGTCTTCGAGGAACTCGATGTCCCAGGAGTGACCCAGACCGCGCTGGAGTCCCTGACCGCTCGCACCGACCTGCCGCCCCGGGTTGAAGACCGCATCACCGGACTGGCCGTGCCGATGACCGAGGGCGTCCAGACCTTCCTGCAGGACCAGGTCCTGCGGGTCGTCTCCTCTGACCGGTTCGCCACCGTGTGGGCGGAAGCGAACCGGGCCGTGCACGCCCAGCTCGTCGCCACCCTCACCGGCCAGACCCGTGAGGGTGTGGAGATCACCGACGGCCAGGTGGCGCTCGACATCGCACCGTTCGTCGAGGTCGTCAAAGAGCGCCTGGTCGACCGCGGCATCGGGGTGGCCGCACGGATCCCGGAGGTCCACACGTCCTTCGTCCTCTTCGAGCTGCCCAACCTCCCCGCCGCCCAGCGCGCCTTCGCGGTGCTGAACGCGCTGGGCGCGGCCCTGCCCTTCGTCACCCTCGCCGTGCTCGCGAGCGGCATCCTGCTCGCCCGCGGCCGCCGCCGCGCGGCGATCGGCGCGGGACTGGGGGTCGCGGCGGGGATGCTCCTGCTGGCGACGGCGGTGCTGATCGCCCGGGAGGTGTACCTGGGATCCATCCCCCCGGACCTGCTGCCCCGGGAGACTGCGGCGGCGGCGTTCGACACCGTCGTCCGGTTCCTGCGGACGAGCATGCGCGCCGTGTTCGTGCTGGCGCTCGTCCTCGCTACGGCGGCCTACCTGACCGGCCCGTCCGTCGCCGCCACCACCCTGCGCAGGGGCATCGCCTCCGGGTTCGACGGCCTGCGCGCCGCGACCGGTCGCCCGGGAGGCCTGGCCGGGGAGCGCGTGGGCCACGCGCTGGCCTCCTACCGTCGCCCGTTGCGGATCGGTGTCATCGCCCTGGGCGCGTTCATCGTCATCGTCATGGACCGGCCGAGCCCCGCCGTCATCGTGACCGTCCTGCTCCTCGTGCTGCTCGCGCTCGTGGTCATCGAGGTGCTTGCCGCACCGGCGCCCGCCACGGCCGATCAAGATGAGGCTCCGGCCACCGCCACCCGGTCCGGGGGTGGACGGGACCCCGACGCAGTGCCGGCGCCGAGCACGCCCACCCGGGACTCCGGCGCGGCAGGCCCTCCGACGTGACCCACCGGCAGGACAACCCCGGTGATGACAGGTGATGACATGGGCACCTTCGGCCCCTGGAGCATACCCACGTGCCAGTCGGGTACCCCGCACGCGTGTGACCGTGCGGGCACCTCCATACCGTGGTGATCGGCGCGCCATGGTGGCGCGACGGGCCGTCCTTGCCCAGGTCAGGACGGCGTCTGCGCATGTCTTCAGTCGTGCCCCGCTGCCCATTCGCCCATCGGCGCCGCGATGGACGGAACCATTATGCGACCGGAGCGCCAGGCACCCATCTGTCCGAGAGGAAACCGCGTTCGTGAAGTCCAGCAACCGCACCGTCATGGTCCTCGTCCTGGCATCCGCCGTGCTGGCCGCTTCCGGGTGCGCCACGGGCAGCGCGACGGCCCAGCCGCAGCCCACGGTCACCGTGACCGCCGCCGCCCCCGCCCCGGAATGGACCCGGACCGTGAATCCCGACTGGGAGTTCCTGACCGTGGTCCGGGACAGCGGCATGGTGTTCACCCAGGACTGGGAGGCAGACCTGGAGGCCGCGGGCCTGGACCTGACGCAGACCGATACCTTCCAGCTGCGCAGCCAGGTGTGCGGGAGCGCGATGAACGACGGCACGGGGGACTACAACCCGGCGAGCCAGACCCACAGGTTCTGGCTGTCCTCGTTCTATGACGAGGTACGCCGGGCCGGCCGGGGCGATGCCTGGGACGTCCCCCGCACGGTCGCCTACCACCACTGTCCGTCGCGGTTCGCCGCCGTCAACGCCGTGGAGGAACTGGAGTCCCGGTCGCGCTGAGTGCCGCGGCGGGGTGAGCGGGGCCGCTCAGCCCTCGCAGTCGGTGCAGTAGAGCATGCCGTTCTTCTCCTTGGCGACCTGGGACCGGTGGCGGACCAGGAAGCAGGAGGCACAGGTGAACTCATCGGCCTGGGCGGGCAGCACCCGGACCATCAGTTCCTCGCCGGACAGGTCGGCGCCGGGCAGCTCGAAGCCCTCGGCGGCCTCCGTCTCGTCGACGTCGACGGCCGCGGACTGGGTGTCCGTGCGGGTGCTCTTCAGTTCCTCGATCGAGCTCTCGGACAGCTCGTCCTCGTTCTTGCGTGGCGCGTCGTAATCGGTGGCCATCGGGGTCTCCTCACATGCGGCAGGGGGTGGCCAGGAGAGCTGGCTCTAACACCGCCCGCCTGAAACACCCGGAGGGGCTCACATATTCCGCGAGCGGACCGGCGGCTTCACCCAGGCGTCCACCATCGCCCGTCCCCGGACGCACGGAGATCGACGGACCGGACCCGGACGTCGGGTCCGGCCTGTCGTCCAGGCCCGGGGAACAGGTGTCCGACCCCGCCCGCGGCAGGCTCAGCCGGCCAGGGGATCGGACACCCGGATGAGCTTCCTGTTGGCGAATTCCTCGATGCCCAGGGGGCCGAGCTCACGACCGTAGCCCGAGCGCTTGACTCCCCCGAAGGGCAGGTGCGGTTCTGACTCGGTGTTGCTGTTGATGAAGACCATGCCGACGTCGAGGCGCCGGGCGACGTCCTGGGCCTGCACCGGATCGGCACCGAAGACCGCCGCGCCCAGCCCATAGGGGGAGTCATTGGCCAATTCGACCGCAGCGTCGGCGTCGGCGACCTTGTACACGGACGCCACCGGCCCGAAGGCCTCCTCGTGCCACAACCGGCTCTGCCGCGGGATGTCGGTGAGCAGGGCCGGTGTCAGGAAGAACCCCTCCCCGCGTGCCTCGCCGCCCACGTGGAGTGTGGCCCCCTGGGCGACCGCGTCCTCGATCTGTTCCACGAGTTCATCCCGGGCCGCCGAGGATGACACCGGGCCGAGGCCCGTGTCACGCTGCGCCGGGTGCCCCACGCGGACATCGGTGAAGCGCTCCTTGAGCCCGGTGACGAACCGGTCGTAGACCTCCTCGACGACGATGAACCGCTTGGGCGAGGTGCAGGCCTGACCCGCGTTCGCCAACCGCCGGCTCGCCGCCGCCTCGATCGTGTCCTCCAGGCGGACGTCGTCGAGGACGATGAAGGGGTCGGACCCGCCGAGCTCCAGGACGACCTTCTTCAGGTGGCGGCCCGCCTGCTCCGCCACGATGGCTCCCGCCCTCTCGCTGCCCGTCAGTGAGATCCCCTGGACCCGGGGGTCCGCGATCACGGTGGAGAGCTGGTCATGCGTGGCGAAGAGGTTGATGTAGCACTCGCGGGGCAGCCCCGCATCGCGGAGGATGTCCTGGATGATGAGCGCGGACTGCGGACAGTTGGCGGCGTGCTTGAGCAGCACGGTGTTGCCCAGCGCCAGGTTGGGAGCGGCGAAGCGGGCGACCTGGTAGTGCGGGTAGTTCCAGGGCATGATCCCCAGCAGCACGCCCGTCGGCTGCAGGTGGACCTCAGCCGTGCCCGTGCCCACCGGAAGGCGGCGTGGTGCGAGGAACTGTTCGGCGTTGGCGGCGTAGTAGTCGAAGATGTCCGCGGACACCGCGATCTCTCCCAGCGCCTGGTCGATCTGCTTCCCCATCTCCAGGGTGATCAGCTCGGCCAGCTCCTGGGCGCGCTCGCGATAGATCCCGGCCACGCGATGCAGGATGGCCACACGCTCGCCCAACGGGGTCTCGCGCCACCGCGGGTAACCCCCGTGGGCTGCCTCGAGCGCCGCCTGCACCTCGTCATCGGCCGCGGCGTCGAAGCGCGCGACGACCGTGTTGGATGACGGGTCGAGGGTTTCATAGGTGGTCGGCATGGAGGGGCTCCGTTTCATCGAAGGCTGGGGCGCTGCACACGGGAATGCCGCGCGTGACCGGCATCACAGGCGGCGTGCGCCCAACATAACATCTGTTCATGGTGTTTAGATAGGGCCCGGATCAACGGCCTCCGGGGAGCCCGACCGCCGTGCCCGTCGACCCATGATGCGCCAGCTGCGCGGGCTGTGACCCCGGGGGTCGCTCCGGCCGTTCGCTCGCCCCTCGACGAAACTTATCCTCTACGAGTATTCTTTTACTCGGATCTTCTGCCACGTTCAGAGGCGTCCCGCCCACCGCGCGCGCACGGCCGGTCACGGCAGGCGGGCTCCGCCCATGACCTATCCTCGGTGGTACCCACCCGTCGCCCTCGGACTCCCGCGGCGGACCGCACCCCCGTCGACATGTCTACCGAGAGGAACAGGTTGGCTTCCGAGTCGAGTGGCCTGGACCCGGCCCACGCGCCGACCGCTCCGGTGCGCGTGATCGCCGACCGCACTGCCTTGAGAGACCACATCTACCGCGCCCTGCCTGAGGTCGACCGTGCCGAGGCGATCGCCAACCGGCTCCGGGACTCCATGTCCGTGGGACTGCTGACGGAGGGTGATCGCCTCCCCAGCGAGCTCGAGATGGCCGAGTCCTTCGGCGTCTCACCCACCACGGTGCGCGACGCGCTGGCCACCCTGCGCGCCGAGGGCCTGGTGGACACCCGCCGGGGCAGGCATGGGGGCACGTTCGTGGTGTCGCTGCCCGAGGTCTCCACCGGCGCGATGAGGGAGCGGCTCTCCGCCCTGTCCGTCGTGGAGCTCCGTGACATCGGCGATCATCGGGCGGCCGTCTCGACCGCCAGCGCCCGGCTGGCGGCGTCGCGGGCCGTGGAGAGCGACCTGGAGCGGTTTCGCAGGCTGGTCAGCGCGCTGGCCGCAGCACAGGACCCTGCGGCCAGGGCTCGCGCGGACAGCCGCATCTGGCTGGAGCTGGCCGTGATGGCGCAGTCCCGGCGCCTGCTCGGACTGGAGCTGCAACTGCAGCTGGAGATCGGTGAGCTGCTGTGGGCGCCCGTCGGTTCCCCGGGCGACCACCGCACGGCCCTGGAACCCCTGCAACAGCTCGCGGACGCCCTCGAACGCAGGGACGCGGAGGCGGCGGCGCTGGTGACCGGCCGGCGGATCGCGGCGGACACCTTCCACATGATCGACCAGAAGCTGACGCTTGCCCTGCGCGGAGCCCAGGAGGACGGATCCCATGACCGAGCTTGACGATGTCAGGTCCCTGCGTGAATCCCTGGCCACCGAGTTCGACGACCTGTACGCCGACCTGGAGCACATGGCGGAGGCCGTACGGGCCGCGGTGGCCTCCCCCGGCCCCGTCGGGGGCACGGACCGGGTGGGCCCGTTCGACGACGATCAGCTGCGGGCCATGCGGGACCAGGCCATCGGCCTGCTGTCGCGGCGGAGGATGGCCGATGGCGCGGGCTTCATCTTCGACCCGGACCGGATCGCCATCGCCGAGCAGCTCATCCAGTGGCAGGTGCGCAGCCAGGCGGGCGGGTTCGAGCCGTACGGATTCGTCTACGACACCGACTCGACCGAGTACTACGACTTCATGCGACTGCCCTGGTTCGAGACCCCGCGCAGAACGGGTGGCCCCACGCTGGCAGGGCCCTACCTGGACTACCTGGGCGTGGACGACTACGTGCTCACCGCCACGGTGCCCATCACCGGCGGCGGGGTGTTCGTGGGGGTCGCCGGCGCGGACATCCCGGTCAGCACCCTCGAGCGCATCGTGCTGTCCCGCTGCCGGGGACTGGACGTCGCGGTGGCCCTGGTGACCGCCGAGGACAGGATCGTCTGCTCGAACTCCGCGCACTACCTGCCCGGCGACCGGCTCCCGCAGGGCCCGGAGACCGGCACCCGGATGAGCCTGCCCACCCGGGTGCCGACGCTGGCCGTGCAGTGGGGCGCGGAGCGGTCCGCCTGAGGGCGCGGCGGGATCAGACCCGGGAACGGGACCGGGCCCGCGCCTGATCCAGGAAGGCGTTGAAGAGCAGCAACCGGTCGTCTCCGGCGCCATCGCTGTCCTCGGGGTGCCACTGCACGCCGACGATCCACGTGTTGTCCACGCGCTCCGTCGCCTCTACGACACCGTCCAGGGCCCGGGCCGCGACCCGCAGTCCGTCCCCGACGCGGTCGACGGCCTGGTGGTGGCCACTGCGTACCGTGAGCCGCTCACGCCCGTAGGCCTGATGCAGTCGGGTGTCCCGCGCCAGCTCGACCTGCTCGTCGAGGAACATGGGCGCGCCCTCGGTACCGTGGTGGAGCGTCCCCGGCTGCAGGTCCCGGACCAGCGTCCCCCCGCACGCCACGTTCAGCAGCTGGGAGCCGCGGCAGACCGCCAGCAGGGCCGCGTCGTCCTCGATGGCGCCCTGGATCATCCTCAGCTGCCGCTCGTCCGAGCGGGGATCACGGCCGAACTCGTTCGGGATCGGTTCGTGGACGCCGTAGAACGCGGGATCCACATCGCCACCGCCCAGGACGATGACCCCGTGCGCGCGGCGGATGAGCTCGTAGTCCGGCTCCTCCTCGGCGCTGACGTCGACCAGCGCGGGCCGGGCCCCCGCGTCGCGCAGTTCCTCGAGCGTGAGCCGGGTGAACCGCTGGAGCAGCCCGTACGTCTCCTCCGTCTGGCCCGGGAGGTTCAGCTGGGCCACCACGGCGATGTCCACGTCCGCGTGCGGCAGTTCCAGGGGCGAGGGCAGGACGTCCTGCGGCCTCAGTACCAGGTCGTCGGTGGCGGTCATGCGACCGGGTCCTCCTGTCGTCGGGGCCGGAGCGGCCGGGTCGATTGATGCTGACGATACGGCGTCGGCGCGGCCCCCCGGGCGTGGCCGGGAATTGCCCTGGCATCGCGGCGGTTGCGGGCGGCCTCCACCACCCAGTCGAACAGCGCCTGGTCGGTGTGCACCGTCCGCGCGCGGTCCTCGGGATGCCACTGGACCGCGACGATCTCGAGGCTGCGGTCCTCGAGCGCCTCCACGCATCCGTCGGGGGCACGCGCGACGACCTCCAGCCCGTCCCCGATGCGGTCCACCGCCTGGTGGTGGTAGCTCGACACGTCCACCCCGGAGGCTCCGCCCAGGGCCGTTCCCAGGCGGCTGGCCGGGTCGACCACGATGTCGTGGACGGTGCCGGTGTGCTGCAGCGCCTCGGTGGGCCAGTGCTGCACCAGGGTGCCTCCGCGCTCCACGTTCCACAGCTGCATGCCCCGGCAGATGAGCAGGCTGGGCACCCCGGACTGCTCGGCCCAGGCGATCGCCCGGGCGTCGGCGTCGTCCTGTCCGCGGAAGTCGGTCAGGGTCAGCCCCTCGGCGGCCGGCTGACCGTAGCGCCCCGGCTGGATGTCCGAACCGCCCGGCAGCACCAGGCCGTCGATGAGGTCCCACCGGCTGAAGGCACGGCCGGGGAAGACCAGCACGGGCTCGCCACCGGCCCGGACAATGGCCTCCAGCACGGCGTTGGCCACCACGGAACCGGAGAAGCGCAGGCCCCGGATCTGGTCGGACCACATGGCCGGCACCGCAATGAGCGGAGGCCGCGCCTCGTCGGGGTGGACCTGCCCGCTCATGACGGCCTGCCCTCGTGCAGCGGCTGGGGGAAGGGCAGGTGCGGCATCCACCGGTCCCAGGCCGCCTCGAGGCGGCCCGAGGCGATGACCCGCGCGAGCGCCTCGTCCAGCAACCGCAGCAGGTCCGGCCGGTCCTTGGCCACGCCCACCCCCCAGGGGTTGCGGGTGGGTGCGGTGAAGGCGATCCGGAAGTCCGGGTCCTCACCCAGGGGCACGGTCACGACGTCGTCGTCCACCATCGCGTCCACGCTCCCGTCCCGGACGGCACGGATCATGTCACCGAACACGTCGTCCGTGGAGGCGAACGGCACCAGGACCGCTCCGGGGAAGGTCTCCGCGAGCCGCATGTTGGCGCTGCCCTCGATCGCCGCGACCCGGCGCCCGGAGAAGTCCTCCGGGCCCTGCGCCGGGTCGTCTGCACGCACCAGCACCGACTCGTTGAAGATGGCGTACGGTCGCGTGAAGTCCACCTGCTCCTGGCGGGAGGGGATGATCCCCTGGCCGCACCAGACGGCGTCGGCACGCCCGTCCCGTACGGCCGTGAGCATCTGGTCCCACGGCAGCACCGTCCACTCGATCGACACCCCGGCCTCCTGGGCGACCAGGGCCGCCGCGTCCGGTTCGTAACCGGTCCTCGTCCGTCCTCCGTCCGGTGAGAGGTCGAACAACGGGTGCGCCTCCGAGTCGATACAGGCCAGGCGGAGCACTCCCCGCTCCAGGGCGCCCGCCGACGCTACCGCCACGGCGTCCTGGTGAGTCGTCCGGCTCACGGGATCGCCTGCCAGTACTGCTGGTACTCCCACTCGGTGACCGCGCCGCAATAGCGGGCCCACTCGTCGGACTTGGTGTCCAGGAGCAACTGGACCAGGTCCTGCGGCAGGCTGCGCTGGATGTACTCATCGGCGCGGAACGCCTCGATCGCCTCACCGAGGGACAACGGCAGGGCCTCGCCCCGCACGCCCGGCGCCGGCGGCTCGATCCGGTTGCCGATGCCGTCCGCGATCGAGGCGACCAGCAGGGCATGGGACAGGTAGGGGTTGACGGCCGCGTCCGGCACGCGGACCTCGGCGCGGCCGTTGGCCGAGATGCGCACGAGGCTGGCGCGGTCGTCCAGGCCCCAGTCGGCCCGCGCCGGGGCGAACTGGCCCGGGTCCCAGAAGCGCTTGTAGGAGTTGACCGTGCTGGCCATCACGAGCATCATGCCCGGCGCGTGCTTCAGGATGCCCCCGATGGCCCACCGCCCCAACTGGGACATGTGCAGTTCCTGGACGCCGTCGATGATGAAGGTGTTCTCACCCTCCTGGTCCCACAGGCTGATGTTGTGGTGGCAGCCGTTGCCCATGGAGCCCAGGTACGGCTTGGGCATGAAGCTGGCCTCGACGTCGAATTCGCGCGCCACCTGGGAGCAGATCTGCCGGTAGGTCACCAGCCGGTCGGCGGTCAGCTCGATGTCGTCGAAGTTCCAGTTGAGCTCGATCTGTCCCTGGTCCTCGTAGTCGCCCTCGATCATGTCGAAGCCGAGCGCATCGGCGTACTCCTCGATCCGCTTGTAGATCGGACGCATGGTCTCCAGGTTCTCGACCTGGTAGGCGGGGCTGTGGCCGGGGACCAGCACGGGCTTGATGGTGTCCCCGCGCCAGGTCATCTCCGGTTCGGTGCCGGACTTCATGGTCAGCCCGAAGGTGTCCTTCAGCAGCTGGTGGGTGCGGTGCATGTTCGCCCGCGCGTCCACGGCGAGCGGGCGCCCCCCCACGACCGGCAGGTGCGGCGGCTCGTAGGCCGCGCAGAAGATCCGGCCGATCTCGGGGTCCCAGGGCAGTTGCTGGAAGGTCTCGGCCTGGGGCAGGGCGACGAACTCCTTGGCCTCGACCCCACCGCCGATCAGGTTGCCGAAGATGTCGGTCTGCAGGTCGGACAACGCCGTGCGATGGAAGCTGATGCCCTTCTCCAGGTTGCGCACGATGTGCTTGGCCGGGACCATCTTGGCCACCGTCCGGGAGTGCAGGGTGGGGAGCATGTAGTAGAGGTACTTCACCCCGGACCGTTCGATCTGCTCGGTGATCCGGGCCACCGTCTCCTCGGCCAGGTTCGCCTGCTGGTGCCGGGCGAAGGCGTCGTTGTCCTGGAGCAGGGTGCCCACGCGCTCCTGGTAGAGCTCGGTGAGGTTGCAGCCGTTGGTCCTGGCGGTGTGGTCCAGCAGGTCCAGGTGGGGCTCGACGCCCACGGTGCGGTCGATGGTGTCAGTCATGGTCTTTCCGATCTGTTCAGCGGAGCCCGGACGGGCACCGCAGGGGTCAGGAGGCGACGCCGACGGTCTCGGCCGTCCGGTCGGATATCGGGGTGGGCTGCCCGAGCAGCTTGCGGAAGTGCACGAGACGCCCGGCCGGCAGGCCGATCGTCACGACACCCACCGCGAGGCCGTCACGGTCGTAGCGGATGACCACGCCGTCCTCGACGGCGTCGAGTGATCCCTCGAGCACCGCCAGGCCCGTGGCCCGGTGGGGTGCGCCGATGCCCTGGATGCGGATGCCGAACTGGTCGCTCCAGAAGCTGGGGACGGCCGCGTAGGCTGCCGGCGGTTCGGAACCGGTGAGGTCCGCGACGAGCGTCCTGGCCGCCGTCTTGGCCATGTCGATGGCACCCTGCCAGTGCTCGACCCGGCGCATCTCGCCCTCGGCCCACGGGTCCTGGTACCGGGCGATGTCCCCGAGTGCGACGGTGTGCCCCGCCCCGGCCACGCGCAGGCGATCGTCCACGACGACGCCGTCGGTCAGGTCCAGTCCGTTGCCCTCCAGCCACTCGGTGTTCGGCACCGAGCCCACGGCCTCGACCACGACGTCCCCCTGGATCTCGGTCCCGTCCGCCAGGCGCACCCCGGCCGCGAGGGCCGGGCCACCGTCGTCCTGGATGCCCTCGGCGGTGAGGTATTCCTCCACCGAGTGCCCGGTGACGATCTGGATCCCCCGGCCGACCAGCCAGTCGCGCATGATGACGGAGACCTCTTCGCCGAGGACCCGGTGCATCGGGCCACGGGATCCCTCCACGAGGTGGACCTCGCATCCCAGCTCGCGGGCCGTGGCCGCGACCTCGCAGCCGATGAACCCGCAGCCGACGACCACGACGCGGGCTCCGGGGCGCATCTGCCGGTGGAGGCCGAGGGCGTCCTCGAGGGTCCGCACCACGTGGCGACCGACCGTGGGTCCGGGGACGTGCAGCCGGCGGGGCCGGATGCCGCTGGCGATCACGAGGCCGTCATAGGCCAGCTGCTCCCCCGAGGCCAGGGTCACCGTCTGGCCCTGGAGGTCACTGGCCACCACCCGGACGCCCAGCCGCCAGTCCACCGTCTCCATGGTCGGACGCTGGCGCAGTGCTACCGTCGCCAGTGCGTCCTCGGGCGAGCCGGGATGCGCCAGCAGCTCCTTGGAGAGGGGTGGCCGGTTGTAGGGAGGGTGGACCTCCTCGCCGACCACGGTGATGGCCCCGTCCCAACCGGCGGCGCGGAGCTGCTCGGCGGCCCGGAGCCCTCCCATGGAGGCCCCGACGACGACGATGCGCGGTTCCTGGTGCTCACTCACGGCTCACTGGTCCCCTTTGAGGAAGATCGCCTGGACCGGGCAGACGTCCATGGCGTCCTCGATGTACTCCAGTTCGCCCGCGGGAAAGCCCTCGGTGTACTGGAGGATGCCCTCCTCGTCCATCTCGAACGTGTTCGGTGCGGCGATGGCGCACTGCCCGTGGTTCTCGCACAGGGTGCGGTCGACCCAGACCTTCATGCTCTGCTCCTCGTCTCGGGGGGCGCGTGCCGCCTCGCGGCTGCTGTCAACGTGTGTCGTGCTCATGGATCTGTTCCTCTGGGGGTGTCCGGTGCGTCGGGCTCAGGCCGTCTGCTGCCCGTCGGCCGTGGTGGCACGGCGGTCGAAGGCGATGGTCAGGCGGACGGGACCGGTGTTGCCGGAGTCCGGCATCCACTCGTCCCCGCCCGGCACCACGCTCAGGTTGGTCAGCCGGGTGGCCAGTGCCGGCAGGGCGGCCTGCATGTCGGAGCGGGCGACGAAGTGGCCCAGGCAGTGGTGCACGCCCCCACCGAACGCGTAGTGGGGCGCGTGTTCGGCCTCCAGGTCGATGCGCTCGGGGTTGGCGAACTTCTCCGGGTCGGTGCCCGAGGCGTAGGTGAACATGTGCACCGTGGTGCCCTGTTCGAAGACCAGCCCCTTGTGCTCGAAGGCCTCGGCCACCTCACGGGTCACCCAGCGGGTGGTGGGGTTGACGCGCAGGGACTCCTCGACGGCGGCCTTGGCCAGTTCCCGGGGCCGCTCGGCGAGCAGTTCCCACTGGTGCGGCTGACGGATGAAGGACTGCATCGCCAGCCCGAGCTGGTTCCGGGTCGTGTCCATGCCGCCGAAGATCAGCAGCACCAGCAGGTTGCGCAGTTCCGGGTCGGTCAGCCGGTCGCCCTCGCGGTTGGCCTCCACGAGCCGGGTGACGAAGTCGTCCTTCGGGTTCTGCTGGCGGTCCGAGATCAGGCGTTCCGCGTACTCCTGCAGCTCGACCAGGGCGGCATCGACCTCGTCGATCTCCTCCTTGATCGTCACGCCGAGGGCGGCCCCCACGGTGGAGGCCAGGCGGTTGATGGTCCCCCACTCGGATTCGTCGATCCCGAGCATGATGCACAGCACCCGCGTGGCGAAGGGGGCGGCGAAGCCCTCCACGAACTCGACCTGGCCGTCCTCGATCCAGCCGTCGATCAGCTCGTTGGCCAGCGACTCGAAGCGATCCCCGAGAGCGGCGATCTTGCGCGGGGAGAAGGCCGGGTTGGCCAGCCGGCGGATGCGGTGGTGGTCCTCCCCCTCCAGGACCAGCAGGTTGCGCTTCCACCAGTCGTGGAAGACGCCGCTGTGCACGCCGTTGTGCTCCGGCCAGGCCGCCGAGCCCTGGATCAGCTTCGGGCTCTTCATCAGCGACGAGACGTCCTCGTAGGACAGGACGGCCAGGCCGTAGTTGGTCCGGGCGTACCAGTTCGCGTCCCGGGCGTCGCGGACGGCCTCCGAGGCCATGGCGAAGTGCGGGTCCGACATGTCCAGGTACGGGACGTCGTGGGCGGTGGTGAGGGTCATGGGGTGGTCCTTTCGGGTGCCGGTCTCAGGACGGGTCGGGGGTCAGCGAATCGGGTGCCAACGCCTGCGCGCCGGCGTGGAGTCCGTCCCGGGGAGAATCGCGGTGCGGATAGGGATGGGGCGTGCCGCCGTCGATGCGGACCGCCATGTCGACGATCTCCTCCGTCGGCGAGATCGGTTCGGCGTAGTCCCGGCCGTCCGCCAGGCTGGCGGGCTCGTTGAGGTAGGGCCGGGCCGAGGTCATGTAGACCAGGCCCACGACCAGGACGACGATGGCGACCAGGGCCACCAGCCAGGCCTCGTACCAGACGGCACCGGGGATCGGCTGGACGAGGGTGAACATCGCGAACAGCTGATAGGCCAGGGCGACGCAGCCGACCACGATGCCCCAGAGACCCATCCGGAAGTGACCGCTGGGCTGCCAGCCCTTGAACCGGGCACGGAGGTAGGCGGCGACCACGGAGGCGAAGGCCAGGTAGATGCCGAGGGCGGCGAAGGACACGATGGCGAGGAGGGCATCCGCACTCAGCAGTGAGATCACCACGAACGCGGCCGGAAGGAGTCCGGCGGCCGCCAGCGAGTACGGCGGGACGGCGCGGCGCTCGCTGAACCGGCGCAGCAGCGCGGAACCCGGCAGCTGCCGGTCCCGGCCCATCGAGAACAGCAGTCTCGAGGCCGCTGCCTGCAGGGAGATGGTGCAGGAGAGGTAGGAGACCAGGACGACCACGAGCACGATCTTGAATCCCTGCGCGCCGAAGACACTGAGGAACAGCTCGCCGATGGGATCCGTGGCGGTGCCGTCCATCACGGCGCGGAAGTCCGGGATGGCGAGGATGAGGCCCAGCGCGATGAACATCGAGGCGATGCCGCCGATGTAGACGGTCATGCGCATGGCCTTGGGGATGACCCGGCCCGGGTCCACGACCTCCTCGGCGACGTCCCCGTTGGCCTCGAAGCCGTAGTACAGGTAGATGCCCATGATGGCCGCGCCGATGAAGGCCATCGCGAAGGGCGCGTCCCCCTGCAGGTCGGCCGGCCGGAAGTCGGTGAACAGCACGGACAGGTCGTGCTTGCGGGCGCCGATGAGCAGCCAGGCCCCGATCACGACGGTCGCGACGATCTCGGCGACGAAACCGAAGAACGCCACCTTGGACAGCAGCTTCGTGCCGCCGTAGTTGATGAGCGTGGCGATCACCAGGATGCCCAGGGCGAGCATGACGTTGGCCAGCGGGGACATCTCCACCTCGAGCAGGCTGCCGAGGAAGGGGCCCGCGCCGTAGGCGACCGAGGCGATCGTGGCACAGATGGCGACGGCGTAGACCCAGCCGCTCATCCATCCCCACTTGCGGCCCCAGAGCTTGCGGTTCCAGGGGTAGATACCACCGGCGATCGGGTACTGGGAGACCACCTCCCCGAAGACCATGGCGACCAGGAGCTGGCCGAAGCCGGCGATGACGAGCCACCAGAAGGCCGGTGCACCGGAGATCGCGATGGCCGCACCGATCGTGGTGTAGACACCCACGACGGGAGAGAGGTAGGTGAACCCGAGGGCCAGGTTGCCCCAGAAGCCCATTTCGCGCTTGAACTCGCTGCGGTACTCCTGGGGTTCGTCGGCGACCGGCAGTGTCGGTGCGGATCCTGCGGGAGAATGATCCATGTTCAGTCCTTTGCCTGGAGCCGTTGGACGGCTGAGACGGTGAAAAGCTGCAGGGCGCGGGGATTCGCGCTTCCCCGGATGACCTCGTCGACGGCGTACCCGCCGGTGGAGGTGCGTGGATTCAATAAACCAAAGGTGTGTTTCTACTAGAGGTCTGCGTGTTTCCTCCCGGTTAAGAGGTCACCGCCCACGTGTGGCGGGCAGTGTCCAAGAGGCCGGGAATCCCAGCAACGAGGCGGGTCTGAAGCGGTGTTTCCTCACAGCCTGTCCGGTTGCCGGGCGAAATGTGATGCGAGCCACATTCCGAACCATGGGGAAATACTAACAGTCTTAGATGTTTACGCAAGGGGTGATTTTTCTCCTCGACGGGACACCCTGAGTGCTACTGCGTATCCAACCGGGGCCACCGCCCCGGGAACGCCGAGGGGGTTGTGCCCGGCGCATGATGCGCCCGGCACAACCCCCTCGGTGGAGCCCGCAGGATGCGGGTCAGTCTGCCCTCGCCCCCGTCACCCGCCGCGGTCCTCTCGGAGGCGGCGGGTGACGGGGCGACGGGAACTCAGCGGCTGGCGCCGCGGAGCGCGGCCTCCAGGACCTCGAGGCCGTCCTGCAACAGCTGCTCGTCGATGACCAGGGGCGGCAGGAGGCGGATGACGTTGCCATAGGTGCCACAGGTCAGGATCAGCACGCCCTCGGCCAGGCAGGCGGCGGCCACGGCCTTCGTGGACTCGGGATCGGGGTCGGTGGTGCCGGGCTTCACCAGTTCGATCGCGAGCATCGCCCCGCGGCCCCGGACGTCACCGATCGGGCCCTGCGCACCGCCCAGTTCCTCCGCCAGTGCACTCAGCCGGCCGACGACGATCGCCTCGATGGCCCGCGCCCGGGCGGAGAGGTCCAGTTCTCGCATGGTCTCGAGGGTCGCCAGCGCGGCGGCGCAGGCCACCGGGTTGCCGCCGTAGGTGCCGCCGAGCCCGCCGGGGTGGACGGCGTCAAACAGCTCGGCCCGGCCGGTGACCGCGGAGAGCGGCATGCCGCCGGCGATGCCCTTGGCCATGGTGATCAGGTCGGGCACCACGCCCTCGTGCTCAGAGGCGAACCAGGCCCCGGTGCGGCAGAAGCCGGCCTGGACCTCGTCGGCGATGAAGACCACGCCGTTCTCCCGGGCCCAGGCCGCCAGCGTGGGCAGGAACCCCTCGGCGGGAACGATGAAACCGCCCTCGCCCTGGATCGGTTCGATGATGATCGCCGCGGTGGACTCCGCCCCGATCTGCTTCTCGATCTGAGTGATGGCCCGACGCGCCGCCTCCGGGCCGGTCAGTCCGGGGTTCTCCTCGCGGTACGGGTAGCTCATGGGCATCCGGTAGATCTCCGGGGCGAAGGGGCCGAAGTGCGTCTTGTAGGGCATGGTCTTGGCGGTCAGGCCCATGGTGAGGTTGGTGCGCCCGTGGTAGGCGTGGTCGAAGGCGACCACGGCCTGGCGACCGGTGGCCAGGCGGGCGATCTTCACGGCGTTCTCCACGGCCTCGGCCCCGGAGTTGAACAGGGCCGTCCGCTTGGCATGGTCCCCGGGGGTCAACCGCGCCAGTTCCTCGGCCACCCTGATGTAACCCTCGTACGGGGTCACCATGAAGCAGGTGTGGGTGAAGCGGCCGGCCTGTGCCCCCACGGCCGCCGCCACCGCCGGTGAGGACGCGCCGACGCTGGTCACCGCGATGCCCGAGCCGAGGTCGATGAAGGAATTGCCGTCCACGTCCCGGATCACGCCGCCGTCCACGTCCTCGGCGAAGACCGGCAGGCTCGAGACCAGGCCACGCGGCACCACGGCATCGCGCCGCTCCTGCAGCTCGCGCGAGCGGGGGCCGGGGACCTCGGTGAGCAGTTCGCGGCGCTGGGGCAGCCGCGCGTCGAAGGTCGGGAGGGAGGGGGAAACGGTCAGGGACATGACAACCGGCCTTTCATGATGTGACGGCGCCCCGCGGTGGGCAGGGCGGACTCCTGGGGCGAGCCTAGACAGTGATCACGTGACGTAGTGCACAATCTCTCGGGCGGTGGTGTGCACGTGGCATAGTCCCACCGCCCGTCAGGCTGGACGACCCGGGCCCGGCCGGGACCGAAGGCCCGGTCCCTCGGTCACGTGCAGCGCGATCCAGAGGTCGGCACGCAACTGGGGGTCCTCCAGGGACCGCTGGAGCGCGCGCTCGGCGGACTGCAGCTGGTGCAGGAGGGTGTTCCGATGGACACCGAGCTCCTCGGCCGCCTGGCGCCGGTTGCCGTTGTGGGCCAGGAAGACGCGCAGGGTCTCCAGCAGTCGCTGCCCGGTGGGACCCTGCGCGGTGAGCGGGTCCAGGAGCTCGCGGGCCCAGGCCCGGGCGGCCTCCGCCGGCAGCAGTCCGGCGATCCCTCCCGCGGCCAGGTCGTCCCAGGAACCGACGCGGTGCTGCGCGGCGGTGCGCTCCAGCACGTGGAGCGCCTGGGTGTGACTGGTGGCGGCGGCGTCGACGGTCACGCTGCCCCCGATCCCCGCCCGCAGGCCCGCGGTGGCCACCACCTGGTGCAGCACCGACAGGTCCTCGGGGGTGTCCTCCACCAGCACGGGGGCCTCCTCCTCCGAGTCGTCGCGCGGCACCGGGGTCCCCAGGAGCATCCGGTGACCGGTCCGGTCGGTATGGCCCTCGATCCGGCGGCCTGCCTCCCGGATGAGCTCGGGAGCCCCGCGCAGGACGCAGACGCGGATCCCGCGCGCCCCTCGGCCCCAGCCCTCGTCACCGGCCACCGAGAGCAGGGCGTCGCCGGCGCGGAGGTCACCGCCAAGCAGCAGTGCGACCGCACCGGCGCGGATCCGGCGGCGGGAGAGCTGCCGTTCCGCGGTCCGCTCGGCGTGCAGGGAGAGCAGGGCCACCGTGGTCGAGATGGTGCCCGACTGCGCCTGGTCGAGGGGGTGGGGCAGGACGACGACGAGGTATCCCTGGGGATCGCCGTGGACGCCCAGCGGGTGGATGACCACGGTGCCGTCCGGACCCGTCTCCCGGAGGGCTCCCCGCAGCCCGCCGTCGCGCAGGCGACCGATGAGCTGCGCGAGGGGGCGGTCGGTCGGCAGGGGCGGGATGGCGGGTGCGGAGCGCTCCTGGACGTCCCCGTCCGCGGTGCAGACGGCCGCCCACGCCCCGGGCAGCAGCGTGGCGAGGGTCCTGAGGACCTGGGTGGAGCCGTCGACGGCCGTGGCCGCCCGGGTCAGGGCGCGCTGATGGGCCAGGCTGGTCTCCAGTGCGGCGCGCTCCTCGGCCGCGCGCAGTTCCGCCACCGCCCGGATGACCTGCAGGAAGGTCGTCTTCTCCGGCACCGCGAAGAGCGTCAGTCCCGTGCCCCGGGCCGCCTCGATGAGGTCCTCGGGCACCTCCGGCCACGTCAGCCGCTGTCCCACCCCCATCCCGAGGGCGACGACGCCCCGGTCGTCGAGCCGCCGGACGTAACTGCTCCAGGACGGGCCGTCGGTGGGACTGGTGATCCCGGTGAACAGGACGATCTCCCCGCCGCTGAGGTACGGGGTGGGGTCCGTCAGCTCGGTCGTGGCGACCCAGGCCACCGCGCGGTTCATGACCCCCTCGACCAGGGTCTCCAGGCCCAGCTCCCCGAGGCGCAGCACCTTCTCGACGGTTATCAATGCCGCTTCCTCCCTGCTCGTCCTCGATCGTCCGGGCCCCCGGAGCCACGGGGGCGGTCACCGGTCGTCACGGTGACGACGGACCGTCCTGGCCCGATGCTAGTGCCCCCTCCAGTGGTCCTCCCCGCAGGTCCGCCGGTGCGTGTCCACCGGCCTTGCCCCGGCCCGGTGGCACGGGGGACGATGACCGCAGCAGGCCGCGACCACCCGCAGGTCATCCCCCGAACCCCGGAGGCCCCATGAGCCAGACGACCACCGACCCGGCGACGCCCACGGTCATGCCCGCCGCCTTCTTCGGCCACGGCAATCCCATGAACGCCCTGGAGACCAACCGCTACACCTCCGCGTGGAAGGCCTTCGGTGAGGCCGTGCCCACCCCGCGGGCCATCCTGGTGGTCAGCGCGCACTGGTACATCAACGCCACCGCGGTCACCGCCATGCCGGACCCGCGCACCATCCACGACTTCTACGGCTTCCCGCAGGAGCTCTTCGACGTCCAGTACCCCGCCCCCGGCCTGCCGGGGCTCGTCGAGGAGATCAGTGACACCGTCCACCCCACGTGGGTCGGCGCGGACGTGGACAGCTGGGGCATCGACCACGGCACCTGGTCCGTGCTCACCCACGCCTTCCCGGACGCCTCCATCCCCGTGGTCCAGATGAGCATCAACGCGGACAAGCCCCTGGACTACCACCTGCGGCTCGGGGCCGACCTGGCCCCGCTGCGCGAACAGGGCATCCTGATCATCACCAGCGGGAACATCGTGCACAACCTGCGCAGCATGGACTGGAGGCGCACCGACGACGGCTTCGACTGGGCGCACCGGTTCAACGAGGACGCCAAGGAACGCCTGCTGACCGATCCCACCGAGATGCCCACCCTGGACGCCCACGCGGACTGGAACCACGCGGTGCCCACCCCGGACCACTTCATCCCGTCCCTGTACCTGGCCGGGCTCGCGGGCGCCGCGGGCACAGGTGGCACCAGCGGCACCGGTGACACCGCGCAACCGGGCCTGGACGTGCTGGTGGACGGCTACTCCTACGGCTCGCTGTCCATGACGGCCTACACGCTGGGGCTGAACTGCCCGCCGTCGCCGGACGGCGGCGGCTCCTCCCAGCCGCCGGCCGACCTGCCACCGGACGGCTCGAACATCTGATGGACCCCGTCCCCGACGACGGCGCAGCCCCTGCCGCGGTCACCGCGCCGCCCAGCGGTACCCGCGCTCCGGACTTCTCCGTCAAGACCGCCCTCGAGGGTGAGCTCGTGCGCCTGGTGCCAGCCGTCCGCGAGCACGCCGCCACCCTGCACGGGCTGTTGTCCGATCCCGAGGTCGGGCGGCTCACCGGTTCGGTGCATTCCTCCGCCACCGGACCCGCGGCCGCCTCGCCGTGGAGCGTGGCACAGCTCGAGGAGGTTTACGATCGCTGGTCGCACGCGCGGGACCGCATCGTCTGGGCCATCCGGGAGCGGTCCTCCGGACGGATCGTCGGGGAGTCGGTGCTCAACGAGCTCGACGAGGACAACCTCTCCTGCGGTTTCCGGATCTGGATCTCCGGGGCCCGGGACCGCGGACTCGGCACCGAGGCGGTCCGGCTGACCCTCCGGCACGCCTTCGAGGCCCAGCACCTGCACCGGGTGGGCCTGGAGGTCTACGACTTCAACCCGCGGGCCCGGCACGTCTACGAGAAGGCCGGTTTCACCCACGAGGGCACGCTGCGCGAGGCCCTGCGGTTCGACGGGCAGTGGGTCGACTGCCACGTCATGGGGATGCTGTCCAGGGAGTGGTTCAGGTGAGCCGGAGGGTGGTCAGGCAGGTCGGGTCGTCGGCGCCGGTGGCGATGTCCGCCGTCGCGGTCCCGCCCTGCGCGCGGACCTCGATGGTCCCCTCGATGTTCGCCGGCAGCCAGAGGCCGACGAAGCCGTTGGCGTAGGTGGTGCGCTCCTCGTCCACCAGGACGGTGCCGTCCGCGCCGGTGACGGTCACGTGCACGGGGGTGTCCACGAGCTCGCCCTGGCAACCGGACAGGCTGTGGTGGAAGCAGTCGTGGGTGGTGGTCTCGTACGGCGCGACCGCCAGGTAGAACCGGTCCTGCGGCACGTCCAGGGCCGCCTGGCGGTCCTCGTCGGCCAGCACCACCTGGCCGGCGGTCACCGAGGCCGCGAGGCCCTTGTCCCGGTCCGCGTGCGTGGCGTCCAGCGCCTCCACGACCTCCTCCACGCTCCCGCCGTCGATGCCGTACTCGTCCAGCAGGGCCTCGGCCCCCGCGGGGTCCGTCGCCACACCGGGCGCGGCCGGCGCGGCCGCCGGGGAGGTGGCGGACGTGGTCCCGGGGCCGGCGTCGGGAGCCGAGCAGCCCGCCAGGAGCAGCAGTGCCGCGGCGGCCGCCAGGACCCGGGAGGTGGTACGCAACGAGGGAAGGGCAGCAGGCATACCCCTATTCTGCCCCCGGCCGAATCCTTTGGAGGCCTCCGGCGGGTGATGGAACAGTGGGCACCACGGCACGCACACCCCTGAGCGAAGGAGAACACCATGGCGAAGTACCTGATCATCGGCGGACACGGCAAGGTGGCCCTGCGCACCGCTCCCCTGCTGGCCCGGGAGGGCCACGAGGTCACCTCGGTCATCCGCAACCCCGACCACGCCGCGGACATCGAGGCGGCCGGCGCCACGCCGCTGGTGCTCGACGTCGAGACCGCCTCCCAGGACGAGCTCGCCCGGGCCTTCGCCGGGCACGATGGAATCGTCTGGGCCGCCGGGGCCGGCGGTGGCGATCCGGAGCGCACCTACGCGGTGGACCGGGACGCGGCCATCCGCTCGATGGATGCCGCCCAGCAGGCCGGCGTGACGCGGTACGTCATGGTGTCCTACCTCGGCGCCCGCCCGGACCACGGCATCCCGGAGGACGACTCCTTCTACCCGTACGCCACGGCCAAGGCGGCCGCCGACGAGCACCTGCGGAACTCGGCGCTGGACTGGACCATCCTCGGCCCCGGTGCCCTCACCACGGACGAGCCGACCGGGCGCATCCGACGGGCCACCGCCTCCACCGTCGGCGAGCTGCGGGACACCTCCCGTGGAAACGTCGCGGAGACCATCCGCGTGGCCCTGTCCACCGGGAACTCGATCGGCAAGCAGCTCGAGTACGTGGACGGCGAGGAGCCCGTCACCGCGGTCTTCGCCCAGGCGTGAGGCCCGCAGGCCCTCCACCGGAGACAACGGCCGCGCGCCGGTGACATCCTGAGGGACAACTCCCGTCCACCCGCCACAGTGGACCTCCCCGATCCAGGAGCACCCCCATGCCCCAGTTCATGATCTCCGTCTGGCATGCCCCCGGCACCCAGCTGCGGCCCCTCGGCCCCTATGACTCCGAGGAGGCCATGCACGCGGCGTTCCAGGCGGTCAGCGAGTTCAACGAGTTCCTCCAGGCCGAGGGGGCGTGGGTCTTCGCCTGCGGCCTGACGGCCCCCGAGGAGTCCTTCGTGGTGGCCGGGACCGAGGGCGCCGAGCCCACCGTGACGCCGGGTCCCCTTGCCGAGGCCTCGGAGCACCTGGGCGGACTGTGGGTCGTGGAGGTCGCGGTGGCGGAACAGGTCCACGACCTCGCGGCCCGGGCCTCCGCAGCCTGCGGCCAGCGGGTCGAGGTACGCCAGCTCCAGGGCTGAGCGCGCCCCCGCGCCTTCCGGTCCCGCTACCCGCCCGGTCGGAGCCCGGCCCTCGTGCTGCCGGTGCTCAGCCCCAGCCGCCCCACCAGGCCTCCAGGTCCGGGGACTCGCCCGTCGGCTCCCAGCCCAGTCCGGCCAGGTCCACCACGGTGGTCGGGGTCGGGTCCTCGGCCCCCCATCGCCGGCGGCGCCAGCGCGCCCGCGAACTGACCAGGGTGGCCACGACGCCGGCCGGCCCGGTGACCTCGATCCGGTCCCGGCCGGCCCGCTCGGCCGCCAGCAGCCGCTCCTGCACGGCGGCGGGATCCGGGCGCCCGGTTCCCCGCGCGGGACGGACCGGGCAGGTCACGGTGAGCAGCCAGTCCGGTTCCTCCCCCGCTCCCGGCTCCATCACCTCGCGCGCCACGGACACCCGGGGGTCCTGCACCAGGACCCCCGCCCCGTCCGGCACGCCCCCGACCAGCGTCAGCGAGGCGCCCGGGAAGGCCTGCAACAGCGCATCGGCACACAGCACGACGGCGGCCGCGCCCCCGTCGCCGCCCGCCTCATCGGACCCGTCCGCCCCCACGGTGCCGCGGGCGTCCGCACCGGCCCCGACGCGGCCGCCGGGCATCACCAGCACCAGGGCGAGGCGCGTCCGGCCCCGCAGGCCGAGCGACCAGCCGCGCGCGGTCGGCGCGGAGATCCGGCCGGCCAGCACGAGCGCCTCGCGGTTCTTTACCCGGCGGGCCGCGATCGGGTCCTCGCGGCCGGCGAAGTCCGGACCGGCGTGCCAGGCCACCGCGGCGGGTTCGTGGGCCAGCAGTGCCCCGGTGCGCCACAACCGGTGGGCGAACTCCCAGTCCTCCCCGCCGTAGCCGACGAAGGACGGATCGAAGCCACCGGCCTCGTCGTGGATCCGGCGGGAGACGGTGAGCACCGCGGAGATGACGAACCGGTAGGCGGTGGAGTCGGCGTCCAGCAGGTCGCGGGAGCCCGCGTAGGCCCGCTCGAGCCACTGCGGGTCCTCCAGCACGCGGTCCTGCGGCACGGGATCCCCCGGCTGCCAGCCGGTCTGGAGCAGTGCCGGGTCCAGGTGCCGGCGGCGTCCGACGACGACGGCCTCCGGCGAGCGCGACGGCAACCGGAGCGCCCGGCGCAGGTAGTCCCGGTCCGGGATCATGTCCCCGTCCAGGAAGGCCAGCACCTCCCCCTCGGCGACCGAGGCGCCCAGCGCGCGGGCCGCGGAGGCGCGGAAGCCGGCGTCGGGCTGGCGGACCACTTGCACGTCGAGCGGGAACCGGTCCGGCAGGCGCGGGGGCTCCGGCGAACCGTCGTCGGCGATCACCACCTGCACCCGGGAGGCGGGCAGGTCCTGCCGGGCCAGGGCGGCCAGCAGCAGGTCCAGTCCGGCCTGGTCCCGGTAGTACGGCACCACGACGGACACCTCCGGGATCCCCTCGTCCCCTTGCGCCGGGTCCCCGCCGGCGTCCGGCAGCAGGTCCCAGCGGTTGCCCGGGACCGGCGTCCGCGCGGGACGGTTCACGAGTGCACCCGCTGCCAGAAGGCGGCCAGGGCCCGGGCGCAGTCCTCGGGCCCGGGGGCCAGGGTGGTCCCGGGGTCCACCCAGGTCTGCTGCGGCCGTGCCGCGGCGTCCGCGATGCCCTCCGCGAGCGCCTCCACCAGGGACGAATCCGCGGTTCCGGGGTCCACGAGGTGCAGCGTGCCCGGACGGAGCCGTTCCATCTCCCGCGTGTACCGGGAGGCCGGCACCACGGGGCGCCGCCCCACGGACATCCAGGCCGCCAGGGATCCCGAGGCGGAGACGTTGTGGTGCGCGGCCACCGGGATGCCGGCCGATCTCAGGGCGGCGTCCAGGTCCTCCTCGGGAACGAAGCCCGTGACCCGGAACCCCACGCCGGCCGCCCGCGCGCGGTCCTGCAGCTCGTCCACGAGGCCCTCGTGGCCGCTCGAGACCGCACCGAGCGCGGTGACCCGGTGCGGGGCCGGCACGCCCCGGCGGTGCAGCAGCGCCAGGGCGTCCACGGCCTCGAGGTGTCCCTTGCCCGGATAGAGGAAGCCGAGCAGGACGACGTCCTCGCCCAGGCCCTCGAGGGGCCCGTTCACCGGTTCCCGGGGGCTGCTCGCCGTCGCCGTCCCGCGGCGGTCCTCCACCGGCAGCGGGATCACCGCCGTGACACCGGGCCAGTCCTGTCCGTCACCGGCCTCCAGCGCGGCCAGCAGGGCGAGCTCGTGCCGGCTGGAGACGACGGTGCCGGACGAGAACCGCGCCAGGGCCGCGTAGGCGACCGCCCGCCGGGCGAACCTGCCGGCACCCTCGGCCGGTTGTGGCACGTCGTGGAGGGTGAACGTGGTCCGGGCCGGCAGGCTGCCGGTCAGCGCGTCCGCGGCCTCGCTCGCGGTGGCCCCGAAGAGGGCATCGGTGACGTCGAGGTGGACGGGCCCGCCGTGGTCACCCCCGTGCGCGAACCAGTCCTTCAGCGCGGCGGCATCGGGCAGGCGGACCACAGGCACGTCCACGCCGATCCCGTGCAGGGCCTCCGCCATCGACAGGGCGTGCTGCACGACCCCGTGCCGTTCCGGCCCGACCACCACGTACGTCGGGGGTCGATGCGGCCGCCCGCCGTCCCGGCCCCCGGTCCGGTCCGGTGCCTCCGGCCCGCTCATGCTCCCAGCCCCAGGTCCGCCAGCAGCCGCCGGTGGCGTTCGACGCCGGCCCGCACCGCCTCGGGATTCTCCCGGTACCAGTCCAGGTGGGCCGAGCGCACGAGCGCGTCGCTCACCTCGTCCCCGTGGATCGTCCAGCCGGACCGCGACGGTCCCGTCACCTCCAGGGCCGCCAGGACCTGTGGTTCCAGCGGAGCCAGGACGTCGCCCAGCAGGGTCCTGGCGGGCACGGTGACGGCGGGGTCGGCGCCCAGGTCCGCCCGCACCGCGGAGGCCAGCAGGGCGAGCACCTCGTTGGCGGGATGGTTGATGGTGTGGAAGGCCGGCACCGCCAGTCCCGCGATCCGGTCGGCCACCGACAGGGTCGCGTGGGCCCGTTCGCGCTCGCGCAACCGGTCGAGGGACGCCTGCGCCAGTCCTCGGATCCGTTCCGGGGCCAGGGGCAGGCGGACCGGCGCCGGCTCCTCGGGGGCACGCGAGCCGCCGTCGAGCTCGGCGGCCGCCTCGGCAAGGGTCCGCAGGTCGTGGTACGGCACCACGGGCGGGTCCTCGTCCGGCCGGTCGGGGTGCCGGATGGTGACCATCCAGGGGAAGAGGGAGCTGTCATAGAGGGCCGGGATCCGCACCGTCGTGGCCGCGTCCGGCAGGTGCTCCGCGAGCTGGCCGGTGCCCAGGGGCAGACCCCGGTAGTCCTCCCGCACGGGCTGGGCCACCAGCACGGAGGTCCTGGACAGCACGCGGTGCAGGCGCGGCAGGTCCTGTGCGGTGAGCTCGAACACCGGCGGGATCCGCACGCTCGGTGGCACCGCCGAGGACGTGGGGCCGGAGGAGATGAGCTGCCGCAGCGCCTCGGACTGGCAGTTGCCCAGGACCACGAGGACCTCCGGCCCGGGCAGTTCCCGCACGCCGTAGAACTCGGCGTAGTGTTCCGCCCGCCCGGCGTCCGCCGGGACCTGGTCTTCCCCCATGGCTTCCCCTCACCGGCCGTCCCGGCCCTCCCCGGTGCGGCACGCGGGTGCCGTCCGGTCGGCCGGCCCGTGCCGCCGTCGTCGTGATCCTCCAACAGTATGCTGGTGATCCGTGCCCTGTCGGCCCGGGCAGGACCGCGAGAGGAGACGGGTGGCACCCAGCGATCACTACACGGTGCAGATGGTGCCGTCCGACCACCCCTACTGCCGTCACGTGCTGCCGCCCGACCGCCCGCCCGTCTACGCCCTCCGTCCCGACCCGCCCGTCCCCGGAGCCCCGGCCGGCCAGTGGTGGCCGCCCCGCGCGCTGGACGCCGACTGGCTCCGCGAGAACGTGCCGGACGTCCTGCACGTGCACTTCGGCTTCGACTCCTACACCCCGGAGCAGTTGCAGCAGGTGGTCTACGTGCTGCGCGCGGCCGGCTCCGCCCTGGTGGTCACGGTGCACGACCTGCACAACCCCCACTTCACCGACCGCTCCCGGCACCTGGCCCAGCTGGACGTCCTCATCCCGGCGGCCGACGAGGTCCTCACGCTGACCCGTCCGGCGGCCGCGGAGATCCTGGCGCGCTGGGACCGGGCGGCCACCGTGGTGCCCCATCCGCACATCGTGCCCCTGGACCGGATTCCCGCCCGGGCCGCCGACCGCCCCGGACGCCGACGCGCCCGGTGGGCCGGCCCCGGGTCCGCGGCCGCGGACCGGGAGATCGTGATCGGGGTGAACGCCAAGGACCTGCGGGCCAACGTCGATCCCTTCTCGGCCCTGCCCGGTGTGGCCGGGGCCGTGCGCCGGCTGCGGGGGCGCGGGGTGGCGGCCCGCGTGCGCGTGGACGTCCGCGAGGACCCCCAGGACGCCGAGGCTCTGGGGCGGTTGCGGGCCGAGTGCGCCGCGTACGGCTTCGACCTCTGGGAGCACGGCCGGCTCGGGGACGACGCACTGCACGCCGACCTGCGCTCCCTGGACGTGACCGTGCTGCCCTACGCCTTCGGCACCCACTCGGGCTGGCTGGAGATGTGCCGGGACCTCGGCGTGCCGGTGGCCGTACCGGACCTCGGGTGCTTCGCCGGCCAGGCCACCTCCCCCGCGATCGAGACCTTCGCCCCCGGCGATGCCGCCGCCCTGGCCGATGCCGTGCTGGCCCTGCTCGACCGCCGCGACGCGATCCGGCCGGCCGACCGATCGGCGCGGCGGGCCCAGCGCGAGGCGGTGGCCGCCGAGCACGAACGCCTCTATGCCCGCGCCCTGGCCGCGGCCAGGTCACGGCAGACCGTGGGCGCCTGATGGCGGGCCCGACGACGACCACCTCCGTCCTGGTGATCACCGGCGGCCGGGACGAGCACCTGGCCCGCGTGATCGCCGGGCTGGAACGCGCCACCCCGCGCCCGGACGAGGTCGTGGTCGTGTTCATGAACCAGCCCGACGGCGTGGTGCCGGCCACGGACCTGCCGGTGGTGACCTCGCACGTGGACGCCCCCGGCACGCTCCCGCTGGCCGCGGCCCGCAACCGGGCGGCCCGGTTGGCCGGTGGTGAGGTCCTGGTGTTCCTGGACGTGGACTGCATCCCGTCCGCCGCCGCCGTCGGAACCCTGACAGAGACGGTCCGGGCCCATCCGGGAACGCTCGTCATGGGCACCCCGCGCTACCTGGTCCCCGAGTGGGTGCAGGAGTCTGGCGCCGCCACCGGGCTTCCCGACGACGACCGGTTGCGCGAGCTCTCCGTGTCCCACCCGGCACGGGCGCACCTGGGCGAGGGACCGACGGACGACTGGCACCTGGTGTGGACACTCGTCCTGGCGGTGCGCTCGGCGGACCTCGACCGGCTCGGCGGCTTCGACGAGGCCTTCAGCGGTTACGGCGCCGAGGACACCGACATCGCGTTCCGCGCCCGCGACGCCGGCCTGGCCCTGCGGTCCTCCCGGGCCACCGTGTTCCACCAGCACCACGGCGTCCACCGGCCCCCGCTGCACCACTTCGCCGACATCCTCGTCAATGCCCGCCGGTTCCTTCAGGTCCACGGCAGCTGGCCGATGGAGGGCTGGCTCGGACAGTTCCGCGACCTCGGGCTGGTCGACTGGGACCCCGAGGGCGACCGACTGGCCGTGCTGCGGACGCCCACGGACGCGGAGGTCGAGGCAACGCGGCAACCGGCCGCGGCCTTCTGACTCGGGCTCCTTGTCTTCAAGCACTTGAAGTTCCTATCGTTGACGGGGTGAGCGCACCCGGCATCAGGCACACGTACTCGATCAGGGAAGCGGCGGCGCTGACGGGACTGCCGGCCAGCACGTTGCGCTACTACGAGTCCATCGGAGTGATCTCCCCGATCGGCCGGGGTGCCAGCAGCAAGCACCGCGTCTACACCGAGGAGGACCTGGACCTGCTCACCTGGGTGTCATGCCTGAGTGCGACGGGCATGTCGGTGGCGGACATGCGCCGCTACCTGGCCAACGGCCGGCTCGGGCCGGCTGCGGCACCCGAGCAGATCGCCTTGCTGCAGGCGCAGCGGGAGCGGTTGGAGGCCGAGGCACGAGCCGTCGCCCTCCGGAGCCGGTACGTCGGAGTGAAGATCGAGTACTGGCAGGCCATCCAGGCCGGTGACCGGTCCAGGGCCGAGCGGCTCCTGGACGAGGCGCGCGCGTTGGCCGACGACCTCAAGAAGCCCGGGAGGGGCTAGACACCACGACCCTCAGTCCGCGGATCCCGGGGTCCGCTGATTCCACCTGCCCACCCGGCCGACCCGCCGAGACCATCGCCTGGCCACCCCCGGGCACCACACGAACCCCACAAGGAGAAACCCATGACCACCACCGCCCTTGCGTACGCCGCCCCCGCCGCGGCCGCGGACCTCGTCCCCACCACCATCGAACGCCGCGCCGTCGGTGCCCATGACGTGCTGATCGATATCAAGTACGCCGGGATCTGCCATTCCGACATCCACACGGTGCGCGGCGAATGGGGACCGCAGTCCTACCCCCTGGTCCCGGGCCACGAGATCGCCGGCATCGTCACGGAGGTCGGACCCGAGGTGACCAGGCACGCCGTCGGCGACCGGGTCGGGGTGGGCTGCATGGTCAATTCCTGCGGACGGTGCACGAACTGCACGGCCGGTGATGAGCAGTACTGCCTCGACGGCATGGTGGGCACCTATGGTGTCACCGACCGCGACGGGACCATCACCCAGGGTGGGTACTCCTCCCACATCGTCGTCACCGAGGACTTCGTGCTGGGGATCCCGGAGGGCATCGAGCTCGATGTCGCGGCCCCACTGCTCTGTGCCGGGATCACCACGTTCTCGCCCCTGCACCGCTGGGGCGCTGGTCCCGGCAAGAAGGTCGCCGTCGTCGGGCTCGGCGGCCTCGGGCACATGGCCGTCAAGATCGCGCACGCGATGGGCGCCGAGGTCACCGTCCTGTCCCAGTCGCTCAGGAAGCAGGAGGACGGGCTGCGCCTGGGTGCGGACCACTACCACGCGACCAGCGACGAGGAGACGTTCACGGATCTGGCCGGTTCGTTCGACCTGATCATCAACACCGTCAGCGCCCCGATCGACGTCAGTGCCCACCTGGGCCTGCTGACCGTGGGCGGGACCATGGTCAACGTCGGGGCCCCGGCCGAGCCGCTGCCGGTGAACGCGGGGGCGCTCATCGGCGGCCGGCGTTCCTTCGCCGGATCGATGATCGGGGGCATCGCCGAGACCCAGCAGATGCTCGACTTCTGCGCCGAGCACGGCATCGGCGCCGAGATCGAGGTCATCTCCGCCGACCAGGTCAACGAGGCCTACGACCGTGTCCTCGCCTCGGACGTGCGGTACCGCTTCGTCATCGACACGGCCACCCTCAGCTAGCCGCCGGTGGGGTGTGGCGGGCTCCCGGCCGCCGCACCCCCGTGGCCGCGCGTGTCAGCCGAGGACCTGCCCCACCGCGGCCTCCCAGCGGTGCCGGTACTCCCCCGGTTCCGTGAGGACCTCCGCCGCCAGCCGGTCCGCCGAGGCCGGGTCCCGCAGGGCCGTCTCCACGGCGCCGACCCAGTCCGCGGACTCGTCCCCCCACCGGCACCAGGGCACCCCGGCCGCGGCCTGGGCGGCGGCGGCGAAGTGGTCCTGCTCGTCGAAGGGGCGCTCCTCCGGGGCCAGCACCACGGGCCGGGCCGATCCCGTCGCGTCGGCCACGGCGCTGTACCCGGCTGAGACCACCGCCAGGTCCGCCGCGCGCATCCGGCCGGCGACGTCGTCGGTCCAGCCGTGCAGCACCATGTTCGGCGGCACGGCGCCGTCCGCGCCGCGCACCGGCCCGTAGACGTGCCAACGGGCGCCGGGCACCTGGCCCGCGGCACGCGCGAGGTCGGCCAGCCGGACCCCACCGCCTCCGGTGCCGGTCACCACGGCGATCTCCGGCCTCGTGGTCCGGGCGGCCGAGGGGGCACCGGCGCGCGGGCCGGCCCGCCGGCCGAGCCGGCCGGAGGTGTCCGGGGCACCGAGGAACGTGGTCTTCGCCCCGAACCGCCGGCGCCAGCCCGGCTCCTCCAGTCCGGCGCCGTAGTGCGCGATCAGGTGGTCTGACTCGGCGTAGACGAGCTCGTGGCCCGGGTCCGTCCGGTCTCCGTGCATGCGCCGGTGGATCACCGGGTAGCCGGCCAGGCGCAGGAACAGGGCGGTCTCCACGGACACGTCCACCACCGCGACGTCCGGCCGCACCGTGCGGGCCGCCTCGAGCAGGGCGGCGAACCGGTCCCGGATGACCGGACCGGTGGGGGTGTAGTGCAGCCGGGATCCGGACGGCTGGCGATGCCCGGGCACGACGTCGGAGGGCAGCATCCGCAGCCCGGTGGCGGCCGGCAGCACCTCGGCGGCGCGGGCCGCGGAGGTGGCCACGGTCAGGTCGAAGGCCCCGGTCCCGGCGGCGCGGGCGGCGTGGTGGAGGTGGCCGAGGCCGTGGTCGTGGGCGTAGTAGAGGACCCGGGGGCGGGACGGGGAGGTGCTCACGAGCAGACCGGTTTCATGCGGGGACAGGGCTCATGCGGGGACCGGGCTCACTGCACCGTCTGGACGGACTGCAGGGCCGGCGAGCCGTCGTCGTCGGGGCCGGTCGGCGGGGCATCGATCGAGTCCCGCACCTGCGCGGTCAGCTGGTCCCCGTAGGGGGTCCAGCCGGGACTGAGGGCCGGCAGGGTGCCGGCACGCTCGGCGGCCTCGTGCAGGAAGCCGAGGTAGGACGCCACCATCCGGTCGGCGCTGAACCGGCGGGACCAGCGGTGCACGAGCCCCCGGTCCCTGGTACGCGCCACCCGGGCCGCGTCCGCGAGCGCCTCCGCCGAGTGGTGCATGGCCAGGTCCCCGGCCCGGGGACCCACGATCTCCCCGAGGGCACCCGTCAGGAAGGCGGCCACCGGCGTGCCCATCGCCATGGCCTCGACCGTGGCCAGGCCGAACGGCTCGGCCCACAGGGGGCTGGCGAGGTAGACCTCCCCGGAGGCCAGCAGGTCCGGCAGCTGACCGTGGCCCAGGTGCCCGCGGTAGACGGTGTCCTCGCCCAGCAACGGCTCCACGGCGTCGCGGTAGTAGTCCCGGTCGGAGATCGGGCCGGCGAAGTGCAGCTCGAGCCCGGCGATCCGGGCCGCCTCGATGGCCAGGTGCAGGCCCTTCTCCCCCGTGATCCGCCCGGACCAGACGGCCCGTCCCGGCACGGGCCGGACGGTGCTGTGCCACCGGGAGTGCTCGATGCCGTTGGCGACCACCGCGATCCGCGGCAGCCGGTGGTTCCAGGCCAGCGCGTTGGCCGCCGAGACGGACAGCCAGCGATGGTTCGGCGGGGGTGTCCAGGCGGGGTCGTCGAGGACGGCGAGGACCTCGGTGAGCGTGGCGGGGGTGTGCAGCACGGTGACCATCGGGGCCTCGCGCAACTCGAGCAGGGGCACCGGGGACAGCGAGTTGTTCAGCACCACGTGGAAGTCTCCGTCGCGGACCTGCCGGCAGGCCTCGGACATGGCGGCGACCAGGACCGCGCGGCGGCGCACCACGTCCTGTTCCGTGCGTACCGTGGGATCGAAGTCCTCCGCGACCAGCGGCACCACGGTGCCGGCCGTGCGGGTGCCCTCCTTGGCGAAGACCGTCACCTCGTGGCCGAGCCGGACGAGGTGGTCCACGGTCAGGTCCGTGTGCATCTCCAGGCCGCCGGCGTACGGCGGCCGGATCGCGTAGTGCATGTGCGCCAGGACGGCGATCCTCACAGGGCCCTACCTCCGTTTCCCGGTGATCACCAGCCGGTCCAGTACCCACATCAGCGCCGCCACCGCGAAGAAGAACGCCAGGATGGCCGCCAGGTAGACAGACACACCAGAATATCCCATCCGGGGCACGTCCATGATGCTGTAGGGGTACCAGTCCAGCCACGGCCCACGCAGCAGCGTGAACGCCAGCCAGGCCAGCGGGATCAGCGACGCCAGGCCGATCCGCCGCCACGTCACCTGCCCCCTCCGGTCCAGCAGCAGCCAGACCAGCGGCGTGAGCAGGGGGGTGATGACGTGCTGGATGGTGTCATTGACCTGCTCCACCCGGGTCATCGGGTCGGCATCCCGCAGCAGCACGTTGAACACCACCCCGGTGATGACGATGCACACCACCCCGGCGATCCGCGCAGCGTGGAAGAGGTCCGACGTCCGGTGCGGCCGGATGGCCAGCAACAGCGAGGTGAGGCCGACCAGGAAGTTGGACAGGAAGGTGAAGTAGGTCGGCTGGTTCACCACGTGCTCCCAGCCGCCGGCGAAGCCACCCGCGAAGCCGGCATGCACCGGCAGGGCGGAGTCCTTCCAGGACCCGATGTAGAAGCTCAGCCCGTTGCCGGTGAAGGACAGCAGCGCGGCCAGCAGGAACACCACCCGCCCCGCGTCGGCCCACCACCCCGGTGCCCGTCGCGAGCTCCGCGCGGATCCGGTGCCGGAGACCACGGTCACCGCGATCAGTCCCGGTGCGGGCGGATGATGGTGCCGACCGGGTCGTCGATCAGCGCACCGGTGCCGCCCCACTGCTGCCGGATGGGTTCCATGATGTGCCTTTCGACGTCGGACGGGCCGGACCGCTCACCGGACCCACACCCCCTAGTCTGGATACTGGAACCCCCCCACCGCCAGCACATCCGCCCCAGTCACGCAGGAGGACCCGGCATGAGGATCGGCATCGTCATCGGATCGGTACGCCCAGGACGTCTCGGCGCGTCCGTGGGGGCCTGGGTGGCCGACCGCGCCCGCGCCCTGGACACCTCCTCCGTCCCGGGAGGCGTCGAGTGGACGGTCCTGGACCTGCGGGACTTCGACCTGCCGGTGATGACCGACGAGAACTGGGCGCAGGCCGAGGACGGTCCGGCCGAGGTGCACCGCTGGCGCGACGCCGTGGCCGAGTGCGACGGGTTCGTCTTCATCAGCCCCGAGTACAACCGGAACATCCCGGGTGCGTTCAAGAACGCCTACGACCTGCTCTCGAGGCAGTGGATGGACAAGACCCTGGCGATCGTGGCCTACGGCGGCCTGGGCGGCGTGCGGGCCAACGAGGCCTGGCGGATCACCACCGCTGCCTACAACATGCACGTGGTGGGCGACTCCGTGAACCTGGTCCGCCGCATGGACTTCCCCGATGGCGAGCTGGCCCTCACCGACCACCACGACCGCTCCCTCGAGAAGGTCCTGCGCCGCCTCGTGGACCTCACCCGCGCCCTCGCCGGTGACCGGGCCGCCACCGGCCCGTGAGCACCCTCGCCCCGTGCCGCCCGGGACCGGGCACCCGGTCGCGGCCCCGCGTGAGCAGCCGGCCGTGACACCCGCGCGCCCGACGCCGGCCCCGCCGCCCCCCGTGCCGCTGCGCACCGAGCGCCTCGAGCTGCGGTACCTCCGCGACGCCGACGCCGGCGGGCTGCTGCGCTATTACGGACGGGAGGACACCACCCGCTACCTGCTGGACGGCCCGTGGGACGCGGCGAGGGCCCGCGACGAGGTCGGCCGGCGCCGGGGGCGGTTACACATCACCGCGGCCGGGTTCGCGGTCTGCCTGGTGGCCGTGGAGCGGGACACGGAAGGCGGTGACGCCGTCGTGGGGGACATCACGCTGTGGGCCGTGGACGACTCGCTGTCCCTGGGAGAGGCCAGCTGGGTGTTCGACCCGGACGCCGGTGGACGCGGGCTGGCCACCGAGGCCGCCCGCGCGGTGCTGGACCTGGCCTTCGGCCACTACGGCATGCACCGGGTGCGCGTGCGGATGGACGCCCGCAACGCCGCCTCGGCCAGGCTCTGCGAGCGCCTGGGCTTCCGCCGCGAGGGGCTGCTGCGGCAGGACTGGCTGATCAAGGACGAGTGGACGGACACCCTCGTCTACGGGATGCTCGCCCCGGAATGGCCGGGGCCCGTGACGGCCGGGGGCCCGCCCCGGTCCCAGTCCGGTCCCCGCTGACGGACGGGGTCGATCTGCCGGTCACCGCACCCTGTTCGGCCGCCGCAGGGGTGGGTAGCGTATGCGCCAGGCAGAGCAGAAGGTGGCGCGGGATGGCTGAGTCCCCGGCAGTGACGCCGCTGCACATGCGGCGAGAACAATTCGATCCGGTCGAGGACCTCGGCAGGCTCCGGGACGACGGTGCCGTGCGCAAGGTCGACACGGGGCTGGGGATCTCCGGATACCTGGTCACGCGGTACGAGGACGTCCGCGCCGTGCTGTCCGATCCCGTCCAATTCAGCAACGCCGACCAGCGTTCGTTCGAGCTGCCGGGGGGCCGCCCCCTGAGCCCCGAGGAGCAGGCCCAGATGCAGGCCGGTCAGCTGCTGGCCCACGACCCGCCGGAACACACCCGGTTGCGGCACATGCTCACTCCCGAGTTCACCGCACGCCGCATGCGCCGGCTCGAGCCACGGATCATCGAGATCGTGGGACAGCACCTCGACGCGCTGGAGGAGGCCGGAGCGCCGGCGGACCTCGTCGCCGGTTTCGCCCTGCCCATTCCGTCGCTGGTGATCTGCGAGCTCCTCGGCGTGCCCTTCGAGGACCGCGCGGAGTTCCAGCACCGCACCGAACGGGAGCTGGACATCTCCACCCCGCCCGAGGAACTCCTTGCGCTCTCCCGGGAGGGTCGCGAGTACATGGCGCAGCTGGTCGCCCGCGCCCAGGCCGCACCGGGCGAGGACCTGCTCGGCATGCTCGTGCGTGAGCACGCTGACGAGTTGAGCACGGACGAGCTGGTCGGCCTCGCCAGCCTGCTGCTGATCGCCGGCCACGAGACCACCTCCAACATGCTGGGGCTGGGGTCCCTGGCTCTGCTGCGCCACCCCGAGCAGTTGGCGCTGGTGCGCGAGGACCCCGCGATGGTCGGCCCGGCGGTGGAGGAGCTCTTGCGGTGGCTGAGCATCGTGCATGCCGGCATCCCCCGGACCACGACCACCGAGGTCGAGATCGCCGGCCACACCATCCCCGAGGGCGAACTGGTGGTGTGCGCACTGCCCGCCGCCAACCGCGATCCGGCCCTGGTCGATGACCCGGACCGGCTGGACATCACCCGGGGCGCCCCGGGGCACCTGGCCTTCGGACACGGCGTGCACCACTGCATCGGGGCACCGCTGGCCCGGATGGAGATGCGGATCGCGTTCCCGGCCCTGCTGCGTCGGTTCCCGCGGCTGGCCCTGGCCGTCCCGTTCGAGGAGGTCGAGTTCCGCTCGTCCCACGTGGTCTTCGGACTGCGCGCACTGCCGGTGACCTGGTGATCGCCGGCCGACGCGGTTCGCGGCGCTCCTCCGACGCACCGGGGGACACGCTGGAACCCGGACCGGACACCTGACCGGACACCGTGCGGGAGGGCACGCGGCCGGGAGCACACGCGACCAGGAGGACGGACGCCGCCGGGTGCGCGGTCAGAACGTCCAGAGGGCGGGCTGCAGGTCCGCGGGGGTCTGCTCCGGCGCGTCCGGCCAGTCGACCGTCCGTCCGTGCGCCTCGGCCCAGCGTTCCACCGCGGCACGGTCCCAGCCCTGCTGGGAGACCCGCGGCCCGGCCAGGGTGACGGCGGGGTCCGGGAACCCCGACAGGTACCGCACGCCGGCCCGGGAGACGTTGAGCGCGGCGGCGATCATGGCGGCGTTGACGTACTGGAGGGGTTCGCCCGCGCTGCCCACCGGGCCACGCGGCACCTCGGCCTCCGGCACCGCCACCGCTTCCACCGGTTCGCGCGGCTGGGTGGCGAGGAGCTGTTCCTCCTCCCACATCTGGCGCAGCACCGCGGCCAGGTCCGCAGTCACCTCATTGGCGACGTGGACCGGGGAGGCCCAGGCGTCGGCGTCGCCCGGGACCCGGCAGTGGCAGCACCGGGCGGTCTCGGTGTCGAGGAAGGGCGCCAGCCTGGTGTCATCGACGCTGCGCCAGGCGGCGATTCCGAGGAAGTGACTCCATCCGGTGCCGTCGTTGACGTCCTCTCCCTCCGGGCTGATGACGTGCATCCCGGTGCCGCTCAGCACCGGCGCCAGTTCGTGCATCAACCGGCTGGTGAACCTTCCGTAGTCCTCGGCGACGTCCTGGTCGAGGGACCCGACGACCTTCCCGTCGATGAGGATCAGGGAGGACTCGGCCCGCTCCAGCTCGGCGTTGACCGTGCGCACGCGCCGGGTCGACGGTCCGTGCTCGCGCATCTGGGTCCGCACCACCTCACCGACGATCCGGATCAGGGCGCGGACGTCGGAGGGGTCCATCGCTCCGAGGCGGTCCCGGGGGACGGCCTGGACGTGGTCCTGGAAGTAGGCCTGGTGGACCGTCTTGAACAAGTGCGTGTACATGACGCCCCTTCAGCTGGTCGGAACACGGTGGACGGCGGTTGCGCCCTCGAGACTTTACTCCGTACAGCCTGTCGACCCTGTTCTTCACAGCGCGATCTCGGTCTGCGGGCACCGACCGGGATCCGGTCCGACGCCGGCGGGGACACCGCAGGTCCGGCTCAGTCCTGGGCGCCGGAGTCCAGGGCGCTGGAGTCCTGGGTGCCGCCGTCCTGGGCGAGGCGGGTGGCGGCGTGGGTGATCGCGTCGGTCATGAGGTCCAGCGTGTCCGGATCGACGTTGTCGAGGTCGTCACCGGGCTGGTGGTAATTCGGATCGCGGGGAGCACCGCCCTCCCCGCCGAAGAGCCGGGCCTCCCGGGACGACTTCCTCTCGTTGCTGCCGGAGAACAGGCCCGCCACGGGGATGTCCGTCTCGGCGAAGGCGACCTGGTCGGACTCGTAGTTCCAGCTCGTGGTGATCCACGGTTGGTCGCGGGAGTCGAAGTAGTCGGTGAAGACCTCCATGAGGTCCATCGAACCCTCGGGGACGTTGAGCCGGGAATCGTCGTCGCGTGCGTCGTAGAGGGCGACTACGGCGTTGGGTGAGGCGACCATGTCGAAGTTCAGGTATGCGGCGATGGTCTCGAGTTCATCGTCCTCGTCCAACTGCTCCACGTAGTGGCTGGATCCGGGGAACCCCCGGTATTCCTCGGCCCCCCACCACGCGAAGCGCACCGTGTTCTCTACGGATCCCTGCTGGGCCAGCCTGCGCGCGACCTCCAGCAGTGCCGCCGCACCCGAGGCGTTGTCGTTGATCGCCGGGCTGCCGGGGACTCCGTCCAGGTGGGCTCCGAGCATGATCACGTTGTCGTCGTTCCCGCCCTTCGTCTCGGCGAGGATGGTGAACGTCTCGATCTCCTCCTCGTCCCAGGTCTCGACGGTGAAGTACTGACGGGTGGTCTCATACCCCGCACGGGCCAGCTGCCCTTCGACGTACTCGGCCGCCGCCTCGTGACCCGAGGTGCCGGCGGCGCGGTCGCCGTGCTCGTCCGCCAGGGCCTGGAACTCCTCCAGATGCCCGTAGGCCGAGGTCACCTGCGCCTGGGGTGCGACCTCTTCGGTCCGCATGCCGGAACCGCCCGGCCGATCGCCGGCCAGCAGGATCAGCGCCGTCAGGAGCGCGACGATCCCCAGCGCCCCGATCGCGAGCAGTGTTCTCGGGATTCGTCTGCGTCTCATCTATCCTCAATCGGCATCGTGACAAATTCGGCCCGGGAGCGCACTGCCCCCTCGGAGTCCGCCGCGGGGGGCGCTGCTCCGGGGAACGCGTCGCGTGTCCCGTCCGCAGGCCAGGGGGCTCCGCGCCAGGGCCCGGACACCCTTGGTCCGGACCGGCCCCGGCTGCCTGGAGGGTGACGCTGGCGGGCGACTCGATCGCGGCTTGCCGAGTGCCGTCGACGGCCCGACCCACGGCCACCTCCAGGGGACCCTGCCGGCCCTGCGGTGCCAGGACCAGGTGAAATCGACTGCGGTGGTCAGATGAAGCGTAAACCACGGGACGGGATCCTCGCAGTGCGCTTCCGGCGCCCGGGCCTTCTTCGCGGACAGGGCGCGAGGTCCTGAACCACGGAACGCCGATGCAGTCGTTGACTGTCAACAGTCAGCATTGTTATGGTGATCTGGCACACACCGCCGACCATTGAGGATCACCGTCGATGTTCTCGCCCCGCCTGGGTTGTTCCTCCATCAGTTTCCGACATCAAGCACTGCCAGATGCCCTGGCCACCATCCGCGCAGCCGGTTTCGAGGAGATCGACCTGGGCGCCCTGCCCGGCGTGTGTGACCACGTCCCCTTCGTCCTGGACGAGGCAACCGTCAACCAGATCAGCGGTACGATCCGGGACGCGGGCCTGCGGGTCCGTTCGGTGAACGGCGACATCGGTGACCTCAACGCCGTCCTGGATGACGACCAGCGGGGAGCCCGCATGGCGCATCTCCAGCGGCTCCTCCAGCTCACCGCCGCGGTCGGGGCCCGCGCCCTGGTCCTGCCCTGCGGGGCCCTGAGCCATGAGCCGTTCCGCAGCCTCGAGGAGGATCTCGACCTGGTCGCCGGGGAGTTGATCCGCGCCGGCGACGAGGCCGCCCGCCACGGTGTCGAGCTCTGGACCGAGTCGTTGCACTTCTTCCGCCTGTGCTGCAACCTGGACCGCGCCCGCGCACTGACCGCGCGCCTGGCCGATTCCCCCGTGGGCGTGGTGATGGACTTCAGTCACATCGTGGCCTCCGGCGCTGATCCGGTCGAGTTCGTCGAGACCTTCCACGACCGGATCGCCCACGTGCACCTCCGGGATGCGGACACCGGCGACATCCACCTGAGCATCGGCCGAGGTGAGGTGGACTTCGCCGGCGGCCTGACCGTCTTGACCGCGGCCGGGTACCGCGGCCACTTCGCCCTGGAACTCGAGACCCGTGACGTGACGCACGACCAGCGCCCCAAGGCCGCTGCCGACGCCGCGCGCTTCATCTCCTCCCTGCTATGACCCCTTCCCGGGTGCTATCGCCCGGCAGCACCGACCCTTTCCTATCCAGATTCGTTCAGATCCATCCAAGGAGCATCATGTCCACCATCCAGCGCACAGCCGTCATCACCGGGGCCACCTCGGACAAGGGCATCGGACTCACCACGGCCTGCCGCTTCGCCCGGGAGGGCTGGGCGGTGGTGATCCTCGACCTGGACGGGCCGAAGGCCGACCAGGTGGCCCGGGACATCGCGAAGGACTGTGGCGTGCCGGCCTTCGGTCACGCCGTCGACGTGGCCGACGAGGCCTCGGTGACCGCGGCCCGCGAGGCTGTCGCGGCCCAGGCGGCGGCGGGAGTCCTGCCGCCGGTCGGAGCGGTGGTCAACATCGCGGGCATCACCTCCCCGGTGCCGTTCCTGGAGACCACCGTCGAGCTGTGGCACAAGGTCATGGACGTCAACGCGACCGGCACCTACCTGGTCACCAAGGCCTTCCTGCCGGAGATGATCGAGAACGGGTGGGGCCGGGTGGTGAACATGTCCTCGGTGTCGGCCCAGCGCGGCGGTGGGGTCTTCGGCAAGGTTCCCTACTCCGCCGCCAAGGCCGCGATCCTGGGCTTCACCAAGGCCCTGGCCAGGGAACTGGGCCCGTCCGGGGTGACCGTCAACGCCGTCACCCCCGGCGCGGTGGACACCAACATCCGGGTGGGCAGCACCCCTGAACAGGAGGCGGCCATCGCCGCCGACGTGCCCGTGGGACGCACCGCGACCACGGAGGAGGTGGCGGCGGCCATCACCTTCCTGGCCTCCGAGGACTCCGGGTACCTCACCGGCGTGACCCTGGACGTCAACGGGGGCAGCCACATGCACTGACGCCCCGCCAGGTATCACCCATGCGCGCCACGGCGCCCGGTTCCCCGACCGCTCGGGGGCCGGGCGCCGTCGTCGTGCCTCCGGATGTGACCGAACGGCCGGGCGGGGCGGTGCGGCCCCGCCGAGATTGGGCCAGCCTCCGCACAGGGCACACCAGAGGGGGCAGGTCCTGGGTGTCCCGGCCTGCCCCCCTTAGCGTGCCGTGGGGATCAGTCCACGCGGTCCGTGTGGCCGGGGCTGAGTAGGGACTTGACCTTCTCGACGATCTTGGTGGTGGAGACCCCGTAGCGGTCGTTCAGGGTGGGCAGCGCGCCGGCGTCGAGGAACTCGTCGGGCAGACCGATCGGGGTGATGCGCCGGAAGACGCCGTCGCGGATCGCCGCGTGGGCGACGGCGTCGAACAGCCCGCCGATGATGGTGTGGTTCTCGCAGGTGAGCACGAGGCGGTCCTGGGCGATTTCGCGCAGGATGGTGGACTCGTCGAGGGGCTTGAGGGTGGGCACGTGCAGCACGGCCACGTCCACCTTGTCCGCGGCCAGTGCCTTGGCGGCCTCGAGGGCGCGTTCGGTCATCAGGCCGGTGGAGATCAGCAACACCTCGGCGCCGTCGCGGATCATCTTGGCCTTGCCGAGTTCGAAGGTGTAGTCGTACTCGTCCAGGACCCGGGGCACCTTGCCGCGCAGGATGCGCGTGTAGGTGGGCCCGTCGTGGGCCGCCAGTTGCGGGACGGCCTGCTCGATGTCCACCGCGTCGCAGGGGTCCACGATGGTCAGGTTCGGCATCCCGCGCAGGATGGCCACGTCCTCGGTGGCCTGATGGGAGGGCCCGTAGCCGGTGGTCAACCCGGGCAGGGCACAGACCATGTTGACGTTGAGGTTGGCCTCGGCGATGTCCAGGCACAGGAAGTCATAGGCCCGGCGGGTGGCGAAGACCGAATAGGTGGAGGCGAAGGGGACGAACCCCTCCATGGCCAGCCCGGCCGCCATGCCCAGCAGGGCCTGCTCGGCCATGCCGACCTGGTAGAACCGGTCCGGCATCGCATCGCGCAGGATGTGCAGGTCCGTGTACTTGGCCAGGTCGGCCGAGAGTCCGACGACGCGGTCATCGCGCTGGGCCAGCTCGACCAGGGCATGACCCAAGGGGGCGGCCGTGACCCGCTGGCCCTCCCTGGCCAAGGAGGCGCTCATCGCATCCGAGGTGAGTCGCTTCTTCACGGGGGTGGTGTGGGTGGTGGTGTTCATGACTGGGACGACTCCTTCAGTCGATCGTGGGCCATCGTCCATTCCTCGGGGGCGACGGTCATGAAGTGCAGCTTTTCGCGGTTCTCCAGGAAGTCCACGCCCTTACCGAGTTTGGTGTCGGCGATCAGCACCCGCGGCTGGGCCGCGTCCACGGTGCGCAGGTCCTCCAGAGTGGTGAGGACGGTGGCGATGTCGTTGCCGTCCACGCGGCGGGCGATCCAGCCGAACGATGCGAACTTGGCCTCGACCGGATCCATGCCCAGCATCTGGGACGACTTGCCGTCGGCCTGCTGGTCGTTGAAGTCCACGATGGCGATCAGGTTGTCGAGACGGTGGTGCGCCGCGACCGCGGCCGCCTCCCAGGTGGAGCCCTCGTTGAGTTCCCCGTCGGAGAGGATGTTGTAGACGAATGCCGGATTGGCCTTGCGCTTCAGGCCCAGTGCGACGCCGTTGGCGATGGTCAGTCCATGACCCAGGGACCCACCGGAGATCTCCACCCCGGGGGTGTAGGAGGCCATGGCCGACATGGGCAGTCGCGAATCGTCGGTGGCGTAGGTCTCGAGCTCCTCCAGGGGGAAGAACTTCGCCTCGGCCAGGGCCGCGTACAGGGCGATCGCGTAGTGACCGATGGACAGCAGGCAGCGGTCCCGGTCCTCCCACTCGGGGTCCTCCGGCCGCAGCCTCAACTGGTCGGTGTAGAGCACCGCGAGCACGTCGGCGATGTCGAGGGCCTGGCCGATGTAGCCCTGCCCCTGGACCTCGCCCTGGACCAGCGCGTTGGTGCGGATGCGATAGGCCGCTTCCTTCAGCCTTTGCAGGCGTTCGGCGTCGACTACTACGCCTTCGGTTGTCGATGGCATCAGACTCACCTCATGTGGTTTCGGGAACAGGTTCGCCACGGTCCGGTCGTCACGATCCCCCGTTCTCCGGGAAGGAGTGTCGCCCCGCCAGAAGAACGGATCCACCCATTGCTGACTGTTGACAGTGACTGTGGTGTCCCTCACACTAGTCGTATTCGTTGTTAACAGTCAACAGACTAAGGATCAGAGATGAGCACTGAGACGCTCCAGATGCGCGGGCCGGTCCACGGCACCCAGGACGCCAAGCGCGTTGCCGTGGGTTCCGGCGTGGGCGCGGTCATCGAGACCTACGACTTCATCGGTTTCGGCACCGCCGCCGCCCTGTACTTCGGCCCCGCCTTCTTCCCCGGCGCTGACCCGGTCACCGCCACCCTGGCGTCCTTCGCCACCCTGGGCGTCGGGTTCGCGGCCCGCCCGCTGGGCGGCATCATCGGCGGCTACCTCGGCGACAAGGTCGGCCGCAAGCCGGTGCTGGTCACCTCGCTCATCGTCATGGGCCTGGCCACCTTCCTCATCGGCCTGCTGCCCACCTACGCCCAGATCGGCATCCTGGCCCCCATCCTGCTGGTGGTGGTTCGCGTCATCCAGGGCCTGGCCTTCGGTGCCGAATGGGGCGGGGCCATCCTGATGAGCTATGAACACGCCCCCTGGAAGGCCAAGGGCAAGTTCACCGGCATCGTCCAGGCCGGTTTCCCGGTCGGACTGCTGCTGGCCAACCTGGTCTTCCTGGCCAGCGCCAACCTCGAGGGCAGCCTGGCCTGGCGCATCCCCTTCCTGGCCTCCATCGTGCTCGTGGCGGTCGGGTTGATCATCCGTGCCAAGGTCCCGGAGTCCCCGGTGTTCGACGACGTCAAGGAGCACGGGGCGATCGTCAAGAATCCGATCCTCCAGGTCATCAAGGACGACTGGCGCAATATCGTGCGCGGCATCGCCCTGCGTGTGGCCGAGACGGCCGGTTACGCGGTGTCGGTGACCTACATGATCTCCTACCTGCACACCAACGAACTGGCCACCAACGTCGAGACCCTCACGGCCCTCTGCGTGGCCGCCGGCATCGGCATCTTCGCCACCATGGGATGGGCCCGGCTCACCGACCGGGTCGGCCGGCGCCCGGTCTACATTGCCGCCTGCGCCTTCGCCGCCGCCTTCGGCATTCCCATGTTCCTGATGGCCAACACCGGGATGTTCATCCTCATCCTCGTGACCATCGTCATCGCCTACGCGGTCTGCCAGAACTCCCTGGCCGGGGTCCAGGGACCGTGGTTCCCCGAGCTCTTCCAGGCACAGACCCGCTCCTCCGGGGCGTCCCTGGCCTACCAGATCTCGGCCATGGTCTCCGGCTTCACCCCCTTCATCACCACCCTGCTGTACATCTGGCTGGGATGGATGGGCCCGGCCCTGCTGTTCTCCACCTACGCCGTCATCGGTCTCATCGCCGCCCTGGTCACCCGGGAGACCTGGGGACCGACGGAGCGCCGCCTGGCCGAGGAAGCCGCCGCCACCCAACCGGCCCCGGCGCACGCCTGACCTTTTCCCCGGGTCCGGCGGAGCGCCGTCACGGCCCGGATCCGAGGAGGCCTGGAGGAGGCCAGCCCACTGCACGGGGTTGGCCTCCTCCCGTTCCTCCGCCGACGACCCCGGGAACATCCCAGAGACCGCCCCCGCGGGGGCGTCTTTCGGCCCCCGCCATCCGCCATCCCTCGGTCAACAGTCGACGGGCTCGTATGATCGGAACAATACGTCCCCTCCCGCGCCCCCAGCCAAGGACCACACATGAGCATCCAGACAGCAGGCCTTGCAGGACTGGCGAAGACGAACCTGCGTCAACAGGCCCTGACCGCCCTGCGCCGTGCCATCACCTCCGGAGAGCTTCCTCCCGACACGCACCTTGTCGAGACCGAGCTGTCGGAGCAGCTGCAGATCAGCCGCGGCACCCTCCGTGAGGCGATGCGCCAACTCCAGCAGGAAGGACTCGTCGAGGCCGGACCGCGCGGAAGGCTGTCCGTTCGGACCCTCGACACCAAGGAGATCCAGGACATCTTCTCGGTGCGCGCCGCCCTGGAAGCCCTGGCAGTCCGCACCCTGGCCGAGAGCGACGACCGCGACGAGGCTGTCGCGGTCCTCCGCAAGGCGGTCCAGCACATGGAGGACACCGCCGACGACTCGCTGGAGGAACGCATCGAGGCGGACCTCGACTTCCACCGCACCCTGTGCCAGCTCAGCAGGAACAGCACCCTCCTGCACACCTGGAAGTCGCTGGAAGGCTCCATCCGCATGTCGTTCATGTGGGCGGGCATGGACAAGGCGGTGGGGAACATGAAGGTAGACCGCCACGCCGCCCTCGTCGATGCCATCACCACCGGCAATCCCGCCGAGGCGTCGGAGGTCGTCTTCGCGCACATGGCCGAAGCGGCCACCAACCTCGTCTCCTGACACCCAGCCCGGGAGAGAGGGACATCCCCCTCCGGGGGCTGCTCTCCCCCTGCGTCAGCCGTGGTCGCTCAGGTCGCGGAGGCGACCACGGCCACAGGCCGTTCAGCGATCGAAGCCGTCCTGGGGCCGGGAAACCGCCCCGTCGGGGCGGGTGGCTATGAGGTGGGCGTATCCGGTCTCGAAGGTCGGGTACGACAAGGCGCCCAGCAGACCGAGGAGGCGGGCGCCGCTGAGGATGGTGCCGCTGGCGAGCTCCGGTTGGGCCCTCGGGGGCGCCGGGAGTCCCAGCTGGCGGGCGATATAGGTGACGACCTCGCCCAGCGGGACTGGGCCCTGGTCGACGGCGTGCAGGAGGCGCGGCGGATCCGCCGCGACGAGCAGCGCCTCCAGGGTGCGGACCAGGTCGGTCTCGTGGATGCGGTTGGTACGCCTGGCGTACTGGACCGGCGCGCCCTCGATGACGTTCCGCACGAGCATCGTCCGGCCGGGCCCGTAGATACCAGCCGGTCGGACGATATGCGCGCCGAACAGGTCGGAGGCCAGGAGCTCTCCGTCGAGAAGCGCGCGGCCGCGTGCGGTGACCGGGGCGGGCGCGTCCGCCTCGGTGAGCACCCGGCCGTCCGTATACCCCTCGAACACCCGGGTGGAGGACACGAACACGACCCGCCGTGGCACGCTGGGCAGCGCCGCGGCGAGGTGGTGGAGCGAGGCGCGGTAACCGTCCGGCTGGCCTCCGGGGTCCTGCGTCCCGGGGGGCAGGGTGATCACCAGGGCATCCACGTCCGGCAGGGCATCTCGGATCGGCTCGCGCAGGTCGACGGCGAGAGCGGAGAACCCGGCAGGCAGGGAGGCCGTGTCCCGGCGGAGCGCGAACACGTCCCAGCCGACTGCCGTCAGGTCCTGCCCCAGGCGGGTGCCCAGCTTCCCGCAACCGACCAGGAGGATCCGACCGGGTGGGCCGTGCGGGGCTGTCAGTGCGTCAGGCATGTTCCCAGTCTGCCTCGGCCACGGCCCGCCTGGGTGCGCTCGGCGGTGGCGATGACGAGCACGCGGCCCAGTTGCCGCACCGGATCTCCATTCCTGAGGTCAGGCTCAGGCCGCGACTGTCGTTGTCAGGCCACGGTGGTGCCGAAGGCCAGGCCCAGCACGTAGGTGACGGCGGCCGCACCGTAGCCGATGGCCAGCTGGCGCAGTCCCCGCTTCAGGGGCGAGGCCCCGGAGAGCAGTCCGACCACCCCGCCGGTGAACAGCAGTGCGATCCCGACCAACACCGCCGCCACCACGATGGCGCCCATCCCGGACATGCCGAACAGGTAGGGGATGACCGGGATGATGGCCCCGGAGGCGAAGAACAGGAAGCTGGACCCGGCGGCGTGCCACGGGCTGCCGATCTCCTCATAGTCCCCGGACCGGTCGACAGGGCCCTGGGAGCCGTCCGGGCGTGCCGAGAACGAGGGATTGCAGTCGCAGTCGAAGTAGCCCAGGCGTTCCTGGGCGCGGTGCACGGCATCCTCCTCGGCCATGCCCCGGGCCCGGTAGACCAGCACCAGTTCGTTCTGGCCCAGATCCAGGTGCTCGGCGGCCTCGAGGGTGACCTGGGTGGGCGAGGATGCTTCGAGCAGTTCGCGCTGGGAGCGCACGGAGACGAATTCCCCGGCCGCCATGGACAGGGCCCCGGCCAGCAGTCCGGCGATCCCGGTGAACAGCACCACCTCATGGGCGACCCCGGTGGCACCGATGCCCAGCACCAGGGCCAGGTTGGACACCAGGCCGTCGTTGGCCCCGAACACCGCGGCCCGGAAGCCCCCGGCCAGCTTCTCCCGGCCCCGGGAGGCCAGGCCCCGGACGACCTCCTCGTGGATCGCCTCGTCCGCGACCATGGCGGCGGTGGCGTGCTGGTCCTTGGCGTAGGGGGAGTCGGACTCGGCCCGCTGGGCCAGGGCCAGTACGAACACCGAGCCGAAGACCTTGGCCAGCCAGCGCAACAGCACCCGGTGCGGGGAGGGCGGTGGCAGGTGGTGGGCGTGCTCGCCCAGCAGGGCCCGCCAGTGCTCCTCGTGACGGCGCTCGGCCTGGGCCAGCCCGAGCAGGATGTCCCGCTCGGGGCCGTGCTTGCGGTGGGCGATCTGCCGGTAGATCTGCCCCTCGGCGATCTCATCGGCCAAGTACCGCCGCCAGCGCCGGACCTGATCCCGCGTCGGCTCGTCTACGGAGGAGGCGGATGTGGTGGAGTCGTCCGGAGTATGCATCGAGTTCCTCAAGGCAGGGCCCCGACCGATGCCCGTACCCATTCGGGTAGACCTCGGCCAGAGCAGTGTCTGGCCGAAGGTCTCGCTCGCCCGGACGCACGGTCCGGGTGGGGCGCCGGGCCTCCCATACAAGGAGGCCAGCATGTCGACGCACCGCTTCAACCACCCCTGACGGGGCGGGCGGGAACTACTCCCCTTCGGCCCGACCAGTCTACCGACAGATCACCCGGGTGAGGGGGGGCAGGTAACGAGAGATGCACCACCCGCCGAAACACCCGGACGAGGAAGGCGGTCAAACCCTCTGGGGCCCCCACGGCGGGCCCCGTCGCTGCCAGGATGACGGTAGTTGACGCTACAACCAGTCTGCGGGTATCGTATTGGTTGAAGCTATAAGCAATTGGGCGGCGGGGCTTCCTCGCCGCTGCCCCGACAGTGCACAGATCAACAGAAACGACTCCATGACTTCTCAGGCCTCCTCCCCCGTCACCCGGTCCACCCTGGCTCGCACCATCCTGCGCCTCGCCCTCGGCGTGGTCTTCTTCGCCCACGGCTGGCAGAAGATCTTCGAGTACACCGTCCCCGGCACCCAGGCGGCCTTCTCCGAGATGGGGGTGCCGGCGGCGCAGCTGGTCGCACCCGCCGTCGGTTTCCTCGAGCTGCTGGGCGGTGCCGCCCTGATCCTGGGCATCCTGGTCCGCCCGGTCGCGGCATTGCTGACCCTGAACATGCTCGGGGCCCTGTTCCTGGTCCACGCCCCCGCCGGCCTCTTCGCGGAGCAGGGCGGATACGAGTTCGTCCTGGTGCTCGCAGCCGGGGCAGCCGCCCTGGCCGTGGCCGGAGCCGGCCGCCTCTCCCTTGACGCCCGGATCTTCGGACGCAGCCAGAACCCCGCGCTGGCGGCCCTCGCCTGAGCGACGACCGCTGACACGCCACAGTGACGGCGCCCGGTACCCGCCCCCGCGGATACCGGGCGCCGTTGCCGTCGGAGGGAACGGCCGAAGAGCCGACCAGGGGCCGAACCGGGCCGGCGCCGACAGACCTCACACGCCTCCAGGTGACGACATTCAGGGCCGGGAGGGTCCGTGATCGTAGCGGGTGTACGCGACGGCCAAGCGCTCGTCCGGGTCCAGCCGGGACAGGATTGCCGTGGTGATGTCCTTGAGCTGACCCACCTGCTCGAGACTCAGCACGTCGAAGACGTGCTCGCGCACGGTGGCCGCATGCCCGGTGGCGGCAGCCCGCACCGCGGCCCACCCCGCCTGGGTGAGGGACGCGTTGATCGCCCGGCCGTCCCCCGGGCAGGGAGCGCGCGCCACCAGCCCGCGCTCCTCGAGCCGACGCACCACATGGGACAACCGCGGCAAGGTGGCATAGGTCCGCGCCGCGAGGTCCCGCATCTGCAGGGTGTGCTCGGGCGCCTCGGAGAGCATGGCCAGCACGAAGTACTCGAAGTGCATGAGGTGCTCGTCCCGGCGCAACTGGCCGTCCAGCACCCCCGGAAGCAGTTCCACCACCGCCACCAGGCGTACCCAGGCGGCCAGCTCGTCCCCAGTCAGCCAGGGCTCCTCTGCCATCACGACCCTCCTTCACCATGCATGAATAGTTGTCTCTACAAGTGTATCGTGCTACGGTCTTACTTGTAGAAACAACCAACGACCTCCAAAGCTCCCGTGGCAACCCCCAGGATCATCCGCACCGGGCTGCCCTCGATCGACGCGGGGGCAGCCCGGACCCGGGAACTGGAGGTCATGGGCATCCTGCAGATCACCCTGGCCGCCGCCGGGAAGGTCTCCTGGACCGCCGGCTTCGCCGTCACCGCCTGACCCTGAATCCAGCGGGACCCCCGCTGGTCCGCAGGCTCACCCCTGAGGCGGACAACGACTGGCCCCTCGCATCCCCCACCTCAGAAAGAGTCTGATCCCATGTCCCTCTCACTCGTCCGGTTGAACCATGCCGTCCTGTTCGTCACCGACCTGGAGCGGGCCGAGCGGTTCTACACCGAGGTCTTCGGAATGGAGGTCGCCGCCCGCGAGCCCCACGCCAACGCCGCGTTCCTGCGGCTGCCCCGATCGGGCAATCACCATGATCTGGGGTTGTTCGGCCTCGGCTCCGGCGCGGCGCCCACGGCGCGTGGCGGGGTCGGGCTCTACCACCTGGCCTGGCAACTGGACACCATCGAGGAACTCGCCCAGGCGCGCCAGGCACTGATCGAGGCCGACGCCTATACCGGCCAGTCCAGCCACGGTGCCACCAAGAGCATCTACGGGGCGGACCCGGACGGCAACGAGTTCGAACTGATGTGGATGTTGCCCCGGCAGTACTGGGGTGCCTACGAGCACGCCGCCCCGGTCGAGCCCCTCGAGCTCGACGCCGAACTCGAGCGCTGGGCCGGGGTGGGCACCGCCGGCCGCATCACCATCGACGCCGCGGAGGACCGCACGTGAGCGGGGCCTTCGACGCTCCCACCGTCACCTGGCACGGACCCGACGCGGCCGACCGTCCGCTCGTCGTGCTGCTGCACGGCCGCGGTGCCGACGAGACCGGCATCATCGACCTGGCCCGGCACCTTCCCGCCGGCGCGGTGTACACCGCCGTCCGTGCCCCGATCCGCTCCGGGAACGGCTACGCCTGGTTTGCCAACCGCGGCATCGGCCGCCCGCTCGCCGAGTCCCTCGACGAGGTCATGGCCTGGTTCCGGCTCTGGCTCGATGACGTGGCCCCGGCCGGGCGTCCGGTGATCCTGGTCGGCTTCAGCGGCGGCGCCGCCTTCGCCGGGGGGCTCCTGCTGGCCGATCCCCAGCGGTTCGCCGGCGCAGCGATCCTGTACGGGACACTGCCGTTCGACGCCGGCGTCCCGACCTCCCCGTCCCGGTTGGCCGGGGTGCCGGTCTACGTCGCCCAGGGCGAGACGGACACGGTGATCCCCCGGGAGCTCCTGGACCGCACCTGGCACTACCTGCTGACCGAGTCCGGGGCCTCCGCCACCGCCCGCCGCGACCCGGGTGGCCACGCCATCACCACCGACACGATCACCGGGCTCGGCGACTGGATCTCCGACCTGCTGCGGGACTGACGCGACCGGGGCCCCTCGCTGTCGACCGGGCCACCCCTGCGGGACGGCGACGTCCTGATCCACAGGCTTCTCACCGCATCAGACCCGCGGCGGTGGCCCGTCATCGAAACGCCAGAGGGTCCTGCCGGAATCGGCAGGACCCTCTGGCACCGGTACGCGAGACCAGGCTCGCGCACCGTTCACATCACTTCAGCAGCTCGCGGGCGGCCCTGGCCCACGCGTTGGTGACATCCTCGGCGAACTGGATCTGGGTGGCTGCCGCGTCGCGGACCCATGCGACCCGAGCGGCGCCAACCATCTGGCGCTGCAGGTCGAAGACGTTCTTGGCTGCGGCCTGGTAGGTGTCCACACCGACGCGGCTGACGGTCTTCGACGAATCGACCACGGCGGAGTTGATCTCCTGGAGGCGCTCGGCGTTGTCCCCGGCGCGCTGGGCGGCTTCCTGGGCCAGCTCGGCCACACGCTCAGAGTTCTCCTCGAACCGCTGCGTGGCCTGCTCCACGAGCTCGGCGGCCTTCTGCTGGGCCGGCTCGGCAGTCTTCACGACCGGGGCGGCGGCCGGGACCGGAGCAACGGTCCGCACCGGAGCGACCGTCTGGACCGGGGCAGGAGCCTGGACCGGGGCAGCCGTCTTCGTGGGAGCGGCCTCGGCCGGGGCGGCAGCCTTGGCAGGAGCGGCAGCCTTGACCGGGGCGGCCTTGGCAGGAGCCGCAGCCTTGGCGGGAGCGGCAGCCTTGGCCGGGGCGGCCTTGGCTGGAGCGGCAGCCTTGGCCGAAGCGGCAGCCTTGGCAGGAGCGGCCTTGGCGGGGGCGGCCTTCACCGGAGCAGCCTTGGCGGAGGCGGCCTTCACCGGAGCAGCCTTGGCGGGGGCGGCCTTGGCGGGGGCGGCGGCCTTGGCGGGGGCAGCAGTCTTGGTCGACTCGGTGGCAGTCTTCGCCTGCTCTGCGGCAGCCTTGGCCTTGGCCTGGGCGACGTTGGCCTTGTTGGCGGCCTCGTTGGCCTTGGCCTGCTCGGCGTTGGCCTTGGCGTCGTCGGCGGTCTTGGCCTGCTCGGCGGCGGCCTTGGCCTTGGCCTGCTCGACGTTCGCCTTGTTGGCGGCCTCGTTGGCCTTGGCCTGGGCGGCGGTGGGGGTGGCGTTGTTGGTGTCAGCAGCCATGATGTCTCCTTATGTTGATGCATATGGCAGCAATTTCCCTGCCTGCGTTAACAAAGTTAGCAACCAGCTGCTAACACTAGCAACCCGGACAGGGTCCGCCCCCGCGCACCGGCCCCTCACGCCCCGGGAGCCCCACAGGCCTCACCGCCCCTGGCCCGGACGCCCCCGGGGAGAGAAGCAGGCCTCCGGACCGTAGACGTGCCCCCACGCACCGGCGCAGGATGGGGGCGGGTCTCGACCTCCGGGACCTCCCGTGGCGAAAGGTCCTGCTGTGGCAACGCTTACCGTATGGAAGTTCGACAGTGAAACCGGGGCGGAGGAGGCGGAGAGCACTCTGTTGAACCTGCAGTCCCAGGAGCTCATCAAGGTACATGACGCGGCGGTCGTCTCCTGGGCAACCGACGCCAAGAAGCCCAAGACACGTCAACTGCACAACATGGCCGGCGTGGGCGCCCTGGGCGGATCATTCTGGGGATTCCTCTTCGGCCTCATCTTCTTCGTGCCCCTGCTGGGCGCGGCAGTGGGTGCCGCGGTAGGCGGGCTCAGCGGCTCCCTGGCCGATGTGGGCATCGACGACTCCTTCATCAAGCGCATCCGTGAGACGGTGACCCCGGGCACGTCGGCGCTGTTCCTGCTGACGAGTGGCGCGGTCATGGACCGGGTGACGGAGCACTTCGCCGGCACCAGGTTCGAGCTGGTGGAGACGAACCTCAGCCGTGAGGACGAGGACGCGCTTCGGCAGGCCTTCGCCCCGGAGTGACCACCGCACCGTCCCTGTCCCTCCTCCCTCCCTCACGCCCGGGGAGGGGCCCCGTCATCGGGATCGGCGGCGGGGTTCGAGGGACCGTCGTCCCGTGCAGCGGGTGCGCCCTGGGCACGGCGCAGGCCGATCTGCACCGCTCCGAGGAAGACCTTGATGACCACCCCGAGGAGCACCACCCCGGTCACCATCTGCACGATGACGGCGGCCCGTGCGGGTTCCGAGACCGCGGCGATGTCCCCGAACCCGACCGTGGCCAACGTGGCGATGGTGAAGTACAGGGCGTCGGTGCGGTCCAGCGGCTCGGTGAAGGCGTCGGCGTCCCGTCCGGACATCGTGTAGTAGGAGCCGGCGAACAGCACGATGTACAGCGGGATCGAGGTGGCCAACGACTCCACCGCGCGCAACCGCGGCGACGGTGCGTTCATCACGGCCCGAACCTGCCAGATGACCAGCACGGTTAGGGCGGTGAGACCCACCACGAACCAGGTGAGGCTGCCGCCGCGGTCCAGGGGCAGCAGGTAGTAGACAGTCAGCAGGGCCGCCCCGGTCAGGATCGGCCGCAGCAGCGTCCACGGTCGTAACCGCGGCCAGTCGGCGGGCGCCCCGAGCACGCTCATGGACGGTCCGTGCCCTGTGGCCCGCGCCAGGTGGTGGCGTTCAGGCCACGGCCCGGCGGATGTTCTTCTTCTCGACCCTCTTGTCCCACCAGCGGGTGAGCACGAGGTAGCCCAGGATCCACGTACCGAGAGCCGTGACGATCCAGACCAGCAGGGTGGCCAGGACCCAGGCCGTGACGCCGGAGATGACCAGTCCCTCCGGGAAGAGGGTCGCGATCCAGAGGGCCAGCAGGGTGGACACCAGGCCCACGCCGCCGAGGATGGCCGACGCATACTGCCGGGCCATGTTGAACACGAACGGGCCCAGGACGGCCTGCCCGATCACGAAGACGAGCACGGCCACGACGAACCCGGAGGGCTGCAGCGTGACGCCGTCGATCAGCGATCCGGCCAGCAGCAGCCCGATGGCGGCCATCACCACGTTGATGACGGCCTGAAGCAGCATGCGAATCATGGTGATCCCCTGTTCCTGGGTCCCGGCCCCCTGGGCTTGCGCCGGTCGCGGCCCGCTGTTCAGACGTGTGGCGCAAGCCCCTCTGATGACTCCATGAGAGACCCGGTGGCGACCGTGGTCAAGGGCCAGCCGCTCGGTCCCCCGGCCCGGCACCGTTCAGCGGTGGTCCGCCCGGACCGTCCTGCCCGTCCGGGCGAGAACCTGTTCCTGGCGGGAGGCATCTGCGGGCACCTCGACCCCCTTCTTGAAGATGCCCGGGGCATAGGCCGCCTCACCGTAACCGTCCACGGCGGCGTCCACCTCGGCCAGTTCCTCCTCGGTGAGCCGGTGGTCCTGTCCCTGGGAGGTGGCCAGGTCCCACCGGTGCACGATCAGGTCCATCCCGTAGAAGTCCATGAGCACCTGGCCGACCGTCGAGTCACCGAAGGGGGTCTCCAGGGGCCGTGACACCAGGTCCTCGTCGCCGACCAGGGCCGACATGGCGGCGACGTGGTGGTTCCACTGCTCGGCCGGGGTGCCGGGCACCAGCGGGATCTCGCGTCCCTGCCGGCCCATGAACTCCCGGTGGCTCTGCATCAGGTGGTCCACGATGTCCGCGGCGGTCCAGCCCTCGCACGGGCTCTGCGCCTGCCAGTCGGTGACGGAGTTGATGACGTCGGTCAGTGGTTCGGAATGACGGCCCCAGGTCTCGGCGAGTGTGCTCATGAGGATATTGTGCTCAGTTCCCCGGCCCACTGGGAAGGCTGAGCTCCAGCCGCTCCCCCCGCCACCCCGAGCGCAGCCAACGGTCATGGCTGGCGATCACCACGGCGCCCGGGTAGTCCGGGACCGAGGCCTCCAGCCGGGTGGCCAGCAGCAGCGAGAAGTGGTTGGTCGGCTCGTCCAGCAGCAGCACCTCCGGCGGATCGGCGAGCAGCATGGCCAGGTCCAGGCGCCGGCGCTGCCCCACGGACAGCACGCCCACCGGCTGGCCCTCGTCTCGTGCGGTCAGCAGTCCGAACGTGCCGAGGGGCACCCGCTCGGCCGTCTCGATGCCGACGGCGGCCCGGTACGCCTCCGCCACGGTCTCGTCCGGGTCCATGGTCCTGGGTTCCTGGCCGAGCATCCCGACCGACCGCCCCCCGGCCCCGTCGGACCGGGCCGAGACCGAGCCGGCGTCGGGTTCCAGGTCACCGGCCAGGATCCGCAGCAGGGTGGTCTTGCCCGCCCCGTTCGGGCCAGTGACCAGCAACCGGGACCGCGCGCCCAGCGCCACGGACACCGGGGCGAGCCGCCCGGCGAGTCCCACCCCGGTGGCCGCCAGCACCGGTGCGGACGACGCCGGCCGGTCACCGCGGCCGTCCGGCCCGCCTCCCGCCGTGGCCGCGGCGAGGCCGGTGAAGCGCAGCACGGGCGGGGGCCTGCGGACCTGGGCCCGCTCGAGGCGGGCCAGCGCGGTGGCGGCGTCGTTGACCCGGCGCCGCACGACCGTGGCGTTGCGGTCGGAGTAGAACTTCTGGGCCATCTTCCCCTCGGTGCGCGGCGGGCGGTCCGCGTGGCCGACCGTGTGGTTCTGTGCCATCTGGCGCCGCAGCCGCCGCAATTCATCCTGTTCCTCCCGGTAGCGCCGTTCCCAGCGGGCACGCTCATCGATCCGGTGCAGCAGGTACTGGGTGTAGGTGCCGCCGAACCGGGTGACGCCCACACCGGCACCCCCGCCGTTCCCGTCCGCACCGTCCCCGTCCCCGCCGGCCGCACCGGCGTCCCGGTGGAGCCCCGGGGCGGGATCCAGGTCGAGCAGGCTGGTGGCCGCCTCGTCGAGGAAGGCGCGGTCATGACTGGCGATGAGCACCGGTCCGGACCAACCGGCGAGCAGGTCTACGAGCAGGGCGGTGCCGCGGTCGTCGAGGTGATTGGTCGGCTCGTCCAGCAACAGGGTGTCCGGGCGCCGAAGCAGCAGCCAGGCCAGCGACAACCGGGACACTTGGCCACCGGACAGCTCACCGGCCCGCCGGTCCCGGGGGACCCCGGCCAGGCCCAGGCCCTCGACGACCCGGTCGACGACGTGCCCCACGTCCCAGGCCCGGGTGCGGGCGGCCTCGGCCAGGGCGCGGTCATAGGCCGTCACGAGCCGGTCACCGGGCGGCCGTTGCCCCACGGCGAGCGCCTCCGCGAGCCGGGCGACCTCCTCCACGAGGTGCCGTTGCGGCGCGGTGGCCTGGGCCAGCACCTGCTCCACGGACAGGGTCAGCTCGAAGGCCGGCTGCTGGTGATAGAGCCCGGTGCTGCCGGGCGCGCTGATCCGGCCGGCGTGGTCGTCGTCGAGGCCGGCGATGATGCGCAGCAGGGTGGTCTTGCCGGTGCCGTTCTCACCGATGAGACAGGCGCGCTCACCCGAGGAGACGGTGAAGCTGATGTCGGTCAGGACGCGGTGGTCCGCGAAGGACCGGGAGACGCCGTCCACCACGAGGTGATCGGCGCCGCTGAGGGTCGAGGCGGCGGCCAGCCGTGCGGCAGAGGGCCGCGAGGGACGAGGGGTCGAGGAGGTCATGACGGTCCTGGGGCGGTCGGTCGGATCCCGCCGGGCGGCTCGGACGCAGCCTCGGGCGCGGGACGGAGGGGACTCAGGACCTCATGGCAGTCAAGGGTACGGCTCAGTCCCGTATCCGGTCCACCCTGTGCCTCAGGGCCACGGCCCCGCCGGCGAACCGCTGCTCACCGATGAGCTCGAGGTCCAGGCCCAGCCCGGCCGGGAACACCGCCAGTCCCCCGCCGATGACGATCGGCAGCAGTACCTGGCTGACCTCGTCCACGAGCCCGGCGCGCAGGGCATAGGCGGCGATGGTCGGACCACCGATCAGCAGGTCGCCCGCCGCCTCGGCCTTCAGCCGGCGCACGGTCGCGGGATCGAAGTGACGTTCCAGCGTGGTGCGCCGGGTGCTGGCCCTGTCCAGCGTCGAGGAGTAGACCACCTTGTCCGCCCGCTGCCATGCCCGCGCGAACTCGGCGGTCACCGGTGCGGACGCGGCCAGTTCCGGGTCGTTCTCCCACGGGGTCATCAGTTCGTAGGTCCGGCGTCCGTAGAGGTGGACGGCGACGCCGGCCAGCTCGTCATTGGCGTACTGGTGCACCTCGGCGTCCGGCATGGCCCAGGAGAAGTCCCCCGCCTCGTCGGCGATGTACCCGTCCAGGGAGGCGATCACCGAGTAGATGAGCTTGCCCATCGTTCAGTCCTCCTGTTCCGAGCCGAGTCCGGCGAGCGCGGTGCCCCCGGGACCGTCACCGTGGGCCAGTCCGGCCAGCTCGTAGGCGGCGTACACCACCCCGTGGGGGAAGACCTTGCCGTCGATGCGCCGCAGCCGCGGGGCATCGAAACCGTCCGGGAAGAAGGACCGCCCGCGGCCCTGCCAGGCCGGGTGGGTGAACATGCGGAACTCGTCCACCAGCGCCGCCTCGATCAGGGTGTGCGCCAGGTGGATACTCCCGGTGACGACCACGTCACGGCCGTCCTGCCGCCGCAGCTCCCGGACGGCCTGGAGGGGGTCGCCGCCGATGACGGTCGTGTTCTCCCACTGCGGGTCGGTCAGGGTGGCGGAGACCACGCGCTTGTCCGCCCGGTCCAGGGCCTCGGCCACTCCGGTGGTGTCATCCGCCCGGTGCGGCCAGTAGCCGCGGAGGTCCTCGAAGGTCTGCCGGCCCAGCAGCAGCACGTCCTCGCCGGCCGTCTGGCGCCGCATCTCCCCGACCAGTTCCGGGTCCTGGTCGGCGGGGTCGAACCAGTCGTCGAGCATCTCGATCCGCCCGTCCAGGGTCATGTTCTGCGTGATGACGATGCGCATGGATGGTCCTTCCGTCGGCGCCGCAGGGGTCGCTGGCGCCCTCTCCTCGTCCCACAGTAGGGAGGGCCGTCGCGTCCGGGAACACCCGGTCGCGACGGGCCGGGGTTCAGCTACCGCGGGACAGGATCGCCGCGACCGTCTCGTCGTCGACGGCGGCGAAGTCCCGGTAGTGGGCCCCGACGGCCCGGAAGCCCCGGGGGGTGGCCAGTACCTCGATCTCGTCGGCCTCGCGGCTCATGAGCATCGAGTCCACGGTGGTCCGCGAGGCAACCGGCACGGCCAGCACCACGCGCGCCGCCCCGAGGGCCCGGGCCACTCTGCAGGCCACCCGGGCGGTGGAGCCCGTGGCGATGCCGTCGTCGACGATCATCGCGGTCTTGCCCGTGAGGTCCAGCGGCTCCCGGCCGGCACGGAAGAGCCGCGCCCGGCGGTCCAGGGTCTGCTGCTCGCGGCGTTCGACCAGCGCCACTTGCTCCTGCGTGACCCCGAAGTGCCGGATGGTGCCCTCGTCCTGGAGCCGGACGCCCTGCTCACCGATGGCACCCATCGCGAGCTCCGGGTAGGAGGGCACCCCCAGCTTGCGGACCATGATCACGTCCAGCGGTGCGCGCAGTTCCCGGGCCACCACTTCCGCGACCGGCACCCCGCCGCGGGGCAGGCCCAGCACCACGACGTCGGCGTGCCCGGCCCAGCGCGGGGCGAGCCGCGCTGCGAGCTGGGCACCGGCGTCGTATCTGTCCTGGAATTCCGGCACGTCCCCTCCCTGGGATGGGCTGTGGGTCGCCCCCAGCGTAGGCGCGCCGGTCGTGGCACTGGAAGGGCCCCCGACCACCCGGCGTTCCCGGCAACGGCCCGGATGACCCCGTGTGACGAGATTCACGGCATATTTTGTATACAAATCAAATGCCTGACTACACTGTGATCGCAATCACAGCAGAATAGCCGTTGCCGTTGAGGTGTGGCGGGAGAGTCCCGTCCGGCACCACCGGTCGGGCGCCGTAGGAGCAATTCCTCCCGGGAAACTCTCAGGCCCCCGCACCGCCGCACCGAGGCACATCTGGAAAGTAGCGCGGTCTTCGCCGTGCTCGCCGAAGGAGCAAGTCCCGCCCCGCCCGGGTGGGATGGAAACTCTCAGGCCGCGCAACAGATCGGGGAGGAACCTACAGACGACGCGAGAACGATCGCAGACCCCAGGAGTTCCCCGGATGACGAATGCACGTGCATGGCCCGGTCTCACCCCGGGCGGTGAGGCCTCCCCGGCCGGCCGCCCCACCGGCCCCGGCGCCGCGGCGGAGCAACGGTGCGCCAAGATCGCCCAGGCCGCGGCCACCGGACTGATGACGCACCGGGACGTCGAGGACGCCCTCGTCCGCATCGACGGCCCCCGGCGCGCACCGCGGCTGTGGATCGAGTGCTTCCTGTCCCCCCACGCGGACGTCACCCGCACCACGGAGGTGGTCGTCGGAGTCCGCGAACAGCTCGAGGCCATGCTCGACCTCACCTTCGACACCGTCGAGATGACCATCCGGAACGTCACCGTCCCGGGGTAGGCCGGCCTCGGTTACCTCCGGGTGGCCACCGTCAGCAGGTACTCGATCTCGAAGCGCGCCCGGTCCTCGGTCCCCACGTTCGCCTCGTCGAAGAAGGCCTGGAACGCCTGGTCGAATTCCTCGGCACGGCCCTCGCCCTCGGCGTTCCTGCGGACGGTGATCGTGGGGCCGTAGGACGCCTTGAAATGCTCGGCGAATTCGCGCGGCGTGCCGAAGGCGGTGACCTCGAGGGTGCCCCGGCTGGCGGAGTCCACCGCCACCCGATCACCCAGCAGGGCGCGCTGGTGCTCCTCGGTGCCCCACAGCGGCGCCGGCTGCACTCCGGGCGGGGGCGCCGGGGCGAAGGGCTTCATGGTGCGGAAGAGCCCGCCCACCACGCCCTCGGGCGTCCAGCTCAGCAGGGCGATCGTCCCGCCGGGCCGGCACACGCGCACGAGCTCGTCGGCGGCCTCCTGGTGGTGGGGGGCGAACATCACGCCGATCGAGGACATCACCACGTCGAAGGAGGCGTCCTCGAAGGGCAGGTGCTCGGCGTCGGCCTCCACCCACTCCAGGTCGAACCCCTGCGCCTCGGCGCGCAGCCGCCCTGCGTCCAGCAGCTCGGGAGTGAGGTCGACGGCGGTGACCCTCGCCCCCGTGGCCGCTGCCGGCAGGGACGCGTTGCCCGTGCCGGCACCGACGTCCAGGACGCGCTGGCCGGAGGTGACGCGGGCTGCCTCGACGAGTCTCGGCCCGAGGGGGAGCAACCACGTCTCGACCATGCCCGGGTAGTCACCCGAGGCCCACATGGTGCGGTGCCTGGACTTCAGGTCGCGGTCGGCACCGGGTTGGCTTGCTGTCTGGCTCATGACGGGTTCTCCGGAGTCACTGGGATGTGCTGGACGGCCGGCTCGCCAGGGCGGGGATGCCCACCCACCGGTGGCGGGTCATGCGGCACCAGTATCCCACCGGGGGCGTCCGGCAGACAGGAACGAGGCGCTGCCCTCCCCGCGGGCTGGGCCCCGGGAAGGGCCGGGACGGGGGGCCGGGGACCACCTGATCTCCTCCGGTCCGGCGACCCTCCCTGACTACACTGGATCGGTGACGATCCTGGACGCCCTGCTCGCCTTCACCGTGGTGGCCGGCCTGCTGACCCTGGTGCCCGGACTGGACACCGCCCTGGTGCTGCGGTCCTCGCTGACCCGGTCCCGCCCCTACGCGTGGGCCACCGCCACCGGGGTCGCCACCGGGGCCGTGGTGTGGGGCATCGCCGCCGCCGTCGGGGTCTCCGCCCTGCTCGCGGCCTCAGAGCTCGCCTACCGCGTGCTGACGATCACCGGGGCGGCGTACATGCTCTGGCTGGGTGCGTCGATGATCTGGTCCTCGTTCCGCGGCACCGGGAGGGACCCGGTGAACACTGCCGTGACGGGTGCCGCCTCCCCGGGCGAACCGGGGGGCTGGGGCGCCGGCTCCCCGGCGCCCGCCGACCCTCCCTGGCGCGGCTGGCTGACCGGTGCCGGCACCAACCTGCTCAACCCCAAGGTCGGCGTGTTCTACATCGCCACCATCCCGCAGTTCCTCCCCGACGGCGTCTCGCCCCTGCTGATGGGTGCGGCCCTGGCCGGGGTGCACGCCGCGCTCACGATGAGCTGGTTCGCCGTGCTCATCATCGGGGGCGGCTACGCACGCCGCTGGCTGTCCAGCCCGCGGTCCCTGGCCGCCATCGACCGGGTGACCGGCCTGGTGCTGATGGGCTTCGGCGGCACCCTGCTGGCCGACGCCCTCACCGGTCCGGCTCCGGCCGCCGCCCGCGGATGACCGTCCTCCGGTGCTGACGCCTGCACGCCGGGGTGCCTGAACGGCGTCCTCGACCCGCCCGATGAACTGGTGCGGGGAGCCGCCGGGAGGAGTACATTGCGGTGCAATCACGCGCACGGGCCACCGGCGCGGGGAGCCAGCGGTCAGGCCGGGGGCCTGGACAGGAGGCCCATCGGTGCAACGGACCCGCGCGGTGATCGCGTCACTGCTCCCCCTGGTCCTGCTGACGTCCTGCTCGGCGCCGGAGAGTTCGCACTGCGTGCTGGACCCGGGGCGGATGCCCGAGGGCTGGCGCCCCTCCGGCACGGTGCAGCAGGCCCTGGTGGCCGAGCCCTGGTCCGTGACGGAGTCCGGGGAGGCGGCCTTCTCGGTGCGCCGGGGCATCGAGGAGATGGTCGACCTCTACGAGCGGCGGCCGGGGGCCGCCGAGGACCTCTGGGAGGACTCCGTGGCCTCCCTGATCGAGGTGACGTACGCGAGCGCCAACACCGCCGACGTCGACCAGATGGCCCGCGACGGCGCACGGGAGAACCTCACGGACCTGGTCCAGCCCTTCCTGGCCCGCGATCCGGGGGCGCTCACGTGCTCCGACTACGGATCCGTCCTGCCGCTGGCCATCCACGCGCACAACCAGTACCAGGCGAACGACGCCCGGGTGGAACACATGGTCGGCCTCGCCAACGCCGCTCTCGCCCGGTGCGACTCGCTGTCCGCCGCGATGGAGCTCGACTACGAGCCGATGCTCGCCTCCGGTGAGGCCTCCCTGGGGGACGCCTTCGACCTGGTGATCTGGACCCTGCTCCTGATCGAGGCACAGGTCGTCCCCGGCCTGGACGTGCCGCCCGAGGCCCGTGATCTCCCCGCCAGGGCATGGCGCTTCCTCCAGGACTATCCGCTGCCCGGGGCCGCGGAGTTCCCGGAGGGGGCCGACGACGGGACGTTCATCGAGACGGCATACCTGGCCACGCACATCGCCTACATCCCCACGGGCAACCATCGGTACCCGATCTACGTGGAGGATGCACCCACCGTGTACGACTTCCACCGGGAGAACTTCTATCCCGTCCTGCAGATGGGCGAACTCGACCTGGTGGCCGAGTTCGTGGACTCCCTTCGCCAGTACGGGTGCACGGCGGAGAACGACCTGCAGGTGCGGGACGGGACGCGCTACCTGCTCAACGTCTTCCACGCGGGCGGTGACCGGTGGATGACCTACCGGGAACCGGGGGAGACGACCGCGGACGCCGAGGACTACGACCTGGTCCACAAGGCCTGGACGGCCGTGCTCGGGGTGCGGGAGCGCGAGATCGAACCGCCCGATCCGGGCACCTACGGTGGGGTGGTCCGCAGCTGGCTGCCCGCCCCCGAGTGACCGCGACGGCCGGGTGTGGCTGGCCGCTGCGCGTCACCCCCGGCCGTACCAGCGCGCGATGTCCGGGGAGTCCGGCCATCCCGCGTAGGTCTCGCCCTGCGGCCACCCCTCGGGCACGTCCTGCCACTGTTCCTGCCGGCCGTAGGGCAGCGCGTCGATCAGCGCGAACGCGGCGGAGAACTGCTCGATCCCCCGCCCGGTGGTGTGCCAGGTGCGGTACACGTCCGCACCGTCGCGCAGGAACACGTTGAGCGCGAACCCACCACCCGGCGGGGCGTCGACGTCGGCCCCGAAGTCGCTGTGCGCCGTCGAGTACCAGGTCATCTGGTTCCCCACCTTGCGCCGGTAGGCGAGCGCCTCGTCGATCGGGCCCTGCGTGACGACCACGAACCGGGCGTCGTAGTTGTCGAGGAAGTCCAGGCGGGTGAACTGCGAGGTGAAGTAGGTGCAGCCACCGCACTGGAAGTCCGCGCCGGGCTCCCACATGTGGTGGTAGACGATCAGCTGGCGCTTGCCCTCGAAGACCTCGGCCAGGGTGATCGGGCCGAAGGCCCCCTCCAGCGTGTACGGGGGCAGCTTCACCGCGGGCAACCGGCGCCGCTGCGCGGCGATCGCGTCGAGCTCGTGCGTGACCGCCTTCTCCCGCCGGCGCAGGTCGTCGAGCTCGGCCTGCCACGTCGCCCGGTCCACGACGCGCGGCAGGGCGGGAGCCCGGTCCTGGTGCTGGACCGATTCCGTGACGGACATGGTGTCCCTCCTGGGTTCAGGCCGGGGCCACCGCGGTCCCGGTGATGGGACCACGCTAGGCCGGGCATGGCCCACCGGGCATCTCCGTTCCTGCGGGATGCGGTCGGCGGGACGGGTCGGTTCCGGCCAGGCCCGGAGCGCGCCCGCCGGTCAGCCGCGCACGTCGTGCAGGTGGTGCTCCATCTCGTGACCGATGTACTGGCCGAGCGAGGCGACGGTGAACTCCACCCCGTCCGAGCGGCGGCCCGTCCGGTCCCGGGCCCCGGCGGGCACGGACTCCAGGACGCTGACCGTGCGGCGCGTGGTCCGCCCCAGGTCCTCCCACGTGGTGCCCGGGTCCGCGGCCCAGTAGGCGAGCTTCACCGCCATGGCATCCCCGTCCCAGTCGGCGAACTCGGGGGCCTCCTGGTCACGGATCGCCTTCACGCGTTCGCCCAGCAACCGGACCATGTCCCGCACGTGGCAGGCGTACTCCAGCGGGGACCACACCTGCTCCGAGGGTCGCCGCGCCGCGTCGGGACGCTCGAGGACCGCCCGCCATCGCTCCGTGCCTGCACTGATCCGCCGGGCCGTCTCGGCCGCGTCGAAGGGCCGGAAGCCGCACTCCTCGCAACCGTCGGTGATGACGAAGGTCCAGTCGCGGTCGTCGCCGGGGACAGGGGCAGGGGCCTGGGAGCTCATGCCCCCATCCTGCACCCGTGACCCGACCCCGTCGAGGGGAGTCGAGGTGATGGGTCCAGCGCTGGGTACGCTGACAGCGTGAGCACCCCAGAGCCCGGCCGGCCCACGGGCCGGCCCGCCGGCCTGCCCTCCCTCGAGGCCTCCGGCATCGAGTACGCCCTGACCGAGCACGGCCCCGTGTCCTCCCTGGCCGAGGCGGCCGCCGCCCGCGGGGTGGAGCCGGGCCACCTGGTGAAGACGCTCGTGGTGCGACGCGGTGAGGGTGACTACGTCTTCGTGCTCGTCCCCGGCACACGCGCGATCGCCTGGCCCAAGCTGCGTGCCACGCTGGGCGTCAACCGCCTGTCGATGCCCTCGGCCGAGGAGGCCCGGGCGGTCACCGGTTATCCGCGCGGCAGCATCACTCCCTTCGGCTCGACGACGGCCTGGCCCGTGATCGCGGACCTCCCCCTGCGCGGGCGGACGGTCTCCATCGGGGCCGGCGCCCCGGGTGCGGCCGTCACCGTCGACGCCGACGCGCTGATCGCGGTCCTGGCGGCCGACGTCGCTGACGTCACCGAGCCGGAGCCCGGGACCTCGTCCCGCACGCCTCGGCCGAGCCCGAGGAGACCGTGACGGGCGGCCGGCCGGGGTGGCGGCGAGCGGAGCGGGGGTGGGCGGACCGGCGTCGCTGGTCCCCACCCCGGACGTGCTGGAGACTGGGGTCGTGAGCCCGCATGAGGACGATCCACCGCTCGAGGAGTTCCGGCGCACGATCCTCGACCTGCTCTCGCGCCGCCGGGCAGGTGCCACGATCTGCCCGAGTGAGGCGGCCCGCGCCGTGGCCGGTCCCGGGAACGACTGGCGCCCCCTGATGGACGAGGCCCGCTCCGCGGCCGCGGGTCTCGTGGAGGCCGGGGAGGTGGTCATCACCCAGCGCGGCGAGGTGGTGGACCTCGCCACGGCCCGCGGACCCATCAGGATCCGCCGGGCCTAGCACCCCCCGGACCCACCGGCCGGGTGCGTTCAGGCCGTCTGGCTCACTCCGACTCCCGTTCCGCGAGGCCCGCGTTCCGGCGTCGCAGTCGCCGCGCCGTCGGCAGGACCGGCACGAGGAGGAGCCACGAGTACGCCGCGAGTTCCGGGCTCACGAACGCCACGGGCACGCTGCCGAGGAAGACCGCGGGCACCGGCCAGGCGCCGTGCAGCACGTACCGGTACAGCTCGGCGTCCACCTCGGGAACAATCAGCGCGGCCCGCCAGGCATGCCGCCAGATCAGGCTCAACGTGATGTACACCCCCGCCGTCACCACCGCGTAGAGCACCACGGGCCAGGGGGAGGTCCTGCCGCCGTAGTCGCTGAGCAGGCTCGTGGGCATGGGGAGCAGGGCGATGAGGAACAGCAACAACAGGTTGAGCCACTGCAACCGCACGTCGTACCGGCGGATGACGGTGAACTTACGGTGGTGATTCATCCAGGCGGTCCCGATGACCGTGAAACTCAGCACGTAGGCGAGGAATTCCGGCAGGTGGGCCGCGAGGGCCCGGTCGACCTGCTGCGGGTCGAGGTCACCGGGCAGGATCAGTTCCAGCACGAGCAGGGTCATGGCGATGGCGAACACCGCGTCGCTGAAGAAGACCAGCCGGTCCAGAGACGTTCCCGAGCCGAACAGGCTCCGGTGCCGCTCGGCCGGCGACCCGCCCCGTGCCGGGTCTACCGGAGCCCGCGTGCACGCCGGGCCGGACGGTGACGCGACGTCCGCCGCCTCGGTCGTCCCCCGGGACTCACCCGCCGGCGGGGACTCGAGGGGTGACGCCTCCGGCACCGCGACCGTCCGCAGGTCGACAATGGGCAGGTCCCCGTCCGTCTCGATCGCGTCCCCGCCCCCGTTGCGGGTGTGATACCCCGTGGTGAAGTGCCTGACCACGTGGACCGCGGCGCCCGCCGAGCGCAGCGCCGCGACGACCAGGTCCCGTTCCTCGTCCGTCCGCTCGGCCACCTTGTGCGTGATCTGCAGGGTGAACAGGGACAGCCCCACCCGGCGGTCGAAGGTGGCCGCCCCGACCAGGTCGGCGTCGAAGCCACCGGGCAGCGTCCAGCCGGGCGGACAGGCCCAGAACCGCACGTGGTGCCGCTGGGCGGGGCTGCCCGCCACCTCGCGCTCGAACGCCAGGTCCTGACGGCGGCCGAACACGAACAACGGGCTCACCGGGGCCGCCGGATAGCTGCGGCGGAGCAGGGACGCCCGGGTGATGCCCCACCCCGTGGACAGCTTCAGCGGGTCCGCGGCGGTCCAGCCGGCCGCGCGCAGTGCCGCGGCCAGCTGGTCCGCCGTCCCCAGGACGGCCAGGTTGACCGGGTCGCCCAACAGCCCATCGGCCGTCCGGGCCCTGCCGATGAAGTAATCGGGCACGTAGACCCGGGACAGCACGCGGTTCAGCTGCGGCAGCAGGACGTACGCGCAGAGCACCCAGAGGAGCAGGAAGCCCCAGACGAGGCGGCCATGGGTGTCGAACTCCTCGAGGACCAGGTGGTAGACGCCCAGGCCCACGAGGGCGGTGACGGCCAGGCGCAGCACCCGGTGGCACCACAGCAGGACGGTGGCGCGGGCGCTGTGGCGTCCCGACGGTTCCGGACCGTCGGGAGACATCCGGTGGCTGCTCTGCGTGTCCATGGTCTGGCCGGCCCTGCCGGCCCCGGCTCGGGGCCGTGCGGTCACCCTATCGGTCACCGTGGGCCACTGCACCCCTCGCTCGGCGCCTCGGTTGGAGCTCGTCCTGATGCGGCACGAGGCCCGCCGCCGGCCCGCTGGAGCCCCCCGCGGGCCCGGTCGACAGGACAGGTGCGGCACCCGGTGGTGCCGCACGTGTCCGGCGTCGTCGCCATTGCCCCGAACCGCTCCCGGTGCATACGGTGCCCTGACAGGGACGACGCCTCCCCTCCGCCTGTCGTTCCCGCACCGTACCGACCCAGGAGTTCCCGTGGCCGCCACCTTCCGCACCCCCGCCTATGTCTCCCCATGGCTGAAGGACGAGGTGGCCGACGTCGCCGATCTCGCGCGCTCCTTCTTCGCCCGGGAACTCACGCCCCACACCGAACGCTTCGCCGCGCAGCACCAGGTGGACTCCGGGACGTGGCTCGCCGCCGGGCAGGCCGGACTGCTCTGCATCTCCGTTCCGGAGGAGTACGGCGGCGGCGGAGGCGGCTTCGCCCACGAGGCCGCGGTGCTGTGGGAGCAGGGCAAGGCCGGGGACGGGTCCCTGGGGTACTCCATCCACTCCACGATCGTGGCGCACTACGTGCTCGCCTACGGCTCGGAGGAGCAGAAGCGCTCCTGGCTGCCGCGGATGGCCAGCGGCGAGCTCATCGGCGCGATCGCCATGACGGAGCCCTCCACCGGTTCGGACCTGCAGAACATCCGCACCACCGCCCGGCTCGAGGACGACCACTACGTGATCAACGGGTCCAAGACCTTCATCACCAATGCCACCCACGGCGGGCTGATCATCGTGGTGGCGCGGACCGGCGGGGAGGGTGCGCGCGGGGTGTCCCTGATCGCGGTGGAGACCGAGGGCCTGGCCGGGTTCGAGCGCGGGCGGGTGTTGTCCAAGGTCGGCCAGCACGGCCAGGACACCCGCGAACTGTCCTTCACGGACGTGCGCGTGCCGGCGTCGAACCTGCTGGGCGAGCGGGAGGGCCAGGGGTTCTACCAGCTGATGGCCCAGCTGCCGCAGGAACGGCTGGCGATCGCGATCACGGCGGTCGGCTACGCCGAGCTGGCGTTCGAACTGGCGCTGGACTACACCCGCCAGCGCGAGGCGTTCGGGCAGAAGGTCTTCGACTTCGAGAACACCCGGTTCACGCTGGCCGAGGTCAGCACCGAGGTCCTGGTGGCCCGGACCTTCCTCGACCACTGCGTCGCCCTGCACGTGGACGGCCAGCTCGATGCCGCCATGGCCTCGCGCGCGAAGTACTACTCCACCGACCTGCAGGGCACGGTCATCGACCGCTGCGTGCAGCTGTTCGGCGGGTACGGCTACATGCTCGAGTATCCGATCGGCAGGCTGTACGCCGATGCCCGGGTGCAGCGGATCTACGGCGGGACGAACGAGATCATGAAGGAGCTCATCGCCCGCAACCTGTGAGACGGACGCGCACCGCCCCCGGTCCCGGCCCCGGCCTGGGCCTCCGTCGCCGCCCCCGTCGATGCCCGGGACGGTCCAGGGCCCGGCCGTCCGCATCGCGGACGACCGGGCCCTGGACCGTCAGGATCCCGCAGGGATCCCGGAGGGTTCTGGTCAGTACCGGACGGCGGTGCCGAGCATGTTGGTGGGGCTGTAGTTCAGGTTGGTGACGGACACGCCCATCTGCGGGTTGCGGGCGTGCGCGATCTTGCCATCGCCGATGTAGATGGCCACGTGGTAGACACCGGAACCCGAACCGTTGTTGGACCAGAACACGAGGTCACCCACCCGGAGGTTGTTCATGGAGACCTTCTGCCCCCCGGAGAACTGCGCCGAGGAGCCCCGCGGGATGCTCTTGCCGGCCTGGGCGAAGGCGCTCTGGGTGAAGCCGGAGCAGTCATAGGCGGTGGGGCCGTTGCCGCCCCAGCTGTAGTAGACGCTCGGATCGGCGGCCTTGGCGGTGGCCCACTGGGCCACGTCCGCGCTCCAGCCGCTGGCGGAGGAGGTGGTGTAGGACGCCAGCTGGTAGGTCGCCTGGGACGAACCGGTGGAGGCCGGGGTGTAGTCGTACGACCCACCGGCAGCGGAGGTGGCGGCGGTGGAGGTGGAGGACGAGTCGCCCGCGCTCCAGTTGTAGCCCTGCTGGGCCGAGTAGTCGACGGTCGCGGCGCCGCCGTCGTTGGCCGCGGCCGGGGCCACACCGGCGATGGTGGCTCCGGCGACGGTGGCCAGACCGGCGACGCCGACGGTCAGGGAACGACGACGGTGAGTGCGGCGGGCCTGCTTCTCGGCGAGGAGGCGGGCACGGCGGGAGGAGTAGGTCATGGGATGCTCTCAATGCTTCGCGTGTAATCGGATCGTTACATACCGTACACGAATGTTATCGAGTCGCAACCTTGCGTGTCCCTGTCCATCACCTGGATGTTTCCTGAAAGTGCCATGCAGGAGGCCACAGCGGGCGCGCGCCCAGGTCCACGCACGGCCCTTGACGTTACCACTTCGTGATTCTCGCGTCGTCCGGGTCGGGGACATGCCGCGCTGACCGGTGGGTTCCCGGTTCCGCGATCACCCGGCGGCCACGTTCCGGGCCCTGACCGTCAACGTGCGGACCGGACAGTTGACGGTCCGCACGCTCGGCGCGGCGGTGGCCGCGACGGGGAGGTCGCGGGCTCAGGAGCCCCGGGACGACGACGGGGTGACGTCGTAGACCAACCGGGCCCACTCGCCGATCTTCTCGGCCGAGCGCAACCGCAACCGGTCCCACCGCGCGTCGCCGGCGAACAACGGCTTGCCGGAGGCCAGGGTCACCGGCGCGAGGGTCAGGCAGACCCGGTCCAGGGCGTCCGCCTCGAGGAATTGGGCGGCGAGCCTCCCGCCGCCCATCATCCAGATGTCGCCGGCACCGGCGGCCGCCCGGATCTCGGGGAGGTGCCGGCCGACGTCGCCGTCCAGCACCCGCACGTCCGCGCCCTCGGGAACCGGCAGCTCACGGCTGGAGAAGACGAACAGCGGCTGGCGCCCGAGGTACTCCGGCCACTGCTCCGGGTGGGCCATCAGGTCCTCGTGCTCGAGCACCCACTCGTAGGTGGTGGAACCCATGACGATCGCGGTGGCCGACTCCATGAAGGGCGTGAGGTCGGGCTGCTCCCCCGGGATGGCGAACAGCCAGTCGAGGGAGTCGTCCTCGGTGGCCAGGAAGCCGTTGAGCGTGCACGCGGTCTCGTAGATGACGGCCATGGCCGAACCGTAGCAACCCGGTCCCCGGCACCGCTGCCCCTGGACGGCTACTCCTGAACCCCGGCAATATCCCCGGTCCGGATCGTGTTGAGGCTGGTATGACCGCCCCTGGCCCCTCCCGCGTGCCCGTCTCCATCCTCGACCGCGCCAACTCCCTCGCGGGCTGCACGGAGGCCGAGGCCCTGGACGCGGTGGTGGACCGGGCCCAGCGCTCCGAACGGCTGGGCTTACGGCGCTTCTGGGTGGCCGAGCACCATGGCGTCCCGGGCATCGCCGGTTCCACGCCCACCGTGCTGATGGCCGTCCTGGCAGCCCGCACGCAGTCCATCCGCATCGGTTCGGGCGGGGTGATGCTCCCCAACCACCAGCCCCTCGTGGTCGCCGAGCAGGCCGCCACCCTCGAGGCCCTGTTCCCGGGGAGGATCGACCTGGGGCTCGGCCGCTCCCTCGGCTTCACCCCGGCCGTGCGGCAGGCGCTGCGCACCGGTGAGGACGCCGCCCGCGACTTCCCCGGGGACCTGGCGGAACTGACCGGTTTCCTGCGGGGCGAGTCACCCTTCGCCGCGCGGCCGCGTGACCACGCCGCCACGCCGCTCTTCGTCCTGGCGAACGGCCAGGGACTCACCACCGCCGCACGAGCCGGGCTGGCCGTCGTCGTGGGCGGGCCCGCCCTCTTCCCGCGCGACGGGCACGCCACGCACCCGGGCCTGGACCTCTACCGGGAGCAGTTCCGTCCCTCGCCCTGGTACGCCGAGCCATACGTGATCGTCTCGGCCAACGTGGCGGCCGCGGACACCCGCGAGGCGGCCCGCCGGTTGTTGCTGCCCGAGTCCTGGGCGCTGGCCCGGTCCCGCTCCCAGGGTGAGTTCCGGGCCCTGGCGGACGTGGACGACGTCGTGGCCCGGCTGCACGGCGAGGGCGTCACCGGACGCGACCGGCAGCGGGTGTCGGAGAACCTCGAGCGGTCCATCCACGGGACGCCCCGGGAGGTGCGGGCCGGCGTCGAGGACCTGATGCGGTTCACCGGAGCGGATGAGCTGATGGTGACCGGGGGCATGAGCGACCTCGAGGGCCGGCGCCGCTCGGACGAACTGCTGGCCGAGCTGTTCTGCTGAGAGGACCCGTCTTCCGGCCATGGACACGTGGACGCGCACGGTCCTACCCTCGTCTCATCCCCGACCAGACGCTGAACGACCACCTGGAGGGAACACGATGACACACACCTGGAGAATCTCCGTCAACCTGGTCACCACGGAGGACCCCACACCGGACGAGCGCGTCACCACGGCCCACGCCCAGCTCACCACCACCTCGGGGACCACCCTGGAGGGGTTCGGCCGGGCCCGGCGCAACCCCGTGGACCGCGACGTCCCGGAGATCGGCGAGGAACTGGCCACGGCGCGCGCACTGCGGGACCTGGCAGACCGGCTCCTCAACGCGACCTCGGACGACCTGTCCGCGATCGAGCACCAGAGGATCCACCTGTACAAGTAACCGTCGGCCCCCCGGCCGCTCCGCCCCGCCCCGGTCCCACCGGCCTGCAGGCGGTGGTCAGCGAGCCGTGAGCCCGACGAGCCTGCGCGGCGTGTGCCACAGCGCGCCGCGCATCCAGTCGTCGTCCATGCCCCACGCTGCCAGCGCCTCGATCTGGTGGCTGTAGGAGTAGGGGATGGACGGGAAGTCCGTTCCGAGGACGACCTTGTCCCGCAGGCCGCCCAACGTCTGCGGGTAGTCCCGCGGCGCCGGGTGCGTCCGCTGCATGTACGAGGTCCCGACCATCGTCGTGTCCAGGTAGACGTTCGGGTGCCGCGCCGCAAGTTCGGCGAACTCGCGGTACTCGGGCAGGCCGGCGTGGGCGATCACCAGGACCAGTCCCGGATGCCTGCCGACCAGTTCGCGGATGGGCTCCGGCCCGGTGTACTGACCTTGGTGGGGACCACTGCCGCAGTGTATGACCACGGGGGCCCCGGCCTCCTCCGCGGTGGCCCATGCGGGGCCCAGGAGGGGGTCGAGGGGGGTGAAGCCGCCCACCTGCACGTGCACCTTGAAGATGCGCGCCCCTCGCTCCAGGCTCCGCACCACCTCGTCCTGCACACCCGGCTCGGGGTAGAACGTCGCGGAGTGGATGGCGTCCGGGTGGCTGGCGGCGAAGTCGGCGGAGTAGTCGTTGAGCCAGGCCGCCATGCCGGGCCGGTGGGCGTAGTTCAGCGTGGTGTAGGCGCTCACGCCGATCTCCCGCAGCGTGGCGACCCGTTCCTCCTCGGACTGGCGGTACTCGATGTGCCACGGCGGCCCACCGCGCTCCGCCTCGGTGTCGAAGAACGCCCAGACCTTCTCCTGCACGTTGGCCGGCATGAAGTGCACGTGCAGGTCGGTGATGCCGGGGATCCCGAGCGATTCCAGGTAGGGCCGGACGTCCCGGTCCGTCCGGGGCGCCGGGGCGGTCGTCCCGGCCGTACCGCGCGTTCGTTGCGTGTCCACGTTCGCACCCTAACGAACCCGGGGCCGGCCCGGTGACCACCGCAGGTGTCTCCTCCCTGTGGGCCTCCGGCTACGGTGCGGCCACCCGTAGCACCGCCGCCCCCGTGACACGGTCCCCGGCCAGGTCGGCCAGTGCCCGGTCGGCCTGCTCCAGTGGGTAGGTCACGGTGGTGGGCCGCAGCGGGATGCGGGCGGCCAGGCGCAGGAACTCCTCACCGTCCTGACGGGTGTTGGCGGTGACGCTGCGGACCTGCCGCTCCTGGAACAGGTCCGAGGCATAGTGGAGCGCCGGGATGTCGCTGAGGTGGATGCCGGCCAGGGCGAGTGTCCCCCCGCGGTCCAGGGCACGCAGTGCCGACGGCACCAGGTCACCGGCCGGGGCGAAGATGATCGAGGCGTCCAGGGGCACCGGCGGTGTCTCCCCGGACTCACCCACGAAGTCGACGCCGATCTCACGCGCCAGCTGCCGGCCCTTCTCCCCACGGGTCATGACGTACACCTCGGCCCCCTGGTGCAGCGCCACCTGGGCGGCCAGGTGCGCCGAGGCCCCGAAGCCGTAGATCCCCAGCCGCCCGCCCGGTGGCAGGTCCGCCCGTCGCAGCGAGCGGTAGCCGATGATCCCCGCGCACAGCAGCGGGGCGGCCGCCTCGTCCGCGAAGGCGTCCGGGAGGTCGTAGGCATAGGCCTCGGGGACCACGGCCAGCTCGGCGTACCCGCCGTCGTCGTCCCACCCGGTGAAGCGCGGGGTGAGGCACAGGTTCTCGGCACCGCGGCGGCAGAACCGGCAGTGGCCACAGGTGTGCCGCAGCCAGGCGATTCCCACCCGGGCGCCGACGGCGAACCGCTCACACCCGGGACCCAGTGCGGTGACCTCACCGACGATCTCGTGACCGGGCACCACCTCGGGCCGGTGCAGGGGCAGGTCCCCCTCGACCACGTGCAGGTCGGTGCGGCACACCCCGCACGCCAGGACCCGGACGAGCACCTCGCCCGGGCCCGGCTCGGGGTCCGGGCGCTCACCGAGGCGCAGCGGTTCCCCGGTCACCGGCCCCTGCGCGGCCACCCACCAGGCGCGCATCGTGAGTTCCCCGGACCGGACCGGTCAGGCCAGCGAGGCCTTCAGGGTGATGTTCTTGACGGCCGCGAGCGCCTGGGACACGGGGCACTGGTCCTTGGCCTCGCCGGCGATCCGCTCGAAGTCCGCTGCCGAGATCCCCTCGACCTGGCCGTTGACCGCCAGCGCGATGCCCGTGATGCCCTCCCCGGCCACGAAGGTGACCTCGGCGGTGGTGTCCAGCTGGGTCGGGGCGGTGCCGTTGTCCTTGAGCATGTTGGCGAACTGCATGCTGAAGCAGGTGGCGTGGGCGGAGGCGATGAGCTCCTCCGGGGTCGTGGTGCCGCCGGACTCCTCGCCGCGGGACTTCCAGGCGACGTCGAAGGTGCCGACGTTCGAGGTCTCGAGCGTGGTGGTGCCGGAGCCGGTGAACAGGTCACCCTTCCACTGCGTGCTGGCGGTGTTGACGATGGGACGCGGCATGATTCCTCCTGATGGTCGATGCTGGGGTCGTGGCCTGCGGGACCCCTGGTCGCCACCGTAACGAGAACCGGCCGCGGATGTCAGGGGGTGCTGGCCGCCGCCCGGTGGGCGGTCGGCCGCCCACCCTGTGTTCACCCCTTGTCCGTCCGGCCTCGGCGGACGAGAGTGGAACCACGAGGGACGGCCCCACCGGCTGCCGTGGACCCGCGACGAGGAGGACCGGATGACCAATGACCAGAGCCGCACCGAGGACCTGAGCGAGGACGCCTGCTGGGCGCGGTTGCGCACCGGGGAGGTGGCGCGCCTGGCCGTCATCGTGGAGGACCACCCGGAGATCTTCCCCATCAACTACGTGGTGGACCACGGATCCCTCGTCTTCCGCACCGCCGAGGGCACCAAGGTCCATGCCGCACTGTCCACCTCGCGGGTGGCCGTGGAGGTCGACGGCGTGGACGCCCCGGAGGAGGGCGCCGGGGCGCCGGCCGCCCACGCGTGGAGCGTCGTCCTGAAGGGCACTGCGGAGCAGATCACTGCAACGGACGAGCTCATGGACACCACCGAGCTGCCGTTGACCCCGTGGCAGACGGGGGCCAAGGGCAAGTTCGTGCGGATCAGGCCCACCCAGGTCACGGGGCGCAGGTTCGCGGTGACCTCGCCGGAGGAATGGCGCACCTCGGTCTCGGGCGCGCCCCACGCCTCGGACGAATGACCCCGTCGGGCCGGTCCAGTGCTGCGGCCAGCGCTGGATCCCGGCAGGGCCCGACGGCGGTGGGCCGGGCAGGTGCCGGCCGGGCCGACGTCGTGGGCCGGCTCCTGTACGACTTCAACACCGAGTTCGACTCCCCGACCCCCCGCGCCGGGGAGTTCGCGGCGCGCTTCGCGCGACTGCTGACGCGCGACGACGTCCTCGTGCTGCTGGCCGGAGATCCGGCGGAACCGACCGGCTTCGCCTACCTCACCCTTCGTCCGTCCCCGTACTTCGACGGGCCGCTGATGCAGCTCGAGGAGCTCTACGTGGTCCCGGCGTTGCGCGCCCGGGGCATCGGCACCGCCCTGATCCGGGATATCCTGCGCCGTGCCCGGGAGCTGGGCTGCGGCGAGATCCACATCGGCGTGGACGAGATCGACGTGGCCGCCCGCCGCTTCTACGAACGGCACGGGTTCTCGAACCGCGAGCCTGGTGAGGACTACCGGATGCTGTTCTACGTCCGGGCACTCTGACGCGCTGCGTCCGGGGTGAGAGGACGCGTCCGTGCGGGTCCCACGGCTGCGCAGTCCTCTCGATCCGGACAGACGGAGGGTGCCCCGTCGGGTCCTGGTCCCGACGGCGGTTCAGGCGAGCACCACGATCTTCCCGGCCGCGTGCCCGGTCTCGACGGCGGCGACGGCCCGCTCCGCCTCCACCAGCCGGAATCGGCCGGTCACCACGGGGGCGAACCACCCGGCCGCCACCAGCGCGGCGACCTCCGTGAACACGGCGGTCGTGCGCCGCCGGGTCACCCCGGACCCGCCCAGCGCCTCGGCGCCGGGGACATCGGCGATGCTGCGCAGGGCGTCGGGCCGGTGCAGCAGGGGCGCGGCCTCGGCCAGGGCCTGCCCGCCGACCGCGTCGATCACGGCGTCCACCCCCTCGGGGGCGAGGTCGCGGACCCGGCCGGTCCAGCCGGGTCCCTTGGCCACGTGCACCGCCCCGAGCCCGGTCACCACGTCCCGCTTGGACTCCGAGGCCACCCCGAGCACGCGCAGGTCCCGGTCCCGGGCGAGGCCGCAGACGCACGTGCCCACCCCGCCGCCGGCCCCCAGCATCAGCACGGTGGCCCCGGCCGGGAGGCTGAGCTCGTCCAGGGCGTCGTATGCGGTCCCCGCGGCCACGGGGATGCAGCAGGCCTGCTCCTCGGTCACGCCGTCGGGGATGCGGGCCGTCCCCGACGCGTCCAGCAGGACGTGACTGGCCAGCGCCCCGGTGCCGGCCGCCGTCGCACCGAAGACCCGCTCTCCGGGAGCGAACCCGGTGACGTCCGGACCGGTTCCGAGCACCACCCCGGCGGCCTCGCGGCCGAGCGCCATGGGGAAGCGCACCGGGATCCGGCCGGTACGCAGGCCGTTGCGGACCTTGATGTCCGCCGGGTTCACCCCCGCCGCCGTCATCCGCACCAGGACCTGGCCGGGACCGGGTGTGGGGTCCTCCTGCTCGAGGTGTTCCATGACCTCCGGGCCGCCGTACCGCTGGAAACCGAACATGCGCATGGGAGCAGTCAAGCATCCCGCGGTGACCAGCACTTGTGCTCGGTCACGGGGCGCGGCCCAGAATGGTCCGAGTCAACCGGCCGTCCCGTCGTGGACCGGTCGCGCCGAGGAGGACCGATGACCGAGCAGCCCGCCACCGAGGAGCACCTGTCCGAGGACGCCTGCTGGGAGCGCCTGCGCCAGGCGCCCGTGGGACGGCTGGGGGTGTGGGTCCAGGACCATCCGGAGGTCTTCCCCGTGACGTTCACGGTGGACGGCCGGACGATCCTGTTCCGCAGTGGGCCGGGGACGAAACTGGACGCCGTGCTGTCCGGGACGCCGGTGGCCTTCGAGGCGGACGCGCTGGAGGCCACCACCTCCATCGTCTGGAGCGTGATGGTCCGGGGCAGGGCCGAGCAGATCACCCGGTCCGTGGAGCTGATGGAGACCGGGGACCTGCCGTTGAGGCCCTGGCACCCGGGTGACAAGACGGCCCTCGTCCGGATCACCCCGGCGGAGGTCACCGGACGGCGGTTTCCCATCGCCGATCCGGAGTGGTGGCGGTCCGTCGCCGCCGACATCCGCCGGCCGGCCGAGGACTGAGCGCCGGCGGGGTCACCGGCCCGAGGGACCGCCGCTCAGTATCCGGCCAGCAGGTTCTTCGCGCCGACGATCGCCAGGCCCAGTGCCGTGATGCTGACCACGATGACGACCGTGCGCAGTCGGCCCGCGTCGTAGGTCCGGGCCACGATCGCCGCGGCGACGACGATGTACCCGAGCAGGGCGATGGTGACGGCGCCCGTCTCGCGCTCCGAGAACACCAGGTCGACGACGGTGACCAGCACCCCCACCTTCAGTCCGCCACCCAGGCCGGCGGCCGTGATCCGCAGGTCCTGGCGGCGGCTGTTCCCCACGTCCGTGGCGAACTGGGCCAGACTGAACGCGAACCAGTGCACGAGCAGCAGCCCGACGAGGATCCCCCAGAGCGCGGGCAGGGGACTGTCCGCACCCTCCCCGAGGTCGACGAGGGTGCCCAGCGAGGCCAGCAGGCTGATGGCGATGTACAGGCCCACGGCCATCGACTCACGCAGCAGGTGGGCCTTCTCGTGCTCGCTGATCTCCTCAGCCGGCGAAGGATGCTGGTCGGCGACCATGGGCCGAGTCTATTCAGCGGGGGGATCCCCCGGAATCCCTGACGATCCGGCGGAGCCGCCGGCCGGGTGAGCGCGGACGGCACCGCGTGCGGGTCACGGACGGGCGATCGACAGGGTCCGGACTCCCCCGCTGCTAGCGTCGGGCCATGAGAGAGCCCCGATCCTCCCGCGCGGTCTGGACCGCGCTCGGGCTCGCGGCCGGGCCGGCGTCGGCGTTCGCGTTCGCCCGGTTCGCCTACGCGGTGCTGCTTCCGCCCATGCGGGCCGACCTGGACTGGTCGTACGCGACGGCGGCCCTGCTCAACACGACCAACGCCGCCGGGTACCTGCTCGGGGCGGTCCTGGCCGCCCGGGTGGGCCGGGTGCTCGGGACGCGCCGCGCCTTCCTGGCCAGCATGCTGGTCACCGCCGCGGCCCTGGGGGCGTCCGCGCTGAGCTCCCTGCTGCCGGTCCTGCTCGTGCTGCGGCTGGCCGCCGGGATCTCCGGGGCGGTGACCTTCATCCTCGGGGCGGCGCTGACGGCGGCCCTGGCCTCCCAGCTCGACGGGCCACGGACCGCGCGGCGTTCGGCCCTGTTGATGGGGATCTACGTGTCCGGTGGCGGCATGGGCGTGGTCGTGACCGGTTTGCTGCTGCCGGCCGCCCTGTCCTGGTTTCCCCCGGAAGCTGGCTGGCGCGTGGGCTGGGCCGCGCTGGGCATCGCGGGCGTGGCGGCCTGGATGATCGCCGTGCCGGCCGCGCGCCGGGCCCCGTCGCCACCCCCGCGCCGGACCGGGGCGCGCGCCCCGGTCCGCACCCTGCTTCCCCTGCTGGCCGGGTACACCCTGTTCGGCGCCGGGTACATCGCCTACATGACCTTCATCGTGGCCCTGCTGCGCGGCCAGGGCGCCGGGGACGCGGAGGTGGCCGTGTTCTGGATCGTGCTGGGCCTGGCCGCGATGATCGGCGGGTTCGCGTGGTCCCCCGTGGTCGGCGCGCTCTCCGGAGGCCGAGCCCCGGCGCTGCTCATGGTCGTCGTCGCCCTCGGAGCGGGACTGCCCCTGCTGGCGGACCACCCGGTGTTCTCGCTGGGATCGGCCGTGTTGTTCGGGGGGACGTTCCTGGCGCTCGTCGGCGCGGTCACGCACGCCGCCCAGCGGGTCCTGGACCCGTCTCAGGTCACCGACGGGATCGGCACCCTGACGACCGGTTTCGCGATCGGCCAGTCGATCGGCCCGGTGCTGTCCGGGGTGGCCTCGGACTCGGCCGACGGCGTGCAGGCCGGGCTGGCCCTGTCCGTGGTGATCCTGCTGGCCGGAGCCGTGGTCTTCCTCGGCCAGCGCCCGCAGGCGGCCCATCCCGGGACCTGAGGGCCGGCGTGGGCGCCGAGGGCAGGTCAGCCCCTGACAAGCACGCCGGCCGCTGGGGTGCGGCTCAGCCGCGGCACCACAGGTTCAGGGACGCCGCCAGCCGTCGCCCTCGAGGTGTGATCCGGCCATCGGCCCCATGGTGAGCATGCCGCCGTCGACGGCCCAGGACGCACCGTTGACGTACCCGGCGTCCGGGCCGCACAGGAAGGCCACGACGGCGGCGACCTCCCGGGCGTCCCCCGGCCGGGCGACGGGGATCCCGGGACGGTGCTTGCCCTCGAGGACGGACTCGTCCTCCTGCCCGGTCATCGGGGTGGCGATCTCCCCGGGCGCCACCGCGTTGACGGTGATGCCGTGCTCGGCCAGTTCGAGGGCGGCGACCTTGACCAGCAGCCCCAGGCCACCCTTGGCCGCGCAGTACGGTCCGGCCCCCACCCGCGGGGCGTGCTCGTGGACGGAGGTGATGGCCACGATCCGTCCGCCCGCACCGGCGGACACCATGTGGCGTGCGGCCGCCTGCAGGCAGCAGAACGCGCCGTCCAGGTCCACCGAGATCACGTGCCGCCAGTCCGGGTAGTCCATGTCCAGCAGCCGGGTGGCGGTGCCCGTCCCCGAGCACATCACGAGGGTGTCGACGCCACCCATCTCCTCGGCCAGCCCGTCGACGACCCTGGTGCCCTGCGTCGGGTCGGCCAGGTCGAGCCGGCGCACGTGGGCGGTGCCGCCGGCGGCACTCACCTCGGTCGCGGTGGCCTCCGCGCCCTCGCGGTCCTCGTGCCACGTGATGCCGATGTGACGTCCCGGGGCGGCCAGTGCCACCGCCGTGGCCTTCCCGATGCCGGAATCGGCCCCCGTGATGATGATCCTGCGGGGATGTACGGCGGACTCAGTCATGGTTCCTCCTGGTACGGGTCGGTGCGGTCCGGCGAGGTTATCCCAGCTGGTGCCGGAACGGCACGGTGAAGTCGAAGGCCCCCGGGCCGTAGACGGCCCGGTACCGCTCGATCCAGTCCGGCAGCAGCCACACCCGGTGCAGGAACTGCACGTGCTGCGGCTGCCGCTTCATCGCCCAGGTGGCGAACACCAGTTCGGCGAGGTCGGACTCGATCAGGTAGGTGCACTGGCCGGCCGGCGTCATCCCCAGCATCCCCAGTCGTCCCGGTTCGACCATGTGGCACTCCAGGATGCTGCCCCAGTCCCACCAGAGCAGGCTGGTCGGGGTCCTCAGGTAGAACCCGAACTGGTTGACACAGAGCATCCCGCCCTCGAGATGGTGCCAGGACGGCTGCACCGCCCGGGCGGCGGCAGCCCGCCGTCGGGCGTTCCCCACGGCCCGGCCGAGCGCTGCCCCGGCGGTGATCGCCAGGCCCCCGCGGCCGGTGGCGAGGAAGAAGCCACCGTCATGGGCGTAGGACCCGTCCCCGCGCGCCTCCAGCGCATACACCGAGAACGGGGCGACGGCCACGATGCGGTTCTCCGGGTACGTCCCACCGACCGCGAAGTCCACGGGCACCGGGAGGATCTGGTCGAACTCGCCGTGGACGTGGGCATGGATGACCTGTGCCGTCCGCAGCAGCATCCGGTCCCGCTGCGACCACCCCGCTCCTGCGCCGTCGACCCCCATGTCAGCCACCCTAGGGGGCCGAAGGGGCACGCGTCGACGTTGTCCACAGGACCCCTGGCCTTCCCGGAGCGGGAGCCCCGGCCGCCTGCCGGCGGCTCAGCCCCTCGCGGCGTAGGCGACCAGTGCGCCGGCGAGCCCGACGTTCTTGAGGAACTGGATCCGCTGCGGCACTCGCCGGGCCGTCTCGGTCTCCTTCCAGAACGGGTGCCCGACCATCGTGGTGGCGAGCATCGACAGGCTCAGGCCGCCGGCCGCGGCCCGGGGCAGCACGCCGAGCGCCAGCGCCGTGCCCCCGGCGGCCATGGCCACGCCGTTCGCGCGCACGGCGAGCTCCGGTTCGGGGATCCCGGCCTGCTCGACGAGCGCCACCCGGCCACCCGGTTCCTTGGCGGCCTCGTAACCGAGCCAGACGAACGGTGCGGCGAGAGCGGCGCGGCCGAGGAACTGAACGGCATTCATGGGAACTTCCTTCTCTGGACGGCAGGGATGCGGGCCGGTGCCCGGACGGCACGGCCTCCAGCCACGGTAGCCCGACCGGCGTGTCCTGGCGCGACACCGCGAGGGGACCGGACACGATCACCCCTACGATCGGGGATGTGACCTCCCAGAGACGCCGCGTCGCGATCGCCTGCCAGGGCGGTGGCAGCCACACCGCCTTCACCGCCGGGGCCCTGTCCCGGTTCCTGCAGCCCGATGTCCTGGCCGAGCACCAGGTCGTCGGCCTCAGCGGTACCTCGGGAGGTGCCATCTGCGCGGCGATCGCCTGGTCGTCGCTGCTGCACCGCCGGCCCGGGGATGCCGAGCACCTGCTCCGGCGGTTCTGGACGGCGAACAGCGCGTCGAGCTGGCCGGACCAGGTCGTCAACGCGATGGTCCTGTGGGGCCAGCGGTTGTCCGAGACGGTGGCCGTCCCGGTCGTCAGCCCGTATCTCCACGCGGGCGCCGTGTGGAGCTCCGACCTCCTGCGGCGGCTGATCGACCAGACCGTGGACCTGGGGGCCGATCAGGAACTGGCCGCCGCCTCGATCAGTGACCCGATGCTCCTGGTCGGTGCCGTCGACGTCCTCAAGGGCGTGTTCCGGACCTTCGACAGCCGCGACGGCGAGATCTCGACGGACGCCATCCTGGCCTCGGCCGCCATCCCCACGATCTTCCGCTCCGTCCGCCTCGGCCGGAGCGTGTACTGGGACGGCCTGTTCTCCCAGAACCCCCCGGTCCACAAGCTGCTGGACTCCGAACCGGACGAGATCTGGGTGATCCAGGTCAACCCCTCGCAGGTCGAGGACGAGCCCACGACCGTGGGGGAGATCGCGACCCGCCGCAACGAGCTGTCCGGCAACCTCTCCCTGTACCAGGAACTCGGCTTCATCGAACAGGTCGACAAATGGCTGGCCGACGGCACCATCCGTTCTCATCGGGTCCGGCACATCACGGTGCGCATCCTGGAGATGCGGCGCACGGACGCCACTCGCGCCTGGGGCCATGCCAGCAAGCTCAACCGGGATCCCGCGTTCATCGACGAGCTGATGGAACTGGGTCGGCACCAGGCACAGGACCAGGTGGACGCCATGGCCCTGGAGCGCGCGTGGGGCGACGAGGACCGCGAACCGGGCTCGCTCATGGGCCGGTTCCGGCCCGGCGCGGTGGTCTCGAGCACCCACCCGCTGGCACCCCTGGAGGCGACGGCGGACCCCGAACGGATCCGGGGGTTCCTGGACGAGTTCGGCCTGCGGGTCGAGACGAGCCGCGCCCGGGTCTGCGAGGACGGTGCCCGCTGGACCGTGCACTCGGTCTCGGACCGCAGGATCAGCGCCCGCGTCCGGGCCTTCTTCGACGAGGGCCGCATCGCCCGGATGACCGTCTCCGAGGACTGATCCCCCGGGGTGGTCCGCCCGACCGGCCGGTGATGTCCCTCAGGCCGAGGGCCCCGGCGGACCCCACGGCCAGAGCAGCCACCCTCCGGCCAGGAGGCAGCACGCGCAGAGGAGCCAGAAGAGTCCGGTCCACAGCGCCGCCGGGACCCCGGTCAGCCGGGCCAGCTGGTCGACGTCGCTGTCCGGACCGCGCCCGGCGCCGGCCGCCCGGCCCAGGCCCCGGCGCCGGGCCCGGCGTCGCTGGCGCTGGAGTTCCACGACGGCCCGGGGCGCGCAGAGCAACAGCGACCACGCCACCACCTGTGCGACCGCGGAGAGGACGAGGGGCGAGGCCGCCCAGGACAGCGCGGCGACGGCCACCCCCGTGACGAGCACGACCCACAGCCCGTAGAGGTTGCGCACCAGCAGCAGCATCAGCGCGCAGAGCAGGACGAAGGACCAGAGCCAGGCGGCGGCGTAGCCGGCGCCCGCGAGCCACGCACCCGCGAGCCCGACGACGGCCGGGGCCGGGTACCCGGCGGCCAGCATCAGCACCATCCCGGGACCACGGGGACGGCCCCGGGACAGGGTCACCCCGGAGGTGTCCGAGTGCAGGCGGATGCCGCTGAGCCGGCGCCCCGAGAGCACCGCCACCGCGGCGTGCCCGGCCTCGTGCGTGAGCGTGGCCAGGTGGCGGACCGCCCGGTAGCCCGCCGGACTCCAGGCGAGCAGGAGGGCGAGGCCGGCCATGGCCAGGGCCAGCGGCCAGTCCAGGTCCGGCTGGGTGCTGGTCACGCGCTCCCAGAGCCCGGTCAGCACGTGGGTGCCGGCGCCCTCCGCGAGGGACCGGGGAGGCGGACCATCAGAAGCCCCCGGCGTCGGGTGCCATGTTCGAGAACCGCGAGTAGTGGCCCTGGAAGCCGACCACGATGGTCTTCGTCGGACCGTTACGGTGCTTGGCGACGATCAGGTCGGCCTCGCCGGCGCGCGGGGACTCCTTGTCGTAGATGTCCTCGCGGTGCAGCAGGATGACCATGTCGGCGTCCTGCTCGATGGAACCGGACTCACGCAGGTCGGAGACCTGGGGCTTCTTGTCCGTGCGCTGCTCGGAGCCACGGTTCAGCTGGGACAGGGCGATGACCGGGACCTGTAGCTCCTTGGCCAGCAGCTTGAGGGCACGGGAGAACTCGGCGACCTCCTGCTGGCGGGACTCGACCTTCTTGCCGGAACTCATCAGCTGCAGGTAGTCCAGCACCACGAGCTTGAGGTCGTGCTTCTGCTTCAGCCGCCGGCACTTGGCACGGATCTCCATCATGGACATGTTCGGCGAGTCGTCGATGAAGAACGGCGAGTCGTTCAGCCGCCCGACGGTGGCGGCGATCTTGGACCACTGCTCGTCCCGGATGGTCCCCTTGCGCAGGTCCTGCAGGGCGATCGTGGCCTCCGCGGACAGCAGGCGCATGGCGATCTCGTTCTTGCCCATCTCGAGGGAGAAGAACACGGTGGTCATGTTGTGCTTGATGGCCGCCGAGCGGGCGAAGTCCAGCGCGATCGTGGACTTGCCGACGGCGGGGCGCGCGGCGATGACGATCATCTGCCCGCCGTGCAGGCCCTGGGTCAGCTCGTCGAACTCATAGAAGCCGGTGGGCACACCGGTCATCCCCTCGCCCTGGGACCCGGCGGCCTCGATCTCGTCCACGGTGTGCTCGAGGATCCCGGACAGGGGGACGTAGTCCTCGGACTGCCGGGTCTCGGCGACCTTGTAGACCTCGGCCTGGGCCTCGTTGACGATCTCCTCGACCTCACCGTCCTGCTGGTAGCCCATCTGGACGATCTTGGTGCCCGCCTGGACGAGGCGGCGCAGGACGCCCTTCTCGCGCACGATCTCGGCGTAGAAGCCCGCGTTCGCCGCGGTGGGCACGGACTGGACGAGTTCGTGCAGCACGGCCGGGCCGCCGACGCGGGCCAGCTCCTGGCGCTTGTTGAGCAGGTCCGCGACCGTGACGGCGTCGGCGGGCTCACCGCGTCCGTACAGGTCGATGATCGCCTCGTAGATCATCTCGTGCGCCGGCTTGTAGAAGTCGTTGCCGCGCAGCAACTCCACGACGTCCGCGATCGCGTCCTTGGAGAGCATCATGCCCCCGAGCACCGACTGTTCGGCGACGAGGTCCTGCGGGGGAAGGAGGTTGGCCCGCGAGGAGCCGGTGCCGTCGGTGGAATCGAAATGCTCGAATGCCAAGTAGTTGATTCCCTTCCCTATGACCGGACGGCCCGGTAACTCCCCGCGGTGCGGTGTCCCTAGGAGCCCGTCGCATCGGGACCCCGATGCGACGGACTCCCCAGGCGATGCCAGCCGGATGTGCGCCATGAATCCTAGCCAATACCCGGCTCGTCCCGTGGGGGTACCACGTGAGACTACTCGCCTGCGGAACCCCGCTCAAGCACAATGTCCACAGCTTCTGTGGATAACGTGTGGATTCACCGGTTTGTGGTGTGCACAGAGTGGGGAAAACTCTGGGGATGCGCCCCCACCCTCGTCCACAACCCTTGTTTGACAAGGGCGTTTTCTTTTCCAGGCCTGTGGATAGAAAGGAATTTCGCTGGGGATTACTGCTGGGGAACTAGCATCCCGGTCCCTGGGAACGCAACTTCGCCCGCCAGTTCTTCACAGTTATCCACAGGCTATCCACATGTTTTGTAATTGCCGTTGTAGCCGACCACGCGCTCCCGGCGCACCTCCTGGACGCCCGTGGTTCACCGGGGTGTCACGTTCGTCACCCTCTCACCGGGCGGGTGATCCCGGGCACCGATCCCCCGCTTCACATTCCCTCGGCGGCGCCGGGCTGGAAGGATGGCCGGATGACGTCCCACGAGAACTCGACGATGCCCGCCGGCGTCCCGGTGGAGGAGCCCGCTCCCCACGCTCACCATTCCGTCCACAGGGCCGACGCCGCGGCCCTGGACCGGGAGGTCCGCCATGGCGAATGAGCACTTCGACACCGCGGCGGCCACCTGGGACCTCGAACCGGGCAAGGCGGACGAGGCACGCAGGCTGGCGGATGCCGTCGCCACCCGGTTGGCCCTCACCGGCCGGGAACGTCTCCTGGAGTACGGGGCGGGAACCGGACTGGTCTCCCAGGCGCTCGTGCCCCACATCGGCTCCGTGACCCTCGCGGACAGCTCCGAGGGCATGCGCCGGGTGGCCGCGGACAAGGTCGCCCAGGGCCTGCTTCCGGCCGGCACCCGGGTCTGGGACCTGGACCTGGAGTCAGGCGGCACCCCGGACGAACGGTTCGACCTGATCGTGGCCAGCCTGGTGCTCCATCACGTGCACGACATCCCCCGCGTGCTGTCCGGGTTCCGCAGCCTGCTGGAACCGGGCGGGCACGTGGCGATCGCCGACCTGGACACGGAGGACGGGTCCTTCCACGCCCACCTGCACGACTTCGACGGCCACCCGGGCTTCGACCGTCACCAGCTGGCCCAGTGGCTCGTGCGGGACGGATTCGAGGACGTCTCGGTCGAGGACTTCACCACGATCGACAAGGACGGCACGTCCTTCCCCGTCTTCCTGGCCACCGCCCGGCGGTGAACGGTCGGAGGCGAACGATCTGCGGTGGACGCGCAGAGGCCGGCCGGCTCCCCGAGGGGAACCGGCCGGCCTCTGCGGATGCAGAAGGTGACTAGGAGGTCACTTCTTCTTGGTCTTGGCGGCGACGACGTCCAGGTCGATCACGGCCAGGACGTCCTCGTGCAGGCGGACATGCGCCTGGTACCGGCCGAGCGCCTTGATGGCGGTCGGCAGGGTCACGGTGCGACGGTCGATGCTGCCCAGGCCGGAGGCCTCGACAGCCTCGGCCACGTCCGCGGCCTTGACGGCGCCGAACAGGCGGCCACCCTCACCGGCGGTCACCTCGAGCTTGACCGGCGTGCCCTGCAGCTTCGCGGCGAGGGCCTGTGCCTCCTCGAGGGACTTCACGGCGCGGGTCTGGCGAGCCGTCTTGATGGACTCGACCTGCTTCTCCCCGCCCTTGGTCCACAGGGTCGCGAAACCGCGCGGCAGCAGGTAGTTGCGGGCGTAGCCGTTCTTGACGTCGACGACGTCACCGGCGGAGCCCAGGCCAGTCACTTCCTGGGTCAGAATGAGCTTTGCCATCTGTATCTGTTCCTTCCTCGACTCGCGCGATCAGCCGCGGCCAGCGCCGGAGTAAGGAAGCAGGGCAACCTCACGGGCGTTCTTGATGGCCTGGGCGATCTTGCGCTGCTCCTGCACGGTCACGCCGGTCACGCGACGGGCACGGATCTTGCCGCGGTCGGAGATGAACTTGCGCAGCAGGGCGACGTCCTTGTAGTCGATGACGGTGATGTCAGCGGCCTTCAGCGGGTTGGACTTTGGTTTGGGCTTACGGATCTCAGCCTTCGCCATCGTGGTGCTCCTTCAATCGTCGGGAGCCCGCAGAACGGTTCTGCGGGATGGGATCGCAGGCGGCGGGTGGCCGCCTGCTGCCGCCGTACGGGAAACGGTTCCCGACGGCGTCCGGCGGGGTCCGCGCCCCTCAGGGCACCTCCCCGCCGGGGGGATCGGTGATCGGCTCAGGTCCGCTCACCGGAGGTGATTCAGTACTGCTCGGATCAGAACGGGGGCTCGTCGTTGCCCGGGGTGTCCCAGGAACCCGCGGAGGTGGAGGACCCACCCCACGGATCGTTGGAACCGCCACCGGAACCCCAGCCGGCGTTGCCGCCGCCCTGGCCCCCGGCGTTCCCGCCCTGGTTGAACCCGCCGCCCTGGCCGCCGCCGAAGCCGCAACCCTGGCCGCCGCCGCCGAAGCCCCCGCCGCCCCCGCGGCCGGACTTGGTGACCTTGGCCGTGGCGTACCGCAGCGAGGGACCGATCTCGTCCACGTCCAGCTCGTAGGAGGTGCGCTTCTCACCCTCGCGGGTCTCGTAGCTGCGGGCCTTCAGCCGGCCCTGGGCCACCACGCGGGTGCCCTTGGTCAGGGACTCGGCCACGTTCTCGGCCGCCTCCCGCCAGATCGAGGCGCGGAGGAACAGGGTCTCCCCGTCCTTCCACTCGTTCGACTGGCGGTCGAAGGTCCGGGGGGTGGAGGCGATGGTGAAGTTCGCCACCGCGGAACCGGACGGCGTGAACCGCAGTTCCGGGTCTGCCGTCAGGTTCCCGACGACGGTGATGATGGTCTCTCCGGCCATGGTGCCTCCTGTGGACTCTTCGGACGTTCTGGTCGCTGGACTCAGCGGGTGGGTGCGGCACCGTCACCGGCGCCGCGCGGGATCACTCCGCCTCTGCGGTGATCTTCTGCTCTTCCGGGCGGATGATCTTGGTGCGCAGGACGATCTCGTTCAGGCCCAGCAGGCGATCGAGCTCCTTGGAGGTGTCCGGGGTGGACGTGAAGTTGACGACGGCGTAGATGGCCTCGGTCTTCTTCTGGATCTCGTAGGCCAGGCGGCGCCGGCCCCAGAGATCGAACTTGTCCACGGTGCCGCCGTCCTTGGTGACGACCTCGAGGTACTTCTGCAGGGTCGGTTCAACGGTGCGCTCGTCCACTTCGGGATCAATCAGCACCATCAGTTCATATGCACGCATGCGAACCCACCTCCTTCGGGCTAGTGGTCACGGTCTTTCCGTAACAGGAGGTTCTGTGCGGTGGTTCCGCGCGGGATCCGTCATGGGACGGCACGCAGAAAACCTCGACCATCATACCCGCTGGTGGCAATGGTCCCGAACCAGGCCCCACTCTGCCGGGGGGCATCACCCGGCCGCCACGGCCCGGACCGTGACTGTGGACACTGGCACCGTGCCGGTCCGCTGTGCAGGATGGGACCATGGCCTCCGCCCCGCGTTCCGACCACACCCACGTCCTGTTGTTGCGGGGCATCAACGTCGGCGGACACGCGAGGGTGCCCATGGACCACCTGCGCCAGATCGCCACCGCGGCGGGCGCCCTCGAGGTCACCACCCACCTGAACTCGGGCAACGTCCTGTTCCACGTGGACCGGCGGCCGGGGCACGAGGCCGATGCGGACGCGTGGGACATCGCGTACGGGGTGGAGTCCGCCCTGGAGGCAGAACTCGGACTGGCCGTCGCGGTGATCCCCGCGAGCCGGGCCGACCTGGACACCGCCCTGGCCCTGCACGCGCAGCTGGCCTTCGCCGGCGGGGAGGGCAAGCTGACCCACCTGGTCCTGCTGGCCGAGCCCGCCGATCCCGAGCAGGCCGACGCGCTCGAGGCGTTCGACGCCGGTGACGACCGGTGCGCGGTCACCGGCAGGTTCGTGTGGGTCCGGTACGCGAACTCGTCCCGGACCTCCGCGCTCACCCTCGACCGCATCGAGCGGACCCTGGACACCCGGGCCACCGCCCGGAACCTGCTGACCGTCCGCAGCCTGGCCGCCGTCGGCTGACCCCGCAGGCGGCCACGCCCGCCCCGGCGGGACGGGCCGCCTCAGGCCCCGGTGAAGAACGAGCCCACGGCCGCGGCCAGGTACCCGGGGTCCTGGGCCCCGCACATCTCCCGGGCGGAGTGCATGGACAGCAGCCCGATGCCCACGTCCACGGTGCGGATGCCGAGCCGGGTGGCCGAGATGGGACCGATCGTGGACCCGCACGGCACCGCGTTGTTGGACACGAACTCCTGGAACGGCACTCCCGCGTGGGCGCACCAGCCGGCGAAGGCGGCGGCACCGGCCGCATCGGTGGAGTACCGCTGGTTGGCGTTGATCTTCAGCAGGGGACCGGCGTTGGGCCGCGGATGGTTCACCGGGTCGTGCCGCTCGGCGTAGTTCGGGTGGACCAGGTGACCGGCGTCGGCGGACAACAGCCAGGATCCCGCGAATGACCGCGCCGGGCCCTGTCCCGCGACGTCCAGCGCATCCAGCACACGGCGCAGCACGTCCTCCAGCACGGGGCCGGCCGCTCCCGAGCGCGATGCCGAGCCCAGCTCCTCGTGGTCGAACGCCGCGAGCACGGGGATCACCGGCGCATCGGCCGCCGGCGCCGGGGAGGGATGTGCCTCCAGCGCCACCAGTCCGGCGTGCACGGAGGACAGGTTGTCCAGCCGCCCGGAGGCGAAGAACTCCTCGGACGCCCCGAACAGTCCCGGTGCCTGGGTGTCCGCCATGACCACGTCGAAACCCCGGACCGCCCCCGGCTCCACCCCGGCGGTGCGTGCGAGCACGGCCAGGATGTCGGCCGGGGCGGTCCTGCCGCCGGCAGCGCCCCAGATCGGGTTCATGTGCTGCTGGCGATCCAGCGTGAGCCCGTTGTTCACGTCCCGGTCCAGGTGGATGGCCAGTTGCGGGAAGCGCGCCACGGGCCCGGTGGCCGCGAGGTGCTCGGTGCCGTCCTCGGTCACCAGCCGGCCCGCGAGGCACAGCTCCCGGTCCAGCCAGGAGTTCAGCAGCGGCCCGCCGTAGACCTCCACGCCGGCCTGCAGCCAGCCCTCCCGGCCGGTCGTCGGGCGGGGCTTGAGCTTGAACGTCGGGGAGTCCGTGTGGGCACCCAGGATGCGGAACACCGGCACGGCACCGGCCGAGCCGGCCCCGGACACCCGGGCCCCCGGGAGCCCGGCGCCCTCGGGAATCCGCCAGGCGATGACGGCCCCGTCCCGGACCAGGACATACCCACCGAGCTGCGCGGGGAAGTCCGCGCGTTCATCCACGCGGGTGTAGCCGACCGCCTGGAGGCGGCGTGCCACCTCGGCGGCGGCGTGGTAGCTCGAGGGGCTGGCCTGCACGAAACCGGCGAGGTCCTGCAGGTGGGGGTGGCCGGCCAGGGAGCCGGCGGGGGTCACGGAGTCCGGTGCGGTCATGGTCCTACCGTACGGTGCGGCCCTCCCCGCCGCGGCGGTCCCCGCACCTCACCGCCCTGCACGCCTCCCCGGTCGGCACGCCGCGCCGGCTCCCGCAGGTCACCAGGTCGTCCGGGCCGCCTCCCGGTGCCGCCTCACCAGCCACGGGGCACGGTCCGGGGCGTCGTCGTAGTGACCGCCGAGGGGGTCGTCCACGGGCAGCCGCTCCGCCTCGGTGGCGTCGAAGCCCAGGTGGTCCATGCGGGCCGCGGCCGCCTCCAGGCCCCGTCCTGAACCGGCGCCCGCGGCGGGCCGGGTCCAGATCCGCCCGCCGGGCAGCGAGGCCCGCACCGGGTCGTCCCAGGGCGCGAGCATCTGCTCGACCACGCGGCCCATGAGGTACAGGGTGGCAGCCATGTGCCCGAGGATCGCCAGGACGTAGAACGTGTCGTCCATGGAGTGCTGCACCTCGGAACCGGAGGCCCCCTTGGCCAGGTACATCCAGATCGCCCAGAAGTGCAGCACCTCGACGAATTGCCAGATCAGGAAGTCGCGCCAGCGCGGGACCGCGAGCGCCGCCAACGGGACCAGCCACACCACGAACTGCGGGGAATACACCTTGTTGCACAGCACGAATGCGGCAACGATCAGGAAGGTCAGCTGGGCCAGCCGCGGCCGGTAGCGGCAGCTGACACCGAGCGCGAAGATGGCCGCGCAGGCCAGGAAGAAGGCCCCGTAGGCCAGCAGGGACAGGTCCTCGGCACGGATCTCCGGTCCGCCGATCCGGCCCATCGTCACGTTCCAGGCGTGCCAGACCGAGGACAGGCCCGGGCCGCGTTCCCCGGAGAAGGTGAAGAACACGCTCCAGGCGGCGAGGTTGCCGATCATCATCGGCAGGTTGACGGCCAGCCAGGCGATCACCGTTCCCAGCGTCGCCCACAGGAACGGGGCCCAGCGCCGGGAGCGGACGGCCAGGATCAGCAGCGCCCCCAGGATGAGCAGGGGATAGAGCTTCATCGCCGCCCCCAGCCCGAAGAAGAGACCGGCCAGCAGGGGCCTGCGTCCGCCGAACAGCCACATGCCCACGGCCAGCAGCGCCACCGCCCACAGGTCCCAATTCACGGACCCGGCCAGGACGATGCCCGGCGCGACGGCCACCATGACCGCGTCCCAGGGCCGGCGGCCGGCGGACCTGGCCGTGACCACCACGGTCACGATCCACAGCACGGCCGTGAGGAGGAAGTTCACGTCCCAGTAGGCCAGCGTGGGGTTCAGGTCGCTGAACGGCAGCATCCTCGAGACCACTGCGGCGATCGAGGCCACCACGGACATCAGCACCGGGTACTCGAAGCCGGCCCCGGCCGCGAAGGGGGCGAAGGGGTCCTCGGCGAACCCGCGCCCGCCGTAGAGCGCGGCCCAGTCCGAGTAACAGCCGGCGTAGTAGACCTCCGGCTGTCCCCAGCCGCCCAGCCGGCACGGGGTCTTCAGCAGCACCGCGACGACGGCCGAGAGCGTGGTGAGCAGGATCATCACCCGCAGGGGCGTGAAGAAGGAGCCGCCGGTGCGTCCGGGGACGGTGTGCCGGCCCACCGGGCCGCCGAGCCCCTCCCGCAACCGGCGCACCAGCCCGTCCGTGCGCGAGGGCACGGAGGCGGGGACCGGAGCACCGCCGTCGGGACCTCCGGCACCGGTCCGGGACGGGGCCCCGGGGGTCCGCGGGCCGGGGGCCGGGGTGCGCAGGCTCATGGTGCCCATCCTAGGAGGGACCCGGCACCGGCCCTCCCCTGGAGAGGGCCGGGAATGCGGCGGCACGGACGGCGGTTGGACACCGATGCGGATGAACGTCGTCATCCGGCGTAAAGTGGATGGGGTCGTGCCCGCCCGTCACGGGCCGGAAGCACCCTCACTGCATCGACGTCCCGGACCGCCGGGGCTCGGTCCGCCGCGCCCGTGCGGCCGCAGGACCATCAGGACAACAAGGAGTACCGGTGTCGAAGAAGCCGATTCGTGTGGCCATTGCGGGCGTGGGCAACTGCGCCACCTCCCTGATCCAGGGGGTCGAGTACTACCGCAACGCCTCCGCCGACGAGCAGGTCCCGGGCCTCATGCACGTCCAGTTCGGTGACTATCACGTCTCCGACCTGGAGTTCGTCGCCGCCTTCGACGTCGACGCCAAGAAGGTCGGCGTGGAGCTCTCTGCCGCGCTGGTCGCCTCCGAGAACAACACCATCAAGATCGCCGACGTCCCGGCCACCGACGTGACCGTCCAGCGCGGACCGACCCTCGACGGCCTGGGCAAGTACTACCGGGAGACCATCGAGGAGTCCGGTGCGGAGCCGGTCGACGTGGTGCAGGTGCTCAAGGACACCGACGTGGACGTCCTGGTCTGCTACCTGCCCGTGGGTTCCGAGGAGGCCGCGAAGTTCTACGCCCAGGCCTGCATCGACGCCCGGGTCGCGTTCGTCAACGCCCTGCCCGTCTTCATCGCCGGCACCCCCGAGTGGGCGGACCGGTTCACCGCGGCCGGCGTGCCGATCGTCGGTGATGACATCAAGTCCCAGATCGGCGCGACCATCACCCACCGCGTCATGGCCAAGCTGTTCGAGGACCGCGGCGTCACCCTGGACCGCACCTACCAGCTGAACGTGGGCGGCAACATGGACTTCAAGAACATGCTCGAGCGCGAGCGCCTGGAGTCCAAGAAGATCTCCAAGACCCAGGCCGTCACCTCCAACACCTCCGCGCAGCTCAGCGCGGACGACGTCCACATCGGCCCGTCCGACTACGTGTCCTGGCTGGACGACCGCAAGTGGGCGTTCGTGCGCCTGGAGGGCCGCAACTTCGGCGATGCCCCGGTGTCCCTGGAGTACAAGCTGGAGGTCTGGGACTCCCCGAACTCCGCGGGCGTGATCATCGACGCCGTGCGTGCCGCCAAGATCGCCCTGGACCGCGGCATCGGCGGCCCCATCCTCTCCGCCTCGTCCTACTTCATGAAGTCCCCGCCCGTGCAGCACCATGACGAGGAGGCGCACGAGCTGGTCGAGGCGTTCATCCGCGGGGACATCGAGCGCTGACCCGGTCCGGGCGCCGAGCGCCCCACCGGTGCTCCGGAGGTCGATAGGACACGTCAGGCCCGGGTCTCCCGGGGGCTGACGCGTCCTATCGACCTCCCGTCGCGTTGTGGCAGGATCTGCCGCATGAACGACGCCGAGTTCGCCGCCGCCGCCACGTTCCTGCCGGTCTCCGAGCTCGCCCGGCGGTCGGCGATCCCCGAGGATGCCCTGATCCCCTACGGGCATCACATGGCCAAGATCGACCCGGCGCGGCTGCCGCGGTCCCAGCGGACCCCGGGCCGGGTCGTGCTGGTCACCGGCATCAGCCCGACGCCGGCCGGCGAGGGGAAGTCCACCGTCACCGTGGGCCTGGTGGACGGGCTGAACGAGCTGGCCGCCCAGGCGGACGCCCCTGCGTGGTGGCGCGGCAGGACGGCGATGGCCGCCCTGCGCGAACCGTCCCTGGGCCCGGTGTTCGGGATGAAGGGCGGCGCCACCGGTGGCGGCCACGCCCAGGTGGTGCCCATGGAGGAGATCAACCTCCACTTCACCGGTGACTTCCACGCCATCACCGCGGCCCACAACCTGCTCTGCGCGCTCATCGACAACCACCTGCACCAGGGCAACGCGCTGGGCATCGACCCGCGGACCGTCGCCCTCAAGCGCTGCCTCGACACCAATGACCGCGCCCTGCGGCAGACCGTCATCGGCCTCGGCGGCCGCAGCCAGGGCGTGCCGCGGGAGAACGGCTTCGAGATCACCGTCGCCACGGAGACCATGGCCGTGTTCTGCCTGTCGCGGGACCTGGAGGACCTCAAGTCCAGGCTCTCCCGGATGATCATCGGGCGGACGCATGACCAGCAGCCGGTGACCGTCGGCCAGCTGGGCCCGAACGGCGCCCAGGGTGCCATGGCCGTGCTGCTCAAGGACGCGTTGAAGCCGAACCTGGTCCAGACCCTGGGCGGCTCCGCGGTGCTCATCCACGGCGGGCCGTTCGCCAACATCGCCCACGGGGCGAACTCGATCATCGCCACCAACACGGCCCGGTCCCTGTCCGACCTGGTGGTCACGGAGGCCGGGTTCGGCGCAGACCTGGGCGGGCAGAAGTTCATGGACATCACGGCCGTGGCCGGTGGCTTCCCCCCGGCGGCCTCCGTGGTGGTGGCCACCGTCCGGGCGCTGAAGATGAACGGCGGACTGTCCCTGGGCGAGGTGAACGCCGGCGCCACCGCCGGGGTGGCCGCCGGCACGGCGGAGACCGCGGAGCGGCGTCACCTGGCCGCCCTCGAGGCGGGGGTGGCCAACCTCGAGCGCCACGTGCAGAACCTGTCCGTCTACGGGGTGCCGGTCATCGTCGCCGTCAACCGCTTCCCGCAGGACACGGACGCCGAACTGTCCTGGCTCACCGACTGGTGCGGCCGGGCCGGCGTCCGGGTCGCCGTCGCCGAGGTGTGGGCCCGGGGCGGGGCCGGTGCCGTGGAACTCGCCCGCCAGGTCACCGAGGCCATCGCCGAGGGGACCGGCTCGTACCGGTCCCTGTGGACGGAGACCATGGATGTCGAGGAGCGCATCGACGCCGTGGTGCAGCGGATCTACCGCGGCTCCCACGTGGAGTACTCCGCCGAGGCCAAGCGCCAGCTGGCCCAGCTCACCGAGGAGGGGTGGGGCCACCTGCCGGTGTGCATGGCCAAGACCCAGTACTCGTTCACGGACGATCCGAAGGTCCTGGGTGCCCCCACCGGCTTCGGCATCACGGTCCGCGAGCTCGTGGTCCGGCCCGGCGCCGGGTTCATCGTGGCCCTCACCGGGGCCATGATGACCATGCCGGGACTGCCCAAGGCGCCCGCCGCGGACGTCATGGACGTGGACGCGGACGGCCGGATCAGCGGCTTATTCTGACGCCTCCGATGCCTCCGCCGCCTCGGGCTGCTCCGCCCACCAGCGCAGCAGCTCCGCGCGGGCCACGTCCTCTCCGTGCGGCCCCTCGTCCAGCCGCCACTCCAGCAGGTGCTTGTAGGCCCGGCCCACCACGGGCCCGGGACGGATCCCCAGGATCTCCATGACCTGCGTGCCGTCCAGGTCCGGCCGCACCGCGTCCAGCTGCTCCTGTTCGGTGATCTCCTCGATCCGACGCTCCAGGTCGTCGTAGGAGTGGGCCAGGCGCTCGGCCTTGCGTCGGTTGCGCGTGGTCACGTCCGAGCGCGTCAGGGCGTGCAGCCGGGGCAGCAGCGGGCCCGCGTCGGTGATGTACCGGCGCACCGCCGAGTCCGTCCAGCCGGCGTCGCCGTAGCCGTAGAACCGCATGTGCAGCTCCACCAGCCGTGCCACCGCCTTGATGGTGTCGTTGTCGAACTTCAGGGCCCGCATCCGCTGCTTGACCAGCTTGGCCCCCACCACGTCGTGGTGGCGGAAGGAGACCGCCCCGTTCGGTTCGAACCGCCGGGTCCCCGGCTTGCCGACGTCGTGCATCAGTGCCGCGAAGCGCAGGACGAAGTCCGGCGCGGGAACGTAGGTCCCCGACGGCGGCTCGAACTCCCGGTCCTCGGCCTCGCCGTCCGCTGCAGCCGGTTCCCGCCCCGCCCGTTCGGCGTCCCACTGCTCCCGGAGCCGCGCAGGGTACTCGTGGTCGATGGCCTGCTCCAGGACCGTCAGCGAGTGGTCGTAGACGTCCTTGTGGCGGTGGTGCTCGTCCGTCTCCAGCCGCAGGGCCGGCAGTTCCGGCAGCACGTGGTCGGCCAGGCCGGTGTCCACGAGCAGGTCGAGGCCGGCCCGGGGATGGGCGCCGTTGACGAGCTTGACCAGTTCCTCGCGCACGCGCTCGGCCGAGATGATGGAGATCCGCTCGGACATCGCGGTCATCGCCGCGACCACGGAGTCGTCCACGCCGATGCCCAGCTGGGAGGCGAACCGGGCCGCCCGCATCATGCGCAGCGGGTCGTCCGAGAAGGAGTCCTCGGGGGTCCCGGGGGTCCGCAGCCGGCCCGCCGCCAGGTCCCGCACCCCGCCGAAGGGGTCCACCAGCTCCAGGGCCGGCAACCGGATGGCCATCGCGTTGACCGTGAAGTCGCGGCGCAGCAGGTCGTCCTCGAGCGAGTCGCCGAAGGCCACCTGCGGCTTGCGGGAGTCCGGGTCGTACTGTTCGGCGCGGTAGGTGGTGACCTCCAGCTGCCAGCCGTCCTTCGCGAAGCCGATGGTGCCGAAGCGCCGGCCGATGTCCCAGTGCGCGTCCGCCCAGCGCCGGCCGATCCGCAGGGTGGTGTCCGGGTCGGCGTCCGTGGTGAAGTCCAGGTCCGGGGACACCCTGCCCAGGAACAGGTCGCGCACCGGTCCACCGACCAGGGACAGCTCGTGGCCGGCCTCCGCGAACAGCCGGCCGAGTCCGAGCACCACGCCCGGCAGCCTCGCACCGGTGGGGAAGCCGGCGGGCAGGTCGACGTCGGCCGTGGAGACCGCCGGGCCCGGTCCGGTGGCGCGGCCGGTGCCGGCGGTCGTGGCGGACGGGGTCACGGGTGGCGTCGCGGGCGCGCCGGACAGGGGCTGGGATGCTGCAGAGGGATTCATCGTGTGGTTAAGGGTGCCAGATCCCACGCCCGGATCCGACACTCCGGAACGCGCCCGCGCGGGGCCGCTACAGTGGAACGCATGGCTCATCCCGTCCCGAGCGCGCCGAAGCGCACGCCGCTCACCGCATCGGTGGGCCGTCGCGTGCCTCGACGCCCCGGACAGCCCGGCGCCGGCGGGGAGACCGCCCCCGGTGTCCTGCCCACCGTGGAGGAGGTCTCCGCCGGCGGCGTGGTGGTCCGCAGGATCGGCGGTCGGCTCGAGGTGGCGATCATCGCCCGCTACAACCGGGGTGGACGCCTGGAGTGGTGCCTGCCCAAGGGTCACCCGGAGGGGTCCGAGACCCACGAGGAGGCCGCCATCCGTGAGGTGGAGGAGGAGACCGGCATCGCCGGGGAGGTCCTCGCCTCGCTGGGTTCCATCGACTACTGGTTCACCGTGTCCAGCCACCGCGTGCACAAGACGGTGCACCATTACCTGCTCAGGGCCACGGGCGGGGAGCTGACGACCGAGAACGACCCGGACCACGAGGCCGTGGACGTGGCCTGGGTGGAGCTGGACGTGCTCAACGCGAAGCTCTCCTTCCCGAACGAGCGCCGCATCGTGGACCTCGCCCGGGACGTGCTGCCCGACCATGAGGACCGTCTCCCGGACCTGCCGGACCGGGCACGGTGAGCCGGAACGCCACCACGGCGGTGACGGGCGCGGGCACCACCGAGAAGCTCGACGCCGGCAGCACCGCCCGCTCCAGCGCCATCATGGCCGCGGGGACCATGGCCTCCCGCGTCCTCGGCTTCGTCCGCACGGCCCTGCTGGCCGTGGCGATCGGCTCGACGGCCGTGGTGGCGGACATCTTCGAGACCGCCAACACCATCCCGAACATCATCTACATGCTGCTCGCCGGCGGCGTGTTCAACGTGGTTCTGGTCCCGCAGCTGATCAAGGCCGCGAAGAGACCCGACCAGGGCGCGGACTACACCTCCCGGCTGATCACGCTGGCGGTGATCGTCATGGCCGCCGCCACCCTGGTGATCACCGTCGCGGCGGCCCCGATCATCCAGTCGCTGACCAGCGGCTGGTCCGAGCCCAAGCTGGTCCTGGGCACGGCGTTCGCGCTGTGGACGCTGCCGCAGATCTTCTTCTACGGGCTGTACGCGGTCATCGGGCAGGTGCTCAACGCCAACGGCCGCTTCGGCGCGTACATGTGGGCCCCCGTGGCGAACAACGTGGTGGCGATCCTGGTGATCAGCCTCTACATCGTCCTGTTCGGCTCCTTCACCGCCGGAGAGGACCAGCTGGCCCAGTGGTCCACCGCGCAGACCGTCCTGCTCGCCGGGGGGCACACCCTCGGGATCGTGATCCAGGCGCTCGTGCTGTTCATCCCGCTGAGCCGGCTGGGCCTGGGCCTGCGGCCGAAGTTCGGCTGGAAGGGAATGGGCCTGCGCTCGACCGGCCGGCTCGCCGCCTACACGCTGGTGACGATGATGGCCGGCAATATGGTCAACCTCCTGGTCGCCCGCCTGGTCTCCGGGGCCACCGAGGCGCGTTCGGACATCGACGTCACGGCCGGCGCCGACGCCGCCGTCCAGGCCGCCTCGATCCCGGGCCTGTACGCCCTGAACACGGCGCAGCTCATCACGGTCCTGCCCCACTCCGTGTTCGTGCTCTCCCTGGCCACCGTGCTGTTCAACCAGCTCGCCCGCTCGCTGCACAACCGGGACCTGCCCGAGGCCCTGCACACCGTCAGCCTGGGGTTGCGGAACTTCGCGGTGCCGATGATGTTCGCCATGGTCGCGGTGCTGGTGCTGGCCGGTCCCCTGGGCCGGATCTTCGCCGGTTCCTCCGCCACCGCGGCCGCCTCGGGCGTGGCGATCGGCCAGTTGCTGGTGCTGCTGGCCCTGGGCATGCCGTTCCGCTCCGCGCACATCTACCTGATGCGGGTGTTCTATGCCGACGAGAACGCCCGGATCCCGATGATCGTGCAGGTGGGCACCGCGGCCTGCACCCTGGTGATCGCCTACATCGGCGGGCTGTTCATCCCGACCTGGACCATGGCGTACCTCATCGTCGCGGTGTTCACCGTCCTGCACGTGGCCCAGTTCATCGCCGCGCACCTGCTGGTCCGCCGTCGCTACGGGGACTACGGCTCCGGTCAGGTACTGGACACCTACCTGCGGACCGGAGTGGCCGCGGTCGTCTCCGGACTGGCCGGCGGGCTGGTCCTGTGGCTGATGGGCGGGTATTCCGGTGGCTTCCCGTGGTCCTCGATCGTCAACGCACTGGTGTCCTGCGCCGTGGTGGGTACCGTGATGGCGGTGGTCTACCTCCTCGTGCTGCGGGCCATGCGCCTGCCGGAACTGGCGGCGTTCCTGGGTCCCCTGGCCCGCCGGATCCCGGGGCTGGGACGGTGACTTTCCGCGTCTCATCCCGGCGGTTCACCCCCGCAGAGCCCGCGGGGGGTCGTAGCATGGTCCCGACCACACCCGGGCCGGCCGGTGTCCAGTCATGACTGACATGACCGAACAGCACGCCAGGACGCGCTGCACCACCGTCGCCGCCCGGGCCACCGACCTGGAGGAGCACCGTGCCGCAGCCCATTGAAGAGGGAATGGTCCTGGGAGGCCGATACCTCATCACCGGACACGTGCTGACCTCGGCGGACCAGGACATGGTCCTGGACGGTCGCGACCAGGTCCTCAACCGGGACGTCTCCATCCTGGTCGCCTCCTCCGACAACGCCTCGCAGGTGGCCGCCTCCGCCCGGGAGCTGGCCACCGGTGAGCGGCAGGGCGCCATCCAGGTCCTCGACCTCGGCCTGAGCGAGGGCCGCACCTACCTCATCGCCGGCGGCAGTCCCGAACCGGACGAGCTGCTCGACATGACCCGCGAGCAGCAGGTCTACGTGGAGCCGTTCCAGACCGACACCCTCGGCTCCGAGATCTTCGGCGAGGCCCGCACCTATGAGCCGCACGTGTACGAGGACGACGAGGACTACTACGAGGACCTTGACGACAGCTTCGCCGTGGAGGGCCCCGAGCGGCGCCGCCCCCGCTTCCTGAAGGGCATCTCGGAGCGGCTGAGCGAGCGCCTGGGATCCCACGATGCCGCGAAGGACGCCGTCTCCGGTGGAGGCGCCACCGCGGTCGCCTCGGGCGCCGCTGCCGACGGCCGGGACCGGGACGACGACCGCCCGGTGCACGACGGTGACGCCGCCGGTCCGGACCCGTATGGTTCCGCGGTCCGCCGCACGAACGAGAAGCCGCTCCCGGACTCCGTGAGCGACGACGACTGGACCGGTACCCACGAGGTGGCCGTCGATCCCGGTCCCGCCCCGGACACCGCGCCGCACACCGCAGCGGACCGTGCGGCCGACACCGGAAAGGTGCGCCGGACCGACGTCACCAGCGGTGCGGCGACGGGGGCGGCCACTGCGGCCGCGAACGCGGGAACCGGTCCGGGGACGACCGGTTCCGCAGCCGCGGCCGGAACTGACGCGGCC